>ERZ761610.102-NODE-102-length-82589-cov-47.167422_pt1 | contig 82589 bp, 71 predicted proteins | sample MGYA00512164_ERZ761610 | MGnify/ENA primary metagenome ERZ761610 (study PRJEB28899, sample SAMN02850038) | bioreactor sludge metagenome | biome: EBPR Sludge; feature: EBPR Bioreactor; material: flocular biomat | place: Australia: Thorneside Wastwater Treatment...
TTGAAATTCAAAATGATCCGGAAAAAAGAAATGCCTTACTCAAAGACTCGGCAAAATAAAACGAGGGCTCCGTTCGTCGTGTCCTTGATTGTGGGCCGCTTGAGCCCAGAGGAACGATTGGAAGAGCTTCTCAACGGGACAGCTCTAACGGATCCCAAGCAGCGGGAGGCATTATTAGATACGGCGTTGCTGGGACAACTGGATTGTAAGGTCGATCGATTTTTGGAACTTTTATGTTAGTTAAATGAAACTCTGGCGCCAGTGAAGAAAACGGAAACAGAATTGAAGGATAAATTAGATCGCTTGGCAGATAAACGAAGTGATTTGCTATCGTTAATGCCAACACTTTTAGATTACACTGGTCAGAATCGCAGCGGTCTTCGCCTCACATTCGGTCGCGTGATGCCATCCCTGCGGCTACAGAGTTGAATGTCTATACAGATTTGGATTCCAATATAGGTTCTTCAGGTAGTCCTGTCGTTAATACTAAAGGTAGAATCCAAGGCGTCAACTATGCATCGATAGGGTATTCTAGCGTACATTCAAGTTTTTTTCGGTCGTCACGTTTCCGAACTGTCTTCGTCAGTACCCAGGGTATTTTTGAAATGCTCAAGCAGAGTGGCGCCGATAATATATTGAAAGAACTGCAATCGGATTAGGGATCGTCTCGGATAGAATACAGTCACGAGCCTTTGAGTTTAGGGTATTGTCTTTTTTTGCCGAGGGTGAAATACTCGTGAGCATGAATTTATTTATACGTTTGATTCTGGTGTCTATCTTGGCTCGGTTTCGCACAAAGGTTTCGGTGCTGGGGCCCTGCTTAACCCCATTTCGCTGTTCGCCGACTGATTTGGATGTCTTAAGGCATATGAATAACGGCGTGTATTTGTCGATTATGGATTTGGCCCGCGTCGATTTAATGATTCGAGCGGGTTTGTGGACGGACTTGAATAAAAACGGAATGTATCCAGTGGTCGTTGCGGAAACGATTCGCTTTCGTAAATCTTTAAAGCTTTTCGATCGGTTCTATATAGAAACGAGCGTCCTAGGGTGGGATGATAAGGCCTTTATTCTGCAGCAGCGCTTTTTAAGAGGCGGTGATTCTATTGCCGATGCCGTAGTTCGTGCCCGCTTTTTAAGAAAGTCCGGAGGTTCTGTGACTCCTAAGGAAATTTTGTCATTGGCTAAGGTCGAAATAGACAGCCCGCCGCTACCGGAACACATCAAAATTTGGAATCAAAACCAAATATAAAGACCGTCAGTCTAGTTCTCGTCTTAAAGTGAAATTATAGCGTTTTAAGCTAGGTAGCTAAAAAATTTAAAAAAAATCACAAAAACCGTCCCGGTCATTAACCCCCAGAAGGGGGTGAGGCGTCTTACTAATGAAGGGCGCTTCAAGGATGAAGAAAGCCTGACAAGACGGGAAGTCGCTGAGTTAAAAGTGGAACGTTAACGGAATGACAAGCAAGGCTCCCTCAAGGATTCGTAACAAAGCTAGGATGGCTTTTGAATCCTTGGAAAGATTATAAGTTTTAATTGGGTTTAGTGGTTCTAGTGTTTCATTTTCTCCTTTGGTTTTTTTGGAGACACTCTCATGAGGGTTTGGTGGTTCCCCGACATGAGTAAGGTCTCCTGCGGAAGGCTTAACGCCTTCCGCTTTTTTTTTGCTTAAATTCAAAAATGTTCTTATCCTGTTTTCATGTCAGAAAAAATTTCAGCGCTTAAGCTAAATACAATTCAAGTCATTCGGAGCGGCCGCGAGTCGTATGACATGACCCTTTCCATTTCCAACCTTCAGCAGATGGGAACGATCAACGGTGTGGCTGCCGAAGCCATCGTAGATGCCGCTCAAGTGTATGCGCTGATGGTATTTATTGATAATCTAGATTTACCTAAAACAACAGTCGAACCGGGAAAAACACCGCGAGGTCAAACCAAAATTATTTTAAGCTATTTAGACGGTAGAAGTCTGACCCTAGGGATGAACTTGAACGAAGCCGGCGTCGAGTATTTTGAGCTATCTCCGGACGAATTCATGGAGCTTATGGAGCTTTGGGGAAGCTTATAGATTAATAGGCAATCCAATTGCCTGACGGAATCGTTTCTGGTATCACGTCCCAACGTGAAAACTACCGAATTAAACTTTGATTATCCTCCTGAACTTATCGCGACTCATCCGCAGCATCCCAGCCGGGTTCTATATAATCTTAGTGGCCACAACTCAGAACTGACTTGGCCCGAATTTCTAAATCAGTTTAAGGCCGGCGATATTTTAGTCATTAACGACACCAAAGTTTTAAAACGACGAGTTTTTTCGGACGACGGGTTAGAGATTCTGTTTTTAGATAGTCCGTCGGATCATTCGGTTTTAGGTAAGGACGATAAGGCATCTGTGTGGACGGTTTTGTTTCCGTCTAAAAAATTAAAATTAGGCGATAAAATTCCGATGCCACTGGGGTTGACAGCGGAGCTGGTGCAAAAGGGAATTCCCCAGACGATTAAACTGAGCGAGCCTGTGGATGAAGCCTATTTCAACCAAGTGGGTGAATTGCCATTGCCGCCGTATATTCAAAAAGCACGTAATGAACGCCATAATCGCACCGGTGAAAATCAAGCCTATCAAACGGTATGGGCGGATAAACCGGGCAGTTTAGCGGCGCCGACGGCCAGTCTGCATTTTAGCCCTCAGGATTTAGAGTTATTAAAATCCAAAGGCGTCGACGTTATCACGCTAACTTTACATGTGGGTTTGGGTACATTTTTGCCTGTCACGGCCGAAACTTTGGACGCGCATGTTATGCATGAAGAGTGGGTAGAAATTCCAACCCACCATTGGAAAAAAATCAAAGACGCCAAAGCTAATGGCCAATCTGTTTGGGCTTTAGGTACGACTGTTGTTAGGAGTCTTGAAAGCCAGGCCTTGGGGAGATTTGAATTGCGGCATCATGCCTACTCGGGCGCGACCGATCTGATGATTCGCCCCGGATTTGAATTTCAAGTGGTGGATCGCTTGCTTACCAATTTCCATCAGCCACAAAGCACGCTTATCGCCTTGGTGATGGCTTTTGCTGGAAAAGAAAACGTTTTAAAAACATACCAATGGGCCATTGAAAAAAAATTTAGATTATTCAGTTACGGTGATTTGACCTACTGGAAGCGAGGAGCAGAATGAGTGCAGAACAAGTAACGGCAGCAGCAGATACAGTTTCGGTCCAGTCTGCAGTAGGCGAAGTGGCTATCGATCAGCTCGTTCGTGAAGGTAAGCATTTCAAAGTTAAGGCGACTGTGGGTAGAGCTCGTCGTGGGGAATTGCACACAGCTCACGGTACAATCCAAACCCCTGTCTTCATGGCCGTTGGTACGCGTGCGACAGTTAAGGCGATGACTAACGAAGAGTTGATCGAGTGCGGCACCCAAATCCTTTTAGGCAACACCTATCACTTGCATTTACGTCCGGGTGAAAAGTTAATTCAAAAAATGGGCGGGCTTCATAAATTTATGAATTGGAAAAAGCCAATCCTAACTGACTCGGGTGGCTTTCAAGTATTCTCGTTAAGCAAGCTGCGCACAATGACTGAAGAAGGTGTTGAGTTCCGCTCACACATCGACGGCAGTAAATATTTTATTTCTCCAGAGAAAAGCATGGAGATCCAAATGGATCTTGGCTCGGACATCATCATGGCCTTTGATGAATGTCTTGGTTATCCAGCGACCGATGATCAAATCGTGAAATCAATGGACTTAACCCATCGTTGGCTCAAACGTTCGAAAGAAGCCATGACTCGTAAAGAAAGTATGTTGTTCGGTATCGTTCAGGGTGGATTGAGTCTGCCGCATCGTTTGCGCTCACTTGATCAAGTCGCATCAGTAGATTTGCCGGGTTATGCCTTGGGTGGCTTTAGTATCGGTGAGCCCATTCATTTAATGCACGAACTCTTGCCAGAGGTAGCTCCGCGCATGCCGGCCAATAAACCGCGCTACTTAATGGGTGTGGGAACACCGACGGATTTGCTAATTGCCGTAAATGCAGGCGTCGATATGTTCGATTGTGTAATGCCGACCCGCGTGGCCCGAAATGGAACCATCTACACTTGGCGAGGCAAAGTTTCGATCAAACGCAACGAATACAAAGACGATCCATCGCCATTAGATCCAGAATGTGATTGCTACACATGTAAGAACTATTCCAAAGCGTATTTACGCCATTTGTTCTTAAGTGGCGAGATCTTAAGCGCGCGCTTAAACACGATTCACAATATATATTTCTATATGAAATTGATGGAGCGTGCACGAACTGCTATCGAAAACGGCACATGGGAAGAGTATTTCCAAGACTGTATGACACGTTTTAGCAAAGCAAAAACTTTAGAATAATGTATTCAAACCCAAATCCATTAGGTACAAGGGTTTTTCTTTTAACGAGGTGAATTATGAAAAGATCTTTAATTTTATTATCAGTTCTAGCCCCAGCGATGGCGTTAGCCCAAACAGCAACTCCACAACAACCCGGCATGCTAGAAGCCCTATTCCCATTTGTAATCATGTTTGTGATTCTTTACTTTGTTTTATTACGCCCACAAATGCGTAAACAAAAAGAACACCAATCATTCGTGACAGCATTAAAACGCGGCGATGAAATCATCACTCAAACAGGAATCCTAGGTCGCATCGAAGGTTTAACAGACCAATTCGTAACTCTAGAAATCGCCGAAGGCGTACGAATCAAAATGCTTAAAACACAGGTGGCCGGCAGCGCGCAGTCTGTGATTCAAGCGGCACAGAAAGAAACGGCTAAAAAATAGCCTATAGTTTTTAGAATTGTTCTTTAAAAAGCGCTCCATGATGGGGCGTTTTTTTTGTCCAAACGTCGATCTGAGAAACGGTTTGTCTGTAGTCGTTAAAATCTGTTCAAATAATCAGCATTTTAAAGTCAGTCGACCCAGCGTCCCTAAAATACGGAATCCCATAGAGTCTCTTTCTGTATTTGACAATCTATTCCCTTACTTAGCACAATGTCTGAGATTTACACTGATATACAGAATGGATCGAGCAAGGGGAAAATATGGAAAATTACAGATGGCGGGTCATTGGTGCTATTGCCGGCGTTCTTGCCGCAATCGTTTTACTAAGTCCTAACTTCATGGACACCTCAAAAATTAATTGGTGGCCAGCTAAGAAAAAATTAAATTACGGTTTGGACATTCAAGGTGGTATTCATCTTGTGATGGGCGTTGACATCAATGGTGTCATGCAAGAGACAGCGACTCGTCAGGCGAATAGTTTAAAAAAAGAATTAACAACGCAAGCGACGGAAAAAGTTGAGCTAGTTAATTTCAAAGTCACAAACGCAGCAACAGGCGAAATGGAATTTGAATTCCAAAATGCGGCGGATGCGGATAAGGCGCATAAGTACATTGGTGACCGTTACGGCACCGTACTTCAAATGATCGAGCGCAAAGACAAATATACGATCTATCGGTACCTAGATAATCAGTTGGTTGATTTACGATCTAAAGTGATCGCGCAATCGATTGAAACAATTCGTAACCGTATCGATGAATTCGGTGTGGCTGAACCAAGTATCTCTCAGCAAGGTGATAATCGTATTTTGGTTCAATTGCCAGGTATGGCCGATGCGGAACAAGCGAAGAAGTTAATCAATACGACAGCGAAACTGGATTTCATGATCGTTGACGACACGGTTAACTACGCGGAAGTTCAAAAGTGGATTAAAGACGCCGAGACAGCGGGTAATTTCACGATGGCGTCGATGAAGTACTCTGACTACGTAACTAAAATTAACGAAGCTCTACGCGGCAAGATACCGGATAAATCTGTGGTGTATTTCGGCAAAGCTGAAAATGCACGGACGATGGATGCGGGGTCTTTGGCCTACGTTTTAAGAGCCGACACAGATTTAGGTGGAACAGACCTAGATGACGCGTCTATTTCGTTCGGTCAGTTCGGCGATCCACAAGTGGCTTTGCGTTTTAATCCAACAGGCGCGAACAAATTTGCTGATATTACGGGAAACAACATCAACAAACGTATGGCGATAGTTCTAGATCGTATCGTTAAGTCGGCACCAAACATACAAACACGTATCGGTGATGGGAATGCCGTGATTACGTTAGGCCAAAGAAATCAGCAAGAATCACTTGATGAAGCAAAAATGATTTCTACCGCTCTTAAAGCCGGTTCATTACCAGCGGCACTTGAACAATTAGAAGAACGTCGTATCGGGCCTACTTTGGGTGCCGATTCCATTCGTCAAGCCCAGATGGGTGCCTACGCGGGCGCATTCTTGATTTTCGTATTCTTGATCCTTTACTACCGTGCAATGGGATTAGTCGCTTCGGCTTCAATTGCAGTGAACGTGCTTTCGGGTTTAGGTTTGTTAACAGCACTGGGCGCGACATTAACTCTTCCAGGTATTGCGGGTATCGCGTTAACTGTAGGTTTTGCGGTCGATGCGAACGTTCTAATTCAAGAGCGTATCAAAGAAGAACTAGTTAAAGGTGCAAGCTGGAAGTTAGCCATTCGTGAAGGTTACAGTCGTGCTATGTCGGCTATCTTGGATTCTAACGTAACGGTAGCTGCGGTAGCGATTATCTTACTTAACTTCGGTACAGGTCCAATTCGTGGTTTTGCGGTTACATTATTAATCGGTATCGCAACGACTCTTTTCGGCAACGTTTTCTTCTCGAAAGTGATCGTGGATACACTGATCTACAAATGGAATGTTAAAAATATTTCTATCGGCTTGTCTGATAAACACTTGGCAAAGGCTTAGGGGCTACACATGAATCAGAAAAAAGTTAACTCAAACGAAAACGAGAACTACGGTCGTTTTGATTTCGTAGGTAAAACTCCACTATTTGGCGGTATCTCATTATTATTAGTGCTAGCGTCTTTGATTTACTTAGCTGTCGGCGGCGTTAATTACGGTATCGATTTTAAAGGCGGAACGGAAATCCAAGTTAAATTCGCGCAAGCGGTTACTATGGATGATATCCGTAAAGCTTCTGAAGGCTTAGGTATCGGCGAAGTGGGCGTTCAGGGTTTCGGTGACACGAGTGAATTCATCATCCGCTTCCAGGGTGAACAAGGTAAAGACGACAAAGAAACAAACGCAAAGTTGAACGAAGCCATCGGTAAAGTTCGTTCGATGATCGACACTCAATTTAAAGACAAGCAACCTGAAATCCGTCGTGTAGATACGGTGGGTCCGCAAGTGGGTGCCGAATTAAAACGTAATGGTTTGTTATCGGTATTCTATAGTTTGTTGGTTATTTTAATCTACGTGTCGCTGCGATTTGACTACAAGTACTCGCCGGGTGCGGTTATCTGCTTGGCTCATGATGCGATCATTACCTTAGGTATCTTCGTTTTCGTGGGTAAAGAAGTGAATGTGTCGATCCTAGCTGCGATTTTAACACTAATCGGTTACTCGTTGAATGATACGATTGTTGTGTTCGATCGGATTCGTGAGACAGATTCTGAACACCACGGAAAATCATCTAAATATATCGTTAACAAAGCCATCAATGATATGTTAAGTCGTACCGTCATTACGTCGGGTACCGTATTCACATCGGCTCTGTGCTTGTGGATTTTCTCGACAGGTACGGTTTCGGATATCGCGTTTGCAATCACGATTGGGATGTTCTTTGGAACCTACTCATCTGTATTCGTGGCGGCTCCTATGATGATCTTTATTGAAAAAATGAAATTCCTAGCTAAAGCCTAGGAAGTAAGGCGTAGCTAATGTCGGACGTAAACATCCAGAATGGGAATCAGGTTGCTGGTTCCTCAGCTCAAAAAACGGCCGTTCTGGATTTTTATAATCAAATTCCGGCCAAGCTACGCACGTACTTGGAAAAATTTAATCTATCTACCCCGCAAGAAATGTTCGATTTCTTGCAGCCAAAGCTTTCAACATTAGAAAATCCTTACAAAATAGATAATTGCGAAAAGGCCAGCGAGCGGTTGTGGAATGCATTTGTTAATCAGGAAACTGTTTTAATTTATGGTGACTACGACTTAGATGGCACGTCCGGAATTATTTTGCTGTATGAAAGTTTTAAAGCCCTGGGGTTTAAAAACTTACACTACTTTCAGCCGTCCAAAGCTAACGACGGTTATGGATTGCATGCGCATGTTCTTGAACAATTAAAAGTAGAAAAAAACATAGATGTCGTCGTAACGGTTGATGTGGGTATCACGGGTAATTCTGCCTGCGAAAAAGCAAGTGAATTGGGTATCGATGTCATCGTGACCGATCACCATTTGGCGCAAGACGATTTACCTAAAGCCTATGCGATCGTAAACCCAAACCAGCCTGGAGATCAATCCGGACTAGGTTACTTATGTGGTTGCGGTGTCGGGTTTTACCTTGTTCGCGGTTTATGTAAAAAGTGGATTGAAAAGGGTAGCCCGGTTGCATTGGATTTGAAATCTATTCTGCCCTATTTTGCGGTTGCCACCGTGACGGACATGGTTCCTTTGGTTAAAGATAATCGAACGCTTTTAAAATTCGCATTTGAATCGTTTAAAAATGTAACTAACTTTGGTTTCAAAGCATTGCTTGCAGAACTTAATTTGGATAATAAAAAACTTGATACTAGCGATATTGGTTTGCAGCTCGCACCTAAAATTAATGCGATCACTCGTATGAGTGCCGAGCTTAAACCGATCGATTTGTTTTTTAGAACATCGCAAGCGGATGCGAAGGCGTTTGCTAAAGGTATTCTTAAGCTGAATGTGGAACGTAAGCAATTGCAAGAAGCCGGCCTTCAAGAAGCCAAAACGGCGTATGAAGACTATCTAAAAACGAATTCTGTCGATAGCCAAGATCATCATCGGGTTTTCTTTTATGCCTCTGAAAAAATCCACCACGGTGTTACGGGATTAGTGGCCTCTAAAATGGTGGAAAGTTTCGGCGGGAGTTTTTTTATAGGTGCTCATTCTGTTGATACTGGTATAGTTGTGGGATCGTCTCGTAAACCAGACCATATTAATTATAGCTTAGTCGATTTAATGGCTACCAGCAAAGACAGCTGGATTCGTTTTGGAGGGCATGCCAATGCCGCTGGATTTGAATATCTAAAATCAAATGAAGCCATTATCTGGAATGGTTCAAACGAATTCTTAGCCGCAGCAAAAATGGAAGTAGGGGATGCGGATGCCTCTAGGGCGATTTCACCTAGTAGTTGTGTTGATCCGATCGAATTAGAATGGTTTGATTTGAATACTCATTTTTTTACTTGGGTTCAGTTCTTAGAACCCTATGGTAGCCACTTTCCAGAGCCAGTTTTTAAACTGAGTAAAGTGCCAGTTCTTTCTGTAAAGGTTATGAAAGAAAAGCACTTTAAGTTAAATGTCGTCAATCCACATAATCGTGAAGCTCTGAATTTTGTATTGTTCAATTCGACGGAAGAGCAGCGACAACTATTGAATTCGTTGAATCGCGAACTAGATATTTGCTTTAAAATTAAAAAAGATACATTTAACTACAATCAACGTTTTCAATTTATCATCGAGTCCATTGAAGCATGAAATCAGCTGTAGTGATTCTTTCCGGTGGTTTAGATTCGTCAGCTAATTTAGCGATCGGTAAAGACGAGCTTAATATCAAAATGGCCATTACCTTTGATTACGGTCAGAGGGCCGCGATTAAAGAAGTCAAAGCGTCTGCGGCGCTAAGTGCTCATTACGGCGTTAAACATAAAGTGTTGTCCATTCCGTGGGTGGGTGAATTTGGAAAGTCAGCTTTGATTGATAAGTCCTTAGCGGTCCCGACCAACGAAGTTAAAATTGATGATACCACGGCTTCAGTACAAACCGCCTCAAAAGTCTGGGTGCCGAATCGTAATGGAATTTTCTTAAACATTGCTGCTGGATTCGCTGAGGCCATGGATTGTGATTATGTTATTCCTGGATTTAATTTAGAAGAGGCGTCGACGTTTCCAGACAATTCTAAATCCTTTATTGAATCTCTTACGCAGAGTTTTTCATTTTCCACAGCAAATCGAGTTCAGCCTAAATGCTATACAATTGATATGATGAAAACGGAAATTTTAGCAGTAGCGATTGGAAAAAAGCTTCCTTTAGATTTGCTTTGGCCATGTTATTTTGACGGCGATTCATGGTGTGGTGAATGCGAGTCTTGCCAACGATCAAAACGTGCGTTTCAAGCCAACGGACTGGATTTAAAAAAATATTTTAAAATGATTTAATCAGGGGCAATCATGACTAGGCGACATTTTCTATTTACACTTATATCGCTATGTGTTTGCGTTGGCCTAAGTAAAACGAGCAATGTTCAGCTTGCGACCATTGCAATCAAAGAATTACGTCCAACTCAAGCCGCCGTTGGATTTAAGGAAGTTGAAAAAAAAGCTAAGAAGATTCTTAAAAAACAAGATGGCGAATTCGATGCTTATTTACGTAAAGAAGCTATTCCTGTGGTTCTTGGCCCTGGAAAGCAAAAGTACATGATTGATGGTCATCATTTTCTTGCTGCCGCCTATAAACAGAAACTAGATAAAGTGTATTACGAAATTGTTGAGGACTTGTCTATGTTGGACTCTGAACAGGCCTTTTGGGATAGAATGATCCAAACAAAACGAGTCTATTTAAAGCGTAATGGTCAATCGATCCAACCAAAGGATCTGCCAAAAGATATTGGTGGGATGGTGGATGATCCCTATCGCACATTCGCGGCTGAAGTTCGTGATGAGGGTGGTTTTAAGAAGAGCTCGATCCCCTTTATCGAGTTCATGTGGGCCGATTATTTTCGTGATTTGATTCCGTTAAAAGTGATTTTAGAAAGCAAAGAAGAAGCCGTTAAACGAGCGCTTACTTTATCTCGCGACGAAAAAGCAAGGCAGCTTCCTGGGTATTTGGGGGAATAGATGAAAACGAAATTTATAAAAAAATATTTTGCGTACACAGGAGAACAGTTACATTCTCATTTCGCATATGAAGAGTACGGCGTTTTGGGTAACTCAATTGTGGCTTGGATTGGTCCCTGCGATATTCCATTTGAACACATGGTAGACCTTGAAGATGTTTTAGCGCATAGCCCGATTCGGGGCGCTTTGATGATTCATTTTATTGTGGAAGTCTTCGGTCAAAACTTGTTTTCGGCAGTCTCTTTGCAAAGACTGCTTGCAAGCATTGTAAAAGATGAAATCGAAGCCACTGCGAAATCTAAAACACCCATTCGATTACGTCGTGACGGAGACGATGTGTTTTGGGACGAATCGAAAATTACGATCAGTATAGCATCCATCAGTCCCGTATCCACACAGATACATTTTGCCGTTAACGTAAATAATAAGAACACGCCTGTAAAAACGGCGGCGTTGGATGATTTCAAAATTAATGTGAATGATTTTGGGAAAAAAGTTTTAGAAAAATTCAGTCAAGAGTTTGATTCGATAGAAATTGCGACTCAAAAAGTGAAACCGTTAAAGTAATCAGCGTGCGGGGTTTGGTTTTTTGCGTAGGCAAAGAAGTAGATATATCGTTGAGATAGCTAGTGGAACGACAAAGCCGTAATACTGATATTTCAGATATAAGCTAGCACCCATCCAGCTGCCAAAAATGAAGCTAACGATGATGCCAATTCGCATGCCCGTGGCTTTTAACTCCTGTTCGCGAAGGGGGTGGTTGCGGTCATGAGAAAAAATGCGCACTAGACCAATACCCAGGTCTGTAGTTAGTCCAGTTAAATGAGTGGTTCGAATCACAGAATGAGAAATCGAGGTGATCATCGCATTTTGAATTCCCGAGCTTAAGCTTAGTAGTCCTAGCAGGAAATAGTCGTCGGCGATTGAAAGTTCTGTTCCAAACGAACCAAAACTATTGTTGACTCCTAGTACTGTCACCAGCGTGTAGCATATGAGCATCAAGGAAAACAGAACGGTGTAGTTTGGTTTTTTGTGACGAATGCTACGACGATCAGTAAAGAACGCCGAAATGCAATTTCCCATAAGAAAAAATAGGGGTACCGATATAATTCCAAGTGCTAGGCGAAAATGTCCCGATGCCATTTCGACTCCAAAATGAGTTGCAAATCCTGTCGTATGAGTAACGAAACGATGACAAGCAAGTAAACCACCGACATTTACAGCGCCCGCTTGAAATGCCAAACTGTTCCAGAGGACAAATTTTTTAGGAGAGTAGTGTGGTTGGCTAATCAGATCGACGAACATGTATTGATTATAAAACTTCGAACGAAAAACACTAGTCCAGAGTCAGGATTCAATCTACAATAATTACATGATAGATGTTGTGGCGGCAGTTGTTGAAAAAGACGGAAGGTATCTGATGGCTCACCGACCAGTAAATAAGGGTGGTGAGTGGGAGTTCCCCGGCGGAAAAGTTGAAAAAGGAGAAACCTTTTTCGAAGCCCTCATTCGCGAGATTAAAGAGGAATTAAGTGTACCCATTAAGCCTATACGCATTCTATCTAGCTATCCCAAGGAAATACGCGGCCAGACCTATAGTATTCATTTTGTAGCGGCCACGTTGGGAAGTGAAGAGTTCGTTCTAACAGAACATCAAAGTTGTCAGTGGCTAGACCTAAATGAGATAAAACAGCTTCCTATGTCAGCTGTAGACAAAGAATTTGTGAAACAATTGCGAGCGAATGAAAAATAAGTCCTATAAGGAAATATTAGTGGACGGTTGGCGGGGCCATCAGTAACGTTAATACATGGACTTGTTCGTATTCCCGTTGGTCAATGTAAATCTTTTTCCAAAGACAACCAAGCCATTAAATATCTTTGAGCCACGCTATTTGCAAATGATCAAAGATGCCGTGGCAAAAGATGTCCCAATCGCTATTGGTTTCATTGATGATCCAAATAAAATAACTCCCGTGGGTCCAGGGGAAACGATCGGTTTTGTAAATCAAATCGTTGGTTACGGTAAAGTTCAGGTAGTAGAGGAACGTCAAAACGGATTCTTACTGGTGTTCTTACACGGTTTAGGAAAAGCCCGCCTAGGCACGGTTCAAAACTCAGCGACACCATACTTGGTATGTGACGCTACCCCCATCACAGAAAATTTAATTCCTAATCCAGAGCTGCACGAAAAAATTCACTTAATCAATCGCGTGCTCGCTAAATGGATCACAGAGTATTTTAGTAACTCGCAACAAAGCGAAATGTTTCTGCGCCAGTTAGACGGTCCAGAAGCGATTATTTCAGCGTTCTCTGCCTACTTAGTGAAGGACTTTGAACTACAACAAATCGTTCTGGAAATGGACGACATCAACGAAAAAATTGAATTTCTTTATCGATTGATTCTTTCTAACGGCACAATCTAACTTTTCAAAAATCCCCGTTTTTTTAAGCGGGATGGGCTCTTCGTTTTTTGGCTTTTATTCTGAGGTACCAGGGGGACTTTCATTTAGAGTGGGACTTTGTTTTTTGGGAGGGCGGCATCCCTGCCTCACAAGCGGTTGGCTGCGCCAACAGTACCGCATCCTGCGGCGCTTGAGCCTCCCAAAAAACAAAGTCCCACTCTAAATGAAAGACCGGGCTTGAAATGAAAGCCAAAAAATGAAGAGCCCATCCCGCTCAAAAAAATTGCCCACACCGCGGCCGGTATTGGTAATAGGTTATAGTTGGCGATTGAATGTGTCCTGAGGATTGACTCTTGTGGGTGGCGGTTGTAACCGTTTGCTTATGGATTTGAAAACGGTTGAAACTCGATTGCGTCGTTGGGCGTACTTTCTTTTGGTGTATACGATTCTTGTCATTTTGTGGGGGGCTTGGGTTCGGATTTCGCATTCGGGGGATGGGTGTGGGGATACGTGGCCTTTATGCAATGGGCAGTTGGTTCCGGAGGCCGCTCGTGGGAAGACGTGGGTTGAGTACGGGCATCGGTTTACCAGTGGGCTTTATGGGATTGTGGTTATCTTTTTATTTTTTTGGATTCGTAAATTAAGATCTAAATATGAACTTGCCTCAGTTTATCGTTGGATGACGTGGACGCTGGTGTTTATGATTTCAGAAGCCCTTTTGGGCGCAAAGTTAGTTTTATTTGGGCTTGTGAATACGGATCAGTCGATCTGGCGATTAGTGGTGATGAGCCTGCATCAATTGAACAGTTTTATGTTAGTAGCGTTTACAGTGCGTTTTCTAGGTGCTACCTATGAATCGTTTTATCAATCGAAGTATTCGAATCAGCCGCCGTCAAAAATATCGACCGATTTTTTTGCGAAACCTGCGTTTTTGATTTGTTTCCTGGCGCTAGCGGTAACAGGGGCATGGGCGTCGCTGTCGACAACGTTATTTCCATCGACCAGTTTGTTAGATGGATTGATGAAGGATATGGAATCTAGTTCTCACCTAGTATTAAAAATTCGAGGCCTTCATCCCTTGCTAGGTATATTAGTTGGTGGCTCGTTGAGCTTTGGGCTATACAAGATTAGCAATCAACTCAACGCATTTTTGGGACGTATCGCATTGGCAGGTTCAGGACTGATTGCAATCGGCATTGTGATCGGCTTGATGACGCTTTTCTTGTTGTCACCGATTCCGTTAAAGATCATTCATTTGTTATTGGCGCATTCATTGTGGTCATGTAGCGTATTCTTTTATCACTTCTATAGCCAACTCAAAACCTCTGGAGAGTTCGGATCATGAAAATCATTTTAAGCATCGTTTTACTAGCTGTAATTTCATTTGCAGATATCGACTATAAAAAAGAACTGGAATCGTTACAAAATATCGGGGTTAAAACGTTAGACAAAAATGAATCTGCCGATTTATTCCTGATCGATTTTTGGGCGAGTTGGTGTGAACCCTGTAAAGAAGGGTTTGCATACTACGAAGAAAAAATAAAATCGCAAAAGACAAAAAAGATTATTCTGATCAGTGTGAATTTGGATGATACGACGGATAAAGCCGAAAAGTTCTTAAAATCCTATCCGCAAAACAATGTCATCGTTTGGGACGAAAAAAAGAAATTCATGGAAATGTTAAATTTTGATGCGATTCCAATGATGATTGTTCTTGATAAAAACTGGAAAGAAGTTGGTCGAATCAAGGGATTTAATAGCGAGTCTAAAAAGAAACTCGCTAAGTTTTTGTAAATGGCTACAGTGTCTGAGTTTTAGTAGCCGCAAGTTTGTCTTTGGCGCGGCTTAATACTTTTTTTGCATCCGGATTAGTTGTTAATTCAATCAATTGATCAATGACTTTAGGATCAATTCTGCTTTTGCTGGAAAATCGCACCCAAGCTTTCGCCTGTTCAGCATATTGAAATCCAAACGTAGGTTCTTCCGGCGCTTCGTCTGGTGTAACGACATGATTTAAGAAATACAGGGCGATCTCTTCTTTGGGAGAGTAGTTTTTAAAGTGCCAAGTAATTTTATTTTCCTGCAAATGGTAGCCTTGCGGAAGAGGAATCAGAAAGTGTGGCTTTTTAGCTAAACGTTTGGGAATATCAAATGTAATGGTGGCTTCCCCAATGGGTCCGGACCACGTTTGCCCTGTGGTTGTGATATAGGCGACGGCGCCCACTAGAGCATTGGCGAAGTCGATATCCTTTTCCGTAATTTTTTTGGCTCGCCAGAATTGAAAATCCTTTTTAATTTTAGGATAGGTCGGTGGCATGTGATCAAATACATCAAAAGGGCCATTTGATGTAAACCCACCAAAGGAAAATGTATTTTTCACGATCAGGCGACCTTTAGGCTCAATTTCTACCGGCCAAACATAGGCGCCTTCAAACGTAGCCAGCGATTTGCTTTTTTTTCCTTTGCTAATCCAAGGACCGAGCTGATTTTTCTTAGAGATATCTTTCAATTCGGCCGTTACCGGTTTGTCGTTCACTTGAGTCGTAAAATCCTTAATTACGTATTCCCTGTAATCGACTCCATCGCCAAAACCTCTCCAATTTGGAAAACCCATTGTTAATTTAACTTTTTCTTTACTTAGGTTTTCAAATTCAAATGTGCAGTCAGCTTTCCAGTCAGTGCGTGTTTTTCCCTCATTGTCGTACGTGATAACAATAGTTTCTTTAGCCATACGAACACGACTTTCTTTGTTGGTATAGACTGTGGCGCCGTCTCCAACGAACGATGCATCGTTCGCGAAAGAAACAGAACCAAGTGTTAAACTGAGTAAAATCAATTTAATAAAACGCATTGTAGAGCTCCGATTATTTAATGGATTCTAAATACTTCATGATCAGCGGACGGCCATTCATTTTAGCTTTTAGTAAAGATAGAATAATAAAAACACCACCAGTTTTGCGATCTAAAAATAAAATTTCGCGCGGTGGCGTTCGCCATTTAAAATCTTTGATAATTTCTAGAACACGTTTTGATAGGCGCTGCGGAAGGTCGGTGGTTTTCCAATCATAATTGCCATCCGTATCCACGGGGCCTTTTTGGCGGGGGTCATTTGGTTTTAGGAAAGGCTCGACGGTTTCGTTGCAGAATTCTTCGAATCTTTCTACTAACAAAGGTTCGTCATTATCATAGATAAATTTTAAATCCTTTGCAGCGTTGCGAAGCATTTCGGGATCGTTGACTAAGGCTCCTTTAATCATGCGATGGTACGCATTCAAAAATTCGTCAGCGTAGCTACGAGTAGCGCCAAAATCAAAAAGTATCCATTGATCTCTGCCGTCGGCGGCGATGCGAATTTTATAATTGCCCGCGTGAGGATCTGTTTGCAAATCTTTCCAAATAAATAACTCATGAAAGTAGAGATCTAGAAAATTATTAGCCAGTTGATTTCTACGCTCTTGGGATAGCGACTGAATTAAAGAGTCCTCGATACGTAAACCTTTTTCAAAAGATGACGTAAGGATGCGTTTGTTTGAAAATTCCGAGTAGACTTTAGGAACTACAAATCGAGGGTCGTCTTTCAAACGCTGGCGAAAGGCCTCTGTTTTCTTGGCCTCTTGTTCGTAATCGCTCTCCTGAATCAACATCTCTTTGATTTCTTCAAAAACAGGATCAAGTGTAGTTTCCTGAGGTAGGACTTTAAGTAAGTGAATGAATGTGCGGATGGCTCTTAAATCACTGTCTATGGCTAGGTCCACATTTGGATACTGTACTTTTAGGACTACGGCTTCCCCGGTGGCTTTAATCTGAGCGCGGTGAACTTGCCCCAGAGATGCACACGCCAGCGGTTCACGATCGACTTCAAGTTGGTTATATTTTTCAGCACCGAGATATTTAATTATTAAGGGTTCAATGGCTTCCCATTTTAACGCCGGCGAGTCTTGCTGAAGTGATTTGAAATATTTGTTCACTTCGGGAGGGAAAAAGTGCTCGCCGTACATTGACAGCATCTGTCCTGCTTTCATGATCGAGCCTTTCAGTTCACCCACTTCTTTAGAAAAGTTTTCGGCTTGTTCGGCAACGAACTTATTCCAGCTCAGCGCACCTTCGGCATCGGTCTTAAAAATCTTACTTAAACCCTGTCCAGCAAGGCCGGCTCCCGCATTGATCGAAAATTTTGCGAGCGATACTGTTCGAGAAAAAATATTGCTTTTGATTCGATCCAGTTTTTTGCTATTGACGTCGGACATATAGTTTTGTTCTACATGAAGTTTAAGGATTTTTAAACCTAAATTGCGAGGCCTATGTTAAAGTTCACTATATTTTGGTTTCGACGAGATCTACGCCTAGAGGATAATGCCGGCCTATTCCGTGCCGTGCGGGACGGGAGTAACGTATTACCTCTGTTTATCTTTGATACCCAAATCCTAGATGGTATTAAAAACCGCCGGGATCGTCGGGTGGCTTTTATCCATAAGGAACTGACAGAAATTAAACGGCAACTCAACGAACTGGGTTGTGATCTAAATGTTTATGTAGGCAAACCCATCGATGTGTTCAAACAGGTGACTAAAGAGTTCGCGGTCGAAAACGTGTTTACGAACCACGATTACGAGCCCTATGCACGGCAACGGGATGCTCAAGTTCGTGATTTTTTAGAAGGTAAAGGCATCGGTTTCCATACGTTCAAGGATCAGGTGATCTTTGAAAAAGACGAAGTATTAACAGATCAAAAAAAACCATACACTGTGTTTACTCCGTACAAGAAGAAATGGTTAGCGACCCTGAAGCCCGAGCACTATGGTCCTAATAAAACCGAGGCTTATTTTAAAAATTTTGCTACCGTAGCTCATTTTTCTAAGATGCCGAGTTTAAAGCAAATCGGCTTTGAAGAAATTGATTTTCAGTTTCCGCCAAAAACATGGTCCAAAGACGCATTGAAAAACTATCAGCAACGGCGTGATATTCCGTCTATTCAGAACGGTACCTCCCATTTTGGTTTGCACTTACGGTTTGGGACGCTCAGTGTTCGCGCGCTCGTTAAGCAAGCTTTGGGGAATTCAGAGGTTTGGCTTTCCGAACTGATTTGGAGAGAGTTCTTTATGCAGATTTTGTGGCACTTTCCCAAGGTAGAAACGCGGTCATTCCGCCCTCAATATGAGCATATAAAATGGCGAAACAACGCAGCTGAGTTTGAAACGTGGGCATCGGGAATGACGGGATATCCATTGGTGGATGCGGGTATTCGTGAGCTTTTACAAACAGGACATATGCACAATCGTGTTCGTATGGTGGTGGCCTCGTTCTTAACTAAACATTTGTTAATTCATTGGTATAAAGGCGAACGTTTTTTTGCCGAACACCTATTGGATTATGATTTATCGGCTAACAATGGAAACTGGCAGTGGGCCGCAGGCACGGGGTGTGATGCGGCTCCGTATTTTCGGGTATTTAATCCAACCTCGCAGATTGAGAAATTTGACCCTGATTACATTTACATCAAAAAATGGGTGCCGGAATGGGGAACTAAATCTTATCCAAAGCCAATGGTAGACCATAAGGACGCGCGCGAGCGCGCTTTGAAAACCTATAAAGAGGGTATTTATTCCGCACCGGACGAAAAAGAATCTAAATGAAAATTTTAATTACCGGAGCCACTGGATTAATTGGCAAAGAATTAGGTAAAGCACTTTATCAAAGAGGTCATAAGATCACGGTCGTTTCTCGCAATCGTCAAAAAGCGAAGGAACAATTATCTTTTCCGTGTGATATTATTGAGTGTGATTTGGGGCGTTCGCCTTTAAAAGAAAAAATCGCTGTCGAGTGCGTGTTTCATTTAATGGGCGAAAGCGTGACAGCAGGTCGTTGGAATGAAAACGTAAAAAAGGAAATTCGTGATTCGCGAATTGTGAGTACAAGGAATCTAAATCAAAGTTTGTCAGACACCGTTTCGTTCTATTTGTCATCGTCGGGTGTTGGCATTTACGGTGATCAACCCGGTGTAGCGTTGACGGAAAAAAGTAAACCGGATCAATCGTTTTTATCTCAGGTTTGTGTGGATTGGGAAAACGAAGTCGATCGGTATTTACAAATTCAGCCGAATGCAATTACCGCTAAAATTCGAACGGGTATCGTGCTCGCCCCACATGGTGGTGCTTTAAAGAAGATGTTGCCTGCGTTTAAAATGGGTGTCGGCGGCGCCTTAGGTAGCGGAACTCAATATATGAGCTGGATTCATATCGACGATTTAGTGGGTATAATGATTCATGCATTTGAAAAACGCATTGGGGGCGCGTTCAACGGCGTCGCTCCGACTCCGGTGACAAATATGGAATTTTCTAAAACTTTTGCAACGGTCTTACGGCGTCCATTAGGGCCGTCTGTTCCTAAAATTGCGTTGAAACTTCTATTTGGCGAAATGGCTGAAATCATGCTTGCCGATCAAAAAGCCTATCCTACTCAGGCGCTGAACACTGGATTTCAGTTTAAGTATACGCATTTGGCAGAGGCATTGAAAAATGTGCTACAAAAATAAACACCATTCGGCTTGCGATACATAATTCTTAAAAATGACACTATAATTCTGTTCCCTAACGACGATGTTAACCGCTACAATAAAGCCTCATGGTTGAATTAGCGGTTATCTCGCTTTGTATTGGTTTTAATGCAATCCTTTCTTTAGTTGAAATGGCTTTTGTGAGCGTCTCAAAGGCCGAGCTTAAGGGACTGTCGAAAAGCAATTCGCACGCCGCTCGTTTACTTAAGCTACGTGAACATCCTGAACGTACACTTTCCGTTTTACAGATTGGTATTACAATTGTGGGGGCTTTATCAGCCGCTATCGGCGGCGTCGGGGCTGAAGAAAAACTGACGCCGTACTTTGAGGCCGCCGGAATGTCAGAACATTTGGCTGAAATAGTTTCGCTTGTGATAGTAGTTATTCCGTTAACCTATCTGAACGTTGTTATCGGAGAACTAGTTCCAAAATCGTTTGCTCTTCGTCACCCTATGAAAATTTCTTTGGCCGCCGTGAATGCATTGATCGTTGCGGAAGCTATTTTGTCTCCGTTCGTTAAAATGCTCGAGTTGTCGACCCAATTTGTCCTTAAGATTCTCATTCCATCGAGTAAAACGAAAAACCAAAAGGAAGAAGATCCGCAGTCAGTGAGTATTGCAAATCTATCCAATGTCCATCAGCAGTATGTTATTAATCTAGTTCACATCGAGACTAAAAAAATTCGCGACATTTTGGTTCCTTGGGCGCAAGTGAATGTGGTCGATCTAAAGTATAATTTGAATGAAGTTCTATCGCTCGTGATGAAGAGTGGGCATACGCGCTTGCCGGTGTACTCGGAAAACGAAGTCGTGGGTATTTTACACTCAAAAGAATTTATTACCTTTATTTCGTCCGGCGATGAGAATTGGAAGAAAATCATCAGACCGGTTATTCGTATTGGTCCATCCGAAGGTATTTTGAAAACACTCCGTTTTATGCAGGAAAAGAAAACGCATATGGCGCTTGTGGAAAATAATTCTGAAATCATTGGTATCGTTACATTAGAAGACATCATTGAAGAAATCGTCGGGGATATTTATGACGAAGACGATGATGGAATGTTAAGAAAAGTTCTAAGTCAGCGTTTATTAAAACGCTAAAAGCGCAAACACCTGTCGGCCATTATCGTCACTGGGGTGTCTAAATAGGTAATATTCTGACTCTATAACAATAGGCTCGATTTAAGAGGAACACTAGGTGCATTAAATCCTAGTATGAAACACTATTTTCTATCTCTGGTTTTATCCGCAGCTATTTTATTGAACGCTCAAAACACTTATGCGTGTGCCTTTGAAAGCGCTGAGCATGCTGATTTGTTACAGTCTGTTCGAAATCTGGATGCGCAACTAAGAAGTATTCCTGGAGAGTGCTTACCGGGCGGTGGAAAGGATGCATTTAAAAGTGTTCAGGATCTACAGGCATCATCGACGACCTTGCAGCAGTTAAACGGCCATTCAACGTTGGCACCTTTAGATGCTAGCAATTTTGGAATGAGTGCTCAAACGGCAATGGAGTCAATTTCTACTATTGGAAAATCAATTAAGCAGGCCGCTACGTGTTCTAAACTCGAGAAAAAAGACGGATTAGTAACTGTGCTTTCGACACTTTCAGATGTATCAATGAGCTTAGCTCCCGTATTGATGGCTGCGACCGTATTTTTACCTGCATTGACTGCCGGTGGCGCATTTGGCGTCGTTGCCGGTGCGGCCCTTAAGGCGCTACCAGTTGGGAAGCTTCTTTCGACGGCTTTGTTAGTCGGGGTTTTTTCAACTGTTGCGGAAGTGTCGGTGGATCTTTTTGAGAACGATACTAATAAAATGGCGGATCCAAACTATCGGTCACTGGTGCTAAAGAGTATTTGCGAGTACCGCCGAATTAAAACTAACGTGGATTACTTATCTTATATTAATACTGGTCGTGCGAATGTAAAAAAGGAAAAAGCCGAATTAGAAGCGCGGGTGATTGCGTTAAGAAAACGGTTTGAAAAAGAAGATCCAAAAATGGTCAAATTGATTGATCAATTCTATGCCGTTAGAAAGCAGACCGAAGACGAATCAAGAAAAATCACAGCGACTCGTGGAGTTTTAGCTAAAATCGACACCGATTTTGGGGCTAGCGATGATAATCACTATCGTTGCAATGTTGTCGCTCAGCGTGTGAAAAGTGGAACTTCTATATTAACACATTTGGCTCTTCCGAGCGTTCCAAATGTGGCCGATCAATTTAGTTCACCGTCCTATTCTGTTCAGGCGCTAGTGAGTACTATTAAAAATAATGAATCTATTATTATTCAGGCGTATAAAGATCAACAAGGTGAAGTGTGCCTAAAAAATATAGAGGCGTGTAATAAAACGGCAGATATTTGTGCAAAGAATGCAGATCTTTGGCGGCGTAATTTAAGCAGTTTGTTGTCCCAACTGACACGCTTCAATCGCGAAAAAACCGAACAGCAAATGGGCGCTCTATTTACGAACCCTCAGTTCATCGCTTGGCGGCAGCAGAATAAATCGCTCGAAGCCGATGCTTTGCTGCTCGAGCGTATTATCGGGTTCATGAGTGCTAGCCCAGATCCGAGACAGATTATACCAGAGACAGATTTGATTATTGAAGTTCAAGAACTAGGAAAGCGAATCTTTACTCGTAAAGGGTACAATTTTGTGACAGGGAAATCTATGGCCGGTGCGTGGTTAGATCATAGATTAAATGCTTATGAAAAAACTGTGGATGAATTTAACCGAGTGTTTGTGCAGCTAAACTCTAAGATAAATAATAAAGCACTTCAGTTGTATTTTGCGAAGGCAAAGGTGGCACAGCAAAAGGCTATTCAAAAAACTTCCGGGTCGGCACAGGTAAATCAATATGAAGTTCAAAAAATCACAAGTAAATTCAATTTGGAAAGTTTAACGCTCCAAACATTGAAAGAACTTAATGATCCTCAAATTGCGGTGGATGTTTGTAGAGACTTAAACGCGATGTATATTCAATCTAATAATGCGGGAAAATTATTAAACTCTGCTAAATATTTTTGTAATTATTTAGAGGAAAACGAACTTAAAAATACAGAGATGGATGCCTTTATTGTTTCAAAATGTTGGGGGCGAATTAATTTAGGAAATGATAAATCGACGTCGTATATCGAAAATCTTACGAAGAGCACGGGCGGGATAACGGGTTTACGTACTCGTATGGCCATTGTTCAAAAAAATATGGATATGTTAAACTGTGCTCAGCCCAATCGTCCTAGATAGTTTGCATTAATTTTAAAAGGTCGTACGCAACATTTACATTTGGGTAGACCTTTTCGATACCTTCGAATCCAGGGCTAGGATTAGCTTCGAGAAAGACTGGTCCGTCGTGCGTTCGTAGAAAATCAATTCCGGCATACACAAGCTGAGAGAATTCATAGACCCGGTTTATGTATTTCGTTTCTGCTGCAGAAAGGGAGGTCGCGGTTGCGACTCCGCCTTGGTGTAGATTGCTACGAAATGAATTTTGGTTTTTTCTCTCTACGGAATAGTTTGAATTTTTTGTTGTGAAGACTCGAACATCGTGTCCAAGGCTCTCAGTTATGGTCTCTTGAACTATCCAGCGGTCAAGTTGCTGCCATAAGGACGATACCGGCAAAGCATTTTGAGGGCGTGTTTGACTGAAGTACGTAATTTCCAGCATATCGGAATTCTGAAAAGGAATTTCATCTTGCACAAGTACATTGAGTAAAGCGGTCTCACTTTCTATGAGGAAAACGCCACGTCCTTGACTCGAAAATCTTTTCTTAAAAATGAAAGGCACTTTAAACTGTGAGGCGATTTGATCAAAAAATGCGGTCAGTATTTTTGGAAGTGTTTGGCGATTTAAGTGAACGGGAAGGCCTTCCAGTACCGTAGAAGCCAGCAGAGTTTTTGGTGTAGGGACGTCATGTTTTTGCCACATCTGTGCCGTTACCCATTTGTCTCGCGCATTTAGAAACGCAGATGGCGGATTGATGATCGTGAATGGCATCCGGCTGAGCGCGTCCTGAGTTCCCCAGAAATTAAATTCGCCTTGGCGGTAAAGTACGACTGGACGAAGGCCTCGAGACTCAATTTGAGGCGCCTGATCTATTAACGCTTCTGGTGAAATTAACTTTGCATTCAGATGATTGCGATTTATTTCGGTTTGAAACCTTTGAGCAGAGTAGAGCTCGGGCAGTCTATTTAAAATAATTAAATCGCAGTCCAGTACCGTTTCTTTCATACGACGACTCGAGTATAATGGAGTGAAATGGAAAGCGCAAAAAAATTAGTAGAAGTAAAAGTAGAAGGCCGTGATCAAATCAAGTTGGAATCTTTGGATCAGCAGAACAAAGTGTCTTTCATTGGTTGTTTTGAATTCACTCAACTGGTGAAAAATTATCGCGCTAAATTTGGCAACGATGTTTACAAATGGCCGGTGCCAGCGGGATCTACCCATTCCGAAATGATCATTCGCGAATTCATTATGAAGTTAAAAGGCACGTGGGATTATCCCTACAAAGACGAAGAACTGTGTCACTGTCGTCACGTCCTGACAAAAACCGTAGACCAGGCCATCATCAACGGCGCTCACACCCACGAACTAGCCAGCCGCTGGACAGGCTGCTCAACAGCCTGCGGCACCTGCAAACCCGACGTAGAAAAAATCATAAAATACCGAGTAGGCTAACCAAAAGGTACCAGCTCCTAAAAGGCCGCCGCATGCGGTCGGCCTTTTAGGAGCTGGTACCTTTTGGTTATAGGAATCTTAGGGTTTCTATGTTCATTAGGCCTTCGTGGCTTGGGTGTAGGAATGAGGGAATCTCTTCGTCGGGGAGGATCGTGCAGTATAGACCGTAGGTTTGTTCTGCGGAAATCCAGCCGAGTGGCGGTTTTAAATTTATATTTTTCCGATCGCGTGCGTAGACTAGGAATTCGTTGTCACGTGCTTCATCGTACGCTTTCCATAACAGACTGTGAAAAACGTCCGGGTGGTCAACGTAGATGTGATTCAGGCTCCGGAAATTGAGTGAGGCTTCGATTTTTATACGATGATACGGCTTTGTTAGCGTTCGACTCCAAGAGAACATCTTTCCGAATTTTAGAAATTGACGAAAATTGTGGGCGCGCAGGGAATAGCGTAATGGGATAAAATCTTGTACGCCGGCGCTTGACCAGGAACTCATCATTCCTACGATATTGTCTTTCGAATCAAAGGCAATGAAGAAATCTTCCCAGCTGAGGGAGGTCCAGCGATCCATCATTTCTAGGAAGTTTTCTTTATTTGTATATAAGCTAAACGCATAGTCTTGATTTTTCTTAAGTAAGTAGGCGATATACTGATCAGCTTGGTTCGGATTGCCGCGACGAATTTTTAGCTTCGAATCCGGTGCGTATGTAAACGGGAACTGCCCATGCAGAGTTACTAAATCAAATTTGCGATACAGGAAATAACGAGGCATGAAACGCTTTTGTGTGCGCGGGCGAATGAATGTATTTAAAGCGACGAGTTCATTCATGTTTAATGTCGTCATAAAATAATCAACACTAAAAATCTTGCGAACTTCTGCAAACACATTTTTGGTGTGTTCCGTCCAATGTAAGATGGCTTTGCGTTCTGGCGAAATACGCAAGTCGCGGGCCCAAGCTATACGTGTAGCTTTACCTTCGATCATCACAGTTTCAATTAAGAACGCCACATGGCCCAAAATTGCCGACTTATCGTCGCGTAGAATATAAGACACGAATTGGTCTGACTGAATGTTGTAGTATTTAAAAAAATCGCGTGCGCGATCTAATTTTAACTGAATAAAATTTTCTAACGGGAATCGACTGTAGAACTCTAATAGTTCTTCATTTTGAGACATTTGAGCTAATTCTAAGCGCATAGTTTTAGACTTCTTTATCCCAGATCATTTCTGGTTGTTGAGATTTCAAGTTGAACCAACGGGAGTATACAAATAGTAAATCGCTCAATCGATTGAGATAGATCAGTACGTCGCTTAATAATTGCGCGTCTTTATCGAAGGTATCAGCCACCTCCACCGAACGACGTTCGGCGCGACGACACAACGTCCGCGCATACTGCGCATGTGTGCTGGCGGCGTCACCATAGGGAAGAATGAAGTTTTTAAGGGCCGGGAGCTGTGCATCCAGTTCGTCAATTTTTTTTTCAAGAGACTCGATATGAGTGACATTGATTTGTGGCAACAGTTTAAATGTATTTGCATCTTGGCATGCTAATAAGCTCCCAACACGGAACAAATGATTTTGAATGCGACCCAAAAAATCATTTTCAACACCATGATGAGTGCAGTGGAGGCGCACAACACCTAGATATGAGTTAAGCTCATCGACGGTGCCGTAGGCATCTACACGCAGGTTGAATTTCTGGACGGACGAGCCATCGACTAACCTCGTTTTGCCTTTGTCGCCTGTGCGTGTATAAAGTTTTGATTTTTTATTACCGTCAGTCATGCTAGCGTTATTGTGACAAGGAGGCTCGATTGAGTCAAAAACCTTTTTTTGTAACGATTCCTCATTCTGGTGAAAAAATCCCTGACCTTACGCCGTGGTTGTTAAACTTATCAGAACCTATGCTTATGCGAGATGTGGATCGTTACGTAGATGTTCTTTATGATGAAAGCATCAGATCGTTGTCTTTGCCACTAGTGAAAACAGAATGGCATCGTTATGCCGTAGATTTGAATCGTTTGCCTCAGGATATTGATCAATCGTCGGTGGTCGGTGCCGCCAATGTAAAAGGCTTCGAGCGTGGTTTCCATTGGTCTGTAACGACATTTAAAGAAAAACTAATTCAGGTGCCTATGTCTCTTGACACGCATACAAAACTGAGAAACCTAATTTACGAACCCTTTCATAAGCAGGTTAGGGAAATGTACGCTAAGCTTCGCGCGGAAACGGGCAAACAAACGATATATCATTTAGACTTGCACTCGATGCCGTCTTTAGGAACGTCCATGCATTTGGACCCTGGAGAAACGCGTGCGGATATCGTGATTTCGGATTCAAATCAGCGGAGTTGTTCTCGAAGTTTTCGTGATCTCGTAATTGCGGCCTATGTCACAGCTGGTTTCAAAGTGGGTTATAATTGGCCCTATAAAGGTGGTCGACTAACGGAAGAGTACGGAAAACCACAAGAAGGGCAGCAGGTATTGCAGGTTGAAATGAGTCGGGCTCTTTATATGAATGAAGACACAAAGAAGATAAATCCTGAGTACACAAAAGTTTCCGAGAAACTAAAAAGAGCTCTGAGTTATATAAAAGATAATTTGTAACCTGCGTTTTTTTAAATTCCAATAGACTTAGCGCTTTTTTGAGGTCTATAATTGTGGCCAAATGTATAAAAAAGTGTTGAAGTTTTTAGCATCTATAAAGTTAGCCGTGATTGTAATCATCGGTATCGCCACTCTGACCGCAATTGGAACATTCGTTGAGTCCAAATACGATGCCGCCGCTGCCAAAAAATTAGTTTACGATTCCATCTACATGAATATTGTAATGGGCGTGTTCGCTGTAAATCTGATTGCTGTAATGGTGGATCGTTGGCCGTGGAAGCTGCGACATATTTCATTTATCTTCGCCCATGTTGGAATTTTGTGCATTATGGCGGGTCAATTGATTACAAATCAATTCGGTATCGATGGCAGCATGCGGGTTGGAATTGGGGATGAAAATCGTTTTGTAAGCTTACCGAAAACGGATATCACAGTGTACTCCTCTTACGATGGAACGAATTATTCCAAAATTTTTGAAAACGAAGTCGATTTCTTTAGAAATCCGCCGACTCCAGAAAAACCATTTAGTGTATATAAAGATCAAATCGGTGTTAAATTTACAAATTACTATCCCTACGCGGTAGCCAGCCGAGAAACCATAGCTTCAGACAATCAAAAATTGGGCTCGGGTATTCGTTTTCAAATAACAAACGGCCAGGCCAATTTTATTGAGTGGCTGGTTCAACGAAATCCGACTCACGTGGTGAGTATTGATCTTGGGCCCTTGCGTGTTCATTTCGGGACGATCCCTCCAGCCGGAATGGGCGTGAATGAAATTTACATGAAAGTCGATGGCAATAAAATTCGCTACGCCCTGTTTTCAAAGGATCAAATTGATCCTAAAAAAGAAGGAACCATCGAAGAAGGTCAAGCTGTCCCAACGGGTTGGATGGGTCTAGAGCTTCGAATTCTGCGCTATCTTCCTAAGGCCGAAGAAAAGTGGAAAGTGGAATCTCGTGCTGTGCCGACGCCTTTAACGACGGAAGCTGTTGAGGTTGAGTTTCAAGGTAAGACAAAACACTGGATGTTGATTAATGATACAGTTAAATTCTTTGCAGACGACGCTGTTTTCTTTGTAAGCTATGGTAATCGTCGCTTTGATATAGGTTTTCCGATATACTTAAATCAATTCCATATGGAAAAGTACCAGGGAACGGCGCGGGCGATGAGCTATCGTTCGGTCGTATCTATTAAAGATTTGGGTGAACGTGAAATTTCAATGAACGAGCCACTTAAGCACAATGGACTTACGATTTACCAGGCCAGCTTCCAAGACGGACCTATGGGGCAGCCGGTAGCGTCTATATTCTCAATTAATAAAGACCCGGGGCGCTGGTTGAAATACTTAGGCTCGTTGATCATGACTTTGGGGATTATATTTTTATTTTATTTCAAACGTTTAGGTACAGGTGTTCCAGCAAATCCACCCGCTAAGAAATCGTAAGGAGTTCACATGAAATCCGTTGTATTGAGTGTTTTATTTTTATTTTCAACTCTGGCTTTTGCGGGAGTGTTTCAAGAAAAAACCGGTGAGGCTTTGCGTGGTCTTCCGGTGCAAGCGGATGGCCGAGTTAAGCCATTTGATAGTTTTGCTCGTGAAATGCTTGAGCTCGTGTACGGTAAACAAAAATATGAAAAGCGGGATGCTTACGAAATCATTCTTACCTGGATGCTGGCGCCTCAAACGTGGCAATCTAAAGAACTATTTGAAGTTCGTAATTTCGATGTTTTAACTCGCCTTGGACTGGATACTCAAAAGCGTTACTACAAAGGTGATGAGCTGTTTTCCGGAGCCAAGTTTTCTGAACTGCGTGCCGAGCTTGCAAGTAAGCGTGAAACTAAAGAAAAACTCACTCCGTATTTTCAGGCGCTTCAACGTTTGGAAAATCAATACTTTGTGTTCAGTGAAATCGCTACGGGTCGTATGATTCGTGTGTTGCCTCCTAAGGAAGGTAATACATGGATTTCCGTCGCGGACATGCAACCGGGGCCGGCTCAAGAAAAATTTTTAGAATTAACAAAAAGTTTTATTACACTCATTGGCGGAATGGCGGAGGGTCGGGCCGAATCTGAAGTCGCCGCTGCCAAAATCGACTTGGATCAAAAGGTTTTGGCGTTTCAAGATATAGCACGCGCAGAAAACCCTGAAATGTATGCGAATGCGACCAAAATTGATGTTGAGTCGTTTTATAACAGATTTCATCCATTTAAATGGTCTTACATTTTTTATCTATTAGGCGCGGTGATCGTGCTGTTCTCTTGGATCACGAACAAGAACGGAGCAATGACGCCGGCGTGGGTATTGTTGTTCCTTGGTTTTGGTTTACATACCATAGGTTTCGCCATTCGGTCGTACTTGATGGACCGTGCGCCAGTAACAAATATGTATGAAACTGTGGTGTGGGTGGCCTGGGGTAGCATCGTATTTGCGGGTATCTTAGAGAAGATTTATAAATTTAAATTCATTATTATGGCAGGTGCGCTGATAGCTGCATTCGGGATGATCATTGCAGACACGGCCCCTGTGGTTTTAGACCCGTCATTGCAGCCGCTGGAGCCGGTGTTGAGAAGTAACTACTGGTTAACGATTCACGTGATGACAATCACGGTGAGCTACGCAGCGTTCTTTTTAGCATTTGCTTTAGGTGATATTGGTCTTATTTATTTCCTAAAAGGCGAAGCTCAAAATAAAGAGAAAATTAAAGCTATCGTGATGTCGATTTATCGCGCGATCCAAATCGGGGTTGTGTTTTTGGCGCCTGGGATTATCTTGGGTGGTATTTGGGCCGATTATTCATGGGGTCGTTTCTGGGGATGGGACCCAAAGGAAACGTGGGCCTTGATCGCCTTGCTAGGATATTTAGCTGTCATCCACGGCCGGTTGGTTGGTTGGGTCAGAGAGTTTGGTATGGTGGCCTGTGGCGTGTTGACGTTCTCATTGGTTATCATGGCTTGGTATGGGGTCAACTTTGTTTTAGGTGCCGGATTGCATTCTTATGGATTTGGCGCGGGCGGTGTTGAGTATGTTACCGCATTCGTGGTCGCTCATTTACTATTGGTTGTTTATACAGCTGTGGTGAGAAATGCGCGATTAAAAGACGTAAAAGCCTAACTATTTAATTTAGCTTGCAAACACGCTTGGCGACATAAGGATCAAAGTTACGATTCAAAATTTGAGTGTAACATGTGACCTCGCTTGAGCGTGCATTAAGGCATGTTTCTTTAGCTAATTCTAATGAGTGATACTTCTTTAAAACAATTTGCGCACACGTCCATTGATTGGCGTTTGGCAATCGACAGAAGTCGTTTTGTTTTTGAGCCGGGTAGCCGTGCTGTGCGAGTTCATAACGGCACTGATTCCATTGTTGAGTTGCTGGGCGTGAGTGCGTATTAGCCGCTTTGGCTAAGCTCACTAACAGCATAATAGATCCGATAAATACACGATATTTTAACCCCAATGAATACCCCTAAATTAAATAAACCCTAAACATACCGTCGGCTCGCCCCAAGCGAGCCGACTAAGAAAGTAAAATACTAGTAACGGCACTGGTTGCGCGCTGATGATGGCGAGTAACCCTGATTCATGCGGCTTCTAATGCATGAAGCTTGAGAATAAGAAACAGATGAACATGTGCTACGTAAGTGCGATGGGCTGTAGTTGTTGTTTAAAACTGTAGATACGCACTCTAGCTCAGCGCTTGTTGTTAATCCTGAACAGTTGTTTTGTGCTGAAGAGATTGAATAACCGCGAGCCAATACTTTAGCGATACAGGCGCTGCTGCCACCTGGATACGTTGGTGGGTAGCTTGGTGGGTATGACGGCGGATACGGAGCGGGATATGTTGGCGAGTTGTAGCCAGTTTCATCACATGTAAATGTCGGGCATGAGTAGTCGGAATAACCGTACTGACGTTTCATGCGATCCACTTCGCTGTTTGATAAGTTTGTGCCGACTTTGCGTCCGTCAACATACATGCGACCGCTTTGTGCTGTGTATGAAATTTTGCCCACAGAACAGCCGTTACTTTGTGAATATTGGTGTACGCGTGAAAAGAACTGATTCCATTTGATCACTTCGCCCGTGTAGTTACCGTTGCGACGGATACTGCAGTCTGAGTTTGGTGATGGTTCAGCCATTACTGGGCTGACAGTTAGCAGGCTGATTAGCGCCGCTGCGATGATTGATTTCATAATTCCCCCGAATTAGATTTGTTAAAATGAGCTCACCCCGAGTCATTTACCCGCGCAGGAATATCATGCAAAGGTGCTTAAACCCAACTGTATTTCTTTTTTACGGGCATAATTTCAATTCCTAAAAACCCTGTAAAAACAATCAGAAAGACAACAGAGTCTAAGTAATGGATTCGTCTTGGTTCGGCTGGAACCCAAACCAAATCCTAAAAATGAAAAAACTATAACGCTAGGGGGATAGTGTTCGTGATTCTTCGTTGGTGGTTCGGAGTGGAAACTCATTCTTAGTGAGACTGATTTTCATTCCGGATTTTCGAGGTGGGATTTTTGGGGGCATTTTTGTTTGGTTAGATTTGTGCTTTTTGAAAGTTTTGGTTTCTTGGGTTTACGCGGCTGGAAAGTTTAGTTGTGATGGATCTTGAGTATTTGCTTATTTGATTTTTTGAATCGAGTTGCAAATGTGCTAGGCATACTTTTGATTTTTTGAGGTGCTTATTTTTCTAGCAGTAAAAACTAAGGGGTTAGTGAAAAATAAAAATTTCAATTGGTTTTCAAAAAGAATCTTGCAAAATCGCAGATTTGGTATTTTAAATAGAGCATTAACAAATTTTTTTTATTATTAAACTAAAAAATATTTAGGATCACTCATGTCTATTAATTTCAAAAAGTTAGAAGTAAAAAGAGCGCTGAAATCGGCTGTTTCTTTTTGCTTTTTGGGTACCCTAGTGGGCCTAGCGTCGCTGATGATCGGATGTAAGTTTCAACCGGGATGGGGTTACAACAAGGGCCATGCGCCTGAACAGCCAATTCCGTATTCTCACGAACTTCACGTGGGTAAATTGGGTATGCAATGTCAATATTGCCATAACCAAGTTGAGCGTTCAAAACACTCAAACATCCCAACGCTTCAAACCTGCATGAACTGTCATATGCAAGTTAAGACAGATTCGCCTCACATTCAAAAAATGCGTGAAGCTTTTGATGCGGGGAATTCTATCGAATGGAAACGCGTTCACATGCTGCCGGATCATGTTCAATTCAATCACTCGGCTCACGTTACTAAGGGCGTAAACTGCCAAACATGTCACGGCGAGATTGAAAAAATGGAAGTTGTTTCTCAGCATGCTGATTTGTCGATGGGCTGGTGTATTAACTGCCATAGACAAGAAGAAAACAAAGCTCCTCTTAACTGCACTACGTGTCACCATTAATCTGAGGTAACCGATGTCTGAAATTCACCACGATCATAACGAACACGATCACCAACATGATGAAGCGGAACTGGCGGCTAAAAAAGCCGCTCGTCCAAAGATTGAAAAAAACCAAGCAAACCATTGGTTGAGCATCGACCAATACATGCAAGACCCTGAATTCCAAAAAACTGTGGAAACAGAATTCATGTCTTCACCTCTTCGTGAAGACGAAGCAAGTAACCCATGGGCTCGTCGTGAGTTCTTAAAATTAATGGGTGCTTCGATGGCGCTTTCAACTGCGAGCTGCATCCGCCGCCCAGTTCAAAAAATCGTTCCTTATAATAAACAACCGGAAGAGGTAACATTCGGTGTTCCTAACTTCTACACGTCAACATTCTTTGACGGTCAAGAAGGCCTAGGTGTTTTGATTAAGACACGCGAAGGCCGCCCAATAAAGTTGGAAAGCTTAGAAACTGAGCCTCTAACTCAAGGTGGAACGAGCATCCGTGCTCAAGCTCACGTATTATCATTATATGACTTAGATCGTTTAACAGCTCCTAAGAAAAACTTATTCAATGAAAAACGCACAAACAAAGACACTATTTCTGTATCTTGGGAAAACGCAGATACAGCGATCGTTGAAGCGTTGAAAAAAGGTGGCGTATATATCCTGACAGGAAATATTGTGTCGCCGTCTACTCAAGCGGTAGTGAAAGACTTTTCTGAAGGTTTCAAAGCGACTCATGTGGCTTGGGAAGTGTTAGCTAATGAAGACGTTCGTAAGGGCCAAAAAGCATCTTACGGTACAGATGTTCTTCCATTCTATCGTTTTGATAAATCTAAAATGACGGTATCTATTGACGCCGATTTCTTAGGAACATGGATCGCTCCAACAGTATTTACTCGTCAGTTCTCTAAAACTCGTAAAGACTTTGCCAATATGTCACGTATGGTGGCGTTTGATTCTAACTACTCATTGACTGGTGCTAATGCGGATATCCGTGTTCGTATCAAGCCATCTCAACAGTTGAAAGTGGCTGTAGCAATCGCTCAAGAATTAATCGTTAAGCAAGGTAAGTCATCGTACGCAGGTAACGGTGAAATTAAAAACTGGTTGAACTCATTTGGTAATGCGGCAGAAGGCTTACATATAGAGCCTGCGCTATTAAAAGAGATCGTTAAGGATCTTTGGGCCGCTCAAGGTGAATCATTGATCGTTGCGGGTGGTTTGAAAACTCAAACGGAAACATCAGCGGCTCTTCAGGCTGTTGTGAACTTGTTGAATTCGGCGCTTGGCAATGATGGTAAAACGGTACAACACCGTCGTTCGATCACTTCAAGTGGTTCACACTCTGAAATGGCGGCATTGATCACGGCGATGAAAGATAAGAAAGTTAAAACTCTTATTATTCATGGAATCAATCCAGCGTTTGCTCTGCCAGCTAAATCTGAATTTAAAGATCATTTGAAAAACGTAGAGACGGTTGTGTACATCGGCGATCGTATGAACGAAACGGCTATGTGGGCAAACTATGTACTTCCTGAAAATCACTCGATGGAAAACTGGGGTGATGCGGAAATGGTTTCTGGCGTTTACTCTATCCAACAGCCAGCGATCAAGCCAATGTATGATACTCAAAGCATGCAGATCACACTTATGAATTGGTGTTTCCAAGCTAAAGTGGGTCCAAAACGTATTCAAGAATTTGAATCGTACTATGACTACTTAAGAAATTTCTGGAAAACAGATATTTTCCCTAAAGTAGGCAAAGGTGGAAATTTTGAAAAGAGCTGGCAGGAACTTCTACAATCAGGTTCTGTTGGTGAAGTAGCTGATTCAGACAGCGCGCGTAGTTTCTCTGTGTCCAGCGTAACTGATTTGAAAAAACCAGCGGTATCTGATGGTTGGGAATTAGTTCTATATCCAACAAGTCAGTTGGGTGATGGTGCTGGTTCGCAAGCTAACATCGGCTGGATTCATGAACTTCCAGATCCTATCACGCGCGCGGTTTGGGATAACTATGCATCGATTTCAATGGCCGCTGCTAAGAAACTAAATGTAAAACAAAACAGCGTAATTGAAATCACAGTTGGTAAAGACAAAATGGAATTACCAGTGTTGATTCAGCCCGGTTTACAAGATGACGTTATCGCCATTGCCATCGGTTACGGACGTACACACGTAGGTTCAGTTGGTAACGGTATCGGTAAAAACGTTTATGAATTGGCGCAGCTAGCGGCTAATGGTCAGATCGTGTTTGCGGGCTCTAAAGTGGACGTAAAAGCGACTGGTAAAAAATATGAATTGGCTCAAACACAAACGCACCATTCAATGGAAGGTCGTCAAATCGTTGTTGAAGCTACGTTAAAAGAATACCAAACTAAAAAAGACCACATCATTCACAAACATCCTATTTGGTCCGTTTGGTCGGGTCACCAGTACAACGGCCACAAATGGGGTATGGCGATTGACTTGAACTCGTGCACAGGGTGTTCAGCGTGTGTGGTAGCCTGTCAGTCTGAAAACAATATTCCAGTTGTTGGTAAGAAATACGTAATGCAAGGTCGTGAAATGCAGTGGTTACGTATCGATCGTTACTACACAGGTAATCCAGAGGACGCTCACGCGGTATTCCAACCGGTTATGTGTCAACATTGCGACAACGCTCCTTGTGAAACAGTATGTCCAGTTCTTGCGACGGTTCACTCGTCAGAAGGTCTAAACGAAATGGTTTACAACCGCTGTGTTGGAACTCGTTACTGTTCGAACAACTGTCCATACAAAGTACGTCGTTTCAACTGGTTCAACTACGCCAAGAAAATTGCGGCTCCTGCGAACATGGCATTGAATCCAGATGTGGGTGTTCGTGTGCGCGGGGTTATGGAAAAGTGTACATTCTGCGTTCAAAGAATCAAAGATGGTAAAAACAAAGCTAAACTTGAAAACCGTCCACTAAAAGACGGTGAGATCAAAACAGCCTGCCAAACAGCGTGCCCAACGGATGGTATCGTGTTCGGTGATATGAATGATCCAAACTCTCAAGTTTCTAAAATGTTCAAAAACGAAAGATCATATGCACTTCTTGAAGAATGGCATGCGGCTCCTTCAGTTAGATACCAAGCTAAAATTAGAAATAACGGTAAAGACCAAATTGCTGCGTCAGGCGCTCACGAAGGTGGTCACTAATGATGAAACGTAATCAATTAATCCTTGGCGATAAAACTTTAAAAGATATTACAGATGATATCTGTCAGCCGGTTGAAACTCTTCCTGGTAAAGGTTGGGTAGGGATGTTCCTAAGCGCGAAGACGTTGTTGTTGTTCTACATCTTCGTATTGGGAATGATCGTAGCGAACGGTATGGGTTTATTAGGCGTTAACCATCCGAATGGATGGGGTACGATGATTATCACATTCGTATTCTGGATCGGTATCGGCCATGCTGGTACGTTGATCTCTGCTATCTTGTTTTTGTTCCGTCAGAAGTGGAGAACGTCGGTTGCTAGAACAGCAGAAGCCATGACGGTATTCGCCGTTATGACAGCAGGTTTGTTCCCTTTGCTTCACACCGGTCGTCCTTGGTTAGATTTCTGGTTATTCCCGTACCCAAATCAACGTGGTCCATTATGGGTTAACTTCCGTTCACCTTTATTATGGGACGTTTTCGCCGTATCAACGTATGCGACGGTGTCTATGGTTTTCTGGTACATCGGTTTAGTTCCTGACTTTGCGACTCTTAAAGATCGCGCGAAAAACAAAATCCGTAAAACTGTTTACGGTGTGTTGTCTTTAGGTTGGAGAGGTACAGCTCGTAACTGGTCACACTATGAAATGTTGTACTTAATTCTTGCGGGTTTATCGACGCCTCTAGTTTTATCGGTTCATACGATCGTATCGTTCGACTTCGCGGTTGCGAGTCTTCCGGGATGGCATACAACGATCTTCCCTCCGTACTTCGTTGCGGGTGCGATCTTCTCGGGTTTCGCAATGGTTGTGACATTGATGACATTGGTTCGTATCGGTTTCCCACAATTCAAAGACTACATCACTCTAGATCATATGGAAGTGATGAACAAAATCATCATGACGACCGGTTTGATGGTTGGTTACGCCTATGCGTCTGAATTCTTCGTGGCTTGGTATTCTGGTAACGTATACGAACGTTACGTATTCATGAGTCGTGCGGGTCTTCCAGGCACAACTGGCGATTACGCTTGGTCGTATTGGATCATGGTAACGTGTAACGTGATTATCCCTCAAATTTTCTGGTCGAAATGGGCACGTCGTAACATCGCTGTTATGTTCGTAGTTTCTATCTTCGTAAATATCGGTATGTGGTTCGAACGTTTCGTGATCACGATCACGTCACTTCATGCTGACTTTTTACCATCGAGCTGGGGTAACTATGCTTGGAGTTTCTGGGATGGCGCCTTGCTGTTCGGAAGTTTCGGTATGTTCTTAACATTGTTCTTATTATACTTACGTGTTTTCCCTGCGATTTCGATTGCTGAGATTAAACCAATGCTTCCTGTGGGCAGAGATGATCATAAAGGAGGTCACTAATGGCTAAATTGATGCCAGGCCTTGCCGCTATTTTTACTGAAGAACACCAAATTCTTGAGGCTGCTAGAAAGTCTCGTGATTTAGGTATGACAAAATTCGAAGCTATTTCTCCGTACCCAATTCACGGTATGGAAGAAGCATGCGGTATCAAACGTTCATCGATTCCATACGTAACCTTTATTGCAGGTTCGATTGGTTTAACGTCGGCACTTGCTTTGACATGGTATACATCGGCTTATGACTGGCCAATCAATGTCGGTGGTAAACCCCCATTTTCGTTGCCAGCGTTCATTCCGATTATGTTCGAATTAACGGTGTTGTTTGCGGCATTAGCGTCAGTGGGTGCGTTGTTTTACCACGCGGGAATTCCAAGAATTGATCCACCAACGATCGATCCTGATTTAACATCTCATAAATTTGCTATCTTTGTTCCAGAAAACGAAACGGGCTATGAAGCTAAGAAACTAGAAAGTTTCTATAAAGACTTAGGCGCGGAATACGTTAAGAAAGTTGAGGCTTACTAATGAAATCACTTGTGTTTCAGGCAGCGGCTATCCTTGCTATTTTAGGTGGACTAACAGGCTGTCATATCGACAAAAGCAAACCTAACTTTGAATTGATCCAAGATATGATGGAGTCTCCGGCGATTAAGCCTCAGGAGTACGATCCAAACACACCAAACCACATCAGTGGTCGTGAACCTGTAAAAGGCACGGTGCCTGTTGGTTTTGTGTATGAGCCAATGGATGATTTAGCGGTAGCCGAAAAGGAAATGAAAAATCCAATCGCTGGCGATATGTCGAAAGAGGTTCTTTGGGTCGGTGAAAAATACTACGAAACAAACTGCGCTCTTTGTCATGGTTCAAAAGGTGAAGGTGGCGTGGAATCTAAAGGTAGAATTTCTGAACTGATGGCTCTTAAACCACCAGTGATTACAAATGATAAAATCATTGGTTGGTCAGATGTTCATTTATATTATGTAATTTCACGCGGTCAGGGGATGATGGGTCCGTACGCTAACCACGTACCTCAAAAATATCGCTGGCAATTGGTTAATTACATCAGACACTTACAAAAAAATTATAAGAAGTAGGGATATCTATGGCTAGTCATTCATCACATGATTTACAAGTAAAACCATTCGATACTTCAAGCACATTGAAGGTTTTGATCCTTGGTTTAATCGGCATCGGACTTATTACGTTCGGTTTAGGTCTATTCCTAAATGAAGGAAGAACATGGACAAGTTACCTAGTTTCTTTCTTTTACTTCTCGTGTTTAGGGTTGGGCGGATTGTTTTTTGCGGCGATTCAACACATTGCCAAAGCGGGTTGGTCGACGTCGATCCGTCGTTATGCGGAAGCCATGACATCGTTCATTCCGTTTATTCTAGTGGGTGGTTTGATCTTGTTATTGGGCTCAAAAACTTTGTTTTCTTGGACTCATGAAGACGTAATTAATTCGTCGGCTTTGATCAAAGCGAAAACAGCGTATTTGAATATTCCGTTTATGGCGACACGAATTGTTGTGTGCTGCTTGGGTTGGTTTGCATTCAAGTGGTTCATCGTTGGAAACTCTTTAAACCAAGATCAATCCGGTGATCATCAGCTTACAATTAAAAACGTGGGTATTTCGATCGCATTCGTATTGTTCTTTGCTTTATCGTTCTCGTTCTTCAGCGTGGATTTATTAATGTCGTTATTGCCAACGTGGTATTCTACGATTTTTGGTATCTACTGCTTTGCGGGTTTGTTTCAATCTACTTTTGCGGTTCTGGCTTTGATGATTATCTTCATCAAGCGTGCGGGATTTGTAAAAGGTTACGTAAATGTTGAGCATCAACATGATGTCGTAAAATTCATGAAAGGGTTCACTGTTTTTTGGGCGTACATTGCGTTCTCTCAATTTATGTTGATCTGGTACGCTAACATCCCGGAAGAAACGGAATACTACATCATGCGTTCACAAAATGGATGGCTGGCGATTTCATTCTTACTATTGATCTTCCGCTTTATCGTTCCATTTATCGCGTTGTTGCCTAGGGGTTTAAAGCGTAATGATAACCACGTTATCGCTGTTTCTGTTTTAATCCTAGTCATGCAATACGTGGATATTTACTGGATGGTTTACCCTAACTTCAACGACGGTATGATTAAATTCGGCTGGCAGGAAATCGGTTTATTCCTAGGCTTCCTTGGCTTGTTCTTACTTGGTGTAACGTCGTTCTTTAAGAAATATTCAATGGTGCCGTTGAAAGATCCTCGCTTGCATGAGGCTATCAATCACCATGTTACTTACTAGATTCTGAAATTTAAATTCAGGCTAAAGAGAGGCTTCCAGTTGGAGGCCTTTTTCTTTTTTTGGGGGGCCTTCGCTTTTCTGTGAAATTAGGATGGCGGTGGCCCGGGGCCTTGTTTGAAAGAGGGGCTTTTGTTTTTTGAAACGCGGGCATCCTTGCCCTCGCAGCTCCTCGCTCTGCTCGGGCCCATCCTGGGCCGCTGAGGTTCCAAAAAACAAAAGCCCCTCTTTCAAACAAGGTTATTTCATTCCGAATTTCACAGAAAAGCGAAAACCCCACAAAAAGAACAAAACCCCAAGAGTAAGGTTCGTGAGTCGAATTTAAACTCACTAGTTGGGAAGATCTTTGCGGTAGGTGGTGGAATAGGGCGCAAGGGGTGTTGAGAATCGTTTTCATTCGGTTTTCATTGGGGGGATTTGGTTTGATAGTTTTGCTTTAGTTGTTAGGGTGGCGGTCCATGCGACTACTTTTTTGTTTTCTTTTATTTGTGGGGCTTTCGGCCTTTGGGCAGCAGCGGTTGGGGCTTAATGATATTACTCATTTGTTTCCTTTGCCTAAGATGGATGAGGTTTCGTTGATGTGGCATGCACGTACGGCGAGTACGCGTGGTGAGCTTTTGCCGTATTCTTATTTTCAGCAGTTGCCTCGGTTGGTGCCTGGACTCGATTCGGTTAAGCTGTATCAGCAGTCGTTGAAAGTCGTTGCGGTTAGACTTGATCCTTGTTTTATGGAAACAGCCTTGCGTGGGTGTCAGCCTCAGATTCGGTTGGTTTGGCAGCCTCTGGTTGTGAAAGAGTACACTTCAGCTACGATCGATGCCAGTGTTCATACATTTTACGATCTGACGTCGAACGATTGGCAGGGGCTGATTCAAGAGTACCGACAGCTTAAATCCAGTGTTCGCTATAGAAATTTGGACCCATTGCAAGTGTCGCCGGCATTGCTTTCATTAGGGTATCAAAGCCAATACTGGAAAGCGTTTTCGTCTATTGTTTTAAAATATGTCGGTGTTCAAAATTTAGTACGTGTTACATTTATGAACGTAAATCCGATGGGTAATGCTTGGGCATTTGGTGCCTACAAACCAGTAAATGGTAAATTAGAAATTCAACCAATTCCAGGTATTGATAAAAAAGCCCAAGTCGTAATTTCAAAACAGTCGGTCGGTGCTGAGACATTGCTAGATGCTGTTCCTCGTCCCTCTAATCAAGATCATTTCTTTAGGTTTTTAAATGACTCGCAAACAGCGAAAAGGATCTTTCCACCTGAGCATATTCAATCCGCAGCACGAACAGCATTTGAGTTTGAAAATACACGTATTCATAATTCGGGAACGATCAGCTGTGCCAGTTGTCACTTAACCCGATCGGTAAGTCTTTTAGCTCGAGGAAGTTTTCCGCAATGGGATTGGAAACAGATTCTTAAAGGCGTAGCCTACCTTGGGACATCTAATATGACGAACACAACGGCGTCGTTCATTCATGGTGAGTCGCTTCGTATGCTGGGGTATTTCGGTCGTCAGCCGGTGATTTCAGATCGTGTGATCAATGATACCGATCTAGCTCTTAGGATGATTAAGTAAGCTCCCATAATTTAAGAGCTTACGTTCATTTAAAAAAATTATTTCTTTGCTTTCTTCACCGGTTTAACAAATCGCAATGTCATGCGATCGCTTTCGCCAATGGCTAGATATTTCTCTTTGTCGACATCTTTCAATCGAAGCGTCGGTGGCAGAGTCCAAACACCTTCCGGATAGTTTTTTGTATCCTTAGGGTTGGCATTGATTTCTGATTTTTCTTCTAATTTAAAACCAACGCTTTTTGCGATTTTGATCACGTGTTTTTCAGAAACATAACCGTTCTTAGCTTTAGGGTCGAACTTCGCTTTGGGATCAGCACGATGTTCAACAACGCCCAAGATTCCACCTGGTTTTAAAGCTTTGAAAAATGTTTTAAATGCTTCCTTTTCCTTTGGCATCCAGTTGTGGATATTTCTAAATGTTAAAACCATATCGACGGACTCAGCTGGCGCGATTTCAGTAGTCGGGCTGAATGAAACGATTTTCGCTTTAGCTCCCACTTCAGGGTATTTTGCTAACCAAGCATCGATCTTAGAGTTAAGTTCCTTTTGGAAATCTACTGTGGTGTCACGAGGAAAACCGGCGCCGATGTATTGTCCTCGGCTTGATAAAAGCGGAGCTAAGATTTCCATGTACCAACCGGCGCCTGGGGAAATTTCAACCACTGTCATTTCTGGTTTTATGCCGAAGAAATTTAGAGTTTCAACCGGATGCCGATATTGATCGCGTTTAGTATTTTCCGGAGTGCGAAATGAACTCTTCACTGCGTCTTCAACTGTAGTTGGTAGTGCCAGCGCCGGTTTAACTTCGGGCTTAACTTCCTTTTGACTGCAGCTAGTTAGTGAAAAAAATAGTGTTGAAGACACTGCTAGCAAAGAAAATAAAATTTTAAAATTTTTCAAGAAAAAACTCCTTTTTTTTAAATCAACTAAGAAATGTATAATGGCATCGAGTTTGGTCCATTGTCATGAAAGAAAATATTTAGTTTTTATTTGTGTTCTTTATCATGTTTTAATTTCGAGACAATCCCGCCGGGAAAAGGAGAAAATATGGAAGTAAATGAATTGCACAGGGGCCGTTTAATCGATCATCTGCAAATCGTCGTTGCGGACTTGGAAAAAAGTAAAACGTTTTATAAAGCCATCTTTAGCGCTCTTTCGATCCCCATTGGCGGCGAGAACGAAGAATATTTCTGGGCTGATGAATTTTTTGTATCATCGAAGGATAGCAAAGCATCGCAAGGTAAGCTAACTGGACGCGGGCATTTTGCCTTTCAAGCGAGCTCAGAAGATGTCGTAAAAAAATTCTACAAATTTGGTTTAGAAAATGGTGGAAAGGACAACGGCGCGCCGGGGAATCGCCCGTATCACCCAGGTTACTATGCGGCGTTTTTAATTGATCCGGATGGAAACAACATCGAAGCTGTTTTTCATGGACCAGCGAAAAAATCGGCAGAGTCGATCAAGATTACGTTTTAAGTTACTCTTTATCGGTGGCCGTCAATGGGGCCACCGATAATTCCAATTTGAGATGATCCATATTTGGGGGTGTTTTTGGTTCTTTAGACACCTGTTAGAAAACTGACGGTCTAATTCATTCAGTGATTTATTACCGGGAACCCCTATTGCTTAATATCTAAAGCATGAATGCATATTGGCTAGGAACTCAGGCGTCCGATTCTCCACTTATAAACTTAATCTCGAAATGGAACATTCAATCGGTTCCCAATGAAGACGTCCTAAAAGGTATACTTGGGGTACCAAGCGATAAAGCCCGTCATTTTTTAATGGAGCTATCTGAAATCAACGAAAAGAAATACGTTGAACTAAAATCCATGGGCGAGCGCTACGGTAAAAAAATCAAGTTTATCGTCTTTTATCAGACGCTAAAGCCATCCCCTTTAATCAATAAACTACATGGTTCTGAAATCCTTTTGATTGGTCCGCAAGAGCGCAACATCACAAATATTCTTTTAAAGCGTTTCTTTCAAAACCCAGAGCCTCTGTTTAGAAGATGGGAGCGTTTTCAGGTACTTACATCGGGAACATTAAGTCTTTTATCGGGTGAGGGAGGCGCGATCACTGTTAATGTAAGTCACTTTAGTTCTCACGGTGCGCGCATTGAAATGAGTCAGGACTCGTTCAGGAAAAAGGACTTTGTCGTTCTTGATTATGTCAGTCATGATGGTAAAAAAATCCGAATGCAGTCCCGAGTGACTTGGACTCAAAGTAAAGACAAAGCCTGGGTTGGTGGTCTTCAGTTCATCTCAAGAGTTGTATAATAACGCGCTGATTCCTTACGGCTAAACACATTGAAAACATAACCCTTTATGTTACTTTTTGCCTTATAAATGACGCATCTGATGATTATACACTTTATCCCAATGTCTACGGCCTCTTAAATGTCTTCTATCTCTATTATTCTACCTGATAACTCAAAAAAAACGTTCGACCATGAACCTACGGTTTTAGAGGTCGCTGAATCTATCGGCCCACGCTTAGCTAAAGACACCTTAGGTGGAAAGGTTGATGGCAGCAGCGATATCGTCGATCTTCGTCATAAACTTAAAGACGGCAGCAAATTATCAATCGTCACTGTTAAAAGTGAAGAGGCGAACGAAGTCATCCGCCATTCGAGCGCTCACGTATTGGCGCAAGCGGTACAACGCCTGTGGCCTGAAGTTAAAGTGACGATTGGGCCGGTGATTGAAAACGGATTTTTTTACGATTTTGATTCCCCGTTTGCGTTTACTGAAGAGCATTTTGAAAAAATTGAAAAGGAAATGCAAAAAGTAATCGATGCTGGATTTCCAATCGTTCGCCGAGATGTGCCGATTGATGAAGCGATCGCGACGTTCACTAAAATGGGTGAACGTTTTAAAGTTGAAATTATCAAAGATTTAAAAGCTAAAGGCGAAACGTCGGTTGGTATTTACGATCAAGGCGAGTGGTTCGATCTGTGTCGTGGTCCTCACATTCAAAATACAAATCAAATTAAAGCCTTTAAATTATTAAGCGTGGCGGGTGCCTACTGGCGTGGGGACGAAAAGAACCCGATGCTTCAGCGCGTGTACGCAACTGCATTTAAAGATAAAAAAGAGCTAGATGCCTATCTTCATCAAATCGAAGAAGCGAAAAAGCGTGACCATCGTAAATTAGGTAAAGAGCTTGATCTCTTCATGTTTCACGAATGGGCTCCTGGTTCGCCATTTTTTACTAATAAAGGAGCTTTGGTTTACAACCAGTTGGTTAACTTTATTCGTGAAATGTATATCGAATTTGGTTACGGCGAAGTGATCACTCCGCAAATTTTTGATGTGAACTTATTCCATAAATCTGGCCACTACGAAAACTACAAAGAGAACATGTATTTCACGCGTGTGGATGAACGCGATTTTTCGGCAAAACCGATGAACTGTCCATCGCATTGTTTGATGTTTCACAACGGGCAACATTCATATCGTGATTTACCGGTTCGTATGGCTGACTTTGGTCGTTTGCACCGTTACGAAAAATCAGGTGCGATGCACGGCTTGACTCGTGTTCGTACCTTCTGCCAAGACGATGCCCATATCTTCTGTCGTGTGGATCAATTGCAATCTGAAATAGCAAGCTTCATGGTTTTATTAAATAAAGTTTATAAAACCCTAGGCATGGATAACTTTAAAATCTATCTTAGTACGCGCCCAGAAAAACGTATGGGCAGTGACGAAGTTTGGGATCGCGCCGAGGGTGCGCTATCCGATGCGCTTAAGCAGCTGGACCTGCCATACACAGTCAACCCAGGTGATGGTGCATTCTATGGTCCTAAGCTTGATATCATGTTTGTCGATGCTATTGGTCGTCCATGGCAGTTAGGTACATTACAATGTGATTTCAACTTGCCTCAAAATTTCGATCTTAAATACACAGGTGAAGACAATAAAGAACACAGACCAGTTATGCTCCACAGAGCCATCCTGGGTTCATTAGAGCGCTTTATCGGTGTTTATCTTGAGCATACGGCGGGGCATTTGCCATTGTGGTTAGCGCCGAACCAAGTGACGATATTAAACGTTACGGATCGCGTGAATGAGCATTGTGAAAAGATCCAAAAAATGATGCGTGATAAGGGCCTTCGTGTTGAGTTCGATCGTCGTAACGAAAAATTGAATTTCAAGATTCGCGAAGCACAAATGGCTAAAACGCCGTACATGATCATCATCGGTGACAAAGAAGCCGAGCAGGGCGAGTTATCTCTTCGTACGAAGAGTGGTAAAATCGTAAACAATCTAAAACTGGAAACAGTGGTAGATCAGTTAGTAAATGAAGTAAAAACAAGAGCACTTAAAGGAATCGAAGCTCCTTAAGGCTTAAAATATTTTAATCGGAGGTTTCCCATTAATAAGTTCGAAAACAGAGGCAATTTTTCAAAAGGTGGCGATCGTTTTAAGAAAAAAGACGACAAAGACAGTCTTCGTGTTAATCGTGAGATCCGTGCTCCGCAAATTCGAGTAATCGATGACGAAGGACAGATGCTTGGCGTGATGACCGTTCCTGAAGCTATCCGCATCGCTGAAGAAAAAGGCCTGGACTTGTTAGAGATCGCTCCAACCGCGACGCCGCCAACATGTAAAATCATGGATTACGGCAAGTGGAAATACGAGAACAAAAAGAAACAAGCGGCGTCTCGTAAAAAACAAACTGTTATCGTAATCAAAGAAATTCAGTTACGTCCGCGTACGGATATCCACGATTTCGAAACTAAAATGAAACACGCGCGTAGCTTCTTATTGGAAGGCGATAAAGTTAAAATCAACATGCGTTTCTTAGGTCGTGAGTTGGCCCATCAGGAATTCGGTATGGAGCTGATGAGAAAAGCGATCGCATTCGTTGAGGATTTAGCGATGGTGGAAACAACTCCAAGATTTGAAGGTAAGCAAATGTATACGTTGCTGGCTCCGGATCCAGCTAAGATCAAAGAATACGAAAAGAAACACCCGAAGAAAGTTAATCCTAACGACGCTAAATCTAAAAAAGATGAAGATGATGGCGACGAAGCGGAACACAGCGAATAGTTGTTAAGCTTAAAATGAAAACTAAAAAAAAGGAGGCGAAAGTCTCCTTTTTTATTTTTTTCTCTGGTAATCTACTTGAACATGTTTTTTAGAATTGGGCCGGTTGAAAATGTGCTAACCGAGTTTACCCCAAAGTCCTGAGCCACCGTACGCCATATGGTTTCTGGATAAATATAGTCCAAGCACTTGTTTGCTTTGCACGTTCCAAATGCTTCAACCGGCGTCGACGATTGTTCCTCTCTGGTCATCGGTTTTTGGGTGTGAAAGTTAAAAGGCGTCGCGTGGTATAGGCCGTTTGTCATTTCAGAGTTGGGCAAATTAAGCTCAGATTTTTTATATATATGTGAGCCGCCAATCAGCGTTCCACCGTTTACGTTTCCGCCGAACAACAAGCACGAATTAGTGTATTGATTGTGAGCTGTTCCTGAGTCGCTTTCAGGATAGGCTGTTCGAGCGAATTCACTAGTTACAACAACCGTGGTCATGTCGAACAGAGTTTTTTGCGAGGAGGGATCTAGTCGATAAGGAGTTTCCTTCATAAACTTAATCATTTTGGCGACATGATCGAAGCCTTCCGTTAGTTTAGTATTGTGGGTCGACTGATGACCAAAGTGAGTGTCTAAGTCTCCGTCTCTGGTCATATCAACTTGGGCCATCTTTAAATAGCCGGCTCCGAGGCCGGCAAGAGCTAGCGAGGCTTGCTGAATCTGGGAATTGTTAGACGATAGTGATGTCTTTGTTATTTCGATCAATTTATTCAGTGTTGTGATGGTGTCTTTATCTTTGCGCTTTTGTGAAATCACGCGCTTCTGCATAGATGCTGCTGTGGTTTCGTCGTCTAGAACGCTTTCATACGGATCGTCGATTGTCTCAGAGAATGAAACTAAATTCTTTGTAGGAGCTATGTTGTTATAGTTCCCACTCTGTAGCGTTTCGTATTCCATATGGTAGCCAATTCGGTAATCGGGGCGCTGCATAGCTTGAGCTAATGCAAACGGGAAAAATGTAGTGCCGGTCGTGATGTTTCCGGACGACATATATTCACGATTTGTTTCGTGTGCACTTGATTTCATATTCATCATCACGCCGTTAACAATACATATGTCGTCGAGATATTCAAATAGGGGTTTCATGCTGATGCCTAGCTGTGCACCTTTATATTGTTTAATAGACGTGCGATCATCGAAAGCTAAAAACTCTGACGTGGAAAAGCTTGCTGCATTTAAATATTCTTTTGTCCGTGCATCCATAGCCATCAACGGATCCCAGGCTCCGTTAAATCTCAGTACGAGCAATAATTTTTCCGATGCAGGATCCTGTTGGGCAAAAATAGATTCTGGACGTAGGGAACTCAGAGAAAACACGAGTCCCGAGTTAATCGCAGCTTGAATAAATTGGCGTCTATCCATGTTTTTCATCGGCGTTTCCTTAATAAACCAGGAAGGAGTTAGAGTTGAGGATGTAGTACAGCGAGAAATAGGAAGCTGAAATGAGATCATTTTTTGAAGGGTCTGTAGCAATACGATCAACTGCTTTCATTACATTTTTTGCAAGATCCATTTCTGCTTCGATATGGTTTAAGTTTGGTCCAACGGTAAAGTCGATTTGTTGTTGGATTATTTTTAGCTTTTGTTGCTCGTCTAGATCGCTCCATTTCATTTTTGAAATGACGCTAAACACGCTTTCCAAAGGAGTTTCCTTAGTGATCTGTATGGCCAGAGAGTAGAGTCCTGTCGAATATAATCTAATTTTTGAGGAGAGGTTAATGCCTGCGGGATTCATTTGCACGTTAACGGCGAAGGATGTTTGGGATTGCTTTAAAAGGCGAACAACGCATTTACGATATGATTCGCGATAGGCATTATCTAAAGTTTCTGAAACCGGGCGAGCCGTGTATAGATCCGGATGACCTAAGACATACTTTTTACCTAGAAGTTCGTTGGCGCAGGTTGAAGAGTAGGTGCTTGTGGTATCGATTTTCAAGGGCAGAGTTTTGATGATTTCACTGTAGGTAAGAACGCGCTGCCAGGTTGGACGCATTGTAGGAACTAATTGGCTAGGCTGATTGACAACCTCCATAACGCCCGCTTTGGCTGGTGCCAAGATTTTGTTTTTTTGTTCAGTGGTAATTGTATCAGTTCCATTTTCATCTTTAGCGCCGTCAGCGATCCATTTAATCAAAGTGCTACGTTCGGCATCCGAAATTTTCCAACCAGCATCCTTTGTTGGCATCTTAATGCCTTTTTGGTCTCCTAGAATGTTAGTTAGCTTAACCACACTTTTTAGAATGTCTAAATGATCAGCCATTTTTTCAGCTTGCGATGTCCGGTTCAAGTTAAACGGAATTTCCAAAAGGGATGGGATAGTCGGATCGGATTTGTGACAGCCGTGACATTTTTGAAAAATAGGGCGCACGTTATTGAACTGTTTAGGCTCGGAAAGAAATGAGTCGGACGAAAATAATTTTAGGCTTGTTAAGTATTTGATGATTTCAAGCGGTTTAGATTCATTAGTTACGTATACTTTTTCTAGTTCATCACGTTGTTTCGGACTCAAGGGAACATCTGTTCCAATGAACCAGTTCCAAAACTTTTCGCTTTGACACCGAATGTACTGAGGTTGTTTTGAAATCAGAGCCGGTAATTCGTCGACGTTGTTAACGGGAATAGTAATCGTGCGTCCGTTGTAATCATCATACGAAAAGTTGAAAACTGACTGTTTGGGGCCAGTAGCTGTAAATGATAGACGGTCAAATTTTTTATTGAAGATAGTTTCCATGGGATCTAGCTTAACGTGACAACCTAGGCATTGGGGTTGAACATGCTGTGGCTTTACGTTCATAATCGTCTGCGTAGGCGGTGGAGGCGCATCGGTTACTGCGCTAGGGGTGCTCTTATGGATAAACTTAAAGGCCTCTTGGCTTTTTGATCCACCATCCGGCAAAGCGACTTGTTGCATGTCATCGCATAAATAGATTCTAAAGAAAGCTGCGGCTTTACTGTAGATCGTTTTTTTATATCTGGATGTTACATCGTTTAGACTAAATATCATTTGAGGAAGTTCTTTAGTACTAGCGGTCGCAATCGAAGTTGCGGTTTGATTTGGTGGGATGAATACACTGGATGTTATTTGCGACGAATAATAGTTTAAATCTTTTACTTGTCGAAGATGGGCTACAAGGTCGTTGTATTTAGGGGAGCCTTGTTCTAGAGCGCCTTGAAGAATGAGAATAGTTAACTTCATATCTAAGTGTGAATTGCGGACAAACGGTGTTGGGCCGATTGACGTGAATATTGGATTTTGGGTGGTAGAATCTAGAGGTTTTTCCTTGATATAAGCATCCAGAACCGCTTGAATTTCTTCAGTTGAATCCATTTTTTTTCCGGCAGACATGACGGCATCTTTGAATGCTTTAATGCGAGACATGCTAGAATACTCGTACACTTGACGAATTTTTTGAATTGTAGAAGTGACTTCGGTAATTTTCAAAAAAGAATTTGAAATTAGAATTTCGTCCCAAGAATCGCCCTGTGTGAGGGCGCTTTGTATCACTTTAACTAGAGCCGTGTCGTTCTGTGAGGTGGGTGGGTAGCCAAGACCTATCTCTGTATCTTTTTGCTCTAAGAACGCTTCGGTTAAAGGCGTTCCTGGGTTTTCTATACGCCAATCTTCAAATAGACGCTCAGTCAGTTTCGATGCGGTCCACGGTGATTTATAATACTCTTCGACCTTGCTTCGAAAAAAGGCGTTTAGATTGCTTTCCGTGTCTTTTGCTTTTACCAAATCAGCAAATTCTTTAGGTGTTGGAGGCAGACCCCGCATTTGGTAGCTTAGTTTTCGTAATTTAGATTCGTCTGTCAGTTCTAGCCCGTAGGAATGAGACTGAAAAAGAACAATAGCCATCACGATGATAAGTGAACCAAATTTTGAACGCACGTCAGCTCCGATCCAATAGGTATAAACAACATTAATACCAAGAAGAGCGCGAATTTATTTATCTTTGACAGGTTTCTGACGTGCGAGTGACAATTCCCGCTAGACAGGTTTACTGAAATTGGCGCGTGTTTTTTTGCGAATGCGAATATGTTGCAGATAATGTCATTTCTATTGTTAAATAGTTTTAATCTCTAGGTATGAGAACTGCACGGCTATGACTATAATATAGTGTCACTCTCATTAGGAGCGTTTGTTTTGAGTCACTTAAGCCGAGCTAAATACCTGATTTACTTCCTTACTCTAGTTTATCTAGCGGCTTGCGGTCGTAATTTTAAAACATTAGATGCTGAAACAATCAAAGCGTTAGAAACGCCCCCAGTAACTGGTGACGGTGCTGATTCCGCAAAGTCTGCCGATGGTTCAAAGAAAGAGCCGGTAGCTGCTGTGTCTGATTTGTGGGTTCAAGAAATTCCAACTAAGTACGACGATGTTGGGGATTTTTTTCGTGTTAAAGAAGTTCCTGGTTTAACACGAGAACAAGTCATCGATTCAATGCCGATGGGTCAAGGTTCAAATAATAAAACTCTTAAACTGATTCGTGGAAAACTAAGACTTAGCAAAGTATCCCATTATTTTGATTCGGTAACGAATCAACTTGAAGTAAAAGGGGATGTTGTTTTCAACGATGGAAATCCGTTCGCATTCGTTTTAGTGGGTCCAATTGGTAATGGCGAAATTCCCCTAAAAATTAAAGATGATAAATCATCGATCAAGGATCTATTCCGAGCGAAGGCCGTATGCTCAGTGAGCGCGTCGGTGGATGAATCTAATAAACCTGAAAACTCAGCGGACTTTTGTCGTCGTTTAACAATCGACTTTTACTATCGTCATCAGGATACATTCTACACGGATCAGTTAATCTCAAAAGATATTTTGTATAATGAAATCAAGAAAACAGAAAATGCTCCGGATTTGATTCCTGATCCTATTTTTGAAAACATTCCTGATGAAAATCTATCGGATTACGAAAAAGCACAGAAGAAAGGTTTGCTGGAAGGATCTGATCCAAGCGCTGTTGAAGAATTACCATACTACTTTGCTGAGCCAAGCATTGATGACGTAGCAACGTTGTATCCAGATGTGAGCAAAGAAGTAGAAGAACAAAAGAAAACGTTCTTTAAATCACAAAAAAAAATAAAAGCCGTTCCGAAGTTAACGGGTGAAGAAAAAATTCCAGAAAAAGATGGTCAACAACCACCGCCAATGCCGGATTTTGAGGATCAAAAGCCGACTGTGCCGCAAGGAACATCTACGCCAAATCCAAAACCAACTCCGGATCCGAAGCCAACGCCAACACCGACGCCAAACCCAAAACCGGGAACACCCGCTCTGAAGCCAGCGCCAGAGCCGAAGCCGGCTCCGACACCAAATCCTAAACCGGGAACGCCCGCACCGAAGCCAACGCCGACCCCGGCGCCAAAGCCTCCGGTTGTTGTTCCCCCACCTATTGATGGGTCGCGCCCAGTGGATCAAGCCTGGGGTAAGCCAAATACCGGTAAATGGATGGCTGATGTTAAGAAAATGGTCTATTTGACTCATTCGAATAGTATTCTTGAAGCCGCTCAGAAGTTGGGTCCCAATGCTGGTTTTGAAGTCTTATGGCCAACGAAGAAGCGTCACTATGGAACCTATGACATGGTCGAAATGGTTGTGAATCTAGGTGAGTGGTTACGCGAAAATGTAAAAGGCGTGATTCTATCAGTTGCCGATACCGCTGCCATTAATGGTGGCCCGATTGGTAGCCATGCGAGTCATAAAACGGGTATGGATATCGATTTGTCGTATCTAACTCGTAACCCCAAGCTAGTGATGAATCGTATCGATGTTCCCAATAAAGGCGGTTATACTCACAGTGATTTCTTGGCGGCTGAACAGTGGGGCCTGATCAAAGCAGCCCATGAGATTACGCCTATCGAAGTTATTTACGTGAACCGCAATGTTAAAAATGAAATGTGTAAGCAGGCGCTAAAGGCCGGAGATTTGACATCTAAAACCGATACGACTTCGCCAGCTGCTAAAATTTTGACCAAATTGATAGTTGAGGATACGGCTCATGGCAATCACTGGCATCTGCGGTTAGACTGCGCCGTTCTTAAGGTCTTGAAGTTACAGACAAAATGCATCGTTCACCCTCAGGCCTACGTGGGACCTGAGTGCAAAAACGTTAAGCTGTAAACCCTTCATTTTCCTGAAATAAATCCTGGACAATCCAATCCACATTTATTAGAAACAGGGATCACCAAGCTGGCCCAAAAGTTCGTTTTTATTCTAAAAATGACGCCTCGTTTGAGAAAGGTATACAATGAAACAGAAAACACACTCAGGAGCTAAGAAACGCATGCGTCTTACTCCAAGCGGTAAAGTTAAGCGCAAACAAGTTGGTATGCGCCACTTAAACTCTCACATGAAATCTAAAACAAAAAGACATTTAGGCGACGTGACTTATGTTCATTCAGCTAACATGTACCAAACTAGCCGAACATTGGTATTCTAAGGAGCCGACATGCCACGCGTAAAATCAGGTAAAACAAATAAAGCAAGACACAAAAAGGTTTTAAAAAGAGCAAAAGGCTTTTACTCAGCTGGCTCTCGTTCATTCATCCACGCTACTGAAAAAGTAGACCGTGCGATGGCGTACATGTTCAAAGGTCGTAAGATGAATAAACGTGCTTTCCGCACGCTTTGGAATCAACGTATCAATGCAGGTGCACGTTTGAATGGAACTACATATTCTCGTTTAATCGGTGGATTAATCAAAGCGGGTGTAGAAGTGAATCGTAAAAATCTAGCTGAAATGGCGATCAACGATCCACAAGGTTTCACAAAACTTTGCGCACACGCGATTAAGTAGTCCTTAACGGATTATGAAATCTGTATAGAATGAAAAACTAAAAAGGATCTTCGATAGAAGGTCCTTTTTTATTTCTGGGGAAGAGAAATTTTGAAGACGAAAACATCTAAGAAAGTAGCTGCGAACGTACCTAAGAAAGTCTCTTTGAAACGATCATCGAATGACCCTTCTTTTGACTCTCGTAAATCCGATCATTTGTCTCTTTCTCTAGATGATCTGACTCAAACGACTGAACTCAGAGTTTTAGATTATCTTTCTCTTAAGTCGACAGCATTTCCCGAAATGAATTTTGACGATGTCGATGTGTCGTCAGAGTTTAATGGAATCAAACTCTCGGCTCCGTTCTTCATTAGTTCTATGACGTCAGGAACGGCTCTTGGTGAGCCGATTAATGAAGCTTTTGCTCAGCTAAGCCAAGACAAACAAATCATAATGGGTGTCGGTTCTCAGCGCAAAGAACTGACAGATGATAAAGCGTTGAATGAGTGGAAACGCATTCGTAAGAAATACCCGAAAGCTATTTTGCTTTCTAATTTAGGTTTAAGCCAATTGATCACAACACCGATCGATCAGGTGAAGAAAATCACAGATAATATCCAAGCGGCGGGGCTGATTGTTCATTGTAATGCACTCCAAGAGTGCATTCAGATGGAAGGCACCCCTCAGTTTAAAAATGGTCTAAAAACGATCGAAAAATTAACTAAAGAGATCGGTATTCCCGTCATAGTAAAAGAGGTCGGTTTTGGGTTTTCTCAAACTGACCTGGTTCGCTTGAATCAAACCGGGGTCTATGCGGTAGATTTTTCAGGCCAGGGCGGAACCAATTGGGCTAGAATTGAAGCTCTTCGATACCCTAAAAAATCTTTAGGTTTGGATACAGGATTTGTGTTTTCTGACTGGGGTTATGATATAACAGAATGGATGGGTTTCCACGATAAGGACTCTGTTTCTTATCAGTTTTGGGGTAGTGGCGGTGTTCGCACAGGCCTTGATGCTGCTAAAATGATAGCTATGGGATCACATCTGGTCGGAATGGCTCAACCATGGTTGAATAGCTTAGTCGTCGATATGAAAAAGAAAAAACTAAGCCCAGATAATCTGTTTAGTTTTTATGAAAAAACATATCGAGAATTAAAAATAGCTATGTTCTGTTGTGGTTATAGAAACGTGGATTCATTTAGGAAAAGTAAGGCGTTTTATGTCAAATGAGAAAAATTTAGATAACTTGTTTAGCGGGTTTTCGAAGTTAGACTATCAGGAACGACTATTTCGTTTACGCGAAATGGGTTTTATTCAAGACGAAGACATCGCATTTCTTTCTACAGGTGGAGTTAAAGATATCTCTTTAGGTGAGAACTTCATTGAAAATGCTATCGGTTATTTTCAGTTGCCAATGGGTGTTGCCACCCATTTCAGAATCGATGGTGTTGATCGCTTGATTCCGATGGCGGTTGAAGAGACCTCGATCATAGCAGCAGCCAGTAAATCTGCAAAATGGGTAAAAGAAAATGGCGAAATTAAAACCTCAGTGACCGGCGATGACATCATCGGTCAGATCCAGCTTGCTAAGATTAAAGATTTTCCTCGATTTGAAAGTATAATTTTAAAAAACAAAGAACATTTCATCACTATTGCAAATCGCGATGCCGTTGCGTCATTAGTTGCTCGCGGTGGTGGCGTTCGTGATATTCAAGTTCGAAAATTAGTGCGACCGGATGGTCAGTTCATGGGGATTGTTCATGTTTACATGGATCCATGTGAAGCCATGGGTGCGAATTTAATTAACCAAGTGTGTGAATACCTAAAAAAACCAATCGAAGAATTAACAGGTGAGAAAGTCACTATGTGCATTCTGTCTAACTTGGTAGATTCAAAATTGACTCAAGTAAATATCAATATCAAAGTAGATGCTGAGTTAGGCGAAAAAATTGAAGAAGCGAGTTTATTTGCTGAACTAGATCCATATCGTGCAGCGACCAATAACAAGGGTATATTGAACGGCGTAGATCCAATAGTGATTGCGACAGGCAATGACTGGCGTGCCGTAGAAGCGGGTATGCATGCCTACACTGCACGCTTTGGTCACTATACCTCGTTATCGAAATGGCGCTTTAGCAATGGTATCTTAAGTGGTGAGTTAAAAGCTCCTATAATTTTAGGCACAGTTGGCGGCGTGACACGTCTGCATCCGACATCAAAGTTAGCATTAAAGATTTTGGACATTGAAAGTTCAAACGATTTAAGTCGTATTTGTGGCGCTGTTGGACTGACTCAGAATTTAGGCGCGCTCAGGGCTTTAACTACGGTCGGTATCATTGAAGGCCATATGAAACTTCATATCAAAAATTTATCGCTGGGTGCAGGTGCGACGGACTTAGAAATCCCGATTTTACAAAAAAAGCTAGAAGAGATTTTGGTGGCTAGAAAACGTATTACAATGTCCAACGCGGTCGAAGCGCTCCGTGAAATGCGCACGATGCCCCCGCAGTAATTAGTAGGATGTTTTGAAATACCACCTTCAAATACCCGGAAAAACATTTTGCTTTGGAGAGTACGCGGCGCTGGTCGGTGGAACGGCTATGTTGATTACGACTCAACCTGGTTTTGATGTCGAATTCGAAGCCACTAATGAGCCTCAAGAATGTCCATTTCATCCTCAATCGCCCGCGGGACTGTACTATAAAAACAATCAGGCATTTTATTCGTCATGGAAAGTAAATTTTAAGGATAACTATAAAGGTCGAGGCGGTTTCGGCGCGAGCACAGCGCAGTTTATTGGTCTGTCGTTTTTCAAGCGCCAAACAGAAGCTCCAGAGACGGCGATTTCTCAAAATTCGTTTTTCAAATCTATTTGGCAGGATTATCAAAACGTCAATCGGGAGTTAAACCCAACTATTTCTGAAGAACAGCTGCCAAGTGGATATGATTTGTGGTCACAATTAATTGGCGCCGTCAGTACATTAAAACGTATTTCGACTAACAATGATGTTCAGTTTAATTTTCAACGGATGGCTTGGCCATTTATGGATTTAGAATTTCTTATCGTCCCAACGGGTTTTAAAGTGGCCACGCATGAACATTTGGGTAAACTAAATACTGAGTCGTTAAAAGGCTTGTCGCAATTGTCAGATAAAATGATGGTTTCCCTCCAAGCAAGGGATCACACGGGTTTTCTAGAAGAGCTAAAGACGTGGAACAAGCGATTGATGTCTCTGGATCTAGTTCATCCGAATACGCTTGAAATTTTGAATTCGTTAAACACCCACCCGGAAATCGCTTTTGCCAAGGGCTGTGGTGCCTTGGGCGCGGATATTTTATTTATTGCCTTTATGCGTGGTGAACATGCTCGCGTTCGGTTGATTTTGAGTGAAATGAATTTGAATGAAGCGTACGATCGCAGTGATTTATGGGATCAGGAAGTCAGAGTACAATTATGCTAAAACCAAACGTTTATTCAGCACCGTCAAATATTGCGATCATCAAGTACATGGGTAAAACCAGTGCTCAGCAGAATTTGCCGACAAATCCTTCAATATCCTATACATTGAATCACTTACGATCATTCGTAACGATTGAGCCTATTAGCGGAGACAAAGACCAGTGGCAACCACTAGTAGGCGACGGTTTGTTGTCGCTTGAACTGACCGAAAAGGGAAAAACTAAATTCCTAAATCATTTGTCTCGAATCAAAGATATTTGGGGTATTAAACAGGCTTATTTAGTTAAATCTGCGAATAATTTTCCTTCAGATTGTGGCATCGCGAGTTCAAGTTCTAGCTTTGCAGCATTAACATTCGCAGCGGCGACCGAGTTTGAAAAACTTCAACCCAACGGTAGAGCCACGCCAGAATCTATGTCAAAAATATCGAGACTGGGCTCAGGCTCCTCTTGCCGCAGTTTTTTTGATTCTTGGGCCATGTGGGAAACTGACGGTGCTCAAGAATGGAATGGACAGTTTAAAGACCTCAATCATAGTGTAATGTTGCTCGACTCTACAAAGAAAGACGTGTCCTCATCCGATGCACATGTTCGGGTTCCTTCTAGCCCATTATTTGCGGCACGCCTTAAAAGTGTGAAGAATCGTTTGGTCCTTCTTGAAAAAGCAAATGCAAACGCAGATTGGAATACATTCTGTGCGTTAGCAATTGAAGAGTTCGAAGAAATGCATCAGCTATTTGAAACCAGTGTCCCCAGCTTTAGCTATCGCAATGAAAATACGATGTCGGTTTTAAAACGCCTTCACCAAATCAATGGCGAATTAAAAACCAAGATGCTAATTACAATGGATGCTGGAAACAATATTCATTTCATGACCTTGCCAGATCATCGTGGGGATTTACAGACGTTAGCGGAATTGTTCCCCCAGAATACATTCATTAACTCGTGGTCGTATAAGGGAGCTCAGGGTGTCTAGCTTCAGCACGACAACCTATGGAAAATGGATTTTTTCTGGTGAGCATACGGTTCTGCGTGGCGGTCCGGCTTTAGTTTTTCCGTTATTTAAAAAGAAATTAGAATTAGACTACAATCACACGTCAAAGCCCTTAACAGTTAAGGCATCGGGTGAGAACGCATCTGATATTGAAGAGCTGTTTCCCGGAGTTTTGTCGAAGGCCCTAGAACTTTTAAATCGTAAAGATGAGCAACTGACGGGCGATATTCGGTTTAGAAATGAGTTACCGTTAGGTTCAGGAATGGGCGCAAGTTCAAGTTTGTGTGTTGCCTTTAGCCGCTGGTTTCATTACCTGGGGTTTGTAAAAACAGCGGATATATACGAGTTTGCTCGTCAGCTTGAAAATATTTTTCATGGTGAAAGTAGCGGGGTCGATATCGCCGTCGTGTTGCATGAAAAACCGTTAATATTTAAGCGTCCTAATATTATCGAGACCTTGAATGTTAAGAATCCATTTAAGCTATATTTAAGTCATACCGGGCAAAAAGGTATTACTAAAGAATGTGTTAATACGGTAAATAGTTTTATTAAGAGGGACCCCCAATCTGGAAGGCGCGTTGACGAAAAAATGATTCAAGTCACTTTGGATGCGATTAAGCTATTTTCGGGCTCTGAATCTGACAAGGATCCAAAAAAATTAGTACCTATACTAGATTCAGGCTATGAATGTTTCAAAGAGTGGGGACTGACCACGGGTGCAGTTGATCAACATATTTCGCTTTTGAAATCTAGAGGGGCTTTGGCGGCTAAACCAACTGGCAGTGGCGGTGGTGGTTACGTGTTAAGTTTGTGGGCAGATAAAATTCAGTATAAATTTGATTTCGAAACAATCGAATTATTTGAATAGACCATTCAATTTTTTAAGGGCTTCGGTTTCTAATTCTTTTTTACGCTTTTCGATTTCGATATCGGCTTCTTTCTTTTTCTTGTCAATTTCGTCTTGGGCTTGTTGTTTTACTTCCGCAACTTTACGGTTTACTGCGGCTTGGGCTTGATTCTTTTGGTATTCGATAAAGTTTTGAGTCATTTTTTCGATAGTATTTCCGGCAAAACTCCATTTAGGTTTCATTAGGTTACCTTCTATAAGGACGGGTATTTCTAAATGGCCAGACTGACTTTGATTGGCTTTTAAGAAGTCGCCGCGCACAGGGACATTTACAAGTTTTACGACAGCGGCGATTTTGCTGTTTAAATCGAATTGAATATTTCCATTAAGATTGATTTCGTCTTTGGTTCCGGCCGTCGCATTGAACTTAGCGAGTTGGAGGTTCATGTTTCTAATTTCAAATTCAGATTGAGTCGATGCCGACATATTACCGATTTGGACGGCTGAAGGTACGCCAAAGTCTTTAATAGACGCAAACTGCTGCTTCACTTCGTTAATTAGGTTCATTGTGTGAACTTGCGAGACGGGGATGATAAAACGACCTTTTGCCATTAAATCTTTTTTAAAGTTTAAAGTTCCCGGAAGTTTTGTGTTACCGATAACTTCAAAATTGCTCACACCCGAAATTAAATTTTTGTATTCGGGCATTACGAATTCAACTAGAGGAGAGAAAGATAAATTAGCCGAAGCCATTTTAAATTGTATATTTGGATCTGCCTCAACCAGCGGAACAACAACATCAGAAAAGTTCATTTTGCCATTAAAAAATTGGCCAACTTCACCCTGCATGGTTAAATTATTGTTAGATAGATTGGCTGCTAAAGATATTTTTTGAAATTGTGCCGGGGAGTCCTTAAAGGTGACTTTCTCAATGCTGACTTTATGATTCCAACGAACAGTTTTTAGTAAATTTCTATCTTTAATGAAAGCCCCTGGAACAATTAGAGCCGGTTCGGCAGGCGCATTGCCTACGACAGGTTTATTAGTCAGATGGAAGTTAAACGGCATAGCTAATGTTGATATCGTCGTTTGCATATTTGTTTCCATCGTCCACTTAGAATGTTGAATTTCAAAGGGATCTAACCGGCCACGAACCTGGATGGAACCTTTGTTATTCATATCCGCGATTGTATCTAGCCATTCATTTGCAGGTAGGTATGCTTTTGCTTTTTTCCAATTTAACGAATCTAAATTCAAAGTTAAATCAAAAGAGTCTTCTTGTGTGAGAGGAGGATGTCCCTTTAAGTTAAATGTAGTCAGGAATGTATTTACGTCCAATTTTTCGATACTTAGGCGTCCGTCTTTTGCTTGGACTATCCAGTTGAGTTTGAACAAGTCGGTCGCTGTTTTGCGAACAGCCTTATTTTGTGTAACAACAAGTGACGACAAGTCGCTATTTCCAGTGATGGAGCCTTTCAGGACTTTGGCATTTTCAACAGATAGATTTCCTAAGAAGTTTAGTGAAACGGGGCCTTCGATAGAAACCAAATCATTTTTATATTTTAAGAAGTATTTTATATTATTAGCCTGAATCTTTCTAACATTTACTGATAGATATTTTGGCTGGCTTAGGAACCCTTTAATCTGCGCATCAACTTCGACGTCGCCGGAGATGTCGTGATTCTTGTTATTAGGTAGGAATTGTTTAAAGTCTTGAAGTTTAAATGGCTTAACCGTTACAGAAATATCAGAGGCTTTGTTTTGGCTAGCGGATCCTTTTAGGGAAACATCTAGATTGTGGAAGTTCAGTTTGAAACGGTCGATAGAAAGATCTGTGATATAACTGACGGTTCCTTCTGACGTTAAGCGTACACCACTTTGTTTTTGAAAAGTGTCTTTGTAAGAAATAGCACAATTGTCTAGTTTCATGTCCCATGTTGTTGAATTGATAGCGGGCACCATGTTGGTGAATGTAAACGATGTTTTCGAGTTTAAAAAAAATGGACCATAAAAATCAACATCTGAATTTTTATATTTAGCTAGTGCTTCGAATGATTTTAATTCAAGAATACCTTTTATTTGAGACGCTGGTAGATTATTTAAGTTGCCGCGTACTATCATTTCTAAAGATGCCGAACCGCGGGCCTCGCTGACTGGGAATTTGTCTTTGTAGGTTTTTAGAAAATCTAGAGATTCAATTTTTGGAATCTTGGTTCTTAGAGTTGTATCGAAATCCATATTTTTTAGCCCGACGAGACCGCTGAAAGTATTTTTAATTCCCGCAATATTGAAATCACTTTTCAAGATATTGGCGGCGGCGTCCTTGATAGTCACTTGTGAATGAATGTTGATAGGAACATAGGTTTTGCTCAAAGGGCCTAAATTTTCGTCACTATAGAGATAAGAATTCAATGTAAAATCTATGGGAGTTTCGATGTTAGAAATCTTAAGAGTCGTATTATTTCCGTAAAGTCTATATTTGCCCGCAGAGACCTGAACACTGTAGTCAAATTTTCCAATTTTAATCAGTAAATCGAGTTCGTTAATGTTGTATTGCGATTTTAGGTAATCACGCATGTTCGCTGCCACTGCAGCATTCATATCGGTTGGGAGTTTGGTCTCCTTTTGCATGCCCGCAATAGGAACGTCTTTGTAAAAAATATTTAGACCATCAACATTCAAGTGAAATTTGACGAATTTATTTCCCCAATTAAGAAGAATGTCTTTTAAATTTAGTTCCGCAGAAACGGATGCTGCTGAAAAGTGAAAGTCTTTACTTTTCTTTCCAGTGATATTGGTGATGCTGATTTTAATCGGGTTGTACGATTCAATTTTGAACTGGTCGTAGTTAGCCTCTACGCGCGCTAAATCGTATACATAAAGTTTTACTTTCCGTTTGGCGTAGGACGGGCCTAATAGGAATACAACGGCAGAAATGCCGCAAATAACGACAAAAAGAAATATAAGCATGCGCTTAAGCATGCTTATTTGTCGGCTAGACGTTAGGAAATATCGAGTCTAGATCACGCACGGAGGCAATTTGCTTCGTGGTATCAGGAACGAACTCATATTGAAAAGGTCGGTATAGATTTTATGCTTTTCAGCGGTATCTTTTAGGTAATCCGTGCCGCTAGAACCACCGGTCCCAATCTTTCGTCCAAGCATTCGGTGAGCCATCAAAGCATGGCGATAGCGCCATGTCGTTAAAGCTTCATCGATATCCATCAACGCATTCAAGATGCTGAATGGGACCTGAAGAATAGGTTCATCACGATAAAGTGAAATAAATAGCGCCGCTTGGAACGCCTTAAAGCTAAAGCGAAACTGACCTTGGGCTTTCAGAGTATTGTACTTGTCCTCATTAAATACGACATCAATTTGGTCCATGAATGTTTGAATATTTTTAGCACTTCGTTCTTTATCGGCATCGCTCAGACGGGGATTGTTTTTGATAACCTCCAAATCTTCTTTGTAAACGTTCAACAAAGCGGTCTTGTATTCGGCGCCGAAATCAAAGTTTGTAGTTTTCAAAAATGGAGTGCGACTTAACCAGTTTTCCAAACCATCGAAAAGAGTATTGCCTTTCATTAATTCCAATAATTCGGAACGCAATGGCTCTTTTAAGTGATCATAAAATGGTGATTCAGTTAGTTTAAGTCTATTTTCCATTTTCAATCCCAAAAGAACTTCGATCATGCGAAATTGTGCGCTTTGAAAGCCACTTGCCGGGTATAGGTAGTCGCGGAAATCTAGAAATTCATGAGGTGTCATTGTTTCTAAGATATCCAGCGGACTCGTTAGATTTTTGCAAATGGTAAGAATGCGATGGATTCGATGAGAAATCGTACCCATATCGCGTTCCGGAATTGTTGGCTGGTTAAACAAAGGAATTAAAGATCGAATTTCTTTTAAAATTTGAAAGAACCAAACTTCGTAAACCTGGTGAACGGAAATAAACAACCACTCTTCGTGAGCCGGCTTTCCGAACTCTTCAGAGCGGCGCTTTTGGCTATTAAGTAGCTTATCTAGTCCTAAATAGTCATGATAGTGGACCGGTTCGTATTTCATACGATTAGTTTCCTTTCTCGAGTTGTGCAATTTTTTTCACGAAGGATTGAATCTCTGTTTCTGTCGTATCCCAAGAAAACATAATTCGACAAACAAAGGTAGCTTCGTCCCAAACATAAAAAAATCGTTCTTTTTTAAGTTCTTTAATCCAAGCTTTAGGGAGTTTAACAAAGGCAGCATTACTTTGAACAGGATATTCTGGTTTTAAGCGTGTGTGTTTAGTGAGTTCATTTGCAAAGTAAGAGGCTGATTTTAGACTGGTCTCGGCAATAGTTTTCCAAAGATCGTTTTCAAAATAGGCATCGAATTGTGCAGCCAAAAATCTGGATTTTGAGGGAAGTTGGCCGAGCTGTTTGCGAATATATTTAAAATCTTGGGCTAAGGACGCATTTAGAAAAACGACCAGTTCCGCGCCCATGAGACCGTTTTTTGTTCCACCAAATGAAACCACATCAACACCTACCCGAGTTGTGATGTCGGCAAATGATTTTCGCAAGGTCACGCACGCATTTGCAAAGCGAGAGCCGTCCATATGGATATACAGGTTTTCAGATTTGGCCCAATCGCAAATGGCCTTAAGTTCTTCCATCGAGTAGCACGTTCCTAGCTCAGTTGGTTGAGTTAGCGAAATGGTTTTAACTTGTGAGTAGTGCTGATCGCCTCGGCGAATCAGCTGTGCTTTTAGGTTTTCTAGTGAAACTTTGCCATCTACTGATTTTACCGGCATCAATTTGTAACCGCCGTGGATCTCGGGTCCAGCGCATTCATCGACATGGATATGGGCCACATCAGAACATAAAACAGTTTGGTAACTGCGGGTGCAGGCTTTTAGGGCCAAGATATTTGCCGCTGTGCCATTGAAAACAAAAAAAGATCTCGCCGCAGTTTCAAATAGTTCAGCGACCTTCTTTTCCACACGCTCAGTGAGGGGATCCAATCCGTAACTGTGAGCATGGTCGACATTGGCGGTAATTAAGCTTTGAATGACAGCCGGATGGACACTGGCGTGATTGTCGCTGCCGAAACCTTTTGGTTCAAATTGCACCGGCTTTGAGTTCACCTTAGCCTCCTTGTGGCTCCAGATTGCAGGACATAAATTCATAAGCCGCTAGAGCCGCGCACTTTTGGGTGATGTTCTGAACATCCAACGACGGCGCGACTTCGTATATGCCTAAGTGATTCCAAGCTGCAAAACGGTTGAGTTGGGATAAAATATACTTAACGGAGTTAAATGGCAGGCCGCCTGGCCATGACTGCGAGCATCCTGGTGCTTCACTGGCAGAGATGGCGTCGATGTCTAAGCTCAAGAATACGGGCTGTTGTTGATGGGTTTTGACGATTTCATTCATAACCGGACCAATGCCTTTAGTATCAACGTCATCTATCATGATTACTTGAACTGATTTGCCTTTTGCGTAGTCTAAATGTTTTTTTGAATTACAATGAGGCTGAATTCCAATTTGAATTAAATCAAATTGTTTAGGGAATTTTTCAAGCGCCTTAAAGAATGGCGTTCCCGAATTTACCCCATTTATATCCGAACGAACATCCAAGTGGGCATCAATATTAATAACGAGCGGACGACGTCTGTTTCTCAACTCCTGGGTAATGAATGAACTGACATCACAAAATGCCCAGTCGTGTCCGCCGCCAAGGGAAAGAATTTTATTTCCGCTCGCATTGAGTTGATCCAAGGCTTGAATTACGGTGTCTTGATCTAGAGCCAATTCCGTTGGAGCGCAAAAGTCCCCAACGTCTGATATTCTATTTTTAAAGGAAGCCGGAGCGACCAATTTATAGAGGATTTGTCGAATTCCATTTGGCCCATCTTTAGCGCCGACACGACCACCATTGGCCAAAATGCCACGATCATCTGGGTAGCCAATAACAACTAACTGGTTTTTAACTGTACCCATTTCAGTTTGAACTGAAACAACATCGCCGAGTCGTAAATCATCGGGGTCATTTTTAGAAAAAAACAATTTTTTATCAGGACGAGCGAAAGAGCTCATTTTGAAATTTTGCTTAGTGCAACTTCTCTCTGGAAAGCGCCAGTCTGAACATCGAAAAATCGGATAGACGCTTTTGATTCAGTTACCGTTAAATTAGAATAGTAAATTTGGTCCGAATCGGTAAGAAACATACCCCATGCGTTGCCATCAGCTGGTGTAATTGAATAGTTCAGCGCTGATTTTGAAGAGCTAGAGGCCGTGGAGTAGAGGCTCAGGCTGCTGAAATCGGTCACTTGAAACAATCCAAGAGGCGACATCCACAAACCTAGGAAGTTAGCTAAACCTACAAAATCGATCGTTTCTAAGCGAACTGTGCTGCTAGAAACTGTACTTCCCAATCCCGAAACAAAGTCGCGTGATTTTAATTTGTTGAGTTGAGCTTTTACGTCGTCGTTTGCTGCGATTAAAAAGTAAACTTGGCTGCCAATTTTTAGAGCTTTTTGATGGCCATTTTGAACGATGTAGCCAGAAAAAGTCTGTACGGCTAGGCTCGTAACGGATATAAAAAGTAATGTGATGACAGAAAGTAACAATCGCATGACCTCTTGAATCACAGTACCGAAGATAGAGTCAAAAAATATTTATAACACCTTGCGAAAGTGAGAACAAAGTTTACGCTTCCGTGACTATTTTCGCTTGTTTGATGGGCGATCGAAGGTTGGAATTTCAATTCCCTTTTGTGAGTATCGAGTATAGAAAATATTCGACTTAGCGATTAAGCGTTATTTTAGGAGTCAGAGATGAAAAACGTGCGTGTAGCAGCAGTGAGCCTGAATCAAACACCTTTAGCATGGGAAAGTAATTTTGAAAATATTAAGCAGGCGCTTCTAGAGTGTGATAAACGTGGCATTCAGATCGTGTGTTTTCCTGAGCTGAGTATTTCTGGCTATGGCTGTGAAGACGCTTTTTTTTCACCTTTCGTCGGCGAAAAATCACTTGAAGTTCTATACTCCTTACTGCCGTTCACTCGAGATAAAGTTGTTACATTAGGTTTGCCTCTGTTTTTTAAAGGTAGTGTGTTTAATGTGAATGCAGTGATCGTTGATGGTCATCTGAAAGGCTTAGTTCCTAAAAAGTTTTTGGCCGGCGACGGCGTTCATTATGAAAACCGCTGGTTCCGTCCTTGGGAAAATCAAGCATTAGAAACTTTAACATTGAAAGTGGGCCAAATTACTGAGGACGTTCACATTGGCGATTACTTTTTTGAAATCGGCGGTTTAAAAATTGGCTTAGAAATTTGTGAAGAAGCGTGGGTGGCGCAACGGGTTGGGGCGAGTCTATCACGCAAAGGCGTAGATATAATTTTAAACCCAAGTGCCTCGCATTTTGCATTTGGTAAACAAGATGTGCGTAAACGATTTGTAATCGAAGGCTCTCGCGCATTTGGTGTGGCCTATGTTTACTCGAACCTACTGGGTAATGAATCCGGTCGAATTATTTTCGATGGCGGAGCTTTAATTGCTAGCAATGGTTTGCTTGTCATGGAAAGCCCGCGCTTTTCATTTAATGAGTTTGAAGTCTACGATGCCGTTATCGATGTAGAGGCCAATCGTATTCGTCGTTTGCAGACAGCGAGTTTTAAGCCTGAATTGGGTATCACCGAAGATTCGAAAATCACGACCAGTTTTCATTGGAAATTCTTGACCCCTGTGCGTGCGAAAAAAGAGTTGCCGGCTTGGGAAAATGTGGAGCCGCTAAAGAATGAAGAGTTCTATCGGGCCGTCTGTTTGGGGTTGTTTGATTATCTTCGTAAAAGTCGTTCACATGGATTTGTTATTTCGTTAAGTGGCGGCGTTGATTCTTCTGTGGTAACGATCATGGCGGTCAAATGTTTAGCGGAAGCCTTCAGAAGTCTGGGTAAAGATAAGTTCGTTCAAAAATTAAAATATTTAGGCCCATCCGTTTTTAAAACAGATTGGGATTTACAGCATGTAATTAAATCACTTGTTACAACCGTATATCAAAGCTCTGAGAACTCGTCAGTTGAAACTAAGCGTGCAGCTCAGGAGTTATCAAAAGAACTGGGCACAAGTTTCTTTGATTGGAGTATTGCGGCCGTTCAAGAAAACTACAAACAGATTGTCGAAACAGTTATTCAGAGAAAGCTATCTTGGGAAGCTGATGATATTACATTGCAAAATATTCAGGCCCGTGTCCGTTCGCCGGGTATTTGGATGATGGCGAATATTAAAAATGCACTACTGCTTGCTACGAGCAACCGGTCTGAAGCAGCGGTTGGTTATGCGACAATGGACGGAGATACATCGGGTGGTTTTAGTCCAATCGCCGGAGTCGATAAGTCGTTCCTAAATAAGTGGTTAAAATGGTGCAGTGAAATCGGTCCGTCAGGGGTGGGTTCAATGATGAGTTTAAAATATGTATTCATGAAGCCACCGACGGCGGAACTACGCCCAACTAAAATGCAACAAACGGATGAATCTGATTTAATGCCTTATGATTTACTGAACGCAATTGAAAAGGAATTCATCCGCGATCGTCAGCGTCCTGCCGACATCGTTGAGGTGCTAAAAGTTGATTTTCCTTCATATCCAATAGCGGATTTAGCAAAGTATGTGATTAAGTTTTTAGCACTTTGGTCGCGCAATCAATGGAAACGTGAACGATACGCTCCGGCATTTCACCTAGATGACGAATCACTAGATCCAAAGACATGGTGTCGATATCCTATACTTATGTCCTCATTTGAGAGTGAAATTCGTGAGATTCAGGAAAAATATTTAAAAACGTGAAAGATTTCAATAAACTTTAAAGTGTGAAATGTTTATTAGTACATGATTTGCAGAATGATTTTTTTGCTCAAGGTCCAATCCCGTCGATAAAGTCGTTAGACTTTGTAGATCGTGTGAATCAGCTCTTACGGTTATCTGGTAAGAAATTTGATGCCGTTGTGGCCTCGCAAGATTACCACAAACCCCAGCACCATGCGTTTGCCTCGAACAATCCAGGAAAGAAAATTGAGGACAAAATCGAATTGCATCATGACCGCCAATTTTTGTGGGCCGATCATTGTATTCAAAACACGCCGGGGGCGGCATTTCACCCCGCACTGGATGTATATTACTTTAGCTACGTTATCAAAAAAGGCATGAATCCCATGTATGACACGGGCAGTGCATTTTTTGATAAAGGAAAAGGCGAGAAAACATTGCTGGATGAATACCTAAAGTTTAAGGCGATCAAAGAAGTGTATGTTCTTGGAAATGCAATTGATTTGGGGATTACTCAAACGGCTTTCGACGGTATGGAGCTCGGTTATAAAATGACTTTGATTCGTGATTTATGTCCGACGTATAAATTACCAGAAGACAAAGTTGAGTTTCGCTGGGAAGATTTAAAGCAGAAAGGCGTTCGTGTGATTATGTCGGACGTTCTTAATGTATAAAATTAAAAATTAAGGAGTTGTTATGAAAAATCTAATATTGATGTGTGTGGTTGGGATGTCTCTTGTTTTCGGTGCGTGCGCTCATAAGAACTGTGGTGGGTGTAAGGATGGTTCATGCAAAATGGAAAAGAAAGACCATAAGGATTGCGGTTGTGATCATAAACACGACGACGCTGCTAAAAAACCTGAAGAAAAAAAGTAAGTTAATTTTTAATTAAGATAAACGACGATTGAGTTCAGTCCAGTCGTCGTTTTGATCTATTTGATCCCAGATCGCTTCAATTTTATCAATGACTAGATTCTGGTTTCGCGTCTCTATTTGTTGATCGGTGAGTTTATCTAACGACGATGTATTTTCAGATATAAGTTTCAAAGTTTCGCTCGAAAAGTAAGACGTTGGTTTCTGTCTTTGTGCCCAATTCACTATTTCTAAAAACGCTGTTTCGAAATCTCGATTTTTGTTTTGATACAGATCCTGAAAGAAGTTTTCGATAATTTTTTGGGCGTTAGAAAAAAATAGAGCCTGACTGATTTCTAAAAAAGGCACCGCGCTGATTTTGTTTATATCTAAAACCGGCATTTCAAACGAGTGGTAGTAACTTGGAGATAGTGATTGAAATGCCGTATTTAACGAAGTTTCTGTCGCATCTGAATTTAATTTTAAATTTAGTTTTTTGAAAAATCGAGACGTAAAAAATACGTTGAATTGCATAGCAAATTCATCGTTTAGTTTAGATAAATCAGCTAATGGCTCCGCGAAATTAAAAACTCCTTTTAGTTGAGCTAAGTTCCATAGGAAACTTGGGGGCTGGCGACCAAAACTATAAAGTCCCTCTTGGTCGAAATAAGCGGCCGTGAAATAGGGGTCATAGTGAGGAAGAAATCGATACGGCCCATAGTCAAAACTTTCTCCAGAAATGTTCATGTTGTCTGTATTTAGAACGCCATGAACAAAGCCCGCGACCATGTAGGATGCGCAGAGATCGGCCAAGCGTAATGTGACGCTTTTGAAAAGTAGCTCGATTTTTTCCTTTGGACTATCTGGGATTAAAAGCTCGGGGTAAAAGTTTTTAAGAGAGTAATCTACAAGTTTCAAGATATTCTCAGGATGCTTGAAAAAAAGGGCCCGCTGGAAATTACCGATACGGATATGGCCACGGCTTAGTCGAAACAAAATAGCTGAGCGAGTAGGTGAAGGCTCGTCGTGACGAATTAATTTTTCCGCAGTCTCGACAATGGAAAATGTATGACTTGTTAAGACTCTCTGTTTTGCTAAATAGTCCGTGGCTAATAATTCACGAACGGCACCTTTTAAGGTTAAACGCCCATCTCCACGACGAGAATAGGGCGTGCGGCCGCTGCCTTTTGTTCCAAGTTCAAATAGGTGTCTGTTTTTTAAAAACTGAGCGAAAACAAAACCGCGCCCATCCCCGAGATCGGGATTATAGTTTTGAAATTGATGTCCATGGTATTTCATTGCTAGCGGTTGTTTTAAGTTGTGTTCAAGTGGAATGAATTTTCCAAAATGTGAGAGCCATTCAGTATCTGATAGTTGATCTAGACCTAGAAATATGGCTTGTTGTTGGTTTCTGTGTCTCAATACGGGATCCGTGTAATTTCCACCTTCGACAGGTGTGTAGAAGTCGTCTCCTAAATCTAATATTGGTAATATTCTGGTCATACGTGAATGAAACTCTTACGTAAATTGCTCGGCATGGCAAATGGAATATTTGCTCGACGAAAACTGTCTCATATTGAGATTACGAAAATTAAGTTTGGATGAATTAGACTAAATAAATTTCGGAAAAATGACGATAGTTCAATGGGATGCCACACTTAACAAATTTGTTTTATAGATCCATGAAACTAAACGGAGTCATAGTCCTTGCTATGTCGTTTGCTAGTTTTATGATTGCGGGTTGTGGAGCTGGCGTGAATTCATTCGGAACGAAATTGGATTCCTCTGACGGAACTGTGCGTTCGTGTAAACCAAACGAATTAAACTCAAAAGAATGCATCGTCGACAAAGTGGGCTCTTACATTTATGACTCCGAGTATGGTGGGCGTACGCAGGTTGGACGGTCTTTTTTGGGAGCTAATGGCTTATCGGTCCTAGCAATTCCATTAGGTTGGTACGACGGTCAAACAAAAGTGACGTTTACGGAGAGTAATCTAACGGCCGCTAATCAAAGTAAAATTCGGTTGGGGAAAAATATTTTAGGAATTGATGGGAGCATGGTAACTAGTTTGCCTGACGTCTGCTCTGCTGAGCAAGACGACAACTGTATGATATCGGCAACGACGACCAGTGTTTTTTATGCCTATACCTCTCAGTACGGGGGCCGAGGAAATATTTGTGCTTTGAATGCCGCTGGAAAACTAACTACCGATTGCTGGATAGATTCTATTAATACGCGCATGAACACAACGACACCTATCAATGATGTCGACTGCGCGAGCTCGGGAGCTGTGGCAGCAAACTGTACGGCGCGGGCATCTACCTACTGGTACACATCCCTCAATGGCGGACGTAACGATTGTTCGGCAGGTGCCACGTCTTTGCAAGGATGTTGGCTAGATATTCCCAGTGGATCGGTTACTTTGTCGGATTCATCCGTTAGCACAGGTGCTAGCTCGAATTGTGTGGATGCTCGTTCCGCAGGATTTTCAGCGGCGGCGTCCTGTCGTACAAATTTAACTACGTCTCCTACCTGGTATGTGTATTCTTCGTTATTCGGTGGTCGTGGTTCTGAATGTACGGCCGATAATGCTGGCAGTTGCTATTTTAAGTCGGCCTATGACGAAATTGATCCTGATTTAGCTCCAGAGAATATTAAGTACGGCGTGAAAATTTTTGATATCATGGGCTCATTCGAAGGCGATGGGGTTTGGAGTAGTGCGGCTCATCGTGAGTCCGATATTACGCAAATTACGTTTAGTGCAGAAGCTGTTACCTATCGAGATAAACCTAATTTACCTGGCGGGTACCGTTCCATTCCGATGATTGCATCCGATGACGAAGGCGCCCAATCCGTAACTGATAACGGCGTTTTAAGAACCAATTGGAATTCTACCTGTGGTCTGACGGGAACTATTTCTGATCGCATCAGCGATTGTTCGACCAAATTCGATATCAATGCTACCTGGTCGGGGGCATCCAAAGGAAATGCCGGTCAAGGAACCTGGAAGTTAGTAACCCGAGCTGGGAATATTTCTAATGAGGGTATTTACCGCGAGGTATGGCGTGATGAGCGTACGGGTCTATTATGGAGTTCTGTCGTTTCAAAGACATTGAATTGGTGTCAAGCGGCCGGAGTTCATACTACGGATACGTCTGGTTTTTGTAATAATTCGTCTTATCAGACGCAGCCTGCGGGTATGGTAAAAGCTATTTCGGCGTGTTACGAAGGAACTAGCGAAACATCAACGGATTCAAGAATCGATCTTTTAGCAAAAGCAAAAACTTCGTCTAACCCGCTAAGTGTGAAATGGCGTATTCCCACTATATATGACTATGAAGTCGCCGATTATAACGGAATTCGATATGTAATGCCGGATATGTCAGCGGCGGGCAATGTCGAATGGACGGGTACGACGCGCGCGACGGATTTAACTAAAGCGTGGGTATTTGATTCGCGCACAGGTGCGACGGATATCCGTACGCGTACGGATGCAACAATTGTTGTTCGTTGTGTTGGCGAAAAAGGATATCAATAATGAGATACTCTATTATTTATATTCTAATAATAGCTACTATGTCTTCGGCCAGTGCTCAGTCGTTGCTGAGTCGCTTAACTTCTTTTATCACGAATTCAGGGGAGGCTTATCCTGCGTGTCCAGATGCAGGGCCGACGCCAGACGTCTGTGTTACCACGAAAGCTAATATGTATGTTTATGATCAGGCCTACGGTGGTCGGGGCGCCGTGGGAGGAAATGTTGTGTTCTCTCAGAACAAGCTAGAGCAAACTTTGCCGGCTGGATGGTACGAAGGTAAACAAGCGTCCTTAGATAGTGCATTGTTTTCTCCGGGAAATTTTGATGCTTCGTTAACGCTTTTTGGAGTTACCGGAGTTCCTTTAGGTAGTTCATCATTGTCAGAATGTTCTTATGGCACCGTTTCAGCTCCCATTCCGCTTACGGATAAATGTAAAGTGACGGCCTCAAATTTTATTTATCAAAGCCCCAATATGTATGGTGTGCGAACGTTGAATTGCGCTACGCCCACTTCGACGACAACAATGAACCCATCAAGATGTTGGCTGCAAACTGGCTCGGGTGTTTACTTGGCCGGTCAATCGACACTACCGCTTTGTGAAACCAAAGTGGATGCAACAGGAATGATTTCTCAAGATTGTATGGCTCCTAAAAATGATCCTGGAGTTGCAGATTCGTACTACTATGCTACTGCCTATAATGGCCGAGGTGCGGTGTGCGCCTCTAGCTCTGGAGGTACGGCCAATACGTCATCGTGCTATGTACCTAATGATAAAACGTACTACAAAGTGACCAATGCCTGCACAATCAATGCGGCAAATACTGTTGCGTGCGATGTGACGGCGGGTAACTATCCCTACACCGAACAGTATGGTGGACGTTCTGTAGCGTGTGATGCCGTTTCGAATGTTTCAAACTGCTGGTTTGGTTCTGCAAATAAAAGTAGTGGTATCGGTTCAAGCTTGGTGGCCGCGAATGTAAAAACAGGTAAAGATATTTTCGGTGTAGTGGGCACATTTGACGGGAATCCTACTGAGTGGGGAACTGGCGCACCGAAAAACAATGGGACTATTAAGGGTACCTATAAAGATGAGTCTTATTGTGGTTTAGATATGAAATGGACCAAGGCATCTGGTTGCGTTTCAAATACGGCGCATCGATTAGTTCCTGTGGTGGCGACAGATCATGATGGTGAAGCCAGTGCCTTCTACGTGGATAGAACAGCGTGGGGCACTTCACAGTGTGGTTTGACGGGAACTGTCGACGCTCGCATTAGTAATTGTGTTACTGTAATCAATGCCGCGCTTTCTGGTGCGTCGGTGGCGCAAAATATGCGAAACACATCCACATGGAATTCCGATGGCAGCATGGGAAACTCAGGTTTTGGGACTTGGAAACTTGTCACACGGTTGAATGTTGCGAGTGTTGGCTATGTTGAAGTATGGCGCGATGAAAATACCAAACTTTTTTGGAGCTCGCGTGTATCTGCAAACGTTAACTGGTGTCGAGCCTCGGGTAGCCACAACAATATTAAATTACCGGATCTGGCGGAAAATGATCCGTCTAACATTTGTAACCAACAGGCTAATCAAGAGCAGCTGTCTTCGCAAAATATAATCAGTGCTTGTTTTGAAGACACTGGCTTTAGTGACAATCACGCCGATATTCCTTCGGACGGGACCAAAGCAGCGGGTAAAGCCGGCCTGCACTCATCTTCAACTCAGAAAGTATACTGGCGTCTGCCTACTATCTACGACTATCGTATCGCTCATTATAACGGTATGAAGTTTGTCCTTCCGGATATGGGCGGAGCAAATGCCAATGATGAGTGGACCGCTACCGTGTATTCAGGTGACCGCTCAAAAGCGTGGACATTTCAGTCAGCAAGTGGGCAAAAATCGTATAAGACACGTAGTCTTAAATTAGCGGCACGCTGCATTGGTAGGGGGGTTTAGATGAATTTCCTCCGAATTAAATTTGGGACGTTATTTCTATTAGTTGTATCTATCGTTTTAATGAGCTGCTCGGCTTCAGTAACGGATCCGCAGGTGTCGACAGGCTTATTGGGCGATGACTATTTCGGAGAAACAATTCTACCTGATGAGGGCGATCTTGCTCCGCCAGGTTTAAGTCTTCTGAATTTCAAAGGTGGAGACTTTGTTCGTTCGGGTAGTGACCAGGAAATACGCTGGATTTTAAAACCAGAAAACCAAACAGACTATGGACTGTTTTCAAGCCGCGTAGAATATTCTGACGATTTAGGAACGACCTGGAAGCAAATTCCTGGAGCCGTCCGTATTCCCGCGCTTAGTGGTTATGCCGTTAGTTATATTTGGCGCGTTCCAGAAATCAGTGGTGGTGATAAATTTTTGATTCGTGTAACGATTAATAATGCCTCTGGAGAAGAAAAATCAATTCAGTCAGACGCTCCGTTTACTCTGGACAATGATGCACCTGTTGTGAAAAATCCCTCATTGGTTGTAAATGGTAACCAGCCAATTAAGAAAAGTTATTTTAGTTACAATGTTGGTTTCACCGATGCTACATCTCCGATTAGTTTTATTTGCGCGAAAAATTTGAACAAGAATTCGCAGGAGTCGATCATTCCAGATGAGAGTGATCACTGCTGGAAAAAAGTGTCCGAGGTGAATGCGGTCGTTTCAAAATCAATTGATTTAGTAGACGTTCCTTTTGTTTTAGGATTTCTACCAGGTGATTATGTTTTTCGAGTATGGGCTAAGGATCAGGCTGGAAATATTTCAGTCTTAAGATCGGGATTAGGTGAGGCTGGCGTCGATAAAAAGGAATATACATACAGTCCTGCAAAAGCGATCCAGTTTCAAAAAGTTATTTTTGCCAATACCAACAATCCCGATGTCCCACCGTCAAGCGCTGAACAAAATTTTACAGCGACAAACGCTGTCGTATACATGCAATACAAAACGGACGATGTGCCTACGGCGATTCAGGTAAACGTTTCTACGGATGGTGGTCTAACGTATGGGTCAAACATCGCAACTACAACCTGTACACCAAAAACGGGTTATGATTATTGTCGTCAGTTTCCGTATACAACGACTGCGAATTTTCAAGTGCGTATCACAGCGACATCAGCCCTCGGCATGGTATCAACAGCGGTTTCGCCGCCGTTAAATGCCACCGGTTTTCGATTAATCGCAGGGAATTTTGATTCCGGTTTGGGCGGATCTGCAAATTCGGCGGGTTTTAGACCAAATGGTGAAAACAGTTTAATTATCGACTCGAAAAGCCGTGCGTTTGTAAATGACTCGCGAAAAGGAATATTACTTTTAAGTCCTGAAAATGGCGCTGTGTCTGTGTTCTTAAAGCGGGACACTACATTGGGATCGACAGGCGATGGTGGTCCTGTTTCTGAGGCCACAAGCCAGGGTATTTTCAATATTGTAATTGATTATCAAGATAGAATTTTGGTGGTTGAAAGAGATCGCATCCGCCGTATCGATCCTGATGGAAAAATTTATACGTTGTTAGGTGGTGGTTCTAACGATACCGGAATTAACTTTTTTCCGATTCGTGGTTGTATGACAGCTACAAATGCAGATTTGCTTGCGATTCAAGCCTATGGTGCCAATCCAAGTTACGCTCAGGATCCAACCAAATACATTGAATCGGGATTTTTGCTAGAAAATGCGTTTTATAAAGTGAATTCAACGGGCGCTTTGCTGCTAAATAATATTGATAAGCAAAATCATGATCGTCAGGCTGATCCGACGTACAAGATTAAAAAGGAAAACGTTTTCTACGAAAACGAATTCAAAAACTTAAGAATGGATTTTTCGTCATCGAGTTCATGCGGATTTAATCGTAAACCGACGATCACTCCACTGCCAAATGGTGATATGTACATCGAAGGTTTTCATAGTCGTCAAATTTCGTTCGGACGAGGAAACTATATTAAGCAAGCTAACCGCGCGGCCGGTCCGAATTGGTATGCGTATTATTCTGCTCCGACAGCATCTAAAGGCGCCGAAATTCGGTTGATCCCTTTTAAAGGTGTGGGTTCATTAAATTATAAATTATCAGGTGATACGTCTAAGGGATTAGGAACCTTTTATATTAATCAGACCTTTGAGCAAATGGCGCCAAATACGAATCCTCAGATTTCCTTCAATTATCAAACGGGAAAGCTGCTAAATATTCATGCCCGTGGCAGCCCTTTTTACAGTTCACTTTATCGAGACTTCTATATATCAGCTAATTTTAATCCTAGATCAGGTAGCAGTGTCGGAGAAGGTATTCAATATGTCCTTGAAAGCTTTCCAGGGGACGCTATTCGATTGGTAACTTCGCGCCGAGGCGAAATCTACAGCATCAACAGAAACTCGGCGGGGTTGTTTAAATATTTCGGTTCATCTAATAAATTTGAACGAATCTTAGGCACGGGTGGTACCGGGCAATGTGAAGATGGAATGCGGGCGTTGGAGTGCCCTGTAGATATTCAAGATGCATTTATTGATGATAATGATAATGTGTATTTCTTTGACCGAGATCGTATTCGTGTGTTGGTGAAAAAGTCATCGAGTTATAAAGATTCAATTGTTGTGACCTTATTTGGTTTTGCTAAATCTCACGGAGATTATGATCCTGCTGAACCTTTATTAGGGGATAGTCTGTCAGCTCGGTTTAATAATATTCGGTCTGTGAGTCTGCATAGCTCCGATTCCAAGTTAATCGTTCATGATATGGGTGAAAACCTTGTGCGTGAATTTTCTTTAAATCCATCGGATCCGATGAAATTTAAAATGAATCGCATTGCCGGAAATATTTATAAAACGGGTGGTCCAACTTATAATGGAAGTTTAGTTTCGAATGCACTGGCAACTGAAACTCCAATCGGTTGGTCCGCTGGTATATATGCTGACCCAGCGGGAAGTATATATATACGTAACTCTAGAGTGTTTTCGCGTCTTAACCGAAGCGGGCCAAATCAAAATCGCTGGGAAGTTATTTTAGGAAGCCCAGCTACCACACCAACCAAGAAAATTTACGAATTCAATGCGGCTTCGTGCGATTCCGGTGTGACGAGTCCTGCGCTTTGTGAAGCGACCGATCGGTCGTACGAAATTCAAGGGATTCTTCCCGTGGAAGGCCCGACTAATCCGTTCGTATTATTCTCGACATGGACTTGGTATGAGTATGATCGTCAAGGCGGTATGAAGTTAACTCGCACCCAAGTGGACGGTGGGCAGCTCCTGCGAAATCTTACGATGACTAATTGGTGGGCGGGGCTTCAATATAGATGGGGTAATGACGGAACGGTGATGGGGGGTACGAGCGCGTTCCCTAGATTTTCGCCGAAAACTCAGTACCTTGACGTAAATGGAACTGGTTATATTATCTCGTATGCAAATGAATCTTGGTTGAATGAAACGCGGATTCGCTATCTATCGTTAACTCGAAACGCCTCTAATCAAGTAACGGCCGGTGGTAAGGTGGGAACCATCATTGATGGTTTACCGGGTACGGTTCGTAGTCATCACTTTGTTTATAATTCCACACGAAATCCTAGTTTTGAAGGTTATATCTGCTTCACATCGGGTGAACTGTATAAATATACGTTTAACAATCCGATGACATCGCATAACGGCTCCGGAGTTAAGGCGACCTCTGTAACGCGTGTGCAGATTAAACTTCCTTTGGGCTACGGGTGTACGGGCGTATCGATCGAATATTCAGAGTCAGAACAGAAATTATATTTTCCAGTTAGCTACGATAGTCTGACTGGCGTGGGTGAAGTAAAATTATGAGATATCTAGTCTTACTTCTTTTATCCTCACTATTTCTTGCAGGCTGCTCGGGTGGTGTAACAGACCCGAAGTCTGATAAAGCCAACGGAACAGGGTTGTCATATCGCCCGCAAATTACACTTTATAACTTTAAAGGCGGCGATGCCTATCGTTCGGATTCGACCTATAAAATTAATTTCAAAGTTTTTGATGATGTGATGGGTGTAAATGAAAACGTTGTTGAATATAAACGTGATTCAGAAGCCAATTGGACATTGTTGCAAGATAAAGTTTTATCGAGTTCGGACAAGCTTACCGAGGTGACCTGGAATATTCCAGCCGCCCTTTCAGGAAATGATTATCGAATACGAATTACCACATACGGTAAAATTCCCGCGACGGCTCAAGTCGAGTCATCCGCACCGTTTTCAATTGACGGTGTTTTGCCAACACTGGCCAGCGGTGGATTTACTGTGAATTCGTCACTAGCGGCTACGCCATTTACATTCTTTAAAATTCTATCAGTAGTCGGTGATAGTGATGATCTTTCGGGAGTAGGTAGTTACTGTTTAAATTCAAGTAGCTCTGCTATTGATGAGAAGGACGCTTGTTGGATGAGAAAGACTTTGGTGGCAAATACTAAACTTCCGTACTTTGCTGGAATGCTAGCCAGCACTCCCGATGTGTATTTGCAGATACAAGATCGCGCCGGAAATTTGCGGGTAAATACAGACACGGCGGCTACTGATAAAGTTTCAGTCACTCAAGCTGCAGTTACGATTCCCACGGCTTCGGATGCCTTCTATAAAGCATCGTCTTCAGCGGATTCAACAAGACGTCTAGGTTTAACGATTCAAAACTCTTCGGATGGATATGCGTACACTGGATTTCAAGGTACGAGTCAGTCTATCGATTCTGGCGTCATTGTATATTTACCAAGTGGTGCAATTCTGATTCGAGATCGAGCGAAAGGTATTCGCAAAGTTGATTTAGTCAATATGTGCGGTAGTGAGCCGTGTAGCTCAATTTTAGTTGGTCTGTCGTCAAGTGGAGTTGATGGCGCCGTAGATGGTACCGCAAAATTAGTAGAGCCATTACGCATGCAATGGTCTCAGCAAGGTGTTCTATGGATTTTAGATCGAAAGGCTGCGGCAAGCTCGGAACTAGTTATTCGAAAAATAGACTTCAACGAAAGTAGTCCTCAGATGGTGACGGTCATCGGTGGCGGAAGTAGTGAGGACGACACGATTGCTTCGGCGACCGATTTAAAAATCAACTATTCAGAAAATCTTGTTTTCTATGGCGCGTTTCAGAGTTTACCAAATGGTTGGCTTGTGTTTAGTTCAACGAACCCGGAAGCGGCACTTAATACAGTAAGTGCAAGTCGTTACAAACTCAGAATATACAAAAGTACGGAAACAAAAAAAATCCATACCCTGTACTTAAACACTAAAAATGTATACGATATCACGACACATGCAGGAAAAGATGTGATCGCCTCAGGATCGCCAGCGGTTACGTTTGATGAACGTTACCAGGATGTTCTAGCTGTTTATCTTCGAGTATGTGAAATTACCTTGCCGGTGGCTACCACTCAGATTTGCGGTAATCCACAGATTTTGGGGTTTGATAGAACGGGCACGGCTCAATCCGGCTTATCATTATCTAATTTTTCCGTAGGTGGTAACTTTACGCTAGAAAGCCCGAATGGCACTGATGTGTTCGCGAAGAGTGGCTATAGTAGTGAATTTCGTAAGTACAATTTCACAGGTGCATCTTGGGAAACTTTAGCCGGTAACGGAATATGGGGCACAAGTTACTGCGATAACGGACTCACGAATTCGGCCTGTCAGTTACGTCTTAAAGACGCCTTCTATGATTATCATCAAAAAATTATTTTTGTTTTAGACCAAAATAAAATCCGGATGATCACTCCGGATCTAAATCGCATTTATTCCGTCATTGAATAAGAAAAGAGCGACCCAAAATCACATAGTGACTGGGGCCGCTTGAGGGAAGAGTAGCCATAGATAGCTACTCTTGGGGATTTATTGAGGGGCTTGTTCGGGAATTAGTGAGAACCATCTTGTTTTGTTTCTGAAAATAGTTTGTTGAAATTATTTTCTCCTTTTTTAATTTCGATTTTCTTAGACTCTTTTGCAGGTGTCTTCGGTAGGAAAACTTGCAATACACCATTTTCGTAGTGTGCGCCGACATTAGCTTCGTCTACAGTCTCTGGAATTCTGAATGTTCGCTCAAAATGTCCATAGTATTTTTCGGTGCGGAACATTCCATCTTTTTCGTCTTTATGTTCATTCTTTCTTTCGCCATGAATACGTAAAATCGAATCATGAAATTCAATTTTAATGTCATCTTCTTTCATGCCAGGAACATCAAAGCTAACTAGATAGCCTTTTTCGTTTTCCTTTAGTTCGGCTTGAGGCGAAAAGAGCTTTCCAGGAGCAGAAGCTTCCACATCGAAGTCGCGACCAAAGTTTCTCATCATTTCGTCGAATTCTCGCCAAATGTTCCAGTTTGAATTTACAGTAGGGCTTAAATAGCTGCGTCTGATTAGGCTCATAAAATCTCCTTTCATTAGTAATGAAATTTATTATTTGTTTTGTTGAGAATCTTTTTAGATTCTCGCTGTTACATTGCAAACATGGGTTTGATATTTTAGCTGTCAAGGTTTAGAATTTGTTCATGAATCAATTTGAAACGTACAATCCAACAACTGAAGAGAAATTAAATACATACTCATACATGTCGGAAAAAGATGTGATGCTAAGAATTGAAAAACTATCTACGTCTTTTGGAATATGGAAATCTATGTCATTTACCGATCGTATCGCGTGGTTAGAAGATTTAAAGACCAATTTAAAAAACAGTATCCCAGAATTGTCGAAGCTGATTACTGACTCGATGGGTAAACCGTTAATGGACTCAAAACTAGAAATTGAGAAGTGTTTGACTCAGTTTGATTACTATATACGAAAAGGCCCCGAGTTAATGGCCACTCAGAGGCTAACGGCTCATTATCCAGATATGCAGCTTAATTTCCTGCCGATGGGAATTGTTTTTTCGATCATGCCTTGGAATTATCCGGTATGGCAGTTTTTTCGTTTTGCGGTGGGAGCATGGTTAGCCGGAAATGTAGTTCTTTTAAAACACTCAGAAATTACGACGGAAGTGAGTTTGTTTTTAGAAAAGCTGGTTGCAAAAACACAGGGCCCCGTGATTTTGCAATCGATCGTTATTCAGGGTGAAAAGTCTGACTATATCTTCGCGCACAAAGCCGTCCGAGCGGTTACCTTTACGGGGAGTTCGAAGGTTGGTAGAAGAATCGGAGAAATAAGTGGTCGTTATTTGAAAAAGAGCGTTTTAGAACTGGGCGGAAACGACGCATTCATCATAGATGTGTCGGCCGACATTTCTAAAGCAGCGAAGCTGGCTGTGAGTGGGCGTCTGATCAATAATGGACAAAGTTGTATTTCATCCAAACGGTTCTTTGTTCCCAAGCGGAGTGCGACAGAGTTTATGAGCGCTGTTGAAAAAGAGATAAGTGTTTATACAGTAGGTAACCCACTTGAAAGGAAAACAAATTTAGGACCGCTGGCGCATAAACGTTTTTTTGACGAGTACACGGGTCAGGTGGCTTATCTAAAACAGATAGCTTCTGTGGTGACTAAATCGTTGCCTATCAAAGAGCGCCAAGGGTATTTTGTTTCGCCTTATTTCTTTCTCTTGGATAGGGGGATGAATGACAAATCATCTGAAATTTATCGGTTTTTTCAAACCCAAGAGGTGTTTGCACCGGTTGGTATGGTGGCTACTTATGAAGCGGACAACGAACTTTGGGGACAGGTAAACGATAGTCCGTATGGTTTGGGTGGTGTGTGGATTGGTGACGCCGAAAAATTTAAAACTGAAAAACTGCATTTGAAATTCGATGTAGGTATGATAGCGGTAAATGAAATACTAAAGTCCGACGCTCGTGTACCCTTTGGTGGTGTAAAAGATTCGGGATATGGTCGCGAATCTGGGGAATTTGGAATTCGTGAGTTTTGTAACACGCAATCATTAGGAATCAAGTGAAAGCTAGACATCATTTAGAACACGTCGTTTTTAACTCCTGGAATAAAAAGAATCCGACTGCTGCTCAAACTCGCATTTTAGTTAGTGTCTCGGGTGGTCGTGATAGTATGGCTTTACTTTCCGCTCTGCGCGTGTGTTTTGGGGTAGATCGTTTGGCGGTGGTTCATTGTCATCATGGTGATAATGAAAATAGAGAGTATCGTGATGCCGCCGAAAACGTTGTGGTCGAGTATTGTTCAGAATATGGTTTAGAATGCGATCTGTATAAGTCAGAAGCCAATCTGACTTCAGAAGCGGAATACCGTGAGTTTAGGTTGACCTGTTTGCAGAACTCAGCGCAGCAGCATGGTGCCTCGATTGTGGCTTTAGCCCATCATCGAGATGACTGGTTAGAAACTCAGCTTATTAAGCTTATCCGAGGAAGTTCCTTTGCTTCTTTGCGCAAAAATTTTCAATGGTCTAACTTAAACTCAAGGGCCCTTACGCTTTGGCGCCCATTTTCTAATCAGCAGCGTTCAAATATTTTTGTATATCAACAGCAGTGCAAAGTTCCGTTTGTTGAGGATCCAAGCAATCGAGACTCAAAATACTTTAGAAATTGGCTACGTAACGATTGGCTTCCTAGTCTTGAAAAGGCTAGACCTGGCGCGGGTAATAGGCTGGCGTTATCTTTAATTCATTCTTTGGGTGAAATTAAGACTCATGAGTCGGTCTTTCCCTGGGATTTTAAAACGAACTCAATTGATTTCATCTATTTCTTGTCGTTGTCTGATAGCGATCGGATGCGTTGCCTAGCGTATTTTGTGCGTTCTAAAGGCATTACGAGTATTAAAGCGAGTCAGTTAAAAGAAATTCTTAGGCAGCTAGACAAGGATAGCGATCGTTATCACATTGTCTTTAAGACCTTTGAATGTCTGGTTAACGCAGGGCAATTGCTATTCAAAATACGCGACTAGAGCTGCATGTAAAATATGCGCTAATAGGCCCCCCAAAGCGGGACCGGTTTCAAAGTCGTGAAGTAACATAAAAGTTGAAGTTTTTTTCATCTTTTGTTGCTCACGCTTTTTTAAAAATGGTACTCTTAAGCATGGAGCTTGAAAAGAAAAGCGAGCTCTCAGAAAGGATCCTGGATGAAGCCTCCACAAAAAGTTCTCGCGTTTTGGTTTTTTATCGTAATTTTGTCCGTAATGTTTTTGCAGTTTTATCAACAGAAACATCAAAAAACGATAGCTAATTTCAATTTCAATAGATTCATGACCGCGGTGACAGAGAATAAAATAAATCCCGATAAATTAACAATTCACATCGATACGGGTGAATTCTTTGGTGAAGTGAAACCAGAGTTTGAAAAAGAATTCGATGGTCT
>ERZ761610.108-NODE-108-length-77931-cov-47.869780_pt1 | contig 77931 bp, 84 predicted proteins | sample MGYA00512164_ERZ761610 | MGnify/ENA primary metagenome ERZ761610 (study PRJEB28899, sample SAMN02850038) | bioreactor sludge metagenome | biome: EBPR Sludge; feature: EBPR Bioreactor; material: flocular biomat | place: Australia: Thorneside Wastwater Treatment...
TCCATCATCGTCACTAAATTTAACAGCCATTATAATCCTTTTTTCTTAGCGTAACTAAGACCAAGTTCCTTCACTGACTCTAAACTTTGAATGATCGATTTAACTTGCTTACCAAAGTAGTTGTAGCCAATAACCGCTGGAATTGCGACAAACAGGCCGGCCGCCGTTGCAACAAGAGCCAAAGAAATCCCCGCCATTACTGTTTGCTGACCAGCCTCAGGGGACTGAGCTAAATCATTAAACGCTTTCATGATACCAAGTACGGTTCCCAATAAACCTAAATAAGGAGCATTTGATCCAACCGTTGCAAGAAAGCCTAAAAATCTTTCTAGTTCTGGCTTCATCGTCAAAATATTTGTATTGAAAAACTCTTCCAAACCTTTAGTGCCGCTTTCTTTAATATGCTTAAGAGCATAATTAGCCATACGACCTTCAAAGGACATTGGGTCACGAGCTAAATCTTCAAAGAATTCCGTTTGGTGGTTTTGTAGCGACGCTTTGATTTGTTCGCGCACACGAGATGACTCTTTTGAAACTTTACGCAAATTAAAAAGCCTTTCTAAGATCATACCTAGACTTAAAAAACTTAAAAATACCAGGATCCACAAAAGAACTTGATCAATGACGTGGGCAACTGCAAAAATTTTTTCGGTTAGCACTGTTTACCTTCCTTCGGAAAGACAAATTAGATAAAGTTATTTTATTGTGTCGAGGTCAATGTTTATGGTCAAGGTGATTCTGGTCCTAATCACAGCGGTATTTTTGGTGGCTTGCAAGAAGTCACAACAACCAAATTATATCGTTATCGCGACCGAAAAATTAAATAGCAAAGCCATAAATTGTCACGAGTCTGATACTTTTTCCAAAAGATCTGGGTTCGAAATTTTGTGTTCTGAATTTTATCGTTTCACCCAAACCTACACACCGTCAGTACAGGCATTACCCGCCTTTGCTTCACTACTCACAGGACTATATCCATATAGTCATAACGTAAGATTCAATTCACACAACACACTGACTCCGGAATTTAAAACATTTCCCGAGCTTGCATTGAATCTTGGCTATCGCACCGTTTTTGTTTCTAGTTCGCCGCCTTTCTTTCGCAAAGCCGGTATTTCACAAGGCTTCGAAGTCTTTGATGACAATATTAATCCCGATATTGGAAGTCGCAACTTCCAGGACACAATGAATTTGGCGACAGACTACATCAAAGATTCTGATCCCAAGCCTTTTTTAGCTGTCATTCAACTGGGCGATCTGAAGTACACCTTCAAAGAAACACAATCCGATTTAGGCGAAGTCCGAAGTTTATCTTATGAAAGCCAGCTCGAGGCCTTCGATGAAAGATTGTTCAATTTTTTTCAGGAACTAAAAAAAGCAGATCTTTGGGATAACACCAAAATCATACTTGTTGGCCTTAACGGACATTTACCCAACAGTTCTGAAGACGATGACATAGCCATAAACCTTAATAGTAACAACTCTCAAGTCGCGATGTTTTTCAAGGATCATAAAAATAACAAAATCAATACCAAACCAAACTCAATTAGCATTGTCTTGTCGTTAAAAGATATCGGACAAATGCTTTTCAATACATTCAAAGCACCAGAAGGCCACGAAACTAATTTTTCTAATTTTAGTGAAGCGGAAATCGAAGAACAAAAGAAATTAAACCCAGAATTAATTGTAATTGAATCTGGTTGGCCAAAATGGCAGCAAGTGGGGAATATTCGCTCGGCAGTGCTAGATAATTCGTACCTGTTTATAAATGATAGAGAACCTAAACTTTTTAATAAACTTACTGATAATTTAGAAAAATCACCACAACCGATCAATGGATCAACTCGTAACCAGGTAGCTTTGTATTTGCAAATTTTGGAGTCCAAAAATTTTAGTCCGTTCATAGAAACTCCAGAACTATCGAAACTTACTTCTGATATTGCTGCTCTATCCACTAAGCAGGTGATGACTGAAAAATCGAGTGAGTTTTTTGACTATCACTATATTTTAGGCCGCAATTTGGAACTATCAGCAAATGAAACTAAGTTACTTATTTCAAAATACCATTTACAAGAAAACCCATGTTTTGCTTATTTTAGTAAAGCTTTAAAAAATGATTTTCTAAAGAAATGTAAAAGCAAAAAAGCTCAGTTTCTTTTTAATCAATACATATTAAAACAACCCTCAGATAAGGAACTACGTCTATATTTTCAGAAAAATATCGCTATATATAACGTCTTGAGACGCGTTCATATTGAAAATGCAAAACTGGGTTTAGATTTCATTCCTAAACAAAATTTGAAAATTGCATCTATTGAGAACTTCTTATATCAGTCTTTGAAATCGATCATCGCCATCCAAAATGGTGACTCTGGATCTAATTGAATTTGATTTTTAACCAGCTTATCCAAATTGAAATCAGCTGATTCCAGACCCCAGATGTCTTTGTAGAGGCTGGTTTCGCTAAATAAAAGTAGTTTCTGATCCGGCTCCACAACAATTTCACCCAGTTGAAAATGACAATGCATTTCGGTACCCAAATACTGTTGCGGCAATGGTAAAGCGCCCGGAGTTGCCGAATAACTTAATGGCAGTGACACGCTCAACGGAAGCAACCTATTTTTGAATAAGTATAGATTCGGAGCACCTACTTGAACCCAACTAAATTTATTATCCTTCTTATATAGAATCGTAAGTTCGTAACACGATTTATAAGCATCCCGATTTTCACCGCGATAAATTAGATCATTAATAAGCAGAGTGCTCATTCTTAAAAAATTGCAATTTCTAGACAAATAAGTGTTCATCTCAAATGGCGACGTAACTTCGACGTCACCTTCCGCGGCGAACACAAATTTTTGGATTTCTTCAAAAATACGGTCCTTAAAACCACTCTCACCCCAGCACGTCATCACTACAATCATATTCAAATCTTGACTATGAAATACGGTGGGCTTGGGACGAATAACTTTTGTACTATAGTTGCGCTCTTCAAGTTTCACTAATGGGCCCCATACTTTTTAAGCTTGGCCATCGCTTTAGAGTAGTATTCACCATCGCGGACATCCATTTCGATGACCTTTTTCCATTTCTCGATAGCGCAGCTTTTGTTTTCCATACACTCTACTTGATTGTACTGTTCTTCAATTACGGCTTCATCCCAAATAGGCTTGATTTCTTTAGCTAAATCACGCTTCAAGCCAGCAATTCGCTCCTCAAAACTGTTATCTAGTGGATTCACCTTCTGAGCTTTGCGGAATTGATCAATGGCATCTTTATATTTTTTCTGTGAAGCAAACTTTTCACCATCGTCGACATACTTTGATGATTTGGTCGAAATCATTTTCTGAATGGATGCGATTTTACGTTGTGAAATATCCTTCAATTCCTCAGGGTCCGGTAGATCTTGCCTTAACACGACCTTATAGTCATCGATAGCTTGCAGCAGATTACCGCTTTTCTCTGTAGCACTCGCACGCGCATAAATGGCTTTTAACTTCGCGACACGTTCACGGTAAAACTTTTGCTCTGCAGCTTTTCTGTTTTTTTCTTCAATAAGCGATTGGATCTTAAGTACCGCTGATTGGCGCTGCGGATGTTCGGGGTTAAGCTGGACGGCTTCACGCGCGCACTCGTCATATTCAGCCAGCGACATTTCGGGATTAGAATTTAGCCGTTTTTCACACTCATTGTAAACAGTCGAAACAATTTGGTCTTGTTTTTGTTTATCTTCGATTTCTTTTGCGTGCCTCATTAATTCTTTTTCGGCTTCAATCGCCAAACTTGCCTTGTTTGACAAATCATCTACTTCAATACCAAACTTAGTTTTCTTATATGCAATACCGGATTCTTCAAGCTTTTTAATGATCTTCTGCGTTTCATCGTAAGCCAATTGATACGACTTTTTAAAATAGTAGTCGGTTGCGATTTCATAACTTTGCTTCATCAATGATAATTCATTCGCATTCAGCTTTGAATAAGGATCTGACGAACTCACTTTCCCCTTGGTTGGTTTTTTGGGAGCCAAGAACTCGCTATAACCAACAAAGATAAATACTAACACGACAGCGCCAACCAGCAACATTCTGATTTGTTTTTTCTTATCTGCCCCCGCATCTTCGTATTCTTCGAACTCGCCCTCTGGCATTGGCGCCTGTTCGTAGTTATAATTCATATTGGGATCATACGGCGCCATACCTTGATTTTGATTTTGGTATAACGATGGCAAGGGTGCTTGTTCGGATGTATAATGCACCAGCGAGTTTTGTGTGGCTTGAGTATGGGCAACACTCATTCCAGTGTGTAGAGCCGGTAGATTTGTATTTTCTGGATTGTGAAAATTTGCTTCTTGGATTCTTTTAAGTTCGTTATCAAAATCCTTATTTTTGAGTTCAAACATCATCACCGTATCCAGCACTTGAATACGATCACCACTTCGAATAGGAGTAGGCTCGTTTGGTACAATAATTTTGGAATTTAAAGATGTACCGTTTACGCTACCTAAATCTACAATAAAGTAACTATTACCTTCTTTAGTTATTTTGAATTGTTTACGGCTAACACGGTTGTCATTGATTACTATTTCATTGGAGGCTTCACGGCCCGCCGTCCATTCACTCAGGTCATGAAGAGTTACCAAGTTCTGCATAAACTGATTCTCATCGAGGAACTGAATATGCGGAACAAAAGCAATACCACCTACACTTGTTTTTTCGAATTCATCAGCATCTCCTACCGCGGACTGATTTTCGTATGCACTTGGAACCATACCCATTTCTTGAGGTTGTGAAGACCCGATAACTTTTGGGTCTTCTTTTATGAATTCAAAATCGTAGGGATAGATACTAAAAACTGAATCTTCTTGTAAAGTAAATTGTCTTACTCGATCATTGTTAAACTGAATATCACCAAATCGTGACAAAACTTCTACTGTCCATACCTGATCAAATTTTAAAATAAAATGTTCCCGAGAAATAGCTTTTGCAGCTTCTAGAAAAATATCTGCACCCTCTTTACGACCAGCTAAATAGCTCTTAGCCTCGTCAAGAATGATTTCTTTAATTATTTTTCCACTTTGTTTAACTCGCAAGGATGACATTAAAATCTCCTCACTCTATCTAAGTTTGTACATTCATCAAAAAATTGTTTCGCTTCCACGAACTTTGGATGTTTTGCATTGTTGCGAATATAAAGCTGAACTGTTTGAAACGACGATTTACACATTCTATAGTTATTGTTTTCTCTATATTTTATGCCTTCTGCGAAGTAGAAATCAATAAGACGGTCTAGTTTTCTTTGCGCTTCTCGTGCAAACTTTTCCGCATCGACTAGAGTCGGATCGCTTTGATATGCTGAATTCAAGAGACTTACGGCCCTGTGGTAGTTACCATTTAGGAACTCCCTCATACCACTAATAAAGAATTGTTGAGCCATCGCTTGACGGGAATTTTGATTTTCCATCTTCAATAGCGCTTGTTTGGCTTGCTCTAACGATTCTTGATAACGACGTTCATCCTGAAACACAGGAGTCACGATGTCTGGCCCCCGCTCGGGCTTAACATTTTCGTCCGGCTTACTTGGTAAAATAAAAAATGCAACAATAACAATGCCCACTATACCAATCAGAATCATCGGGTTTAGCCCATTTTCCTTTTTAGGTGCCGGACGACGACGCTTTGGTTGCTGAGGTTGATTACCTCTTCCCATCGAATTTGGAATGATGGGACCCTGATTGGGTGTAATCGGCACTTGATGTTTTAGTACTGGAGCTGGCATTTGATTTTGCATTTGAGCTTGGCTCTGATGCTGAACTAAGCCTACCGGTACCGGATTTGAGGACAGTGGCTGCAACGGATTTTTGAAGTTCTTAGGAGTCGCTTGAGGATAAATAAATTTGAACTCGGTTTCACCAATCGTAATCACACATGACTGCGTAATCTTGAATTGGGTTTCTTTCAATCCATTCACCAACATTAAATTTTTATCTGTTCTATTAAAAATGTAAAAGACTTCGTTTTCTTGTTTAATTTCCGCATGAACCCGACTTACGCGTGGATCATGCTGCAGACAGATTTGATTTTCAGTGCCACGGCCAATTGAAACTGAAGACGTATCGACAAAAGAAAACTTCTGTCCCAGGTGTGGACCTGAAACTACTTCCAATTCGAAAGGTAAAAGTTTTGCTTTAGCCACAGCGTTCATTAATTATCTTCCTTCTTTGGTACAATCGAGAATAAAAAATAGTCCGGATTAGCACCATTCATTACTGGATGACAACGGATCACAATTGTTCCACGCCCCATATCTAACTCACGTTGGTGAATTTGATTTGGGACTAGAACTGATTCCTGAATCAATTCATAAATATTCAATTTAAGAGACTGGTCTACAATGGCCTCAACCCCCTGAGCCATTAAGGCTTCCAGTGAGTTTTGCGCAACGGACTCAAAGTTACTGTTTAGATTCAAAATCTTTTTCTCGGCAGTAACTGCAAATGCTGGGTCGCGAAAGTGTTGAATGAGCATTGAGGCTTCAAAGTCCTTACTTTGCGACGTCTGCCCTTGTCCTTCACCACTAATATACCGAGTTAATAGACTAGAAATGTTTCCAGCAAGCGCCTGAAGTGGTGGAAACAAGAACGTGTTTTCAATTGTATCCGTTTTTTCACGAAGGGCGATATCTAGCTGTCTATTAATACTCGAAATTGGAAATTCAATTAGCTTATATAAGAAGAAAAATAAAATCGCGCCAAAAATACTTGCGATAATTAAATTCTGCATAAACAAGCTTACGATAATACCATCATCCATTGCTAGTATGCTGATATCATAAATAACCACCGCAAAGGCTACCGGAACAGCCTCTTGCTTTTCGATATCATACTTTTCAATTGGGAAGGATGCGCCAATCGTTGTCGAATCAATTGATTTCACAATATCACGGTTTGATCGCTGCACTTCGTTTAAGAACGGAATATCCACTGTTCTACCGGCTTTAGCCACCGGAGCAATTATGGACCCATCGGCTCTACTGATGATAAGTGCTTCCTTAACACCGTCCTCACGTTCAATTGAGAATGTGCTGAGTGTACCAAAATTATTTTCCGAAATACCACGACGATTAGTCTCGGCTAAAGCACGTGCTAACGAACCTGCACGCTTTCTAGCTTCACTTTGAATACTGTCGCGGCTGACAGTAATCATTGGGAACAATGAAAACAAAGTTACGGCAAAAATAAATAGACCCACGAAACCCGCTAAAACTAATTTCATTTCAAAAATTTGAGCGAGTTTATAGACTCCAGGTAAAACAACTTTATTTAGATACTCTTCAAATTTCTCTTTAAAGTCCTTGTTAGCTGCCTTTTCTTGTTTTGGTTCTTTAGCAAGAGACAGGTGCGCTTGACCCATTTGCTGTTGATAGATAGAGTTCATACCCATTGGCTGCTGCTGATGAGCTAGAGCCGAATGAGGCTGAGGAATAAATCCTTGTGGCACTTGCGGTTGACCTTGACGAATCAGTTGTGTGTTCGCTTTCATCTGCGGAGTTGGCACGACATCCAAGAAAACGTTATGGATACTAAACTTGTCTCCTAGCCTTAACGTAGTTGCCTGAATTTTTGTTCCGTTTACATATGTTCCATTGCTGGAGTTATTATCAGTGACTTTAATTCCATCCGAAGCCACGTCAATTTCACAATGAATTTTAGAAACCCCTTGGACCATAATTTTGATATCGCACTGAGAAGCACGGCCAACGGTGTTTTTTCCATTTTTAAGATTAAATATTTGCCCTGCCTGAGGGCCATTCAACACTCTAAGAGACCACATCAAGCTGATCTCCTTTCTTAACTTTCGATTTACTAATAAACCCCGACGGTACTTCAATCACCGAACGAGATCTCCATCTCGGCAAAACCAATTTCCAAGGTTTTATATTTTCAACCAGATCATCCACAATCAAGTCCTTGTTTACAAATATGCAATCAATTGAAAACTTCATAAAAAAAGTATGAATACTGTTACAGCGATGTATCCATAGCCCTTCACTGTCACTGAGGCTAGATTTACTCAGTAAACCAACACCGCGATCTACAAACGTCGTGGCCACCGAAAGGTGGTCAACAAGCAACGTATTCTGAGTTTTATTCCAAAGCTTCTTCATTACTTATCCACCGTACATCATTCCCAAAGCCACTGGTCCCAAGACCATGATAAAAACCGCAGGCACAATACACACCATGATTGGTATCATGATTGTTTGGGTTGCTTTTTCACCCGCTTTTTCCGCTCTCACAAATCGTTCAAGTCTGATTTGCTCTGATTGTTCTTTTAAAACGCGCGCAATCGGAGCACCGGACGCCTGCGCATCCAAGATAACTGCCACAAACGACGTGATCTCGCTCATCTCTAGACGACCTACCATTTTTCTCAAAGCTTCTTCACGCGACGAACCCATTTGAGTTTCATGAATTACGATTGCAAGTTCCGCCGCCAATACGCTGTCTGTACCTTTAGATTTATCGATTAATTTTTGAACCGCAGAGAAAAATTCAAGGCCGGCCTCCACTGACAAGGCTAAAAGATCAATGAAGAATGGCAAATCGGCCCGAACACTGGATTCACGTTTTGCTTTCTCACCAATCGCATGCATAATAGGCAAGTACACTCCTAGTGGTACCAGTGCCAACAGAACTGGAAACGGAAACTCAAGCTGCAGAGCAAAATCCATAAGTGCAATAAACACCGGGAACATAACGCCCCAAAGTATTTGCATGCCGATGAATTCATCCTCATTAAGTTCTGCTGAAAGGCCACCTACCATGATATACCTAGAAACTTTTTTCCGATAATCTGGGCTCTTGATTTTTAAAGCATGCTGTAAGGTAAATTGATGCACCAGTGGGCGAGACATGTTGATGATTGGATTTTTAGACTTAACCGGCTCGTCATTGTTTGCCCAGCTTAACTGTGCTTTATCTTTGTTACTTTGAATAAACGCAGAAACAAAAAAGTAAACAGAGATAGCGCCTAAAAAGACAGCTAAAAAAAGCAATATGTTATCACTTCCCATTTGAACCCTTTCGTGTTTCAGTGCAATTAGCAAATGAGCGATTTAGTGTTAGCATCACAATCTCCCCGTCGAATCCAATTACTTGAAAAAGCAGGCTTTTCATTTACTTCCATACCCATATCTACATCGGAATTAATTGACGAAAACTTACACCCCGACACCCAGATTTTAAGTATAACACGACAAAAGTTAGAGGCCGCTGAAAATTGGCTAAACAGCCTGTCTAAAGACGCATCGACCGTCATTGTTGCGGATACGGAAGTCCAGTTCCAGGGCCATCATCTAGGCAAACCTCAAAATACTGAACACTCGCGGGAAATTATTAGACGTTTGTCTGGAAATGCTCACTTTGTAAAAACCGCGGTCATCATAAAAAATCTAAAAACACAGAAGGAAGTGTCTCATATTGAGTCGTCCCTGGTTCAGTTTCGTAACCTCACCGAAGTCGAAATCGACGACTATGTGCGTACGGGCGAAGGTATGGACAAGGCAGGTGCTTACGGTATTCAAGGTCTAGGTCAGAAACTTGTCGCCTTTCAACGTGGATCGATGAGTAATATCATTGGTTTTCCGATTGAAATCATAGCCCCCATTTTGAAAACAGAATTTCATTTTCCACCGAGTACCTAAGTATGAGCGCCACTAAAACAATTGCAGATATTCAAGCAGAAATAAAAAAATTCAGTCCTCATCCAGAGAAAGTGAAATTACTTGCCGTTTCAAAAAAGCAATCCATCGATAAAATCCGAGAGTTAGTTTCACAACAGCAAACGGCCTTTGGTGAAAATTATGTTCAGGAAGCTTTAGAAAAAATAGTAAGTCTTCCGAAAACCATCGAATGGCATCTGATTGGCCATCTGCAGTCAAAAAAAGTAAATTCGATTGTCGGTAAATTTGCATATATCCATTCCATAGACTCAGTGAAAATCGCTGAACTTATTGGTCAAAAATCTAAATCCATCGGTGTCATTCAAAAGGTTTTTATTGAAGTAAATTTGGGAAATGAAGATACAAAAACTGGTTTTGCAAAGGACACTTTAGTTGCCGCATGGGAAAAGTTAACTCAAATTGACTCCATCCAAATTGTAGGTCTAATGGCGTTGCCGCCAGCCAGTGAAAATGAATCGATCACGCGTGGCTATTTTAAAAAATTATATCAGTTACAACACGATCTTCGAAAAAAAACAGATACAAGTCTGCACCCATTAGATAGTCTATCGATGGGCACAAGTCAGGACTACCCAATCGCTTTACAAGAAGGCGCAACGGTAATTCGAGTTGGTACTTTACTATTTGGCGAAAGGACTTAAATGGCATTCTCTGGAACAAACTCAATCGGTTTTATGGGCTGTGGGAATATGGCTCAAGCTATTATTAAGGGTCTTATTGATAACAAAGTTATTCCCGCACAGAAAATTTACGTTAGTAATCGCTCACCGGGAAAACCGATTAAATTGCGAGACCAGTACGGAATCAATATCTCTAATAGCAACGAAGAACTAGTCGAACAAGCGCAAGTCGTTGTGCTATCAATGAAACCACAAGATTTATTAGCAGCAATCGATCCCTTAGGCGGCATTTTTTCTGAAAAGCAGATCGTAATCAGTTTGGCGGCGGGAATAAAATTAAATACGTTAAAAAAACATTTGCCATTATTACGTTGGATTCGAATGATGCCGAACACACCAACGCTGATTGGAAAAGGTTTAGTCGGCTATTACACAGATCAAGCGGATTCCTATTTGGATACATTAGTTGAAGATTTATTTAAACCACTTGGACAAACGACGAAATTGAAAGACGAAGATCAATTCGAATCATTCATGGTTGCATGCTCAAGCGGAGTTGGTTTCGTATACGAAATGATGATTTACTGGCAAGACTGGATGATCGAATACGGTTTTGACGAAGAGGTCGCTCAAAACCTAACACTGGAAACTTTTTTAGGCGCTAGTCAACTAGCCAGAGCCAGTGGAAATCTAACACTCGAAGAGTTGCAAAATCGGGTCGCTTCAAAAAAAGGCGTTACCGAAGCAGGTTTGCAATCTATGCGTGACTCTGAAATCGAAAGATCACTACGCGTTGCTTTTGAAAAAGCAGGCCTACGCAATCAAGAAATGGCAAAGTTACTAAAATAAAAAATACCGATCTTTGTTAAAAGATCGGTATTTTCCTAAAAAACGAAAATAAACTAATTTACAGCTTGGCAGCTACCCGCACGGCCATTAAAAGACGCATTAAGTGCTGTATTTGGACGCGCTACTGGCGACCAGAAAATTCGTAAATCAAAACCTTTTTTTGCATTTGTGTAGAACAAAGTATTTTGATTCCATTGACGAGTCACGCTCACTTCTTGAGGCATGATACGACAATTGATACAATCCGCAATCGTTACCGCAGAACCTTCATTTCTAAGCATATTGAAATTTACATTTACGTAGGTACCACGAATCATACCCGTGTTCGTATTTGCAAAATAGCAATTCCATTTGTCATAAGGTTTCATTGATACAGCCGATGCAAAAGACGCCGAGAAAAGAACTAAAGCTAAAATCGCTTTCATAATACACTCCATTTTTTGGTTAATTATTTGTTTCAAAAACGTGATCTGAATAGGCGACCTAAAAACAAAAGTAAACCCCACCCATCAAAAAATGAAATTAATCATCCGTAGTTTCACTTCGCAACCCCCACCCAAAACCCACCAAAATAGTTTAGTTCACTCCCACCCCCAATTTGAAAATTTTATCCAGCACCCCAAATTTACAAACGAAATCACTTTAACTCATTTTTAACAGATTAAAAAACATCCAAAGTAAAAAAGAATGAATTCCCAATCAAAACCGCGTTCAGCAACTGGCAACAAAACAAAAAAGAAAACGGCTGCGGCGCGGGCATTTTTTTGAGATTGTGGCTCCGTCTTCTTTTGCTTTCAATTCAAGCCCGGTCTTCCTTTTAGAAAGGGACTTTGCTTTTTGGAAGGCTCAAGCGCCGCAGGATGCGGTTTTGTTGGCGTAGCCAACCGCTTGCGAGGCATGGAGGCCGCCCTTCCAAAAAGCAAAGTCCCTTTCTAAAAGGAAGTCCCCTCGCAAACTACAAAAATCAAAGCAAAAGAAGACGGAGCCACAATCTCAAAAACCGGGGGTTTTCCCTAGCCTCCTGGACCAGACCAAAGCTCAGCCGGCAACCATTTCCTCCCAAATCCCGTCAAAGTTTTGATACACTCAAATAGTAGACACGGAGGTCTTATGAAAGTTACACCCATCGATATCGCACACAAATCATTTTCAAAGAAAATTATGGGTTGTGATCCTCAAGAAGTTTCTGAATTTATGCAGCAAATTTCAGCTCAGCTAGAAGCCTTGATTTACGAAAGAAATCATTTGAAAGAAGTTCTACGTGAAAAAGAGCTTACGATTTTAGAATACAAAGAAAAAGACAAAATGCTTAAAGAAACAATGTCCGCAGCGTCGCAAATGTCGGAAAAGTTAAAAGTCGATGCCGAACGTGAAGCTAAGCTAATTATTACAGATGCTCAGCAAAAAGCAGAAATGATCTTAAGAGACTCTAAAGAGTCTTTAAGAAAAACATATCAAGATATCAATGATTTAAAGCGTGCTCGTCTACAGTTTGAAGCGAATCTAAAAGCATTAGTACAAGCTCACATGTCGATTCTTGAACAAGGCGAGAAGTTTATGCCGTCTATCCATTTTGCTCACGATAAAAATCAATCACTGTAACCGGTGATTGATTTATCCGAACTTAAAACTGGAATAATTATCACGGACAAGACCGTAATTCTTGCGGTCTATGTCCAACCCAACGCCCGCCGTACCGAATTCGAAAAAATCCACGACGATCAATTAAAACTCAAAGTCCATGCGCCGCCAGAAGATGGCAAAGCTAATGACGAAATTATTCGTTATCTGTCGGATTTATTTTCATTAAGGAAGAATCAGGTAGAAATAGTAAGCGGGCATTTAGCCCGCAAAAAAAGAATTCAAATATCATTTCATAAGGCCCTCCGGTTAGAAGACCTACAAAAGTACTTTATAGACTAGGTACCCGTTTGAGCCGTCGCTGACGATTGAGCATCCATTCCCAACAGCGTTCTATAGAATTTAGCTTCAGCGCGAGCGCGTGTAGCCATTTCTTTACTTACTTTTACAGGCTGCCCTTTCACAGGAAGCATAGATTCCCAGGCTTCTAGAGCCCAGGTCGCTACAGTTGTGCTATTTGTACCGTGTTCGCGGTAGAACAAACTCAGAGTCTCAATTAGCTCTTTTCGCTCATCACTCACAGTCTTTGATTCAATTGCTTTCACAGTTTCATTAAGCACGTCTTCCATGATTTGCTTAAAACCGGCGGCATCGGATTCGGTTTTAATAGATTTCATGTCATATTTTAATCCTCTTAATGACGTCACTGCTTGAGCGTATGTTCCTTTTCGTGTGCTTGTTAATCCTGATAAAATGCCTTTATGTCGAGTCGCAGTTTCTGGCGAGTAAACTAGATACGGCGTGAAGTCCGCTTTGCTTTCTAAATGGGACGTCGCTAGATCATAAACTTCTCGAGCATTTTTAGTTAGGCCGACTAGATTAACTCCATATTTTGCCGCCCCCGCATACGATTTATCAACGATTGGGCGCGAGAAAATACCAAATTTCGATTTAACTACGCCAAACCCACCACGAGTGGTATTTTCGTACTGACCATCATATCCTGTCGCATAGTTACTATCGATATCTTTTACGGGAACTCGCAATACGTACAAAGTACCGTCTTTTTCCTTAGTAAACTTGTCAGTCGATGATTCGCCAATTAGTTCGATAATTTTTTCGGCAGGCACCTTATATTCTTTCGAGAATGCGCCAATCCACCCTTTTTCATAGTACTCACGAGGTAGCTTTTCTTTAGTTTCTCGCTCCGCCAATCCTTGAAGCCAAGCTTTAGCATCAACAGCAGCCTGTTTACTGCCAAGGAAATTTTCAAATAATTGGACTAAACCGTCGGCCGGCTTAAACGCGGCATAATCTTCATATGTTTTTAGCATTAATAAATAGGTAGGATCTGCTGTAGTAGAAACGCCTTCCTTACTTGCGCGATTTACGGCATGTAAATAGTGATTCATGAACAGAGACTCAAATTCTTCGCTATTTTGAACGAATTTTTCTTTTTTACTGTAGATATAAAGCACGAGCCATTCGAGTGTCTTTTCTACTCGCGGAACACCTTTGGCGATAGATGCAATTTTCTGTTTTACCAACGGCCCAACTGCACCATCTTCAGTGACTGCGTTGAGTTCCTTCGGAGATCGCATCAGACTGTAGATTTCTCTGACTTGAGGAATGACCATTCCATTAACAGACAAGATTCTAGCTAACGGATGATTTCTAGTTTCGGTCTGAGACAAGAATCCTACCATACTAGTTTGTCTTCCCGATTGAATCCTATGCACGTACACATGATCATCACCCATCTTTTCAACGGCTTTATCGAATGATTCATGGCCTAATTTTGAAAAATTCTTAATGTAGTCTTCAAGAATAAAATATTTTGAGTTCCCACGAAGCTGATTTAGTTCTGCTGGAGTCAATTCTGAAACACGAAGAAAGAATGGTCTCATGATTTCACGAGCGGCCGAATGGAGCTTACGTCGAGACTCAGTAATATTAGCTAATACAGCCTGCTTTGTTTTTTCAGGAACATTAGATTCGCGAACTTCTCGTGCTAATTGATTGTAATCAAGATCCTTACGCTCGTACTGACCAATTATATCGCCAATTTTAATACCTCGAGTTCCTCTCATGAAGGCTTCTTCATAGGCTGAGTTACCTTCGTATTTTTCAGCGATTGGATCGCCACGCCCGGGCGCCAATACCGCATAGGGATTCGTTTTAGGGTCTTCTTTGATTGAAGATGCCCTAACTAAAGTCGGATATTGCCACTCGTATAAATAAAGAGCGCCTTTTTTATTTGCTTCAAGTAAATCGCGGTTATAGACGATTTCAAAATCTTCTGGCTTTGATTTACCAGTTAATAAATTTTCAACGGCTGCTAAGTTTTCACCAAGGTGCTCCTGATGCTGGGGAGTTATAGCTCTGCGAACTCCTTTTTCACCGGTATACTGTCCGCCTAAACCTAATAGACGATAGCTATAATCAGAAATTGGATACAGTTTCGCCTTACCATTTTCTACACGAACGACATACGGAACAATACTGTCATAAAGGAATCCATCGTCCTTAAGTACGAAATTTCTTTTATCAGGACCAATTTGTACCATGCGACCATCTAAAGGAGTCACTTGATCTTTGCGACGCATAGAGGCTGCGGCATTTGAGAATTTTTCAGCGTACTTTCCAGTTATTTTAACTCTAAGTGCAGCACCACGATAGGTGATTGCTGCTGCTTCATTGCCAACAATAACATCCCCTAACCCAGCCGCTTCTTGCTTTTCATTAGTCGCTTTGACATCAAACGTATTTTTTGTGTATTGCAAGTATTCGGCAATGCCATTTTTGTACAATTCGGCTACTTGATCACGAGTCATGTTCATATCGATGTTGATTTGAACCGCTGGGTCTAAACCCACTTGGATCAAAACACGATTAACTAACATTTGGACCGTTAAATCATTAATCTGCGAAAACGGAGTTAAAATAGCCAATTTCGTATGAAGTTCAGCGATAAAATCAATCTTCTCTTTAAACGAAGCCGTCACCATTTGTGGCATCTTAGCGTTTGCATCCGACAATATCTTTGCCGTTTCATCTACAACTCGAGACCCCTTCGGCAACTCGACAACAAAAGATCGCGCGTTCACTTCTGAAACGATCGTTTCTGTTACTTTCCCGCCAATACTTTCAACATTAGATTTAATTGTAACAAATTCGGCATCACTAATTGATTCAAATAGACCGTTAATACGTAGCGCTTTTTTACGATATCCAGGTTCGCTTACTAAACTGCTCTTCAGGCTTTTTATTAGTTCTTGAACTGCCGATCTCCCCTGTGGTGTATTTCCAACTTTAGAGTTTAAATCCTGCATCACAGATGTTTCAACATCACCTCGTAACAATCTATTCAGATCTAACATCATGTCAGTGCTTAATGAAAATTTGCTATCTGGAATATCGCGAATCGTTCGCCAAGCCAGGGAAATAGCCTTAATTTTTTTTACCGGGATAAAGTCCGCTGGTTTTGGATCATTCGCATTCGTTCCACGAATCATGCGATTTACTTTTTCAGAACCTAGATACATTGCCCATAGTCCGAAATTTTCGGTCTGTCCATACTGTTCAATCACCTTGGTTTTACCGGCGATTGCCGTTAGGGGGTCGACCTTTTGCAGCGCTTTGGCGCTATCTAGAGTTACTAACGATTTTTCATAGAATTTTATACATTTGGATTCAGAGGAAGGGCTACGATTAGATGTCTTCTCAACGCAATCACTAAGCTGATAGGGCTCAAAATCAACATCAGTAATTAAATTTACAACCGGCGCCTCCTTCGGAGATTGAGCGACCGGATTAGAAACGCACGAAACCAAATAGATCGGGACTAATAATAGCGACAATTGTTTTTTCATAGTTATTATATATTAGCTTAATAACTTATTAAAAAACACATCCAGAAATTTTAGATACAACTAAAGTAGTGGCGCTTTGATTCGCATCATTAAGCGACCCCAAAAACTAGTCTCCATATGTACCGTTTCCACACGTTGCTTTTTATAGACCTCGGCACAAGTCCTAGCTAAATATTTCACGTTGTAGGACTTTGGACCCTGACCTTGGATATCAATTGGAACAAAGATACCCGTTTGGGTTCGACGATCAATTTGTGCTGCGACTTCTTTACTTTCGAAAAACACACCATTTTCCGAATTGAAATTCTTCGAACGCGGATCAAAATTATATGATCCCCAGTAGATTTCTTTTTGGTCAACTACGACTACTTTACCGTGGAAGATATAAAAATGGTCATTTAAGAAAACTTCAAATCCCGTGTTCTCAAGAACACGCATATCGACTTTGAATTGCTTTGATACGTCGCCCTCATCAGAACCTTCGGCTTTATTAGTGTAGATACGAACACGCACACCACGGGCTTTAGCCGCCTTTAGGGCAGCCATCATATCATCTGGTAGTAATACATATGGATTCTCAATAATGATATCCGTTTTAGCATTCTTGATCATGTTTAAAATATTGTGATGGATAATTTTCTTCTTTTCTGACGCTTTCATCACATCAGTTACATAGCGTAAGTTTTTAACTGAAACGAAATCGCCCAGCTTTTTAGTATTTTGCACACTTGCAATAAACTGAGACTGCTTCGCAAGAGCCGCATCATATTTAGCTCTGATTTCCGGTGTTAATTCAACCTTTTCACCAGTCGACCAAAACTTTGTGGCTGCCCATTTCTTTTCGAATTCAGAACGAGCCGTTTGCTCAGCCGGACCTTGAATTAACACTTCTCTATCTAAAAATGCCCACATACTATTACGTTCACTTTTTGGATTATCTAACTTACCTAATAAGTAGTAGTACTTCGAGTAGTTCGAAGAACCTACGATAGTTCCATGAGTTGTAATATAAACCTTATCATGTGTGCGCATATTTAAGAAGCTAGCGAAACCTAACAACCCAAGTTCGAAAAACGATAAAATGTTTCGTTTAAGTGACGTCATCGGGCGGAAAGACCGAAGATCAACACCCTTCTCACGCATGTAGGCTTGTAGTTCTGGACTAACTTTTGAAGAAAAGGCATCATAGCCAATTCGAGGCGTTCCACCACGTTTAGCAATTTCTAAGGCAGCCGCTAACAATGTAAAACCAACTGAGTCTTCATTTAAGGTAAAGGTTAGAACATCGAGCTGTTTGTTTTCTGGATGCATAACAAGGTCAATACGACCTTGATACGATTCTCGTTGGGTAAACAGCGGTAAAACTAAATCTTGTCGATCGTTCAAATTCGCAATCGCATCTTGATATGAAACGTAATTGACCTGATCGTCCGCGGCAGCATATGTGAAGCTCGACGCAGCTAAAGTTAAAGATAAAATATAGGAAAATAACTTCTTCATCACACTCACCTATATTCCCGTACGCGCAGTTATAGACTCAGCAAATTGTTCCGCCGTAATCACTGAACATTTTCCTGTAGCCAGGAATGTATAGTACCCAAAGAAGCCTTTTTTATAAGAATGCTGGATACTTGGTGCATCTCTTAAGCTTACAGAGAATACATAGGTCGTCGTCTCAGTGCCCGCACGCGAAGCAGTAGGTAATAAGTAGCTACCTTCAGGAGTAGGGTGCGATTTTTCATATACCGTTTGAAAGTAAACATTATCAGCAGTAGCTGTTGTAATTTCATTTACTAAAATCATATTTGCTAATGGCGTCGTAACCGCGGCGATATTAATCAAGTACCACTTGTTTGCCTGTTTACCTTGATAATAGATCGATGGTTTACCTAAAGCGCTTTCGCACGAATAGAATTGGCGATTTGAACTGATTGTCGTATTGATTTTTTCTCGAAGCTGATCGTAAGCGTCCTTAGAATCCGTATACCCAAAAGACTGAAAAGAGAAAGCTAATGCTAAAATTCCAAATAATGCTCTTGAGTAACCCATGCAACATTCTCCTAACCTATAATTAAGCTACTCTATAAGTTGCAATTACAGCTCCATTAGGAGTCGCAGACAATGCAGTAGGGCTGTATTGGATTTAGACAATGAGCCGCTAATCATCACTCAAATAGTGACGATTTTTGACTTCACTATCTGAATAGAATTATTTTTTCTTTTTCTTCTTGGATTTTAGCTTGATCGACATTTCGGCTTGATCGAGCTGATCTTGAATATCGTCTTGAGTTGGAACCTTGTTGTATTTCTTTACAGGAACTGGCTCGGGCTCAACTTCTTTTTTGAAAAGTCCTTGATCCACACCATCTTGAGTTTGAATTTGATAATTTTCTTCGCGCTTCACTGGCTCAACCTCACGAACAGGTAGAACGTCTTTGTGAGGATTGTTAGAGAACGTATCAAACAACAAGTTCACCATTAAACCAATTGTCATACCATTCGCATAATTCTGACCCGAAATCGAATTTGCAATGTAGGATTTAACAATAAAACCACTTGAAAAACCGATATCTAAGTTAGCCTGTACTTGGATGTGAGATGGATTAACAGAATAAAACTTGTAGCTACCAGCATTGACTCGTTGGTTAAGCGTATTACGAGCCGCTTCGTTTGAACCGCGATCTGGATCATCCGTTACCGTCTGAAATCCATTTAGTTCAAGCCCCAAGAATGAATGTTTCCATTGCAAACCGCCGCCTAAATACCACGGCATAATACCCGAACGTCCGCTGCGGAAATCATAACCGCCGCCGGCGTAGTACGAAAACCATTGATAATTGTTCTGAGCCTTAATCATGGCCGTAACTTCCATGATACCTTCGTTTGTAACGACTGAGTCTTGAGTCGTTGAAATTTCGTCCAAAGAATAACGTACAGTTAGTTCGGGAACCACGTCCATGAACCCACGATAAACCATCCAGTCCGCACCGGCTTCAATCGTGTTCAAAGTTGAATTGGCCCGGTTAAAGTCTGTATTTTTACTTTCTGCATTACTGATATACGCTTTGGCTCGTACCGACCAAAAATCTTTAAATACGTAGCGTGACTCGAGGAACATATCCAGCAAAGTGTACTTATTCGAGCTGACCAAGTTTACCTTAGTTCCGACGTCGTTAAAGTTCGCTGACGTTTCAAAATATGTGGCGCCGCCCGATATTTCAAACGTTCTGGGTTCATACGTTTTAAGTTTATTGAAACTATACCCGTTCTGAGCTATTAAAAGCAGAAGTAGCCCTAAAGGCAGTGCCAGATTTTTAAAAACAAAACTTGAATGGTTCATTAAGGATAGTATGACCAACAACATGGAAGAGGTAAAGCAAATGTCCTCTTCAAAAAGAAAAACTCAACTCATTCTGATTTTCTTAACGGTATTCATTTATCTTTTAGGCTTTGGGATCATCATTCCCATCCTCCCAATCTTAAGTCGAGATTTCGGAGCAACGGCTACGGAAACAGGGCTTTTGATGTCGGTATATTCCCTGATGCAATTTATTTTTTCTCCATTTTGGGGACGGTTAAGCGATCGTTTTGGTAGAAAACCTATTTTGCTTTACTGTCTTTTGGGTGAGGCAGCGTCCTACATTCTATTTGCCATAAGTCGTGACTTAAAAATGTTATTTATCGCCCGTATGCTGGCCGGCTTCTTTGGCGGCAGTATTTCGACAGCATCAGCCTACATTTCAGACATCACACCCAGCGATCAACGTTCAAAAGGTATGGCACTCATTGGTGCCGCGTTTGGTTTAGGATTTGTGTTTGGACCGGCTATTGGTGGATTCTTAACAGAATATTCTAAACATATTTCGACAGAACCATTCTTTAATACTTCATTTGCGTCCTACGTTGTATCAGGCCTTTGCTTTTTCACATTCCTCTTTGGATTAGTTTTCTTAAAAGAAAGCTTAACGACAAAAGCACCGGCACGCTCGAACAAAAGCCGCTTCCTTATTATTTTTGAAAAGCTGAAAATTCCAGTGGTCAGTCATCTGACGATTGCGTTCTTTTTGTTATCGTTTTCCATGTCAGCCATGGAGGCCACGCTGGTTCTGTATATGGGTGAAGTCTTTTCTTGGGGGATCAAGGAAGTCAGTTACGGATTTGCCTATATCGGCGTCATCATTATCATCACTCAAGGCTACTTAATCCGTAAATTCCTACCTAAATGGGGGGAACGTTTAGTTCTAAAGAGTGGGACATTGGTATTTTTCTTAGGGATGGTTCTTATCGCCCTGGCCCCAAATATTACAGTTATGGCCATCGCCATGACGTTCGTTGCATTGGGAAATGGTCTATCGAATCCTTCCATATTGGGCTCAATTAGCAACCTTACAGAAAGTACCGAGCAAGGCAGCACCCTGGGTGTTACGCAAAGCTTGTCGTCGTTAGGACGCATTCTAGGACCGGCGCTAGGCGGGTTTATTTTTCATCATCTATTTATCCAGAGTCCGTTTATTTTAGCGGGAATCTTGGGATTTGTTGCGTTTCTAATTGTTATGGTGCTAAACCAGCAGATCCCAAACAAAGGAAAATCGAGTGGAAGCCATTAATCAAATCGGAATTTATCAAATAGAAAACTTAGTTCTGCAGCGAGTACCTTTCACATTGCTAGATCTAACGAAAGATTCCAACTTGATCGCCCCGTTTGAACATTTGAATCCTTATTATTTGAATTTTTTGAAAGCACAAATTTTGAAAACTACGGCGGCTGAATATAAAGCAACGGAAAAGTTTCAAGCGCTTCCAAAAGAAGCACCTATTGTCGTGATTTGTGATGTTGGTAATGAATCTTTAAAAATTTCACATGAACTTGAAGCCGAAGGCTACATCAATGTGTTCTACGTTACGGGTGGTTTTGCGAGTCTGAAGACTCCAAACTAGCACCCGTTCCTAACCTTGCTATACCAGTTCGATCTCGCCTGATCCAATCGTTGCAGCTAATTTAGCGCGCAGACGAGTTACAGCTTGAGCATGTAATTGCGATACACGACTCTCGGTAACTTTTAGAACTTGGCCGATCTCTTTTAAATTTAAATCTTCGTAGTAGTACAACGAAAGCACTAAACGTTGTCTTTCTGGTAAATCTTCAATGGCTTTCGCCACGATATCCTTAACCTTTTTTAAGTTAAGCTGATTATATGGATTTGCTAGCTTTGAACCTTCCAGTAAATTCAGGATAGATTTCTTATCCGTGTTACTGAATGTTTGTGAATCATCAATTGATAATAAGCTCACCGGACGAACTTGATTTACTAAATCGTGGAATTCGTCTTGTGAAATGTTTAATGTCTTAGCAATTTCTTCGTCCGTTGGTGATCGACCCAAATCTTGCTCCAATTGAGCAATCGTACGATCTAGCACTTTTGATTTATCACGGATAGAACGTGGAACCCAGTCTTGTGAACGCAATTCATCTAGAATCGCACCACGTACGCGGAATTCAGCATAAGTTTTAAATTTATTATCACGAGACGGATCATACTTATCAATCGCATCCATCAAGCCAATTACGCCTGAAGAGATAAGATCGTCTAATTCAATATTAGATGGCAGACGAGCTGCGATTTTCTGAGCAATGAATTTAATTAGCGGAGCGTACTCCTTAATTAAACTATCTTTTTGTTGCTGAGTTAAACGCTTAGGATCTTCTTTATACTTCTTCAGCAAAGCTAAATTCTTCACTCAGTACCCTTTCCATGGATTGTCGTGTGTCTTATTCAGTGTAACAAATGTCGGTGTTCGGAAAAGTCCAACTTTCACAATTAGGACGTTACTCGTGTTACGAGGTCGCCCTCGCCAAATTATCCCAGAACATTTCAAGACCACCGCTAGAGTTGATTTTATATTGGGATTTTAAAATTTCAGAAGAAATTTGGGAAATCGCAATAGCTGCATCTGACGTAGGGTCCTGTTTCAGTATGATACGCTTGTTAATGTTCGCGGATTTCAATTGAGAGTCCTGAGGAATCGCTCCAAGGTAATCTAGACTTACGAATAGAAATTTTTGAACGACATCTTGAAAACGTTTAAACAAGTAAAAACCGTCTTCTTGGTTTTTCACGCAGTTTGAAACGATCGAAAAACGATTCACTTTATATTTTTGATTTAAAACTTTAATTAATGCATATGAATCTGCAAAGCTTGACGGATCAGCCGTAATAACAACGATGTTATTTTTCGCCGCCGCATTCATATGAAGTACGTTCTGGGAAATACCCGGAGACGTATCAATCATCATATAATCAAAATTTACCGGAAGATCTTTTAACGAATCTAGAACTGCCTTTCTACCAAAAGCATCTAGGTTTTGCATCTGATCGATACCATGCCCACCCGATATCAGATATAAATTTGAATCCAGGCGAACCAAAGCGTCTTCGATCGATTTCTTTCCAGAAAGCACATCATAAATCGTAGTCTCAGCACGTGTACCGAAGAAGATATCTACATTCGACATACCTAAATCAGCATCGAAAATTAGAACTTTCTTATCATAACGTGAAATCTTGTACGCCAAGTTACAAGCTAGCGTCGTCTTACCAACTCCGCCTTTTCCTGATGTCACGCTGATGGTTTTAGTAGGATATCGAAAACTCATAATGATGCCTCACTCGTAGTGTTATTCTTTTGTGTGATGTGAAAAATCAAATCAACCAATCGTTCTTTGGTCGCATACTCAAAATCTTCCGGAATACGCTGACCAATACCAAAAGCAAAAAGTGGTAATTTGCTAATTTTATTAAAACTGTAAACGTTTCCGTTCTGGACGGTTTCATCTAGATGATTGAAAATAACGTCTGTCACATTCAATGTTGCAAAGTTATTCAAAACACCTTGTAGGTCTTCGTATTTATTCCGAGCCGACAACACTAAATGAACAGATTTAGAAGGAATCTCTTTTAAAATCATTCTCTCGAAGTAAGAAACTTCTTCTTGAGTTTTTAAATTAGATCCCGGCGTGTCGATCAAAATGTAATCAATTGAATTAATGAATTTTAGAATTTCTTTCCAATCATTACGTTCGCGAATAACCGCGAAAGGTACGTTTAAAATTTGCGAATAGATTCTAAGCTGTTCTACGGCTCCAACTTTTTGAGTATCTAGAGTTAGAAGGGCTACTTTTTTGTTGTCTCTAACAATCAACTGAGATGCCATTTTTATGATTGAAGACGTCTTACCACCGCCACTTGGCCCCACAAAGAAGTGGAACTTCTTGTTTTCGCCGTTCGATACGACGATGTCTTCCAAAATACGTTTAGCTAAAAACCCTTCAACTAGGGGCTTGTTTTTTAGGCGAGTCACCGGCACTTGATTTTGAAGATCAAGAATCATTTCAGCAGCCAGTTCTTCTAATACGCCTTCTTTAACTAGGCCTTGAAACTGCGATGATAATTCATAGTGAATGCCGTAGTTCTCACCTGGATAATGCGATTGTGGGCGAGTTTCAATTGGAGTTTGCATACTCTTAATCATCGCTTTTAACGAAGCGATTTCTGATCGTAGCGAATTCATTTCGCTATCGTTTTGAACCTCGACTTGCTGCTGACGCTTTTCAACGGCCTGATTTCGTGTTTCTACAGGCTTAGCTGACGCTTGCTTTTGAGCCTGGCGATCATTCAACAAGGTACCCGCATCAAACGCGCGCTGAACTGCGTTTTTAATTCTTTCTTCCGCGGCGTTTTTTTCGTCGTTGATATCTATATACTTTTGCGTCGTTACGGGTTTAGCAACAGGTGTCGTATGACGAGTTACAAATTTAGAAATAATTTCTTTTTGTGTGCGTGCCGAACTATTTTGGAATTGCTGTTTATCATTTTCAGCCATACGTGACTCAACGAATTTCTTTTTATGCAAAGTTTCTTCGCTGACCGCCGCTGTAATCTCAAAACTGCTTTCACCAACCAATCCGTATTTGTTGCTGTTGTCTTTTGCCGCTAAAATGATCGCGTCAGGGCCAAGTTGCTTCTTGACCATCTCTAAAGCGTCTTTCATCGTGCGTGCTTCAAATTTCCTAACTTGCATGTGTCATCTCCACAGTGGCTACGGATTGAATATGAGCATCATTGCTGAGCTCGTTATGTGATAAAACTATTAATTGAGGAATAAACCTGTGTGTTAGCTTAAATAAATGCCTACGAGACATTGGCGAGGCTAACAATATGGGTTGACCCGCGATTTCAGGGTTCTGCTCAACCGCCATCGCAATTTGATTAATCAACTGGTGCGCGGTTTGCGGATCCATTACAAGTTGCACGCCTTGCTCTGTTTGTAGCAATGAATTTGCAATACTTTCCTCAATATTTGGATGCAGAGTCATCACCGGGATGCGGCCTTGATCGTTCGTGTACTTTCTAGTGATCGCGCGCGATAAACCTTTACGGACCGCCTCAGTTAAGATTTCGACATCTTTTTGTTTCGGAGCTTCATCTGCAAGAGTTTCAAAGACCGTTAATAGATCGCGGATCGAAACTTGTTCTTTAAGTAAGTTCTGCATAACGCGAACAACGGATCCAAGTGGCAACATGTCTGGAATAAGTTCTTCGACCACTTTTGGATTAATTTTCTTAAAGTTCTCGATCAATTGGCTCGCTTCTTGGCGACCTAATAATTCATGAGCATGCGTGCGCAAGATTTCAGTTAAGTGAGTCGCCATAACAGTTGGTAAATCAACAACCGTGTAACCCGCCATTTCAGCCTGCTCTTTGCGTCCAGGGTGAATCCACAATGCATCTAAACCAAACGCAGGCTCTTTAGTTGGAATACCTTCGATTGGATCAGACACATTTCCTGGATCCATCGCCAATAGGTAATCTGACTTCAACGTGCCACCGCCAACGCGATTGCCTTTGATCATCAATTGGTAATCGCCTGGACCAAGCTGCAAGTTATCACGAATATGTACACTTGGAACAATGATACCTAAATCCAAAGCAAATTGCTTGCGGATAGATACAATACGTTCAAGCAAGTCACCACTCTTATTAGACTCCACAACTTGAATAAGTCCGTAACCGACTTCCAATTCCACCAAATCCAATGGCAAAAGAGACTCGACATTTTCTTTTTTTGGAGCGGCGATTGCGGCTTCGCTTTTCTTTTTCTCTTCTATGACCGCTTCTGCCTTATACTTATCGATAACCCAAGCTATCATCGCTAAGAATAGACCAATTGCAAAGAAAGGAACCGTTGGTAACCCAGGTACAATACCTAAAAGTAGCAATACCGCAGATGAAATATAAACAGCGCGCGTACTGATGAATAGCTGAGACGCTACTTCTTGACCCATATTTTCATCATTACCTGACGAACGAGTCACTATCATACCCGCCGCAGTTGAAATGATAAGTGCCGGAATCTGCGCAAGTAGACCATCACCAATCGTTAACATAGTGTAGTACTTCGCCGCGGTAGCAAAATCTAAATCCTTTTGGATAACACCGATGAGTAAACCACCCACGATGTTAATAACCATAATTACGATACCTGCAATGGCATCACCACGAACGAACTTGCTGGCACCATCCATAGATCCGTAGAAGTCAGCTTCTTTTTCAATTTCTTTACGTCGCTTACGAGCTTCGACTTCATTAATCACACCGGCGTTAAGCTCGGCATCAATTGACATTTGTTTACCAGGCATCGCATCTAAAGTGAAACGTGCTGCAACTTCAGCCACACGACCCGAACCTTTAGTGATTACGATAAAGTTGATAACGATCAAAATCATGAACACGATAAAACCGATTACATAATTATTACCAACGACAAAGTTACCGAATGCATTAATAACTTCACCGGCTGCCTTAGGGCCTTCGTGACCGTGACTCAAGATCAAGCGTGTTGTCGCAACATTTAAGGCCAAACGGAATAGAGTTGTTAATAATAGTAAGCTTGGAAACGATGTAAATTCCAAAACGTTCTTTGCGTATATTGAAACAAGAAGGATCAAGATACTGATTGCTAATGAAAACGTTAACGAGATATCGAGCATGATCGGAGGTAATGGGATAATCATCACCGCTAAAATTGCCAAAATACCAAATGCAATCAAAAGATCAGTATTTTTTGTGACCTTTTCAAATCTTTTTAGGAATTGAAATAGAGGCTCTAAAAATTCATTCATAACTTAGCCTTTCTCTTCAACTTAAATACGTATGATAATACTTCCGCTACCGCCACATACAGCTCGCGAGGAATTACTTGTCCAAGTTTCATAGTTTTAAAAATAGTTCGCGCAAGTGGCTTGTTCTCTACGATTGGGATGTTATGCTCACGAGCCAATTCTTTAATTTTCTCTGCGACTAAATCGCCGCCTTTAGCGATTAATTGTGGAGCCGGCAAGTTATCATCATATTTCAAGACCACAGCGATATGAGTAGGATTTGTGATAACAACATTACCTTGCGGAACTTTATCCATCATACGACGAGTAGCAACTTCCCGCTGAATTTTACGGATGCGAGCTTTGATCATAGGATCCCCCTCGCGCTGCTTTACTTCTTCTTTGATTTCTTCTTTGGTCATCATCATTTTCTTTTCTAAATCCCACCATTGGAAAAAATAGTCACCGGCAGCTAGAACTAACATGACCATGCCGATACCGAAGAAAAGTTTTGTAATCATTGAACCGATATAAACCAATAATTGTTCTTTGGAGTATGTTTGTAGGTAAGGCCAAGTGTGTGCTTCTTTTTCCAGCGTAGTATAAATGACTATACCGATAAGACATACTTTAATTAACGATTTCAGTCCTTCTACCAACCCACGCAAACTAAAAATTCGTTTAAATCCTTCAATTGGATTTAAACGATCCGGATTTGGAGACAAGGCATCTTCCACTGTCATGAAACCAATTTGAAGAATGCTCGATAACGATCCTAACAATGCTCCTATTGTAACGATTGGGAAAACCAAAATAAATAGCTTCGTACCTACCAGGCTTGAAGCCTCTGTGAAGTTCCCTTCACGAATAAATACCACTAACTGATCGCCAAATGTAAATTGAAACAATTCACGGAATTGTTGTTGGTAAAAACTAGCAAACATAGTCACTAGGCTCGCTACGCCCAATAACATAAGAGCCGTTGAAAGCTCGCGGGTGTGCGGGACATTTCCTTGTTTTCGGAAATCCTCCCGCCTCGTATCCGACGCTTCTTCGGTCTTTTCGTTGTCGCTGTCGTCAGCCATTAGAAGGACCTCATCATTTTAAGCATTTGTGTTTGGGTTAGATCTAAAATTTGAATTACTTCATTCATATAAAGCGGCATCGAAACAAACAGAATTAAAAAGCCGACTACGATCGTTACTTGGAAGCTTGTTACGAACACATTGATTTGTGGTACAGCTCTACCCAAAATACCCATACCTAAATTGACTAAGAACAATGAGCTAACCACAGGAGCCGATACCTTAAGAGCAATTTCAAATAAAATTTGGCACCATTTAGCGAACTCGCCCAAGCCACCAAACTTGATTGTCATTTGCGATACAGAAACTAATTCAAAACTTTGAAAAATAGCCGAGATTAATAGATGATGGCCTTGAATCGCGAAAAAAATCAAAATCGCCAAGGTACCTTGAAATTGTTCAATCAAGCTGGAGTTGATACCACTTAATGGGTTGTAAATAGATGCTGAACTTAAACCCAATGCTTGAGAGGTCATCTCTGAAGCCATATTCAGAGCAAAGAAAAAGAAGCGAGTTAGCATCCCTAAGCACACACCAACAAAAACTTCCTTAGCGGCTAAAATGATAATCAAGCTATCCACTGGAACTTTAGCTGTTTTATATGTTTCAAATGCAATCAGTGACATCATTAACGACATCAAAATTTTTATTGGCGCCGGTACTTGGTATGAATTGAACAAGCTTGACGACAAAAGGTATGAACTGATTCTTAATAGAACCAGAACGAACACAATTACGTAGCTTTCATTCATAAACAAGTGTTGAAACATTATTCTCTCACCATCACGGCTATGTTTTCAAAAAGATCCACTGTATATGCAGATAAAATGTCCAACATCCACGGCCCAGCAAAAACCAAGATCAACGCAACCAAAATCATTTTAGGCACGAACGTTAATGTTGCCTCATTGATCTGAGTCAGCGCTTGAAAGATACTTACTAACAAACCGATCACCAAAGTGCTTACTAATAGAGGCGCCGCTAGCATTGCCGTCGTTCGTAAAGCGTCTTGTCCTAGTTTTAAAATTAACTCTTCTGTCATTTTAATCCTTTACCCAAAGCTCTTAACCATTGAGCCGACTAACAAGCTCCAGCCATCAACAAGTACGAAAAGCATAATTTTTAAAGGCATTGAAATTACGACCGGCGGTAACATCATCATCCCCATTGCCATTAAGACACTCGAAGCGACGATATCGATTACTAAAAAAGGAAGGAAAATAATAAATCCGATTTGGAATGCCGTCTTTAACTCAGACAATACAAATGCCGGAATCAAAACTAGTGTCGGAACATCAGCACGAGTCTTTGGCTTCTCGATTTTAGCTAGTTTCACGAATAGACCTAGGTCTTGATCGCGTGTCTGAGTAAACATAAAACGACGCAATGGAGCCAACGTCTCTGTGATTGCCTGATCCTGTGAAATTTTGTTTGCCAAGAACGGCTGTACGCCTTTGGTGTTTAGTTCCTCAAATGTGGGACCCATAATAAAGAACGTTAAAAACAAAGAAAGACCAACCAATAGTTGGTTCGGAGGCATTTGATTCACACCCAGCGCTTGGCGCAAGAACGAGAAAACAATGATGATACGAGTAAAGCTAGTCATCATGATTAAAATTGCCGGAGCTAATGTAAGTACAGTCAAAACCATGATGATTTTAATCGCGCTTACAATTTCATTAGGATTATCTGTTGTTTTGAAGCCCAAATTTACCGAAGGCAAAGTCATTTGAGCAAATGTCCACGGCGAAAACACCAAAAAGACCAAGAAGATCTTCCAGAATGCATCTTTGCTAAAGAATGACTTCAACGAAGTAGACATTAAATTGACCTCATATTTTTTAATTTAGATGACACGAGGTCTTTAATACCTTTGATTGAAAACTCGTCCATTTCTTCTTCAGTTTGTGCCGTCTTGGTATTGATTTGTGATTTACGATTATAGGTTGAAGATGCCGGTTTTTGAACATCAACGACGTCATCAGTCATTCGAGTATCCAGCTCTGCTCGGAAGTTCTGACTAGTGACGTCTGGAAGTTCATCATCCATTAAAGAGAGAGTTTTAATCATATTGATTTGAGTATCAGTGATACCAACTAATATCGACTCGCCCGCCACACGAACAACCGCCATACTCTTCTTAGGACCCAAGTAGTGCTGAGCTAAAATTTTTATTTCATTTTTATTTCTTTTAATATTTTGAGATTTAGCTTTGCGAACAAACACCCAAGTGCCACAAGCCAAAATTCCAAGAAGAGCGATAACTAAAACAACACGAAAATACGTATTTTCGTTAGAAGAAATCTTCTTAGTTGTTTCTAATGAAAGTGGAATCTCATTCTCTTTAGCCATTTTTTTATCAACAACCGCATCGGACTCTTTAACTGCTTCCGAAACTGAAGCTGTAGGTACTTTGTCCGCTGCTGAAACAGCGGCTGGTGCTGAAACAGACTCCGTCGTCTTAATCTCATTCTGCACATCGGCAGGAAGTTCAGATAAAGTCGACTCGGCCATTAAATTACATGTTAAGAAGAAAACCGCTAAAATCCATTTCATTGGTCGTTCCCTATTATTAAATTGTTCGACTATTTTAATTGTTCAACACGTTCAGCTGGCGAAATAACGTCAGTTAAGCGCACACCGAACTTTTCATTTACCACTACGGCTTCACCGCGAGCGATTAACTTGTCATTAACCATAACTTCCATGGGCTCACCGGCTAATTTATTTAGCTCGATTACACTACCTTGAGTTAGATTGAGTAACTCACTTACTGGCATTTTTGTGCGACCTAGTTCTACAGATAATTTTAGAGGAATATCCAAAATTAACTGTAAATTACGATCGTTGCCCTTTGTTTCTGTTTTACCCGCTGCTTTTGGCGCCGCTGGCTTATCGCCAGTTAATGTCATGGCTTCGGCTTCTTGTACCAGTTGCTCGGCTAAATTATCTAATTGATCGTCAGACATCTTCTAACTCCTTTTACTTAATAACTGGTCGAGTGACTTGCACTGCCGTAGTTCCGTGATGATTTCCGTAGTAACCTTTAAATTTCTTAACATTTTCAACATTGATATCTAGTTCACCCGTCGCATCCTGAGTTAAAGGAATAACGTCGCCTACTTTTAGACTCATTAGGTCCTCAAGTAGAATAGAAGTTTCGCCTAGATTCACGCGCACTTCTAATTCAGTATCCATTAATTGTTCTTTAATAATAGCTGTCCAAAGTTTTTTGTCCGTTTGATCCGACTCCACTTGGAAACCAGTCGATAACTTTTGCTTAATTGGCTCGATCGTTGCGTATGGGATAACCATTGAAATAGTTCCTGTCGCATTTTCTAATTCCACGTCAAATGTAGACGCAATAACCACATCCGTTGGAGGCACAATACCCACGAACTGTGGATTAACTTCAGTACGAACAAAACTACAGCCGATTTTCTCTACGCTAGCCCACGCATTTTCTAAATCATGGATAGCTAGCTCAACTACCTTACGAACAATGCTTAATTCAATCGGAGTGAAGTCTTTTCCGTCAATCTTAGTATACGGGCGATCAGCGCCACCGAAGAATGAGTCCACTAATGCGTAAGCGAGTTTACTTTCAATAACCATCAATGCCGAACCACGTAGATTGTTAAAACGTAGAACGCTCATGCATGTGGGCATTGGTAGAGTATTGATAAACTCGCCAAATTTTAGGAACTCAGTGCTTGTTAACGAAATAGATGCAATTTTTCTTAGGGAAGATGACAACGATACGCGGAATGCACGCATGAATTTTTCATAGATAACTTCAAGTTGAGGAAGTCGTCCGCGAATAATTCTATCTTGGCTCGTCAAATCATACGATACGACTTTTTTGTCGTCCGTATTTTTAACTGAGCCGGATGACTCTTTTGCTACTTCAGGTGTGCCTACATCGCCATCGGAAACCGCGGCTAGTAAGGCATCAACTTCGTTTTGTGAGAGTACTTGATTCATTTAATATTCCTCTAGTTGTAAATAAACTCAGTGAAGAACACGTTTGAGATTTTTCCATTTGTTAAGAATGAATTGATAGTGTCCTTAATCTCATTCTTCAGGTTCTCAATACCTTCCTTATTGGAAACTTCCTCATACTTTTTAGAAGATAAAATAATAATGATAATGTCGCGCACTTGCGCCTTACGTTTATCAATCTCATCTGCGACGTTTTTACCGTCGTTATCTTTTAATTCAAGCTCCATCATTACCTTGGCTACTTTACGCCCCTTAGAGCCCGCCAAGTTCACAATAAATGTTTCCAAAGGAACTACTTTTCCAATGAATTGCTTCTCTTCTTTATGTTCAGCCTCTTGAGTATCGTGCTCGCCTTTAATAACGTGCTCGATTTTAGGTTCTGCATTATCTTTCTTCTTTCCTTGGTAGATCATCCATCCTACGCCGGCTAAAAAGAACATGTTGATAACGATAAGCACGACATAAATAATGTTCGTCTTAGATCCACCCGATGCTGGTGCTGCTGCCGGTGCCGGCGCCGCTGCTGCTGCTTTGTCTTCAGCCACTTCATCCTCCCTAACGAAGAAATGACACTTTTCCCCTTAAAACCTAAAGCAGCAATCAAAGTGCCAAATGGACTTTTTTTCCTACTTTCCGTGCGAAAGACTAGAATAACTCGACTAAGAATTAGCTACTCACGGAAGTTTTCCCTTCTTACCTTAAGACTATGACGGAATTTTGATGAATTCCGGTCAATCAGGACCTCCTTTTTTTTGAAGACCTACTAAAATTTTGACACCCGACTATGGCCTATTGACGGTTTAAACACAGGTCCAGGTAAAAATTTACACGATTCAAAAACAATTCACAAAAGTTGTACAAAAACGGATAAAACATTCACCAAATGAAACTTAAACTATTCGTTTTCATCTTCCTTAGTCAGCTCAGCTTAGCGTTTTCAGAAACGGATGACTTGTGCTGGACAAAAGAAGAAAATCCGGCAACTAAGCAGCCCTACTCTTCTTACAATGAATGGGACAATGATGTCTTTGAATGGAGACGCAAATACCACTCTCAATTTAATTTGGTCTTATTAGTTAAGGCTTTTTCGGCGTATTCAAAAGAAAGAGCCAAAGCTAATTCATTCGGAAATGATAAGATTGCACATTGTTATATTGGCTGCAGAATCGCTCAACGCACAGATTTCAGAACGTCACGTTTTGCAGCTTGGTATAAAGAATTCAAAGACATCACAGATTGTAAAATCGATACACACTTTGAAGCTAAAGACTATGAGGCCACTCTTTTAGGTGCCAATGCGGGAAGAAACAAAAATACCGATTGCGAACGCGTGTGCCCCTCACTTATCGAAAAGCTTTAGGCACACTCATTTCCTTCACTTACATTGAAGTGATTGAATTTCTATAACCTGTTTCACTTAAACGTTGGCCCATTTCTTCATATGCCGGGTGCTGACGAGGTGGCGCCATTGTTGCCAGTCCATCCACGTAGCGATTAAACATACAAAAAGCCGCAGCGATAAGCACGGTATCATGAATATCTTTTTCCGTAGCGCCTGCTGATTTTGCTTTTGATACATCTTCAGTTGAAACCGTACGAGCATCTTTTTGAACTTTCGCTGCGATCTCTAATAAACTTTGAAGCTTTGGAGAAATTTTTGACCAATTTTCTTTTGACCAAATCTCGCGAGCTCTTCCCTTCTGTCCCCAACGAACATCAGCGACTGCACCGTGCACTTCGGAACAGAATACACATTGATTTAAATAGGAAACGTAACTAGCAATTGTTTCTCTTTCCGCAGCAGACAGTGTTTCAGATGACTGGCAAAGAAGTGTTTCCGCCAAATCATTAAGAGGCTTTGCTGTTTCTGGGTAGGCCATCATTGGGCCAACGATACCTGGAATACCTTCTGGTAATTTAATATGCGCCATAAATCTCCTTATTTGGAGACTATTTGATCACTTGATTTTTCAGATTCCAAAAGAATTCGTTGGTATCTTGACTCAAGATACCGATCTTGTCTCCGGAGTTTAACCGATCATTAACATTAAGAGGCTGCATCAGGCCTTTAAATTTCATCTGACTCGTTAAACCATTGTCATGATTTAATTCTAAGAAATATTCATCCGCACTCAGCTGAACCTTTTTACTCAGCATACCAGACCAAGGGCTAACAGCTTCAACCCCACCAGCTTGATCTTTCTTCAAGCCATCGAATTGAAATTCTAATTTTTGGTTAATCTTATCGAAATTACGTTTTACGTTTAACGTATCTTTGTCCCCAAGCTTCAAAGGACCTGCGGGCTTGTCTTGATGCTCTTTCAATCCATAGCGCTCGCCAAACTTGTCTACAAGGTCTTTATAGATCATGTCTGAAATGCCTATACCACCCTTCTCGCCCCACTTTTCTACGTACTCGTTGTCTAGCTGTTCGCGAAAAATTTTTTCAGCGCCGTTGACTTTAACGAGTCCACTTTCTGGAACGCTAGAACGCATTGATTTCATGAGTTCACGAAGGAAATGTTTTTCGTACATATCAGACACTTCACGAAACTGGGTTTTCACCTTTTCAGTTGTCGTGGCCTCATTTAATGGCAGTCCTTTTTGTACTTTGATCATAATTGTAAAAAGAAGAAAGAGGGGAGTTTGAGTCGGAGAATCTTGTGCATCCTGCACTAAAGACTCTTTTTTAGAATTCAATCAGCATCAATCCTTGATGTTGCTTTTTTCCTTGTTTCCTGCGAGAAACTTTTTTTGCGACTCCTTGACCATCCATGGCTATCGATCTCTTTCTCACCCTCCCCGGCACTCTAAAAACATCCATGTTCTTAGAGTTATATATTTATATTTTATCAAATCTGCCTCATTTCGAAACAGAATTTTTATTTTTACAAAATTCCTAATCCTTGCTCTAGTCGGGCTTTTCAGCGAATCTTGAGGTCTGGACCTCGTACCCCGACTATAGTACTTCCAATTCCCCGTGCAATGCACCCGCTGCCTTGATTGCTTGTAGCAGCGTAATCAAATCTTTAGGTGTAATTCCTACTTTGTTCAGATTCTGAACTAAATCACCAACGCTAGCACCCTCGATAAGTGCAATCTTTTCTTCTACTGCACCTTTTTTTCCGTCACCCACTTTTACAGAAATACCGTTGTGTGAAACAGCGACTTTAGAAATCTTAACTTTATCGCCAATTACAACCGTTCCTGATTTTTCATTAATGATAACTACCGCGCGCGTATCTGGATTAATTTGAATGCTTTCGATCGTTGCTAACAATTCAACGCCTTTATTTTCATAGCCAAATGGAGTTACGATATCGATCGTACCACCATCTTTTGCAGACGCGTACTGTCCACCTAGCTCACGATTAATCGTCAAAACCGAACGTGCAGCTGTAGTGAAATCAGGATTATGCAAAGTTAAACGAAACATTTTTCTAGATGAAAAATCACTCTGAACATCTTTTTCGATAATGGCACCGTTCGGAATTCTGCCCGATGTCGTATGCATTTCTTTTCCGTCACCACTAATCACTACGGTTCCTTGAGCCACAGCAAATACTTGCTCGTTACCGGCACGCATAGGTGTTTGCAAAAGCGTTCCGCCCTGTAGTGAACTGGCTTCACCAATCGCACTTACGGTAATGTCCATCGGATTACCCGCTTTAGCGAATGCGGGTAGGTTAGCCGTTACGATAACGGCTGCTACGTTTTTACTTTGAACTTCAGCCGCGTCTAATTTCACACCTAATTTGTCTAATAGTCGCCCCATGCTTTTTGATGTGAATTCGTTTTTACCATCGCCAGTGCCTTTAAGACCAACAACGATACCGTACCCAATCAAATGATTTTCACGCACACCGCGAATACTTGCGATATCTTTTAATCTTGCGGCCTCCGCCACAGTCACCAGTGCTAAAAATAAAAATATTGTTTTAACAAATTTCATTGCTGCGCCTCTTTTTTACGAATGGATACGACATCAAATTGAGGATCAATTAACTTTGAAGATGAAATACCTTCGTCATTGTAGTCTTCAGGTCTGACGATACCAACAACAAGGACTTTGTAATCACGCTTGCCAATCATAAATGGCTGTTGGCCTTTAACTCGATAGTTTCCATCCGCTAGGCGCTCTATAATACGTGTTTGCACCGGTCCCACATCAGCAAGCTCGCCTTTTTCTTCCTCTTTACCTGGCGCTTTCTTAGCTTCAGATGCTGGTGCCCGAACATCTTTGTTTTCGGCTGGCTTATTCTCAGCCAATTTATTATTCAACCCTGCTGATTCTTTTTCTTGTTCTTCAAGTTCTTGAAGCAACGTTTTAATGACGTTAACCTTTGTTTCAACTTGTTTGAACGCAGCGCCCTCTAGCTTAACGTTTAAGAAATCGCCTTCCTTGCGAATTTTATTCTGTGAAAAGTAGTAGGATTGCTGTCCATCCATTACCCATAATGAGCCAGCCTTACTATCGAGCTCTGAATCCTCTTCCAGTTGCGACTTCGTCGTCTTCTTATACTGACGATTGCCCCATACTCCATGATTTGGATTTTCGTTATATTTTGTTAGAGAACTCGTAAACTCGTCTTCCTGAATTTCTGGTTGCGCCATAAATGAAGCGCAAGAGGTGGTTACCACCAACATTAGAATTAATCCTAAAAATTTCATTCTGAAACCACCTTATCTTTGCTAATCACCTTTGCCGTAATTGATTTTTGGTTTGCTTTTACTTTAATCGAATCGCCTTCTTGGCCATCATTTTCGGCCTGAGCTTTTATTTCGATTTCAAAAGGACCATCTTTAATTAATAAACTAACCGCGTCGCCCTTTTTTACCATCTTCTCGACAACTAGAATGTCTCGAGTGACTATCGTGTTCGCAGGAGTTGATCGCATTAGTTGTTTTCCAACTAAGTCTTTAATATCGATCAGTTTGTTATTTAGAAACGTAACTTCTTTAAGTTCTTCTTTTAGATCTTCCGCCGTTAAGCGTTGTCCTTGCCCCAACCATTTGTTAGTTAACGCTACTTTTTTAAAGGTCCTCCACGAACCCGTTGCATAGGTACGATTCGCTTTCGTTTGCGCCCAAAGCGGCAGCATGAAGCTTCCCCGTGACAATTCAAAATCGGAATCACGGAAATTCATATTAGGCTCGTTTACAAAAGGTAATTTATATAGCTGGATTTCAAAAATGCATTCATTACATTGCGCTGTTAAATGATTCATGATTTTACGCTGAAGCTCATTGCGATTAATCTGATTGGTGACTGTCACTTTAAACGTGTTTTCAAAAATCAACTTGGCTTTCAAACCACTATCCTTAACCGCTTCCAAAATCGCTTTCTTATTTAAAAATGGCACACTGACTTTTTTAAGTTTTTCAAGATCATCAGCGCTTCCTTGCTTAAAAGTTACCAAATCATAAAGGAAGTATTCCGATTTTGTTGAAACCTCAACGTCGGCAACCAGACTCAATTCGGCTTGAGCCTGTACAAAATATGGAACTAAAATTAAAACTAAAATTAAAAACTTATTCATTATCTTAAATTATTTGTTGATTGTAACATTTGATCACTCGCTTGAATTACTTTCGAATTCGTCTCATATGCACGTTGCGCAGTGATCATACCTACCATTTCATCGACGATATTTACGTTACTTGTTTCCAGCTGGCCTTGTGACAAGTAGCCTGAACCGTTTAGACCTGGGCGATTTGTGATCGCTTGGCCACTTGACGGTGTCTGCGTAAATAGATTTCTTCCTACTGATTTTAAACCGGCTGGATTAATAAAAGTGACAATATCAATTTGACCAATCGTTTGAGGTTGATCGCCTAGGCCTTGGATTACTTTAACTTCACCATTAGCCCCGATTTCAATGCCTTGGATATTTGGAGGAATTGTAATTTCTGGTTGCAACAAGTTACCATTTTTATCGACGACTTTACCTTCAGCATCTTTCTTGAAAGCGCCATCACGCGTGTAACCGACTTGTCCGTCTGGCGTTAGAACTTGAAAGAAACCACTACCTTCAATTTGGATATCTAGAGGGTTCTTTGTAATTACGGCATTGCCATGATCAAAATTTTTCTGAATAGCTGCCGTTTTGACACCTAGACCTGTTTGTACGCCATTCGGTGAAAATGAATTCATTCCTGTCGCTGTACCTGGTTCTTTGGCCGTGTGGTACATTAAATCTTCGAATTCTGCTCTAGACTTTTTAAAACCGTTTGTTGAAACGTTGGCAATATTATTGGCGATCACATCCATATTTGTTTGCTGCGCGGCCATGCCGGTCGCCGCTGTATTTAAACTCTTAAGCATCTAATCCCCTTTAGCTAGTCTTACCAACAATGTTTACTAATTTGTCATTCATAGAATCGTAGGCGCTGATGGCCTTTTGCGTGCTTTCAAATATACGTTGAGTCTTAATCATGTCTGTCATTTCTTGGACGACATTTACGTTGCTGCCCTCAACGAAACCGGCTTTAACTGATGGATTAGGACGCGCGATAATTTCTGGATTATGTCCCTTTTTGAAACCGTAAAGTGAATTACCAATTTTTTCTAGACCATCTTTATCTGCCACATTCACTACCGAGATACGTGCAATCAGTTGTGTGCCGTTAAAAATATCCCCTTGATCATTCACCGTTAAAGGCTCAGATCCATTTAAGGTAATAGAACGTGCGTCCGGATTGGCACCATCTCCGCCACTGGCTAGGACAAAATGACCTTCCTTTGTTACCAGCTTACCATTGCCATCCATTGTAAAATTACCAGCGCGAGTTAATTTGACTCCCTCTGGTGTTGCAATTTCGAAAAAGCCATCGCCGTCAATTGCGATATCTAATGGATTTCCCGTATGTTTTAATGTACCTTGGGAGTGATCCGTGAATGTACCTTTAGCATCGACGAAACTTTTATCGCCACCTTGCATATCGTAAAAACTTTCAATACTTGCAGGAATTCGGGGAACAGGCATTCCCGTTTGTTCTTTTTCATTTGCCGATAGGTACTCATTAAATACCTGTGCGTCCCTTTTGAAACCAGGCGTGTTTACGTTCGCAATGTTATTGGCGATCGTATCCATTTGCAGACTTTGCGCCATAGCTCCACTTAGGGCAGTATAAATTCCTTTTACACTCATTAAGACTCCTTCCTGGTGTCCTTTGTCGTGCATACTTCTATGCCTAACACTAAAAATAGCAATCACAAGGCCACATGGACTATTGTCGCACAACAGACCATCAAGCACGGCTATAGACGAATTTAAAGTAAGACAACGAAATTCCTTATTTAGGTTATTACTATTATTTTGACGATTTTGATCTAGACCGCCAAACGAATGACTCTAGCTTTTAGCAAAAACTCCACTACTATTAATAATGATGAAGATATTGATATCCTTGTTTATTGCCGTTAGTGCTTGGTCTGCGGTTCCAGAAAAATCGACGCCTACCCTCACTTCAAGCGAAACACTAAAAGAGCGACTAAAAAAATTAAGTCTGAATGAAGACGAATCAAAAACTCATAATTTAGTTTTTGATCTTCCCGTTACCTACAATCAACAAGTCGCTAAATGGGTTCAGTATTTTCAAACTAAAGGCAGCAAATGGTTTCGCGAATACCTTGAGCGCTCTTCAAAGTATTTACCATTTATTCAAAATGAATTAGCTAAAGCACATTTACCTTTAGATTTAGCATTCATGGTAATGATAGAATCTGGATTTTCAACATCGGCAACGAGCACGGCAAATGCCGTCGGCCCATGGCAATTCATTGAAGGTACGGCGGCACGATATGGTTTAAGAAAACATTGGTGGCTAGATGAACGCCGTGATTTCCGCAAAAGCACGAAAGCCGCAATCAAATACATCAAGGATCTACATTCCGAGTTCGGCTCTTGGTATTTAGTCGCCGCTAGCTATAATATGGGTGAAAATGGTCTACGTCGCCAGATTCAAAAACATCAAACCAGCGACTATTGGACACTTGTTAGAAAAAAAGCGCTACCTGAAGAAACTCAGAACTATGTTCCAAAAATTTTGGCTGCGATGCTTATTACAAAGTCTCCGAACCTTTATGGATTCCGCTATCTAGAGCGTCGTGACCCGTTAGAATATGATTATGTCTCGGTTCCCGGTGGAACAGACTTAGAATCATTGGCTGATGCTTTAGGTGTGACACGTAAATCACTTAAAGAATTAAATTCAGAATTATTGGTAAATTATATTCCAAGACAAATAGCATCGCATACTATCCGTGTTCCTTCGGGTGCCGGAAAAATCATTTCTGAATTTTTAGCTAAAAAATCTAATTAACTTTAGATGCTTTTTCGCCTTCGCTCGCATCAAAATTAGGGATACGATTTTGTTCAATCTCCTTTTCCCAGAAATCAAAATAATCCTGAGAAAACTCGGAGTCCCAAAAGCGCTTCAGATTCGAAAGAAAAAGCTTTACTTCTTTTTTACGCCCTTCCTTTAGCAGTTCGCTTAGAGCGGACATGTCATGGTACGGCGGACCAAACGTACTTAACTGAGGCGAGCCCGGTGTTTTTGCAGCTTCATTAATATGATTGATTGCCGAATCAATTTTCTTCTCTTTTACCGCACACGCAGCGAAGGCCATATGGCCATCAAAAATCGCATTACCATAGTTCCAATTCGATGAATAATAAGGCGCTATGGCCAGCAATTCTCCGGCTAAGCTCTGCATCTTGGGACAATCTTTTGACTTAACAGCCCGCTCTAATCGCTCTGACAACGAATAGAAATAATGAGTTCCTAGTTCTGTACTATGTTCTACGAGCTCTTTGTCATTTAAGTTAGAAGCCTTTACCGCGAAGGGATTAGAGTAGCACCCACTTAATGCGACTATCGATAAAACTATAGAAATCAGCTTCTTCATATTCAAAGCTTATACCCGATGCTACTAACTTGTAAAGTTACGGGTTACTTTGTTTCTGTAAAAATACGCAGTAGATATCACGAATAGCGCAGCACTCACCCACGTTGACAATGAAAATACAGGTATATTACCTCGAAAATCGTCTCTAAAAAACTCAGTAATACCACGCCCCACACTGTGCAATAACATCCAAAGGTAAAAGAGTCGCTCTGGATTTTTTTTTAGTATCCGACTATTATGAGCCTCATAATTAAGTAAAATGCCCAATACCGCAAATTCCCATATCGACGAGTAGATTTGCGTGGGATGCCGTCCGTTGATCGCCCAAGCTAACTGACATGTTTTTCCAAAACAGCAGCCCTCTAGAAAACAACCTATTCGCCCTAACCCATAGACCAACGACAAAATAGGAGTGTATATCTGCATATAGAGGTTCAGGTAAACCATCTTGTTTTTCAATTTCAAAAAAAGAAGCCCAAATGCAAAACTCAAAAAAAATCCGCCAAAAAAAACAAATCCGCCTTCCCAAAAGTAAATTACTTTAATTGGGTTTTGAATGTAGTAATCCAAATTTTCAAACAAAACATGTGCTAACCGAGCCCCCACGATGGCGCCAATCACCAAAACAAAAGCTAAATCTAAAGAAAAATTTTCGTCGATACCCAGTTTACGCGAACGAAGCGTCGTTAAAAAAAATGCTAGACCCATCAGAAACGAAATAACGAAAAAGAAGGTGGGAACTTGAAAAAATCCAAAATCAATTAATGGAAACATATCGTGTTTAGTCTAATATGAACTCGAAAAAATATCACTAGACCTTCGACTTCTTTTACTGTTTTTTAACGAAAGTCCTCGATTCGAAATTGTGTTTACTATCATAATAATGATGTATGGGTTTACATCCAGTTGAAATAGCAAAAGAGCTAAGAAATTTTCCGTTTTTCAAAACGTTCAGTGATGAAATGCTTTTGCAAATTTCTACTATGACTGTAGAAAAAAATTTCCACGCATCTGACTATATCCTTCGCGAAGGCGAACTTAATACGAAACTATATTTTTTAAGATCCGGGATTGCCGAAATTACTTTAGAAAATGAAGTCGTCGCCATTTTGCAATCCGTAGGTGATGTCATGGGAGAGATGAGTGTGGTTCTAAAACGACCAGTTACCTCATCCATCATCGCAAAAAATGATGTCAGCGTATTTGTGATAGACTCAGATCATTTTAGTCATGTACCGCAAAAAGATTTTGATAAATTTACGTCTCTTCTGTACCGAGTCTACTCAACTGTTCTCGCCGACCGATTGATTCGCACAAACGAAAAAGCCCGCCTGTTCGAAATTGCGAACCGTGAATTATTTGAAGCGCAGGCTAGCCTAGAAAAAGCGGGCGATAAAAGCGTACTTCTTGTCGATACCGATCGTAAGCAACTAGTTCTAGCAAAAATGGCAGTTGGCAGCTCGGGAGTCCGAATGGATACCGCCTCTGATGTCGAATCTGCCAAACAGCTACTTCAACTGAATAAGTATGATTTAATTGTATTCGATGACACATGCTCTGATATTGTCGAAGCGATCTCTGATATTAAAAAAGCGGTGATGATAACTAGTAAAAAAGTTCAAGAAAATCTTCCTATTTTGAAAAAAAATAAGAAGGTTAATAACTTGATCACACGTGACACCGATGACAAACAGTTAACAATTAAAACATTGTTAACGACTCTTTCAAAACTTTTAAACAATGATGTATTCGGCATCGAAAAATACCTTTCTTGGGGCGTCGATATTCAAACCAAAAAAGTTACCTCGAGCGCCGACCGTCTGAAGCTAAAAGACGATATGGTTGTCTATTTTAAACGTCTGGGAATTCGAAATACGATCCTAGAAAAGATGTATCTAGTGACCGAAGAACTCCTCATGAATGCAATCTACGACGCACCAACTGATAAAACTGGAAAATCTTTGTTTAATCATCTTCCGAGAAAGACAGAAGTAGTTCTAGACTCCCATTTACAATCGGTTATTAAGTACGGCTGTGATGGCATCTATTTAGCTGTTTCTGTTACAGATCCTTTTGGTTCACTTACCAGAGACATTATTATAAATTATCTAGATAGCTGTTACTCTGGAAATGCGGGATCACTAAACGCAGGTAAAGGCGGAGCCGGCAGAGGCCTGCACCAAATCGTTGAAAATTCAGATTTAACTATATTTAACGTCAAACCTGGCCAACGAACTGAGGTAATTAGCATTTTCTTTACAGAAACTAATAAAAAAGAACCTAATCCATCATTCCACTATTTTTTCAATGCCTAGAAAATACCTATTAATATTATTTGGTTTACTCTACCTTCTTTGCGCTTTCCTGTTTAGCCAACAAACCCAAGACTACAAATCATTTATTTGGTTTGTTTTAACCAGCAATTTCATTTGCGGTATTATCGCGATTTTTATCACTGTGATAGTCACTTTGTCTAAGAACGAGGACGGTGCGATTAAAAACACTGTCCAAACTATACTGGCGATTATTCCTCTCATTCTATTTCACTCCTTCGCGGCAACATTTTTAAGCTTCTTAGCTAACTGGAATGAGTTTAGCTTGATGACTCCTGAACGGACCTTAAAAAAGGAATTTCCCTGGTCTGAGGTCGCCAACCTAATTATCAAGTACTTTCCGTTTTATTTTCCCTATGTTTTAACAAAAATGATTTTGTTCTTTGTTCCAAAATCGTCTTTATATAGCGGTTTTATTCACATACGTGATGCACTTCTGTTGATAGTAACAAGTATTGCTATTCCGCTTATACTGCTAAAATTAGCAGAAACCTATACGTTCAACCAAAATACGGCATCGTTCTATTGTATTTCATTTTTTTTCTTTATCCCGTGGTCACTCTTTTTTGGAAGAGATATCTTTGGACACAAAGAAGATAAAGTTCCGCTATTTAAAGCTACGACACAGTTTCCAGTCAAAGTCGTCGAAAAAGGACCTCGGGGTTGGGGTGCCTTGATCATGGCATTTAGTTTGATATTTATTGCGGTCTCATTTTTTAGTTTCAGCAAAAAATTTGAATTTCGGGTCCTTGAAGCTCTAATATTCTTCATACCCTTCTTTTCGATTGGTTCTATTTTTTTCCTAATAGGAATAAATATGCAGTGGGCAAAAAAAGAAATTACAATTACTCACGAAGACGTCTCTGGCCGAGTGCGTATGTTGCTCCCATTCCCCAAGACAATTGAATGGCGTCAACCACTTATAGACTACGCTCATCCCACAAAGGATATTCGATATCATCGGGGCGATGCCGACAGTGCTGCCTATGCGACATACGAAATTAAAATGAACCTCAAGTTCCAAAGACAAAAAAAGAAATTCAGTCTTGAACCAAATTTAAACGTAACTTTGTATAAGGCCTATCATCCAGATAACTTGGACCAGGAATTGGCTCAGTATCGGCAGCTGTTTTCCTTCATGGATAAATAGTTACCCTTCAACTTCGATTTTTTCATTCGACTCAAATTTTGAAAGTGCTCTATATAAGCAAGGCACCACAAACAATGTGAAGAAAGTTGAAACAAATGTACCACCGATAATTGTCAATCCCATCGGAGTTCGGGTTTCTTGCCCCATAATATGAGCAGAATCGAATTTTCTTTGCTACACCGATCAACAAAACATTAAAACTCTCTACTAAACCCGCGGAAGACCCTTCAAGATTGAATGACAAGATCTAAAATGATTCTTCTAAATTTCGAAGTTCATTTAATTATAAAAAAATAAAAAAGCCCAGTTGGGAGCTCCAACTAGGCCTCTTTAAGTCCTATGTTCAAGTGAACACTTATTGAGTGGTCGTGCTATTTGCCAAAGCGTTTTCCCGTTTTTTTTCCAATAACATGACTAGGATCAAAATCCCTACCCCACACACGATCGCCGAGTCCGCGATATTAAATGCCGGGTAGCTGTACTTGTTGTACAAATGAAAATCCAAGAAATCGATAACATAGCGATAGTTCAAACGGTCGATATAGTTACCCAGCGCGCCTCCGCAGATCAAAGATAAAGCCGAAATCTGCAAGTTATCGTCGTCCTTCACCGTTCGTAAAATCGTAAAGATAATGATGACTGCAATTGGCGGCATCGATAAGAAAAAGATTTCGCGGAATGTAGGATGGCTTTCCGCAAGAAAACCAAATGCCGCGCCATAATTTCTGACGTAGGTAAAGTTAAACAAGTTTTCAATCACTGTGTAAGACTCACCCAACTGAAACTTAGTATGGATATAGATCTTAGTTAGCTGATCTAACGCGATTACAATACCCGCAATAATCAGTAGCAAAATATATTTTTTCTTCATGTTAGTGCCTCTACACATTTAGGACAAATTCCAACGTGTTCACCAGTTGATGCAATTTGCGTCGAGTATGTCCAACAACGAACACACTTTTCACCTGGCGCTTTATCCGCTTTAATTGCGAATTCGCCTTCTTTAACTTTTACGTCAGATACAATTAAAAATTCTCGTAAACCTTTAAATCCGGTCAACGCTTTGTATTTTTCCGTCGGCGCGGTGATGTCAACTTGCGCTTCCAAAGACGCCCCAATGACCTTTTGAGTTCGTAGGCCTTCTAAAACTTTTTGAACCTCCGCACGCACTTCGATTAGTAATGCAAATTTTTCTTTCAAGCTTGGATTTTTCCAGTCCGCACTTGCTTTCGGATATTCAGTTAAGAAGATCGAATCTTTTGATTTAAATGCATAATGTGAATACGACTCTTCAGCAAGGAACGACAAGATTGGCGCCATCATCCCCATCAATGATTCTAGCATATAGTAAATCACCGTTTGCGACGATCTACGAGGCACTCCGTCGACTTTCCAAGTATAGAGGCGATCTTTCAACACATCTAAATACACCGCAGATAACGTAACCGTGCAGAACTGATTAAGCGCATGGTATACTTTATAGAAATCAAAGCTCTCGTACGCTGCTTCGACTTTTTCCATTAGCTCATGTAATTCATTTAATGCCCACTGATCTAGTTCTGGCATCTGTGAAACTGCGACTTTATCTTTTGATGGATTAAAATCAGAAACAGATCCTAATAGATATCTCATTGTATTACGAAGACGACGGTATGTTTCTGTTACTCGCGTAAGTTCATCTTTGCCGCAGGCTACGTCTTGTCCATAGTCGCCTGAAGCTGCCCATAAACGAACGATTTCGGCTCCGCTTTTACTCGAAACTTCGTTTGGATCAATAACGTTACCCAATGACTTACTCATCTTGCGGCCTTGTGGATCCATTACGAATCCGTGAGTCAGCAATGTTTTGAACGGTGCCTGTCCCGATGTCGCCATTGACGACAACATAGATGTATTGAACCAACCGCGATGTTGATCGCTGCCTTCAAGATAAATATCTGCCGGACCGGTTTCACCCATGCGTTTCTTTTGAACCGCCGCGTGTGCCACGCCGGAATCGAACCAAACATCGAGAATATCTTTACCGTGACGGAAACCTTCTGAACCAAACTTTTCTTTATTCTTAGGGTTGCCTGATTTTAATTCGTATTTTTTATTTCCCAGGAATTCAGCCACCGGAGTCGAATGGAATCCTTCAAGACCTTTCTTTTCGATAACATCAGCGACTTTCATCATGACATCATGATCAGCTAAAGGCTCAGCTGTAGCGATACAATAGAAAATTGGGATTGGCACACCCCAGATACGTTGACGACTCAAACACCAGTCAGGACGATTTTCCATCATGGCTGTAAAGCGAGCCTTACCCCAATCCGGGACAAACTTGATGTCTTCAATTTTTTTAAGTGTTTGTTTTCTGATATTTGATTCTTCTAAATCAATACCCAAAAACCACTGCGGCGTTGTTCTAAAGATCAATGGCGTTTTCGTTCTCCAACAATGAGGATACGAATGTTCGATCTCTACCATTTTGATTAAAGCGCCTACTGACTTTAACTTTTCAATGATCAGAGGATTCGCTTTAAATATGTTCATCCCTTGCCATTCAGGAACTTCCTCTGTGAATTTTCCAGAATCATCCACTGGGCAAAGAACCGGCAAATTATAACGAAGACCGACTTTAAAATCGTCCGCACCGTGGCCAGGGGCCGTGTGAACCGCGCCAGTACCCGCGTCTAAGCTTACGTGCTGACCAAGCACGATGCGAGATGTGCGATCAATAAATGGATGAGTCGCCACGATCGATTCTAAATCCGTACCTTTATGAGAAGACATCAAACTCAATGTCATTGATGTATCTTTAGCGAAGGCATCCGCTAAGCCTTTAGCAATGACGATGTTATCAGAACCTGTGTTGTATACACCGTATTCAAAATCAGGATGAAGTGCGATAGCAACGTTCGCTGGAAGCGTCCAAGGAGTTGTCGTCCAGATAACAAAGTATGCTTTACCTTTTGGATTACCTAGAGTCGCCAAACTCTTTGCGTCTTTAACTTCGAACTTTACATAGATCGAAGGTGACTTGTGCATATGATATTCAACTTCGGCATCCGCAAGCGCAGTCTTCAATGTCCAGTTCCAGTATACTGGGCGTTCGCCACGGTATACAACGCCGCGATCATACGCGCGTGCAAACTCACGAACCTCTTCAGCTTCGTAATCGGGAGCCATTGTGATGTATGGTTTTTCCCAATCCGCCAATATACCTAAACGCTTGAATTGAATGCGCTGCTGATCCACCCACTTGGCGGCTTCCGCACGACAAAGCGCCAGAATTTCTTGATCTGTTTTAACTAACTTTTTGTCGGTTAAATCCTTCATCACTTTATGTTCAATCGGCAGACCATGGCAGTCCCAACCGGGGATGAATTGAGTTTTGAAACCCTTCATTGATTTGTACTTAACGACGATATCTTTCAGAGTTTTATTTAAAGCGTGACCTATGTGAATGTTACCATTCGCATAGGGAGGACCATCTTGGAACGTAAAGCTTTTTCCGTTCTGATTTTTCTCGAGCATCTTTTGATAGATTTTTTTCTCGTCCCAAACTTTAATCATTTCTGGCTCTTTAATATTCAAATCGCCCTTCATTGGAAATGAAGTTTGAGGAAGCCTGATCGTTGCTTTATAGTCTTTTGGAGGAGTCGTGCTCACGCGTGTACCTTTTTCGTTATAAGTATCTGATAAATATATTGAATCTCGCTTTTTTAAACAAGCGGTAATTTAGTTGGGGCTTTCTTAATGGAGAGTGTCCAACGACAGACGATATTATAGGAGTTTTTTTGTCTTATTGTAACCGACTTGAATCAGCATTTTAAGCGCTTCTTGATTCGTCGTAAGGTTCAATTTCTGGCGAACCTCATTAATCAGGGCAATCGAAGTTGAATCCAGCTCGAGTGATCCCGAAACTTGAACCTGAGATGCCACTTGTGTAGGCATTTGCGCGCTCATACCTGAATTGAATTTCTTTTCCAGAGCTTGAAAGTCTAAACCTAATGATTCCGAAGCTTTAGGAGCTGCTTCACGTTTAGGCGATGCTGGCACTCCAGGAACATTTAACGCATCCGTAGCCTTAGCTTGGCCCCCTTCTTTTTCAAATTCCCCCATCAAACCCGCTAGTTGTTTCAATTCGTGTTTGAAGTTTTGAATCGACGGACGATCTAGAGCTGCATCGCCATCGCGAGTCGCTTTTAAATAGAGACTGACTAAAATATCTGGGGTAGTTGCCATTTCTTTCAGCGATGGATCCTGATTTTGCAACCAAGCGTATGCTTTCAATAGCGAATCTTTAGTATAAGCTTGAGGTGGAATCGGATTCATCGTCATAGGAAAAACGACCCTAAGAATGTATCGCTCTCGAGTCAATACATCTTATCAGTCCATAAAAATAATGAATGGCATTATAAAAATTAATTATTTGGTGGCCAGAATTACTGATTGGAACACAAAACCTTTCTTTTTGGATTCAAGCCAAAAAAAGGACATAGAAAATAAAATTAACTTCGTTTTGACAAAAACTAAACTCTACGGTTCATAGTATCGTTATGAAAAAACAATTAGAATCTACTTTTGAATATTTAATTTTCTCTAGTCGCTGGTTCCAAGCTCCGCTGTATTTTGGATTAATTGTAGCGGGCTTACTTTATACCTATAAATTTTTGATTGAACTCATTCATCTAGTAACCACAGTAAATTCTATAACTGAAGAAGTGCTTATGCTGGGGGTCCTAACCCTGGTCGATATCACAATGGTCGCCAATCTACTGATAATGGTGATCATAGGTGGCTATGCAACCTTTGTTAGCCGCATTGATCTATCTGGACATCCAGACAAACCCGATTGGCTAGATAAAATAGATGCGGGCGCACTGAAAGTAAAACTCGCAACTGCGTTGGTAGGCATATCTGGAATTCATCTTTTGAAGTCATTTATAAATATAAAAGAAAAACCTACAGATCAGCTTATGTGGCAAGTGATCATCCACGTAGTTTTCCTATTTAGCTCAATCATGTTGGCCTACACGGAAAAACTAATGCACAAAAACCATCACTAATTTTTAGCTGCCAATCTTCACAGTCCTGCAGGCGGCCTCGTAGTCTGCTCGTAATTTTTTCCTAATCTTAGCCTGCTCGAACCGGCGCTTCTCGGTGTCGTTCTCTAGTACTAGTTTAGGAACCTGCGAAGGCTTGCGGTCTTTATCCACAGAAACCATTGTGAAAAATGAAGACATCACATGGCGAATTGTTTTGCTTCGCGTATCCTCGGCGATAACTTTGATACCAACTTCCATAGACGTGGTACCGGTATAGTTTATTGAGGCTTTGAATGTAACTAACTCACCGACATGAATAGGCTCGCGAAAAAACACTTGATCCACTGACAAGGTCACAACGTAGTTACCCGAATAGCGAGCCGCGCACGAATAAGCGGCCTGATCCAAATAGCGAAGAATCGCGCCTCCGTGAACATTCCCCGCGAAATTAACTAAATCTGGGGTCATTAAAATTGTCATTGTTAAACGTTTATTACTGGCGATTTCATTTTCCATTGCAACCTCGCCCCATTGTAGGGCGATTTCAAATTAGGTTACAAGAAATTAAGAAAACAAATCCAACCTCGCAGCGACCAAATCTCGCCGCGCTGAATTGCAAAAACCTAGCAGCTGACTACTCGCTGTAGTCCTTGGCTATGATTCCGTACTTCTCGATTTTACGAAGCAGCGTTTTCTTTGGGATATTTGCATGTAGTGCCGTTTGGTTGATGCGGCCTTTGAAAGTTTTTAAGGCTTTGATGATGAATTCTTTTTCGAAGACTTCTTTCTGAGCGTTGAAATCCAGTTCGCCGTTAAAGGTGACTTTCATTCCAGCGCTGTCCATATCGATGTCTTCAGATTCGTCGTCAGAATCAGAGTCTGCGTCTTCCACTACATCGACACCAGAGTCCATGAATACTGGGCCCTTAGTTGGCGAAGAGGATTGCACTTCTGCAGATTTTTTTTCTGCTTCTATCATTTTTTCTAGATCAAATAGACTTACGCCCACTGATTCAAGAACAGCTTCTGGCAACGCCGATAGCGTGATCATATGAGACGACTCTAATACGAACGAGTGTTCAATGACGTTTTCAAGCTCACGGATATTTCCTGGCCAGTTATATTTTTTAAGGATGTTCATTGCATCCACTGTAACGCCAGCGATTTTCTTTTTATGAACTTCGTTGAACTTCTTAATAAAGATTTGAATTAAGCGTTCGATATCATCTTTGCGCTCCGCTAGTTGGGGCAAGAATATAGGTACAACATTTAAACGATAGAACAAGTCTTCACGGAACGTTCCCGCTTTGATCATGTCTTCTAGTGGGCGATTGGTCGCCGCGATGATACGAACATTCGATTGAATTTCACGGTTAGAACCAACCGGAGTAAATAACTTTTCTTGTAGAACACGCAGGATTTTTACCTGCATCAATTGCGGCATATCACCGACTTCGTCTAGGAACAAAGTTCCGCCTTCAGCATATTGGAATTTACCAATTTTTCTTTCTGCAGCACCCGTAAATGAGCCCTTTTCATGTCCGAACAGTTCTGATTCAAATAAATTTTCTGGAATTGCCGAACAGTTAATCGCAACAAACTTGTCGTCTTTTCTTGCTGAGTTGAAGTGGATTGCTTTCGCCACTAATTCCTTACCTGTACCAGACGAACCACGAATAAGAACCGGAGTATCCACCTTCGCAAGCTTATTAATGATGTTAAACACCTTCTGCATTTGCGATGTATTACCGATAATTTTACGACCCGCTTCTACTAATACAGGCGAGCTAGCCGCAATATTTGAAATTAATGAATGAGCGTGAATCGCTTTTTCTACCAAAGCAACTAAATCTTCAGATGCCACTGGCTTAGAGATATAATTGTACGCACCGTCTTTAACCGCTGCGACCGCATCGTTTAATGTCGCATGAGCCGTTAACATTAAAACGATCATACCTGGGTCTAATTCTTTGATTTGTTTAAGCGCCGCTAAACCGTTTAAGCGAGGCATATCGACATCAAGTAATACGATATCGAATTTAGAACCTTCAGCCGTAGCCGCTTTGATTTTTTCAAGAGCATTGATGCCGTCGAAAGCTTCAGAAACTTCGAATTTCTTTAGGGCCGAAAATGCCGATTTGATAGAAAAGCGTAATCCTGCATCGTCATCAACCACTAGAATTTTAAACATCGAGGCCTCCTGATTGGGGTCCTCAACGTCTTGAAAACCCTTATTAAAGCTGCGGCAATTGTACTACAAAAATCGTCCCTTTACCAGAGTCCGACTCTACAAATATTTGCCCTTGGTGAAGCTCTGTAAAATATTTAGCCAGATAGAGGCCCAATCCTGACCCTTTTATCGGCGAACTCTTCGCATTTGCGCTCCTATAGAACTTCGTAAATAGGTGTGGCAATTCTTGGGCCGCAATTCCAGGTCCCTGATCCGATATCACAAAAAACACGTAACCGTCTTTTTCATAGGTCTTTACGCTAATTTGAGTATTCTCGGGGGCGTATTTAATGGCATTTTCCAAAATATTCGAAAAAACCTGCCTCATGAGGTCTGGATCCATCCTAATTGGGAATAGAGGTTCAAGTTCCGAATGAATTTTCATCTTTTTAATCTGCGCGAGGAACTCGTGCTTCTTAATTACGTCCGTGATCAGGTTGTTAAGATCTTTTGATTGCCAATGCAATTCGACCCCTTGGAACTCGATCTTAGCGTAATTCAAGATTGAATTGATGAACTTCAGTAGATCATCGCTAGAGGACCTAATCGTGTCCACGGCCTCACGTTGTTCGACACTTACATTTTGCTGATCAGCTAAAATAACGTCCGTCATGCCTTTGATACGTGCGATTGGGGTCTTTAAATCATGGGACATCATCGAAATAAAATTCGTCTTAAGTTCTTCGACTTGCTTTAAAAGTCTGTTCTTTTCGTAGTACTCCCAGCTACGACGATTTTCGATAATCAAACGATACGGAATAAAGAAGTAGTAACACAAGAAAATCGCTAGTAGCGGATGAGCCATTGAAATCCAAAACCCAAATGGCCAGAATGCAAAATAAGAAATCGCTACATACGAAAACAGTAACGAAATAATAATCAACAAGCCCACAGCCGGACGAACTGCGAATACGATGTATACCGTAATAATCGAAATCAAGATCGTTAGTGCTAAATTCAACCATGGCGGCGCACGAACAATAGCGTTGTTAGAAATTAAGGTATCGAACATATTTGCATGCATTTCCGTTGTTGTCATAGCGATAGACGAACGGGAATACGGAGTTAAAATATAATCTTTTTCAGTTAGCTCCAAGTTCTGGCCAATAATAATGATCTTATCTTTAACGGCCTGAGGTGACACTTTCCCTTCTACAAAATAATGGAATGGAATTTTATCGTAGGAATTAGTAGGGCGAAAACGAATATAAATTTGATCTGTCTCTAAGAAGTTAAACAGACCCCGAATTTTATATTTCTCAGATACATCTTGATTATACGTCGATGCTAAATACGGATGAATCATCACCTGATCTTGGTAATTAACCATCATCCGACGAGTCACCCCGTCTTTTGCAAAATTGGCAGTATCAGTGCTTTTAGGACCCGAAAATAATTTAATACGCTCGAATGGTTCGCTCATTTTAAGCTTACCTTCTTCACCACGCATTTCTAAAAAGTTCGTTAAAACAAATAGCTGAGTAAACTGATCAGCAGCAGTGGCAAAATCGTTTTTTTCGGCGTTATTACCACTAATTTCATCGTAATTTAAATCGTAAACGATCGCGCGTGGACCGAGCTGCTTTAACTGTTCTAAAACTTTCGTGTGATCACTAAATTTGGGAATACCTTTAAAATACTCAACCGATTCAGGGTTGATTTCGGCAATCAGAATGTGGCCAGAGGTTTCTGGTGAAGGTGAGTAACGAACGCGTAAGTCGTAAAGATAGGCTTCAAAGAAATCCAGCTTTATTTGATTGATAAACAAAGCTAGACCGGTTGCCAGCGCCACTCGAAAAACCATGATGCCTAGAAACTTTATTCTGTCCCAACGGGACGTGGTATCAGTGGTTTTAAGCGAGGGCGGTAGTGCCATTAGTCTCTATCTTATTGGTAAACAGCCTTCGCCACCTTTAGCTTTAATAGCCGTCGATTGGCCACTAGCACCTTTAGATGAAGATTTAGGCTTAATTTTTTTAATACTTTTCGATTTCATAACCGTTCCTAGTTCAGTGTTAAACATATAGTCCTCTTTTTTTAATAATTCAATTTTAATATCAACATTAAGACCATTTAAGCGGTCTGTTCATCCCTGGCTTTGGCGTAGTAGTATATCGCCAGAGCCAATAAAAATCTCGTTCTTTCACAGAATTGCAAACTTTTCTTCAAAGTGTCTTTTTTGGACGTGGTTTGATGAACAAACGAACAGCCACCGCCGCACATATACTTGGCCCAGCACGATTGGCAGTTATTTCTTTCTATAATCGTTTCCTCGGCATAACCAGCCAGTTTCGCCTCGTCCAGTACCGAACCTCCACCTAAGCGATCCTGAGGCTGACCAACTGTCCAAGGACAGTTGTAAACTTGGTTACGGCTATCGATCACCGCAAAGCTTCGACCTAACCCGCAATGATTTTCTAAGCGCTCTTGCGAGTCCAAACGATCAAAGTAATTATCAAATAAATAAATTTTACGAAGTTCAGCTTCACCGCCCAGATCCCAAGCCGCTTTGGCGGTCTTTGTCACTTCTAGCATGTAGTTTTCGTTCGAAGCTTCGTCCAAATCACTAACGGAATAGATAAAATCAATCCAATCAAATTTGAACTGTCTAAAGTATTCATATGTTTCTAAAACAGCTGTGTGTTCCTTTGTGAAAACAGCATGAACAGCTAACGGTCCAATCTGATGACGAACTTTACTTAATTCAGACAACGTATTTTCAATCGCCACCGATGTAGGCTTATTATTTTTTTGAGGACGGAAACGATCTGTAATTTCTGGCTTACCATCCATACTGATCACAAGTGTTGGTTTGTATAAAGAAAGCAAATCAATAATCTCGGCGTTGATCACAGTCCCGTTTGTCGTGATTTTGTAGGTTGAAACAAAATTCTTTTGCTTCGCTGCTCCTTCCACATATTCACAGATGGCGCGGATTCCGGCTGGGAACAACAATGGTTCGCCACCTAAAAAACTAATATGAAAATGCTCACCTCTTTCTAGCTTAGAAATAAAATAGCTTAACTGAGGCAACGTTTTTTCAATTTCGATACGCTTAACCGGATCACCATAGGTTCCATCGCCACCCGCCGCACAGTACGTACATTTCAAATTACAAATCTGTGTGACGTTAATGTTTAAGCTTTTCGCTTTGAATTTAGCTTTGTCTTTTGCCAGCGACTGCGAAGAAGCCTCTTTACTCCAAGCTTCCAGTTCACTGATTTGATCCGCTGATAACGATGAGGCCATGGTTTGCGGAATAGCGGCAGATCTTAATGAAACCTTTGTTAAGCCGTGGAATACCTCGGGTGTTAGTCGAGCGACTTCCAAACTATCGCTTTGGAAACCAATAAACATGTCCTCACCGCCCCCCAGGAAGGATGCACCGTTGAAGGCAGCAAGGTTTTGGTATCGGCTTAAGTCTAGCACTTTTTGACTCCAGTTAGGTGTTCCGCTTAGATAACTATGCAAAAAAGAAACCAATTTTCCACAAAAATAATTTTAAATTACACAAGTAATTTCAAATAGATAAATCACTTTCCGTCGGTGCCTTTTTGCCCCTCCTCCAGCGTCGTATCGACGAACGATCAGGCAATCCTAAAAAAAACACAGGGTGCGAGTTTGAGTTTGCACTCCAAAAACCGATTACAAGACATGAAGTTTCCACTGCTTTTTCTAGCCTTTGCCATCATTCAAATAGGGTGCAGCCGAGGTGTCTATTTAGGCCCTGAATCTGCGGAATTCCTAGCTACGGCATCGCAAGAAGACTGTGGCTATCTACAAAATGAATTTGGGCAACGCGTATCGTGGAAAGAAAATCTTCCCGTCGAATTCTGGATCTCAAAATCCATTCCAGAAGAGTTTCGGCAAGACATCGTAACCGCTGCTGAAACATGGAATCTGTCGGCGGGAAAACCTGTTTTTAAGATCAACCTTTCTGATTTGGATGTGGTTCTTTCAACCTCGGATCAAAAAAACACTATTCATGGATTGCAAGAATGGGATGAAGGAAAATCTACACAGCAAGCTGTAACGATCGTAAAATATCGAGGCAACTTGATCACCGGTGCGGATATAAAAATAAATCTAACTGACTTTGTTTATTACTCAAAGGAACCACAAAATTCGAAACAAATCCACTTTGGCAGCTTGTTGGTTCACGAACTAGGACATGCAATTGGCCTGAAACACGCGACAATTAAACCAACTGTAATGTGGGCGACACTAGGCTTTGACGTCATTCGCGTTTCACTCTCTAAAACAGATCAACAATCTTTAGGATGCGAGTACTAAATGAAAAAAATTTTTCTTCCCATTTCTATTTTCATCTTAGTTGCTGCTGTTGTCCTACTATACCAACATCGAACAGTGCGTGGTCCATCCTCGGTTATCATGGATAACGACGGGGTAATTCAACTACCGGACTCAGATGTGTATTCAAACGAAAGCAAAAAACAGATCAAACGTTTTGTTCTACGCACACTCGATTGGAATATGAAAACATCCCAAAACGATGCTCCGCAATTTTCAATAAGGTATGAAAATATTAAAATTCATGCGAACAATAGCATCACTGATTTCTGTACTCTATACCCAACGATTCTACTGATTTTAGAGGCTCCCAACGTCAGCTATAGCGGCGAGCATCCTGAAATAATGGCGTATGGCACATGCCAAAATCAAAATACAATCGCAAAAATTGATTTTGTTTTTGATATGTCAAATATACGGTTAAGCAATTGGGATGACGAAAGCCCAGACAAATGGCGCGTGAAACATTTTATTTTTTCAGAAACAACAAAAACACAATCTAGAAATATTAATATTACTCAGTACGAAATATTTTCTGTTCTTGGCTACTCGATAGAATTTCCTCTTACATTAAAGAAACAATAATAAGGCAATCCGAATGAAGGCAAAAGTAACTATCAATTCTGTTGAACACGAAGTGAGCACAGATCCAACAGAAACCATACTTGAGTCGTGTTTACGCGCGCAAATTGGTCCTTCGTATTCGTGCCTCGAGGGCGTATGTTCCTTTTGTGAAGCGGAAATCAGCGAAGGCGACGTGAAAGTAAATCCAGGTTACGAAACTGAGTCGCATCCAAAAACAGTAAAGACGTGTCAGACATTTCCTGTATCAAAGACTGTAAAATTAAAATATTTAAAAAACACTTGATGCATAAAATACTCCATGGAACCCTTTAAGTATGTCACTTTATGTTAAATTTTGGGGAGTTAGAGGATCACTACCTTCGAGCATGACGCCTCAAGGATGGACTTCACATATCCAAAATATTCTATCTGAATATGATTCTAAAAAATCGAACACCGCTTCGCAATTTTTAGCATCGAAAAAAACACATGAAGTTGGCGGCTATGGCACGGGCACTACATGTGTTGAAGTAAAGTCAGCAAAAACACAACTGATCATTGACGGCGGCACTGGCATTCGTAATTTCAGCGAAAAAATTATGTCGGGAACTTCCGGTCATGTTAAAGGACCGTATCACATCTACATGACTCACTTTCATTGGGATCACGTAATGGGATTGCCATTCTTCACTCCGCATTTTATTTCAGGTACACAAATTCACTACTATGGGGTTCAAAAAGATATTGAAGCCCTTATCCGTGGCATTTTTAGACGACCCTACTTCCCCGTGGCATTCGAACAGTTAGCCGCTAAAGTACATTTCCATGTATTAGAACCACGCCAGCCTTATCAAATTGGCGATATGACGATTACACCCTACTTGCTTGATCATCCAGATCCGTGCTGGGGTTTAAAAGTTGAAGCCGGTGGAAAATGCTATTCTCACTGCGTAGACACAGAAGGTACACGCGTGAGCCGCGAAGAACTTGGACCGGATTTACACTTATACGAAAAAGTTGATTTAATGTATTTTGATGCTCAGTATACGTTTCCGGAACTTGCTGAAAAAGCAAACTGGGGTCATAGCGCCGCTCAAATCGGTCTTGATTTAGCCTTCCGCGAAGGAATTAAGAAAGTACTGTTTGCCCATCATGATCCAGGCGCTACTATCGAACAAATTCAATCTATCAAAGATCAAACGCTTGAGTACTTCCAATGGCGCTTAGATCACGCAAAAGAATGCAATGAAGAAATTCCAGCTTGTGAGTGGGATTTCGCCTATGAAGGCCTAGAAGTTAAACTATAAAGGTGACTCGTGACTGGGTATTTTTCTAAATGTGTTTTACTATGCATCTTCTTTTCGTCTTTTGCCCAAGCAACGGCCCTCTTGGCATTAGATTACATATTGTTCACCGATAAAAGCACGGTCGAAACGACCACATCAGCAACATCCGCAAAATCAATGTACGTGTTTAATATCGGCTTTACAATAAATCAGAAAAAATCCATGTATCTTGGGTGGTCGCTTTATAATGTGACATCAAAAGATGAAGTGAACCAGCAAAAATCAAATTACTCTACTCAAGATATGGGACCAAGTTTACGCTATGAATTCGGTCGTAGCGGTCTTTACTACATAAATCTTATTTATGGAATTCGAACAACAACAAATTATGATTCTGGTGGCACTGCCGAACAGTGGCTAGGAACAAACTATCTTCTGCAACTGGGTGTTTCTCCTGAAATTGCTGAAAACTTTCAAGTTAGCTTTGCCTTTAACTATTTTAGCGGCAGTGCCGCTAAAAAATTAGTTTCCGATGTTCAAACAAGTGTCAGCTATTCGAAAGCCTTCATGACCCCCACAGTCGGCGTTAACTATAAATGGTGACTACTTGGTCGCAGTCCCCGTGTAGATAGCCTCCGTCGGAGTCGAATCTACGGGTAATGCCGAAGACAATGTGCTTGTCGTCGATGCCTTATCATCTGGTGCGCAACCAAAAATATTAATCACGTTCGAACGACATAACCCCCAAGTCGCTAACACCACTCCTGAAATGATAAGTGTCGGTTTCAACCAGGAGCTATTATCCTCCCAAAAATCAGCGACGGCGCTAGATTCCTTTGGTTCTTCTTTCGGCGCTGGAGACTGTTTGCCCCCCGGACCCTGCGGACGACCTTTAGCGGTTTCATTAGAAACTGACTTCAAAACAGAGTGCTGCCATTCTAAACGCGCACACGAGCCTTCGTTTTGAAGGCACTGTTTCTTTAAACCTTCGACCTGAGCGATGTAATTTTTAATCTCTGCTGGAGAAATATTTTTTCATGCATTAGGCGCTTCACCGTCGACACCGCGTCGCCATTAGATTCACTTTCCACCTGATCCCAACACAATTTTCCCATCAAATTTCGGCACGATTCCGCAGCATTGGCATTGGAGCTAAATAGAAACAACGACCACACAAATAGAGAACCTTGGTTAGCCTGACTCACTTGTTTCTTTTTAGAAGCGTAAAACTGATTAATCAACTTATTCATAATTGAATCAAACGATTTCATGTCTTCATGGGTAAATGGAACTCCATTTACGATAGCAGCAATATGATCGTCGTTAATAAACTCAATATTCATGATCTGTTTTGGATGCTTGATCAGCAAACGAAATCCCGATTCTACCGACTGAGATCGGTATAAATTCGTCACCGACAGTTCAGGAATTTGAACATTTTTATTTTTAGCTAAATACTGATCTAGACTATCTTTATACCTGCCTCCGACAACTGGCTTGAGCCTTTTCCAAAGATCCGCGAGGGGTTTTTCACTAAACTTCATTAGCGTACTATTTTTAAGCGTCGCTAATAGTGACTCTTTTTTTTCTGAATTGGCCAGGGCCAATTGGAATGATAAACAAATTAAAAAAGTAAGTAGTAGTGTCTTCATAATTGTCTCCTAGAAAGAAAGTGCTTTGGGTGAATTGCTCGTTGTGTAAGAACCGATTCCCAACTGACCGTAGTAATTATAGCCCCAACAGTAATACGCTGAATTGGCTTCGGAACATACGTGGTATCCATGTCCTTGAGATACACCGGATACTCCGTAGCTAAAAACAGTATTAGGAGCTGTGATTCCGCCCGTTGTTGAACTTGTTCCCACTTGTCCGTAACCATTGTAGCCCCAGCACTTCAAGCTTTCGTCACTCAGCTGAGCACATGTCGTTAGTAAATTGGCCGAAACTTTTACCACCCCACTCAATCCGTTATAGAACGGAGCTACGTGAGCTGTGGTATTTGAAGTGCCAAGTTGTCCATACGTATTTAGCCCCCAACACTTAACTCGTCCTGACTGAACAGCGCATGTGTAGTTGAAACCAGCAGCTACCGAAGTGACTCCAGATTCCATTCCCGAAACGGGTTGTGCATAAACTTGATTTGTAGTTGTTCCATCACCGACTTCGCCACTGCTATTTCTACCCCAGCAATACAACGCTTCGCTTTTAATTGCGCACGCATGACTATAGCCTACCGATATCTTTGTGACTGAATCACTGAGGCCCGACACCGCGCCAGCCGATGTTGTTGCGGTTGTTGTTCCGTTTCCTAACTGTCCGTAGGTATTGTCACCCCAACAATAGACGGCCCCACTTTTAATGGCACATGTTGAACCACTTCCAGCAGAAACATCCGTTACTTCTGTCGCCATATTCGCCACGGCCTTTGCTGCATAGTAATCGGTTTTATTGCCAAGCCCTAATTGCCCCGTGCTGTTATAGCCCCAGCAATACAGTCGAGAATTCATAATTGCACAGGTGTGATACGCACCTGCGGCTAGTGCACTGACCGAAGAGCTTAGCCCCGGTACCGATTGCGGTACATATGAATTTGTTGTGCTACCATCACCGTTTTGTCCGTGATTATTGTAACCCCAACACCAAACGGACTGGACACTGTCAAGCGCACAGGTGTGGTATGCCCCCGTAACCATACTTTGAGTGCTAGCAGAACTTGCTTCAATAATAGTTACCGTGGAAGACACATAAACGGGGTCAGTTAGATCAAGCTGACCGACATATACATAAAAATATGTATTTCCGTAATTTTGCCCGTCGTCCATAGTCGCCAATGTAATCGTCGCTGTTTTACTATACGCCGGAATTGTGACGTCACCGTAATTTTCGGTGTAGTTGTATCCCGCATAAGCTGTACTATCTAGCGTCATATATTTGTAAACGCGTGCCACAGTTGAAACTGCGGACAAAGTAATCGTAATTTCAATAGAACTACCCTCAACTACAGATGGGGATGTTACCGAAGCAATGTCTGAAGGCGATGAATAGGCCGACGTTGTAACCGTTTCAGTTTCGGTGTCTACATCCGCTGAAGCCGTCGCACTGGCTGAACTACTTCCTGGCTGAGAACAATTTTGGAATCCTACAATAATAGTCATTGTCGCTATTACTGCTATGTTAGTTATTAACTTGCGGTTAATCATTTTCAAGACAACCCCCTCTCTAATGGCTTAATAGTTTCATTTAAGTGTTGAAGAACTGTGGAAATGTTTTTAACGATATCGTTCTATTTTGAGATTCCACATTCTTTCCAAACTTCTTTGTCAGGATGATTTCAGTTCCGGACTTGCGTGTAGAACAAGAGTAGTTGATCCTAAACAGGGAAGAAAATTATGCATTTACTGATTGTTGAAGATGATCCAATTATAGCGAGAGGACTTCAGGTATTTCTTGAGTCTTCGAATTTTAAAGTGTCTCATGCAAGCACTCTTAAACGTGCCTTTGAATTGTTCGAAAAAGAAAAATTTAATCTTGCAGTTTTAGATTTAGGACTGACCGATGGCTCTGGATTAACTTTCTTAACTCATGTTCGCGATTCGGGCTCATTATTACCGATCATTATCTTGACCGCAAAAACAGATGAAGATTCCGTCGTTGAAGGCCTACAAAAAGGTGCCAACGATTATATGAAAAAACCGTTTAGCAATCGTGAATTACATGCCCGAATCAATTCGGTACTGCGAGTACCGCCTCCTTCTGAAAATACAATTAGTTTCGGTGAACTACAAATTTTGAAAGATCAACGTGTCGTAAAAATCAAAGACAAGGCGGTTGAGCTAAATCGACGTGAGTTCGACTTGTTATGCCTACTTTGCCACAAGCCAGATACGATTCTGACTCGTGAACGTATTCTGACGGTACTAGATAGAGAAGGCGAAATCTTTGACCGGACAGTTGATTCCCATATTAGCCATTTGCGCTCCAAATTACGACAGGCTGGTGCCGACGGAATAAAAATATCATCCGTATATGGTGTTGGCTATCGATTGGAGAAAGTGTGATTAAAACTCGTATTTTTCAAAAATACTTTTTAATGGCGTCTTCGTTGATACTTTTGTTTGTGGTATTGGGTGTAACCTTCAACAACTATATGATGGAACTAACTCGTCCACAGAAACGCGAATCGATAGCACCAATATTTATAGCCAGAATAGTGGATCGCCTCAATCCTACCGACAAAGTAAAGTCGCTAGAAGAATTGCAATCATGGCAACGAGTACCGATAGGTCCTCGTTTAGCACTGGTCACAGAAGATGGCACATGCTTGTATCCCAAAAATTGCAAGCTAGATTTCGACTGGAAATCTTTAGTGCTCCCAAAAAATACTTATGATTTTATTTCTTTAAAAAACCAAAATGAGCCGCCGATGCGCCCACCCCGTTTTGGATTTTTCCCACCTCTTGGTGGAGGCCCTCCTGGAGGAAACCCCGGCGGTCCTGGTGGCCCCCCGGGTGCTCCACCTTCAATGGAAACTACCGTTATCAAATTGAACAATCCACAACCATTGTTTCTTGTTGCCTTACCTAGCCAAATGCCTCCAATGCCTCCAGGTGGAAAGTATGGTCACCTTTTAGGTATTGGATCACTAGTCATATCACTTCTTTTGGGTATCGGGTTCACGATCGCCATTATATACTCTTCAATGAAAAAGGGTGTATCCGAAGCCGATAAAGTGATTTCTGAAATTAAAAGCGGAAACTTAAAATCTCGTTTCCACGTAAAACGTAAAGACGAGTTCGGCCAAGCCATGCAACGATTTAATACCATGGCCGATGAAATCGAAAAACTGGTCCATGGGTTGAAATCATCAGAACAAGCTCGCACAAAAGTTTTACAGGAGTTAGCCCATGACTTGCGAACACCGCTAGCATCCCTACGAAATTTAGTCGACACACTTCATTCTAGCATGGATCGCTTAAACCGCGATACCCGCGAAGAGTTACTTACCTTATCCGCAAAAGAAATCGACTACTTCGAACGTTTGGTTGAAGACTTGCTATTCTTAGCACAGTTGACAGAACCGGACTATGCAGATCACCCAAAGACCTTCAATTTACCAGAGACAATTTTAGATGTAGCCGAAGACTGCTTATTCATGTCGTCTCAGAAAGGTAAAAAGCTTGAACTCGTTGAAAACCTAAAGAATCAAAATCAAATGTTCCCAGGCGATCAGCATCCAATCAAGCGGTTGGTCCGAAATGCAGTCGAGAATGCCTGCTCTTTTGCAAAATCTAAGGTAATCGTGGAGCTGTATGTACTGGACAATCAAAAAATTCGTTTAACTATTGCAGATGACGGCCCTGGATTTAAGCCAAATGATCTAAGCAGTTTCGGCCAACGTAATGTCAGTCGAAAACTCAACACTGACTCTAATGGGCGAGTCTCGTTAGGCCTCGGCTCCGTAGTCATAAAAACAATTTGCGATGTCTACCATGGAACGCTTTCTATACAAAACCTACAAGACAGTAGCGGTAATATTCTGGGTGCCGAAATCAGAATAGAGCTCCCTTATAAACAAGCTTAAGAGAACTTGTAATCAGGATTTGATTGCTCTAAAAATTTAATTAACTTCTACTTTATTTTGGAGCTGTGACTGTTTTGGGTAATAGGATACAGCTGAATACCTATCTGATAAACCTCTCTGCGCTCGCCCGTTTCCATAAGCCGCATGATCTTGTCTGAAAAATCCCTAATAAGTTTTTTAACTTTCGGAATATGCCGCGGATCCACCGCCATCACCGTGGCTTGGTATTCACGAAGATCTAGTGGGGTAAATTCTAAAGCCGCAGACGCACGCGCAAGATAGGGTATATGTTCCGAAGCATACTCATTATTTGGTTCCAGTTCGAAATATCGCAATCGTAGCACGCCATCTTCGTATGAGATAAGATCTAACGCACGAAGAGTCTCTATGACATTGGTGATCTTTTCTACAGATACATTAAGCCGATTGGCAATCCAATGGGGATCATAGGAAAAATCAACTGTATCGACCAGAGCCAAAAAATCATAGTAAATCGGGTCCGCAATCATTGAAAATTCATTTTTGCTTAACAGACGCCTATTCAGCTGTCTTTGCCTTCGACTGCCATATTCCATCGCTGAACGTTCTAAGTCGGCCTTCAATGGCTCTGCCAAAGATAACTTTGTCGCAATTTTGTCAATTGCCACCGGAGTAATCTTGCGCTTGTTATTTACATATTCACTCATTCGGCTGGTTGGAATATCTACATAGCGAGAGAAATCTTTAAAAGTCGCATCAACATACGACAACCTAAATTGATCGTAGATTTTTTTTAAAACATAGCCCTGTGTTACCTTCATACGAAAAATCGTATTCCGAAGAGTAACGTTTGCAAAGACAAACTCCAGCCGTTTCCTTTATTTGTTATTAAAACTCATTTCTTAAAAATTAAATCTTATTTACGTCGGCGTTCTTGGTATCGCTTGCGGATAGCCTCGCGTCTTTGCGGGGAAAGATTTCTATAGGCGTTCAAACCGTTTTTCAGTTTCTCACGCTGCTGCGGAGACATTTGTTTCCAACGCAAATAATTCTCACGAATTTTAGTTCTTCTGTCTTCCGGTAGTTGTTTATAGCGATTCCAATTTTTTACTAATTGGGCACGGCGCTCAGGCGGCAATTGCCTATACTTTTGATAAGAGGCCAGCAAGGATTTCTTTTTTTCTGGCGATAAAGACTTAAACACGTCCCACTTTCGTTTTAGCTCTTCCTTCTGCTCGGCACTGAGAGAATCCCATTTCTTTTTCTGCTCTTCGGTCTGAGCGTTTGAGGTTAAGCTAAGCAGAGGAAGAGTCGATAAAAGCTGAACAAACTGTCTACGTTTCATATTCTACTCCTCATCCAACTTTAAGTCTTCGCCGGATTCATTACCTTTATCTGTTGTTTCCGCTTCATCTAGGTTTTGAATAACGTCCCAGTCTTTTTCATTTTGAATTAGGTCCATATTCATCAATAAATCTAAATTTTTTAAAAGTTCTTTTTCATCATCACTCATACTTCACCTACGAATTTTCTTCGTCTTCAGAATAGGCTTCAATTAATTCCAATTCTTCCAACAATTCCAAATTACTAGCTAACTCGATAGAATCTTCATCAAGATCTATCGCTACAAATGCTTGAAGATCTGTCTCTGCATCTTCAGCCGATCCTGGAGGAACACTAATTTTTCTATTTAAAAACCAAAAACTAAATGCAGTTAATGCGGCCGTTGAAGCTACCGGCATCCAAACCTGAAACCATTTTTTAGTTGTATGTATTTTTTTATTTTCAGCTAAAACTGGTGCTACCTTCGCAAACAGTGCCGCATCCAATTCTGGTGGAGGATTTATCTGGAAGCTATTGTCATCATGTTTATCCACGATACCTCCCTTTAAATTCCTTCTCTAAACTTTGCTTAGCTCTATGAATTAAAACTTTCACATGATTTACCGACAACTTCATATGATCGGCAATTTGCGAATGTTCTAAATCTTCTACCAAGAATAGTACAATGGCCACCCTCTGGTTGTCTGGTAGACCATTTATAATTTGCTCTAAAATCTGATTCTTCTCTTTATCAAAATAGTTCTTTTCTGTTTCAGAACTATCAGCAACTTGATTAAGTTCGTCATCACTGACTTTATCTTCCCACTTATCACGTTTGATCTGATTTAAAAATAAATTACGAGCGATTTGAAATGACCAAGATTTAAACGAATTGCGGGCTTGGTAAGTATTCGCATTTTCTGAGATTTTGATCCAAGTATCTTGGTAAATATCTTGAGCCCTCATAGTTTCCCCTGTCAGGTAAACACAAAAACCGTAAAGTGCGGCTTTGTGTTTTTTGTAGAGGGATTCAAATGCTTTTGAATCCCCTTTAGCTACTTTCTGCAGTAATTCATAATCGTCATCAATAGGTGAGCTCATTTATTCACAATAGCTCAACTCAATTTTCGATGTTTGTCCATTTTCTTGTAGAGATGCAACACCGCACTCATTCGTAAATGTAACGGTAGCGGATCCTGTTTTAGTGCCACTAAACGCAATACTCAACGAACCAGACACCGGGTAACAAGAGCAATCGCCCCATTGAATATTGTTTGCCGTAATTACCGAAGAAAACTTTGCCAAATTATGATTCACTTCTAGTTGCCCATTCGATACACGACGAGCGGCGCGCGATAGACCACCGGTCACCTCTAGTGTTTGAAGTGTTCGGACAGACACATTAAATAACTGGCGTCCATTGCGATCCATACGTTTATGCTTACCTAGAATGTCCAGGTTGTAGCCCAATGAAGTTTTAGTAATTTTAGCGCCACCACCATAAGCTGTACCTAAACGATAATCCTGAGCTGCGTCGCTGGAATTCGACACGACACCACCACGAGGTCCGCTAATTTCTGTATTGTAGGTGCGTGTTACCGAATCGCCATTTGAACTCATTGCACAACTACTATTAGAGAAAGTCAATTTCACATGGCCTTCCATTTGACGGACTCCATTCAGTGTCGAGCAGTTTGAATATTCGATCTCTTTAACTCCATTTGAACAGCTCTGCAGGAACGCTCTCGAGCAGGCCGCCGCCTGTGCCTTATCTATTAATAATGTAGACCAAATAGAGTTTGCTTTAACCGATTGAAAGGCAAAACTTGAATTAGACTGTTCATCTAGACTGCCAGAAACCGCAGTCATACCAGATTCAACAACCGCTTCTACCTCATTTATACTTGATAGGTCCTCGTCATTGGATTTGTTTTTACAGCCTTGAACGATAACAAAAATAACCGCAATTGAAATAAGTTTCGAAAGTTTCATAAAAACTCCTTAGTGCATTTAGAGGTAATACAATTGAGACCGCGAAAAATTACAGAAAATTTAAATCCTTTATCTGTATATCAAAAATAGTCACTGTCTCATTGTGAAACGTCCCTATTCGAACCTATTGGATCTTTTTTGGCATACTTCCTGTACTTCATTGAATTGAAGAACCTTTTTAGGTGAGGTAATTATGTGGAAGTATATTACATTAGGATTATCAGCAATTAGCTTGTCAGTATTGCTTGTCGCGTGCGGCGAAAACAAACAGACAAACACGGCCGCGAATCCGTATGCTACTAATAATGGTTGCCCAACTGGCACATACTACTCGAATGGCTTCTGCTACAACCAGAACGGAACACAGTGGAATGGTTATCAAAATGGTTTTGTGAGCAGCATTAATTTTGTGAGCGACAATTTCAGATACAAAAACTATCAAGTGACGAACTCTGGTGTTTACAAAGAGTTTATCAAGAAAGCGATGCAGACATGCGATCAAGCGCACTCAAGCGGTGGTATCTATAGTTGTGACTCTTGGACCATTGGCGACTTCCAGTTAAATGTACAAGTAGCCGCAACTCAAGCGTCTACATTGAGAGCTACATTTGCAGCGTATCCTAAAACAAGCAGCTATTATTGGTATGGTTATTCGTTACCGTCAGCAAGCGACTTCTTTTATGGATACTTTGGGTTCCCAGTCTATACGGCAACTATCGTTACAAAAAATCCACTTCCATTGGATATGACAGTATCTATTATCAATGATTCTAAAGGCTTTGAAGCCCGCGCGTATGGCGATCAATGGACTGCAGCAAACAGAAGTCTGATCCAGCTACAAGTTCTTGAAGGTAAACTTGAACAATCGGCATTCGATTACCAACTTGGTTTCGAAGGAAAAATCTTTGCTAAGGGTCGTTTACAAAGATACTAATAGACAATTAGTATCTTTCACTGGATGATAGTACAAAGTCATGAAACCATTGATAGTCACGTGTCCCACGTGTGCAAAGAAAATAGAATATTCTGTAGAAAATAAGAATCGACCATTCTGTAGTGATCGCTGCAAGCTGATTGATCTAGGTGAATGGGCCTCAGAATCTTATAAAATTCCTGTAAAGAATGTTGAATTTGATACCTCTTCAAATGATAAAGCTGGTGATGAAATCCCGGAAAGTGAAGACTAGCAAGCCTCCTCGTCTTATCAAAAAAATCCTTTTCCTCAAAAAAAAGATATTGACGCCGATTCAATTATGCATTCTGATTGGTCTATAACAAACGATCACTAACGATCGTAAATAATATTCATAAGGAGTGTGATATGAATAAAGCGCAATTAATCGAAAAAATCGCTATGGAAACTAAAGTTTCTAAAGCTCAAGCAGAAACTCTTTTAGACTGCACAATCGAAAACATCAAAAAAGCTGTTAAAAAAGGCGACGATGTTAAACTAGTTGGTTTTGGTACTTTCACTAAAGCTAAACGTAAAGCTCGCGTAGGTCGTAACCCACAAACTGGTAAAGCGATCAAAATCCCAGCTTCTAACGCTCCAAAATTCCGCCCAGGCGCTGAATTTAAAGCTCTTGTTAAGTAATCTTAACTAAGATCTAAAAAAAGCCGACTTTGCAGTCGGCTTTTTTTTTGCCCAAAATCCTATCAACCGTCACGAAATCCTAGAACAGATTGCTTTTTCCCTCGAATGCAGAAAAAATGTTTCAAAAGCGTCATATGCGAGGCGGACGTTTTGAAAATTCGCGTAGGCGTACTTCATGTACGCTGGAGCGAATTTTCAAAGCGCCCAACGAAGTCAGATGGCGCTTTTCAAACATTTTCAGCGGGACGAGCATAACCTATGGCACAACATCAGATTAAGATTGGTAGAATTGGATTATATACAAGCGGCGGCGACGCTCCGGGAATGAACGCAGCGATTCGCGCGGTTGTTCGCGTGGCGCACTCGATGAATATTGAAGTCATGGGGATTTCCCAAGGCTATATCGGCATGATTGAAAATCACGTGGCGCCTCTAAACATTCGTGATGTAGCTAACATTATTCAGCGTGGTGGCACCATCTTAAAAACAGGACGCAGTAGCGATTTTCATAAAGCTGAAGTACGCGCACGCGCAGTTGAAACATTACGAAAACATAAAATTGATGGGCTTGTGTGCGTCGGTGGTGATGGTTCGTTCCGTGGCGCCCATGCCTTGTGGAAAGAACACAAAGTTCCAATAGTAGGCATTCCTGGCACCATTGATAACGACATTTTTGGTTCGGACCTAACTATCGGTTTTGATACGGCCGTTAACACGGCTCTAGATGCGATCGATAAGATTCGCGACACAGCCGATAGCCATGACCGCGTATTTATTGTGGAGGTCATGGGTCGTAACTCTGGATTTATCGCTTGCCACGTGGGCCTTTCAGGTGGCGCCGAGGAAATCTTTGTTCCCGACGGTAATACCAACATCGACAAATCTATCGATCGAATCAAGGACTCTATTAAAAAAGGAAAACGTAGCAGTATCTTGATCACGGCTGAAGGCCAAAAACCCGGCAGAGCCTATGATCTGGCTGATGCCATTCGCAAAAAATCAGGAATTGATCCTAAAATTTGCATACTAGGGCACATTCAACGAGGTGGCTCACCGACGTCAGTCGACCGCGTTCTAGCTTCACGCATGGGAGCAGCTGCCATTGACAATTTATCTAAAGGCTTTTGCGATATCATGATTGGATCCGATGGGCCGAATCTTGTTCAGGTTCCGTTGGACCTAGCGACGACTAAGGAAAAACGCAGTCCGCTTGAGTACGTGCAGTTAAGCCAAATCTTAGCTGTTTAGCTTACAAGGAGAACACCATGTCTTCAGACACAGGAAATTGGAACGCCTTTGGCCCAATGGACCAAGTTCAGCTGGGCAAATTGACAGAAGCTTTGGATAAAGCTGAAGCCGAGTACAAAGTAGAAGTTTCTGAAGACGATATTTCTCAACATCAAGCCGACTCTCGCAATCAACCTTTTAGACAGTATCCGACATTCAGTGGATTAGCTAAATTTTACTATATAAAAATTCCCACTAAAAATTTATTAATCGTAAAAAAGGATCTAGACGCCGTCGGTTTTTCAATCGCTCAGGAAAATCTAGTTCAGCCAGAGGACGTCGACGAATATCTCTGTACAAAATGCAAGTTCCTTGGCCATCAAGCTGGCTTCTGTCCAAACGACGGAACAAAGCTTTTAGAGTTTTCAGACTGGGTCGCTTTTAAAAAAGAAAAGCCCTCCCGTTACGAAGGGCGTATAATTTTAGGTATTCTACTGCTGATGGCAATGGCGTATTTCCTAACTAAACTAGGATTCTAGCTCCGTTGCCACTATCGATAGATAATAATGCATTCCCTTGGGTTAAAGGCATTGCAAAACGAGTACGGCTTTGCATACGGACTTTGTTTTGTAAGAGATAGCTTCGGTGTGGAACCTAAAGACTGCGGTAAGTTTGATTGAAAATTAGTACCTACGAAATTGGCGCAGACAGTTTGGCAACCGCACACTTGGGTAGTTTGAGAACACTCACCAGCATTAGCCTTTACATTTAGAAAAGCCACGATCAAAAAAATTAAATACTTCATTGTTTCTCCTTTTGTTACTTTAAAAAACTTAAGTCTGTCTAAGCCAATTTTAATGCAAAAACATGCACTTTAAGATAAGTTACAATAAATTAACTAAAACAAGGAAAAGGTTAGTTTATATGAATGTAAGAAATTTAGGTTCAGCTCTAGTCCGTTCGACTATTAAGGACCTTTTAAAAAAGCATAATATGAAATACAAAGATTTTGGAAAACTTATCGGGCTTTCAGAAGGAAGCGTTAAGCAGCTTATGACCCGAGGACAATTCACGCTAGATCGCGTAGAAATTATTGCGCAACGATTTGGACTAACACTAGTTGAATTTCTAAATATCGCTTATGAAAAAAAGAAATCGCCCACGCGCATTTCTGTTTCTGATGAAGCTCTTCTGACTGAGCAACCGTTTGCTATTCTTTTAATGTTTCTTTTGGGTTCGGGGTTTTCCCTAGATGAAGCTAAGGCTCGTTTGAATCTAGAAGAAAAAAAAAAATCAAAAAATCATTCATCTTTTGGACAGGATCGGAATCATCGAGCTTCATAGCAAAGGACGTATATCTCTAAAAGCCAGAGCACCTTTTCGGTTTAACAAAGACGGGCTGATCGAAAAGAAACTAAGGCCGGGCTATCTCCAGTTAGTAAAAGAAAACATTATCAACCGACCTCACTCATCGACATTTCAAAGAACTTTTGAAATGTACGTGTCTGAAAAGCTGTATAATCAAATGAAGGAAGACCTTGGTCAATATATTGAAAAGTACTCCCATTTGGCCCGAATTGAAGCCGAGATCGATGACAAAGGAAAAACATTCCCTGTAACCGGACTATTGTTTTTAAAAGAACTCGATGGCTGGGGTAACTATATTCGTTCTTTGAAGTAGCGATGTCCACTCGCTATCAAAAATCGACTAATCTGTATTTCAAAAATAGTCTGGCAACTAATCGAAATTATCTAAGGCTCTTTAATATTTGCTTGGCCGCAGTTACAGCTGATTGCTCTGAGCTTTCGTAACTTGGTGAAATGAAATTATCCTGATTCGCAAATACTATAGTGCCAATCGGCTGACTTGCTAAAACTAACTGCGGCGATGAGGCAAACCGAGCACGGCATACCGGAACAGAATGGCCCCACAAAGTCATTCGCACCGAAGCAATATCCGACGCCGTAATACCTAATTCTGGGTAGTAATTTTGTAATTCAGCTAATAAGTAATCACGATGCTTATTATGAGCAAAGGGATTCAACAAAAATTGGCGAGCCCCTTGATAGGGAAATGCTTTGTAGAACGTTAACGTACACGGAGAACCCTTATCACCTTGTGCCCAATTTGAAAAAATCACGTCAGTGAAGCCCTTCGTGAAAGGATTTGCCGCCGTCGGCACTTTAGGAACTTCTTTTTTTAAACAGTATAAATCAAATCCTTTTGATGGAATATTTCGTCTTAAACTGACATTAGCTACCATGAATGATCGATACTCGATATTATTCATCGCCTGCATCTGTGCATTCGGAATGTTATGAATAATTTTCTTCGCCACAAATTTTGGTGCCGCCATAACTACATATTTTGTACGAATCGTTTTTAATTTATTTAAACTTTCTTCAACCACGACATCGGCATAACCGTTACCTGGAATCACCTTTAACACCGCACTCTTTGTACGCATTTGTGAAGGCCCAACTGCAGCGACCAAATTTTGATATAAGAATTGCGTGATTAAACTATTTCCGCCTGGAAACACCATTACGCCATGCTGCTCGGATGCCTGCCACGAGAAAAACTCACCGGCAGCGACTTCATCCAACGTCGCCCCAAATGATGACCACGCATAGTATTGAAAATATTCATACAATGTCGTCGTGATTTGAGGAAAATTTCTTTGAATCCATTGATTCACAGTCATTTGATTGAAGCTGGATGCATTCGATTCAAATGTTTTTAAAAGCTGCTTCATTTGCGCAAATACTTTTGGATCTTCGTGTTGCCCCGTCCAGAAGTTAGGAAGTACTTTACCGTTTAGGAAAACGTCCTTGTCGGCAGCCGATTCTTTGCGTGCGTATTTTAGAACACCAATATCATTCAACATGCGGTGGGAAGGCGAGTTTTGCTCGGGAATAGAAATATACGCTGGACCTAACGAGTAATAACTCGAATTAATGACCTCGCCTTTAGAGTTTCCACCAAACTGACTGGCTTGTTCTAAAACCAATGGTTTCAGTTTTTTTAAATGGTACCCGGCGATCAATCCACTCAAACCGCCGCCCACGATAACTACGTTCTGCGACTCAGTCGCTGTTGGAATTCCACCACATTTTTGAATGTAACCATCTACGTTCCAAAATCGCTCATGATTTGGATCTGGTTCATCCCCGGTGAACTCTGCCGTCGAGGCTATTCCTGACAATTTTGCAATTGGATCTTGAGGAACCGTCGTGCGATAGGCTGGCGCGGCTGAGGCCAATGATGTTAGGAGCGCCGGAGACATCAGCTTTAACAACGGATGGGTCACCAGGGACCCCATTGCTAATGTGTGGAATTGACGTCTGCCTAGCTTATTGTCATTTTCTCGCGCTTTCATAGCCATCTGCTACTTGAGAGGCTTGCAATTATCAAATTTATTTCGGCGATGAGTTATAGTTGAAAGACAGTTGATAATAATGACGTTCGGACCCTATGCTTAACAGGTTGTCTTTAATTTAATTGGACCAGAGGAGCTTCATGAAACAGCTTATACTACTATTACTTTTATATACTAGCGTTTCATTAGCGGCCAAATCTCGCGTCGGTGAATGGGCTGCTTATAACTACGAAGAACGAACGGCTACGACGTCAATCAAGGGCACACTAATTAAAGAAATCGTTGAGGTTAAACGCATGGCCTCGCCAAGTGGCAAAATGGCGAATTACCTAAAAATCAATGAAAAACTAATGCCGATCGGCGCTAGTCCGACGGAAATTTTCAAGTGGGAGCCAGAGTCTCAGTACTTAAAACAATGGGACCTGAATTTTTATTTATTGAAATGTAAATTCATAAGAAAAATTGGCGACATTGAAACCCTGAAAACCAGCGCGGGCAAAATTGTTACTTGCCACCTGAAAGACCAAAACAGCTGGGTTGGAGCAGTCCCATTCAATCATGTTCTACACATTCAAGACGACGAAAATGTGTTTCGTCGCTTTGAATTGATCAAATTTTCTTGGAAGAAAAAATAATTTCTATTTTAGGATATTTAACAACGCCGTAATGAAAGCGGCGTTAATAAAATCGATGAAGCATGATCCCACTAATGGGACGATCAGAAATGCTTTTGGCGCAATTCCATATTTACGAGTCAGTGATGACATATTTGCGAGTGCATTTGCTGTAGTACCCATCATAAATCCTACAAAACCACTGCTGATGATTGCCGATTCATACGTCTTTCCCATAAATCGGTAAACCAGAAACAATGCGCCAGCAACAACAAGGATTCCCTGAAGCAATAACGACACTAACACTGGCAGAGCCGCATTTTTCAATTGAGCTAAATCCAATGTCACAATCGCCATTGCAATAAATACTGACAAACACGTGTTACCGATTTCTTCCAGAGTGCTTTCCTGAAGCTCAAACCATTTTGTTTGATCATCAATGTTTCTGATAATCGCCGCGACGATCATCGAACCAATATAGATCGGAAGTGTAACTCCAATTTGCGAAAAAACCGGTGAAATATAGGTTCCTAGGCCCACGAATAAAATGATAGCCAAAACGTGTTTGATAAATGTATCTGGGCTAAATTTTTCTTGAGCTTCAACACCGATCTCAGAAAATGGAATATCAGGAGTGACTCGTGTAGTGACCGTAGTCTCTTTCGTTTTCACAAATGTTCCCGACACCGGTAATTTATCGCGATTAATCAAATACGTCGCAAGCGGCGTTCCCAAGATGCCACCCATCAAAATTCCACCTAAGGCCGTCGTTAAACCCAATGTCGTGGCATTAACGACTCCGTTCTGCTCAAACAGCGGTGCAAATGCCAATGACGTTCCTGGCCCCCCCGCTAAAGCCACCGAGCTCATCAAGATTCCCGAAATACTTGGCATATCCATCGCAACCGCGATACCAATACCCAAAGCAATTTGAACGGCCAAAAATACAACGCTCAGAAACAAGAAAAACAAAACGTCTTTGCCGCCCTTTTTTAATGAAATCCAAGACGCACCAAAGCCAAGAGACGCGAAAAAGGCGATCATCAATGGTTCTTGAAATGTCTTATCGAATTTAATTTCGTGTCCAAGCGCTTCTTTTAAAAAGAGAAACAAAATCGCGAATACTAAACCACCAATAACAGGAGATGGAAAATTATAGCGGCTTAGAAAATTAATTCGCCTTACCAAGATTTGACCAACGATAATAACGATGGCGGCCAAAGCTAACGTTTGCAATCCATTGAATGACATAATTCCCCTTAAGAGTTATTGTTCTAAAATTGTATAGTATACGGAGGAATCTATGGTCAAAATGAAAGCGCTTTATCAGGGATCAAAACACTGTTTATTGACTCACCTACCCTCACACTCTGAGATTCAAACAGATGCACCAAAAGATAATCACGGGAAAGGCGAATGCTTTTCTCCGACAGATATGACAGCGGCATCGTTATTGTCGTGCATACTTACGACGATGGCGATTAAAACAGAGCCGCTAGGATACAAACTCGAAGGCATACATGGTACAGTGGAAAAAATCATGGTCACAGATCCAAGGCGCATAGGTGAACTTAGACTAGAAATCCACCTACCCAAAACACTGACATCAGACCAACGCCTAAACTTAGAAAACATAGCCGCCGGCTGCCCAGTAAAAGAATCCCTTCACACCGACACTCTAATTTCATCAACTTACATCTACGATTTGTAGAAAAAAAGGTACCAGGTCCTAAAAGTCCGGACGCATGCGTCGGACTTTTAGGACCTGGTACCTTTTTTATTTTTTGTTTGAAAGTAGGCATAGTAATTCGAAGACTACGTCTACGCCGGCTAGGCCGGTGATATCGGAGTGATCGAATGGGGGCGAGACTTCTACTAGGTCGGCGCCTACTAGATTATTGATTTTTAAACCACGCAGGATTTGTTGGACTTCGTATGTTGTTAGTCCACCAGGCACAGGAGTTCCGGTTCCTGGAGCAAACGCCGGATCCATACAATCGATATCAAAACTTAAATATGCGGGTTCATCACCAAATGCCGGCAAACTTTTCACGAAATCAGAAATGTGGCCCTTCTTTATATCATCCATCGTGTACACATTGATTTGATGTTTTTTAATAAAATCTAAATCGCTTCCATCGGCAAGTGGGCCACGGATTCCGATCTGAATCATCTTCTTTGAATCCACCAATCCTTCTTCAACAGCATGACGAGCAAACGCTCCATGATGGTATTCACAACCCCAAGCTGCCGGGTAGGTATCTAAATGAGCATCAAAGTGGATAAAGCTTAACGGCTTACCGTATTTTTTCCGAAGAGCACGCAAGATTGGCAACGTCGTTGAATGATCACCACCAACGGAAACAAATTTTTTATTTTTCCCTGCAATACTAGAAACGAACGCTTCAATTTTTTCGTAGGTTACGTCCAACGATATTGGCACTGTAGAACAGTCTCCGATATCAGCAATCTTGACGCTTTTAAATAGATTCGTTCCACGGGACCAGTGATACGATCTACCCAGTGATGAACATTCGCGAATATGCGACGGCGCGAATCGAGCACCTGGGCGGTACGAAACTCCGCCATCAAACGGAGTTCCGAATATCCCAATGTCATAGTCATCATCGACAGGCACATGCGGTAATCTGAAAAAAGTTTTAATCGCTGAAAAGCGCGGAAACTCGCGACCACTGATTGGAAGATATTTATCTGTTGTCATGTCTCAAGTTTAAGCATTGTTTAACTTAAGTCAATCTCGCTAGCACCGATACAAAGTTTAGGAAAACAAGATTGCTGTCTTGCAATTTGACATCGCCCCAATAACAAAGGACTCTGAACCTGGAATTGAAAATATGAATTATCCATTTGATGGCGAACTATTCTTAAGCAAACAGAAACGATTTAATGAGATTGTCTTCTTTGTACATTTTTATGAAGGATCTAAAACCCTCCTAAGACGTCATATCGAGCTTGTGAATGAATTAGGCTTCGATGCATTTGCTTTTAATCTACGGGGCAAGAGTGCGTTTATCGCAAATCCTATTAGCCGCAGTATGAAGCCGGGTATTAAGCATATTTGGGCCGACCAGATTACTGATCTTATGAATTTGCTTCCTCAAAAAAAGATTGTGTATAGCTTTTCAAATCCATCGGCATCCGCCATCGAAGCGATGGCAGAACGAAACAATATCGATATTACGGCAATGGTTTGTGACAGTGGACCTTCTGATAAATTTCTAGAATCGGCCTACCATTTGTTTCAACATTTTAAAAAAGATGGATTACTTAAGAGCTTAACAAAGACAATTATAACTCCCATGATTTGGAGCCCGTATTTACATAGCGACGTTCATCCGCAACTAGAAACATTTCCAAAGGGATTTAGAATTTTATCCATTCGAGGCTGGAAAGATGCCTTGATTCCACCGAATCACATCGATGGAGTTTTTGAGCGCCATGCGAACCTAGATTGGCGTAAACTAAGCCTACCAAAAGCCGGACACTTAAATGGATTGAAAGACTTCAAAAACGAATATGTGGCCGGTCTAAAACCATTTCTAGAAGAAGTCGCTACGCCTTACGTTTAGCGACTAATAGGCCTTCGCTTGTACCAATGAAATACGATGAGTAGCCGGGGTTTTGAATTAAACTCTTATTAAATTCAATCATACCAGTTGCTTGTTTTTTTGAAAATGGAGTGTCCGTCAAGCCCCACACGGACCCACTTAAAAACACATTGTCAGCCAAAATTAGATACGAACCTTTTAGATTAGCCTCAATCCATTTTAGGTAATCAGGATAGGCCGATTTGTTAGCGTCGATAAATGCACCACCTAAATCTTTTGGCGCAGACCAAGACTCTAATGCCAAACGAGCATCACCGCGGAGCACGACCACTTTTTTTCCAGCTAGTTCAGGAACACCCGTTACGTTTTCAAATAAGGATTCAATAAAGTCAGCACAATGATCATCTTTTTCAAAACAATACAGTGTTCCCCGTGGCTGCAATCCGCGTAACAAAAATAAAGCCGAATACCCTGTCAGCGATCCTAGCTCCATAAAAGCTAGAGAACCAGATTGTTTAACCTGTTCAGAAATTACGTAAGCCTCACTCAGGGATACCGAAATACCTTCTTTATTCAGTGTGCGGGATTCCGCTCGAGCCCGATCTGCCAAAGCCAAAAACTCTGGACTAAGGTTAGCCTGATAAAGCGAGTCTAAATAGTTTAATTTTCCGTATTCAAATGAATCTTTATCTTCACCAGATCGCATAGGCCTTTAAATGACACGACTTTGGTTTATTGACCAGCAAATTCTAAAGATTATCAATGAAATAGCCGAAAAAATATCCATGGTACAAACTGGAAAAATTTGGATTTTTTACGATTCAAAAAATAAAAAACAAAGCAAACCTTTAAACCTAACTCAAGCGCAGGCTTTGATTTTGAACCTGGCCCAAAAGAAGAATTTTCAAGCTTACATTTGGACACCTGGTTGGCAAGAGTGGGTAG
>ERZ761610.112-NODE-112-length-77247-cov-49.407283_pt1 | contig 77247 bp, 65 predicted proteins | sample MGYA00512164_ERZ761610 | MGnify/ENA primary metagenome ERZ761610 (study PRJEB28899, sample SAMN02850038) | bioreactor sludge metagenome | biome: EBPR Sludge; feature: EBPR Bioreactor; material: flocular biomat | place: Australia: Thorneside Wastwater Treatment...
TTGATAATAGCCGACACTTCAGAAAACTTAAACTGTTTACCTTTGGCGATATCAGCAAAAACGTTCTTTAGAAAATTAGGATCTGCAGCGTATGCCGATCTTGAATAATCGAATAGATTTTCTGCTGTTGCAATTAGCTCTTCATTGTTTTTCGATGAAAGCCTACGGAATCGAAGTTGGCTTCCACTGAAAATCTTTTTTCCGAAGTTTTTAACCGAACGCAGGCCCCAACCCAGTTGATTTCCTGGAGTTTTAATAGCTACGTCCATCGATTTAGCTGGAACCACCGTGGGAGTATTTCGTCTTGCTAACGCGTCTTCAAAAAGCTTAGTTATCAATTGGGCATCTTCTAAAATAGGCAACATGATTGAAAGCTTCAAGTTACCGTTATTATTCTCCCTAAACAAAGCCAAATTACTTTTTAACTGAATGAGGTCCTCGACTGATAAACCGTATTTATCCATGGCTTCGTCGATGTTTTTGTAAGTAATATTTTCGCCGACGAAATCCTCTAACCGTGTGGCAAATTCTTTTGCAGAACGAGCTAGAAAACTTTCGGAGCCTTGTTGGTTCAGCTTGGCCCAGCCGTGAAAGTTACCAACAAATCGCCTAATTTCTTCTGGCGAATCAATACCGTCTTCTGCCAAAACTTTAACGACCGCGTCCGCATATACATCGGTTTTTATCAAATCTCCCAGTAGCATTTTATGGGCAAAATAGAGCCTATCGCCTTGAGGTGAAGTGGCCGGTGTGTATAATTCTCTGCCAATAAGTTCGGGAGAATATACTTTTCTTTGCCCTTTATGTTTTTGGCGAGCCGAATTTTCCGCTAAGAGATTGGCAATCTGAGACGTATTTGCCCCTAAAACTGCATTTTCGGGACGAGGCCAGAATTGAAAAGACGAATCAGATGAACTATTCGATGTCTTTGGTGTGACCTTATAGAAATCTTCACATGCCGGTGATGAACCAGCTAAACTAGCTTGGCTAATCAAAATATTAATAGAAAGAATGGCAAAAACCGTCGAGCCCAGGCTGAACTTCATATTAGTAGTAAAAAGCAACCTCGAGACCAGCTATAAACAAAGTACAGACAAATGAGCCTACCCCAAGTGTTATTTTGCTGAGGCCGTGTCTTATTTTTAGACACCCCTACTGCGAGACTTTCCAGCTCATTTCTTTCTTAATATAGGCATGAAGCGCCTCTAGATCAGTGCCGATTTGTTTTTCGGTGTAGCCAAGTTTGTCTTTGAAGACCCGCGAGATTTCTTCAAATTTACTCAAACCGTGATCACGGTGATATAGGAATAAGTTTGATCGACGAACGTAGAAATCTAAAATATTTAAACACATTGTGTTTTCGATGTGAAAGGCCACTTCTCTTTGCAGAAGATTGTAATCACCTTGGGGGCGCATGATAAGCAAAGCTTCTGGTCCGTAACGTTCTGCCAGTTTCTTTTCTTCACCGGTTCGATCCTGCGAAATAAACTCTCGATAACCATTTTCAGTAACTAAATCGTTGATTGGCTCACGCGTTTTAGAGTTTTTAAATTCAAATCGCTTTTCGTAAGGTAAGTCTTTTAGTAATAACCCAACCGCATCTTCGGCCATTTTTCGGTACGTGGTATATTTCCCACCAGTCACATGCATAATTCCCATTGGGTCTTTGAAAATCAGGTGTTCACGGCTAGTTTTACCTGGCGTATCCGAATCATCTTTAACCAGTGGACGAACTCCTGAATACGACGACAAGATATCATTCACGTTCACATTAGAATTTGGGAAATAGGATTTTAAAACCTGTAATAGATAGTCAACATCAGCTTTGTCAGAGCAAACCGTTCCTGGATCTGCTTGAAAATCTGTATCGGTTGTTCCCACAATAATGTAATCACCCCGAGGAATACCAAAGATAATTCGACTACTTTTTTCTGCGCCCATCACCACCGCTTGGTGCAGTGGCAATTTTTTTCTAGGTAAAATCAAGTGAATACCCTTGGTTGGGCGCAAGCGTTTTTTCCAATCATTTTCAATCTGAGAGCCAAAAATATCTGTCCATGGTCCCGTGCAACTGACGATTTGTTTAGTGCGAATTTGAATTTGTGTCTGATTCAATAAATCAAGCACGTCTACAATATAATACTCTTTGCCCTTCGTGACCCCTTGAACTTTTAAATAATTTCCAACTGCAGCACCAAACTGCGACGCAGATCTGACCGTTTCAATCGTTAAACGATCATCATCCATGTACGCATCGTAATAGATATACGAGCCCACTAGGCCGTTTGATTTCAATTCAGATTGAGCGCTTAAGGTTTCTTTAGCTAGAAGCTTTCTGTGGATTTCTGGAGCTTGGAGTAAAGAAAGCACATCGTATAACCACATTCCGAGGCCCATTTTAAAAAAGGTCACTCGAGATTCTTTAAAGATAGGAATCATAAAGCGCATGGGATGAACTAGGTGCGGGGCGATTTCAAATAAGGTTTTACGCTCGGATAAGGCCTCAAATACTAACTTAAATTCCATATTCTCAAGGTAGCGAATACCACCATGAATAAGCTTGCTTGAGCGTGATGACGTACCGGATGCATAGTCACTGCCTTCTACCAAGGCCACTTTCATTCCACGGGAACTGGCATCCCGGGCCACCCCGGCGCCAGTAATACCACCGCCAATAACCAGCACATCAAACGTCTCGCGATTCATTCGGATTATATTTTGATGTCTTTGATCTCGGCCTAATGGGTTCATTTGGTCGTCTTTACGTATATCATCTGTGAATTCCAGGACTCTGGCTTAAACGCATTCACCGAATTGATAACACCTTGGTTATTTAAGAAATACACGCGCTGGAAATGTTTGTCGCGTGATAAGCGGTACGCAATTTCTACGAGCTCATCGCGCGCTTGTAGCGCAGAGTACGACAAATGCTCGACCCACAAAGATTGAGTCTGACCGTCTACGAAAAGCAAAGGTTGCGCTGTAAAATACCCTACCAACAATCCCTCGGATGAAAAACTTGATTTTAATTCAGGATTACGAGCTATAAAGCTCCAGCCTAGGTTAGCGTAATGCTCAAGAGATTCTTTTCTCCAACGAGAATTCCATTTGATGAATTCACGTTCCATTTCGTTTTGTTCGATTTCGATCAATTTCTTGTTTTCGAAATCGAGTAACTCTTCGATATCTTCTTTTTGCATCACTCGGCAATAAAAACTCATGGCTCTCTCTTGATATGGACAGTGTACTAATATTAAGCTAGGGTTTCAATTAATGAAATACAAATCTTATCCCGAAACTTTTTGGAAACAGTTAAATGAAACCCTGGCAGAACTCAAGAAAAATCAGACGCCATTAGTAGCATTGTTCGACGCCGACGGAACCTTGTGGGACACGGACTTGGGCGAAAATTTGTTTCACTACACAATAGACAATCGTCTAGTGGAGCTTCCGCCGAATCCTTGGGAACACTATCTAGAACTGAAAAAGAAAAACTCGGATCCTCGTGACGCCTATTTATGGTTAGCCCAAATCTACAAAGGCCAAACGCTAGAACAAGTCCGCAAATGGTCCGTGGAAGCCCTTAAAAGCTTGCAACCATTTCCCCTATTCGATGAGCAAAGAAAACTGATCGGCCTTCTAAAAAGCCATCAAGTCAAAATTAAGATCATAACGGCTTCGATTTCATGGGCGGTTGAGCCTGGCGCGGCCTTGCTCGGCCTTGAGTCTACGGATGTGATTGGGGTTGAAACCCGCATTCACAACGGCGTAGTGACAGAAGAAAAGGCTGGAGTAATTACTTACAGAGGCGGAAAAGTGGAAGGCTATAAAGCCCAATTTAAAGACACGCCTTTCTTAGCGGTAGGTAATTCCGAAGGTGATGTCGAGCTTCTGGAATACGCGAGCCACTTGCGCCTTGCCGTCAGCGCGGCTAATCGGGAGGATAGATTGTATAAGTCTGAATACCAATTGCAAGAGATCGCCAAATCAAAAAACTGGCACTATCATCGCTTTATCTAAAGCTCTTTGTACGACTGATCGTTTAACATGCGCTTAAACTCAGAATCCTTGGCCGCTAGTTCTTGAGGCGATCCATCCTCGATCACACGGCCATTTTCTAATACCAAAATGCGATCGCAGCTGAATATTGTCGATAAACGGTGGGCAATTACGATCGAAGTACGATTCTGAATTAGCTTCTTAGACGCCGTTTGCAGCAGCTGTTCCATTTGCGAATCTATATTAGATGTCGCTTCATCTAGAATTACGATCTCGGGATCGAAAATCAAAATACGTGCAAATGATATTAACTGTTTTTCACCGGTACTTAAGTTAGCCCCTGATTCTTCTACTGGATAAGCCAGCGTTCGCTGAGTTTTAGCCAAATAATCTAATATGCCGATCTCGTCAGCTACTCGGTACACACGATCCTCTGGGATTCGAGAGGAACCTAATGTAAGATTCTCGAATATAGTGCCTTTAAATAAAAATAAATCCTGCTGCACACAATTTATTTTATGACGGAGTTGAGTTAACGGTATCGTTTCAATCGCCTGACCGCCGACAAATAGCTCGTTAGGTGTGGGCGGGTACAAGTTCAACAACAAATGAACAAGCGTCGATTTGCCGGCACCCGTGCGGCCAACCACGCCGACCGATTGACGATCTTTGATGGTTAACGACAGATTCTTCAGTACCGTGTTTGATGTATCTTGATATTTAAAACTCAGATTCCTAAATTCAATGGCATTACCCAATTTTTGCGGAACATGAGGCAGATTGTAGCCAGCCTCAATTGGCTCTTCTAGTAAACTGAATACACGCTCAGCACTCGTTAAGCTATTCTGAAACTGCTGATATTTTTCGATGATGTCTCGGAACGGATGAACGAAATCCAACGCATGAAGGAAGAACGTAATGACTAATCCGACTTTGATTCCATCCTGTTGGCCCAATATCCCGCTAAAATACAATGCACTCGCCAAAATCAATCCATTAAACAAATTCAGAATCGGCATCATCATCGCGTAATTACGTGTCGATTGCAGCGACACTCGTTTTAAATCCGCGGACAAGTTTTCAAACTGGGTCATCTTTGGTCGCGACAGCTGATACATTTGAATGATCTTCATTCCGTTCAGGCTTTCTGCGATGAATGAATTTAAAGCTGATGTCGCAATCTTTGAAACACGCAACGTATCTTTGATCTTGTTTGTGACTCTAATCCCTAAATAGAAAAATACGGGCGCCGTTGCTAAACAAATCAACGTCAGTTTAACTGAAATTAAAGCCATCGACGTCACGATCGAAATCAATACAATCAATTGAATAAATACCTTAACGACCCCGTCACTAAATATCTCACCAATTTGGGAAACATCATTCGTGGCACGGGTCACAATTCGCCCGGTTGGAGTTTTGTTGAAGTAGGTCATCGGAATCCGCTGAATCACGAATAGAATTTTAGAACGAATATCCAGCAATACTTGATTACCCAGTTTTTGGAATTGATAGACTTGCAGAAACTCAAGTCCTGCGTTTAATACTTCCAATAAAGCATAGCTAATGGTGCAGTATAATAACAAGTCCCAGTCTTTTTTAACGATGGCATTGTCGATGGTGTAGCCGATAAAGAATGGAATCACGCGGCCACTCAACGCCGCGGCCAGAACTAAAAATGTGACCCAGACAAGCGTTCCCTTCCGGCGTACTAAAAAAGGGCTTAGTTTTTTAAAAAGCTGTTTATAATTCAATCGAGTGGTTTCTTTGTCTTCCGCAAAATTATGCATGAGTTCCCCCGTCTGCACCCATTTGTTGAAGTTTCCACTGAGTTAAATAAAATTTAGATTTTTCTAACAATTCGTCGTGCGTGCCGATGGCTTCAATTTGTCCTTCGGATAGCACTATAATTTGGTCCGCATTCTTTAGCGATTGCACTTTGTTCGCTACAATAATTCGAATCTGATCTTTGCTAGATTTAAACAAATGATCGCGTACATTGCTTTCTGTTTTTGTATCCAGCGCACTCAGAGTATCGTCCAGCAAAATAACATCAGGCATAGAGTATACGCCGCGAGCTAACGTCAGACGCTGCTTTTGACCACCCGATAACTGAACGCCTTTTTCACCGACAAACGTTTCTAATCCGCGCTCTAACGTTTTCAAATCCTTATCAAAATCAATCATGGAAACTACTGAACTTAATTGCTGCTCATTACTGCTAGCAGAAAGGATTACATTGTCGCGAATCGTAGCGCTAAACAGAAACGGCTCTTGCGGAACCATTTTAACGGACTTCCAAAGTTCCGATTTCGCAAACTGCGCATAGTCCCGGCCATTAACTAAAATTCGGCCGGAATAGTTCCCAAGGTAATCTATTAATAAATGAAGCAATGTCGATTTACCAGATCCAACCGGACCCGTAATACCAATGAATTGTCCCTTTTTAATTTCCAAACTAATATTTTTTAAAACTTCAATATCACCATACTTAAACCCGACGTTTTTTAGTTCGATCGACTCTACAGAGGCTAAATGAGGTGACTTAGTTTCATTGAACAACTCGGGAAACTCGATAGGTTCTTCCAAGAGAGCGCGAATACGTTCAAAGGCACTGCGGCCCTTTTGCATTTGCGACAATCCATAACCTAGCGCCGAAAACGGCCAGATGATTTTATTAATGTATCGCTGAAACGCCACAAATGTACCTAACGTGACAACGCCATTAATGACTTCACCGCCCCCGATGTAAAGCAAGATCACAGTACCCGTTGCGACCGCAGCTTGCATCAGCGGATTAAATAGCGAATCCACACGGTTTAACTGATTGGATTTATCTAGGTATTCTTTGCTTAGCTCTTGGTATTTTTCTGAACGGTGGGATTCCATGGAAAAGATTTTAATAATTTTCACACCTGAAACTAATTCCTGCGTGAAACTAGTTAACCGCGCCAACATACCTTGTTGTTCTTTAGAAAGAGCACCGATGCGTTTAGTGATCGCGTGAATAAAGAAGGGAACGATGGCGATAAAAATCAGACTTTTCCACGTCCAACTTGGACTTAAATAAATCATGGCCGGCACGATCATGATAATTAAGCTAATACCGTCGATCAGGATCAACAAACCTGGTCCAATTCCATTTCTGAAGAATTGCACATCGTTTGTAATCAAACTCATCATCTCGCCGACAGAGTTTTTAGTATAAAAGCGAGGACCCATTTGCGAATAGTGATGGAACACCCGATTCCGCAGTTCATCGGCCGCTGAGGTATGGTAGTCGCTCCAGAAAATGCGCCAGCCATAGCGAGTGCTTGCTAGCATAAACATTAAGGCAAAAAATAAACCGGCCGTCTTGAGGAGCTCGGTCGGTTCAAAATTTCCAGCAGAGATGGTATCGATAGCCACCTTTAGAACTAAAGGTGTGGCAGAGTCTAAGGCATTGGTTACCAGAAGAAGTGCTAACCCAATGCCGAAAGATTTTTTATTTTTAAATATGAAGTAGCGTAAAGGACTCTTAAGAAGTTTATCGTTCAAAGCTTCTTGCAATCTCTACGAACGTTCTGATCATCGCGCCGCTTGCGCCTTTTTTAGGACAGTATTTCAAACGATTACCTACTGACCAGCCGGTACCTGCGATGTCAAAGTGAGCCCATGGAATGCCCTCTTCTACGAATTGTTCCAGGAATGCGGCAGCCGTTGCAGAACCTGCACCTTTACCTGCCGAAATGTTCGATAGATCAGCGTACGTGCCTTTCATATCTTGCACATGGAAATCTGTAAGAGGCATATTCCACACCCATTCACCAGAAGCTTTAGCCGCTTCTTCTATAGTCTTCTTCAATTTTTCGTTACGTGTAAAATATCCGGTGTGCGTGTTACCAAGAGCAATCACCATTGCGCCAGTTAAAGTCGCTGCATCAATAATGATTTCTGGTTTTTGCTCACACGCATATACAAGAGCGTCACTCAGAATCAAGCGCCCTTCGGCATCGGTATTATTAACTTCAAACGTTTTTCCGTTGCGTGCCGTGTGGATATCACCTGGTTTAGTCGCCGAAGGACCCGGCATGTTTTCAGTTGCGGGTACGATACCCATAACGTTTACTTTTAATTTCAATTTCGCAACGGCCAGTACGGTCGCAATTACGTTTGCGCCACCGCACATATCGTATTTCATTTCTTCCATATTAGCTGACGGCTTAATACTGATACCGCCGCAATCGAACGTTAAACCCTTACCTACGAACACGACCGGCTTTTTGCCTTTAGCCGCGCCATTGTATTCCAGAACGATAAAACGTGGTTCTTGATCTGAACCCATAGAAACACCTAGCAAGCCGCCCATTCTTTCTTTTTTGATACGGGCCTTATCCCAGACAGTGGCTTTTACTTTTACGTCCTTCGCAGCGGCCACCGTTTTTTTAGCCAAAATATCTGGAGTCATTAAATTTCCGGGCATATCGCCAAGGAAACGAGCGAAATTTACCGTGTCTGCTAAAGCTAAACCTTCTGAAAAGGCTTTTTTAATAGCTGCATTTTTAGCTTCCTTAAGAACAATATGGAAAAGTACATCTGTCGATTTCTTGTCTTTTTTAGACTTCAATTCATTAAATTCGTAAGACGTTAAAACTAAGCCTTCAACCAAAGCTTGGACATTGTCTTCGCTTTTCAGCTTGGCTGGCAAAGAATCCATATCGATAAATGCTTCGTCGACTTTTAATTGCTTTACGTAATCGTGAACCGACGCTGCTGTAGAACGGAACGATTCATGAGTTAATTCTTTTAACGAACCTAGACCAACAACCAAAAGATGACGGCATGAAGCATGAGCGAATTCTCTAAATAAGACTGTCTCTCCGGCTTTGCCAGCAATTGATTTTTCTTCCAAGTTTGTCTCAAGTTGTTTCGCGACAGATTTATTATGCAACACTGGCGTTTTATCTTTATCGTCAGTTAAACTCGAGAATAAGACTAAAACTGTGTTTGATTTTGAGCTGATAGCTGACTCAAGGTCTTGAGAAATTAGATCGATTGTCATTTATGACTCCGTGGTTCAAAGCTGGTTGAAATTAGACCTTTAGTCGTATCATAGTTAATTGATTCTTCAAGGCCTTTTTAAATAAAGTAGTTCTAAAATTGTCCGATAGAGATTCAAGATAACGAACACTTTAAGGGTGTTTAAAAATTACCAGGAGAACCACTGTGGCACTAATTCCTTATGTGATAGAGCAGACATCTAAAGGCGAACGCTCTTATGACATTTACTCACGCCTACTAAAAGACCGAATTATTATTCTCGGATCAGCTGTAACTGATGATGTGGCCAATGCAATCATCGCACAGATGCTCTTCTTAGAAGTGGATAATCCAGAAAAGGACATTCATTTATATATTAATTCGCCTGGTGGAAGTGTATCGAGCGGTTTAGCTCTTTACGATATTATGCAATTTGTAAAGTGCGATGTGGCGACATATTGCATGGGGATGGCGGCCAGCATGGGTTCACTCCTTTTAACAGCCGGCGCTAAGGGAAAACGGTATTCTCTGCCGAACACGCGAATCATGATCCATCAACCTCACTTGGGTGGTGGCGGATTAGGTGGCCAGGTAACGGACATCGAAATCCATGCGAAAGAATTAGTGAAAACTAAAGAAAAACTTACTAAAATTTATCAAACACACACTGGTCAAAGCTATGACAAGCTTTTTGCAGCAATGGAGCGTGATAATTTCATGAGCCCAAGCGAAGCAAAAGAATTCGGTTTAGTTGATCACATTGTAGAACCAAGAAAATTAATCAAAGGATAATTGAATGTCGTCTTCAACAGCACAAGGCAGTTTACGCTGTAGTTTTTGCGGAAAAGGCCAGAAGGAAGTTAAAAAACTGATCGCCGGCCCGGGTGTCTACATTTGTGATGAGTGTATCGATCTATGTAACGACATCATCGACGAGGAAAAAGAGCGCGAGACATCATCAAAAGGTGTATTCAAGGTTCCAAAACCTCTAGATATTAAAACTCACCTAGATGATTTTGTTATCGGCCAACAACAAGCAAAGAAATCTTTGTCGGTTGCGGTACACAACCATTACAAAAGAATTAACAACATCAGCACGAGCAAAAAAGGTAATGATATCGAATTGCAAAAATCGAATATCATGCTTATCGGACCAACTGGTTCGGGTAAAACATTGTTAGCGCAAACAATCGCTAAGATTTTAAATGTTCCGTTTGCGATGGCCGATGCAACGACTCTGACTGAAGCCGGCTACGTCGGTGAAGACGTCGAGAACGTGGTACTAAATTTATTACAAGCGGCTGATTACGATGTAGAACGCGCACAAAAAGGCGTTATCTATATCGACGAGATCGATAAAATCTCTAGAAAATCAGAAAATCCTTCCATCACTCGTGACGTATCGGGTGAAGGTGTTCAGCAAGCATTACTAAAAATCTTAGAAGGAACAGTTGCGAACTTACCTCCAAAAGGTGGTCGTAAGCATCCTCAACAAGAATTTATTCAAGTGGACACTTCAAATATCTTGTTCATTTGCGGTGGAGCATTCGTAGGTTTAGAAAAAATCATCGAAGGCCGTACGTCAAACAGAACAATGGGTATCGCTGCCGACATCAAAACAGGCAAAGAAAAAGATGAATCAGTTAATATTCTACAAAGCGTAGAGCCTGACGATTTAGTTCGTTTCGGTATGATTCCTGAATTCATAGGTCGTTTACCAGTGATGGCAGTCCTTGATCCATTATCTGAAGAAGCTTTGATCGATATCTTGATCCGTCCAAAAAATGCGATCACGAAACAGTATCAAAAGCTATTCACATATGAAGGCATTGATTTAAAATTCACGGATAAGGCTCTTAAAGCGATCGCTCAAACAGCCATCAAACGCCGTACGGGTGCCCGTGGTCTGAGAGCGGTTCTGGAAACAGCGATGCTTGATATAATGTTCGACGTTCCATCAAAAACTAACTTAAAGGAAGTTTTGATCGACGATACGGTTATCACGTCAAAAGGAGCTCCAGGTTTAATCTTCAAAACTGAAGAAGAAATCAAAAAAGCAAAAGCTGAAAAATCAGATCCAGCGGAAAGCGCTTAGTCCTAAAAGATGTTTCAAATCAAAAATCCCGGCCTAATAAGTCGGGATTTTTTTTTGCCAATTTGATATCCCAGTGCTACCTATTAGCTATATGAAATCAAATTTATTTAAATGGCTTCTAATTGGATTCACTTCAATCATCACTCTCTCGTGCGTAACGGCTACTAAATATGGCCAAGCTGGAGGCTTCTATGGGAACTCAATCAAAGAAGATCCCGGAAATAAAGGATTTCTACTGAGTTCCTTTAACGGTAACGAATCCACAGGAACGTGGTCATCAAGTGATTACGCTAAGCTCGGCGCCCTTGAGTATTGCGCAAAAAAATCCCAATATACATTAGTCGGCCAGCCCGTTGATCAGAGCATTTCTTCCACCACTCTCAATGCGTATTCAAATTCTTATAGAATGAAAAACTATACCTACACGAACTACAATGTTGTTCCTGTGACGACTACGTACCCAAGTCACACGGCCCTGTTTCAGTGTAAAAGCAAACTCTACACCCTTGAAGGCATGGCCGATTCAGAACAGATCAGTCGTGAAATGGTTCACGCGATTACAAAAGATTTTAAAGCCGGAGTTCTGTTAAAAGATATCGATCCAAGAGTAAAAAATAGCTCATTAAAAGCTGATGACATCATCATTAAAGTTAACGGCGTTCGAATAGAGTACGTTACTGACATATCGACAGCTCTAGATAAAAATTCTAAAAAGACGACTCCTGTAACTATCATCCGAGACTCTAATATAAAAACCGTCGATGTGAATGTACAAGACAGCACAGCGTCTATTAAGGCTCTTAATCAAGACATGGCTGCACGTATTTGCACACGGAATGAAACACCGACCGCCAGCGCTGCTAAGGCCGGAGGGCCTTCTGTGGTCGCCTCGTCAAGTTCTAGCACAAATCCAAAAAATGAAGTGCCGGATGCGTTCAAAATGGCCTGCACGACGGTTTCAGATTTTTTAAATAAAAATTAAGACACTTTTTTATTACCTTGAACACGACGTTCACGGATGAGCTGAATCATATCATCATAATCGTTTTTTCTAATCGGCTTTGGGTAAAAATACAGATTATTCGTTTTTAAAAATTTCAGCTTTAAATCAAATTCAGGTGGATAAAATAAAATAATTGGGAATGCTGGGTTGAGGCTCAGCATATCAGTCAATAGCGAATTCTGAAATATTTCAGGGTCACTGGCATCTATCACCATGGCAGATAATGGGTGATGGAAAAGGTTTTTAGACTCTGCCAAATTCTGGGCTTCAATAATTTTGAAATAGTCCTGCTCTAGCATGTTATATAAGAATGATCGGAATGACGTCTCTTGGCTTACAATCAGAACCTTCGATTCTGGCTCGCTACTCAAATTAGCATTGTTCTTAGGAAAGTGCAGGAAAAACGTCGTTCCAGTTTTGTAGTTACTTTCAAATGAGATACTTCCTTGATGGACTTTCATAATCTTTTCGGAAAGATAAAGGCTTAACCCCACGCCTTCCCCAACATCTTTAGTTGTAAAAAATGGCGTAAATATCTTATTTTTAATTTCGTCATTCATTGGCGAGCCGTTGTTGTTTACCGATACTACATATTCACCGACAACTTCTTCCACTTTGACGGTTATCATACGTGCGGTCTTTTGACCTTCGATAGCCGTAATGGCGTTTTTCATTAAATTTGATAAAACTTGTTTCACATACAAACGATCACATACTATTTTTACATCTGCTAAATCAACAAATAGACTGATCTTGTTGAAGTTAAGGAAATACTCGTTTTCATTTATAATTTCCCGAATAATTTCATTGCTGCTGACTTCTTTAAAATGGACATCTTCTGTTTTGTAGAAATTTAAAAGTTTTTTTACAATCGAAGTCATGCGTTTTGAATTTCGAGACATAGAGGCAATACTTTTTTGAACAGCCTCAGAAGTGAAATCCAGCTTGGCTTTGGCGTGATTATTAAGAATTTCGATATTGCCCACAATTACACTTAATGGGTTATTTAGTTCATGCGCAATCCCCTGTGCCAGTCTGCCGAGGTCTGCTAACTTTGCCGAACGTAGATTTTGATTAATCAAGAATTCTCTTTCTTGTTGTTTTTCCTTTACTTCAGATAGATCAATCAATGAGAAAACCAAAACCTTAGCTTTGGGTAATTGCACAGCTTTACAGAAAACGTTTACGGGACTTTTGCGGCCAGAGCGTCGTTTTATTTCTAAGTCTTTTTCGCTGATTCTAACAAAGTTTTTATCGCTACTAGCGAGCGACATAATTGCATCAATTTTTTTTCGATTTTGAGCCACAAACAAATTATAGATTTCATCACCTTTAACTTGATCCAAAGTTTTCCCCGTCAATTCTTCAAAATATTCATTGCAGTACACAACGGCACTGGTTTCCGGATCAATAATAAGAATAGGGACCGCAAACAAATTTGAGATGCTCGCGAAGTCTTTGAGACTCAATTTCATGCTTTCTTATCGGGTAGACACGCAGGTTATTTCTTTAGTCGAAGGTCTAGTTTTTATATATGAAAATATACCGAAATTATACTGTGGTTCGTGCCGGAATTTTTATATTTTTTTCTATCATAGGATTACTCTATTTTTTGAAAATAGAGTACAGCTCTATTAGGAATGATCTAATCTGCACCTTCTCATCGCCGAGTATGGAAAAAATCAATGATATCTACCAAGTTAAGTTCAGAGATATATTGCCTAAAAATTTTCCCGCCAGGCGTTTTAAGTACCTAAGTGATAAGGTTTTATCTCGACCAGATAGCCATCAGCCGCTCGTTTGCGACTCTAAGGAAAACTCGAACTACAAACAGGCTGCCTTTTATCATTATCGATCACAGCTATATCCAGTTTTCACAGATTCCTTAGATACGTTGAGTTGGATTGCCGTTACTCACAAAAAAGAAACCTTAATGCTGAGTCAATTAGAAAAGTTTAAGCAGATCATCCTGCAGGAAAAAACTAGCTTCGAAAATTTTTCCTCAGATTGCGTGGTTATACGGGAAATTTCCAATCAGATAAAACTATTGGAAAAGCATTTAAAAATTGATCAGCAAAAACGTAAACCAACCCAGGTAAATAAACTCTCTACAGAGAAAGGTCCAACTACTACCCTAGTGCGTTTAAACCAAAGTATTTCACGACAATTGGATTTCGCCAAAAAGCATTTACAATCGAATGAAAAATTATTCTTATTTAAGTGGAAACGCTTTCTAGAATTTGAATCGGAAAAAACACTATGCCCATATTGATTATCTTATTTCTGTGGTCAACTCTTGCTTGGTCCGTCGATATTCCAAAATGCGAGGACAAAATCGCTGATGAAAAAGTAAAAAAGGGCTTTACCGCCCAGGCTGGCAATCGCACTCTTGAAGCCGTTGATCTATATAACGAAGCTATGAAGCTAGATCCAAAGTGTAGTGACGCCTTCTATGAAATTGGTTGGTCCTTTTGGAAACTAGGTGAATGGCAAAAAGTTGTAAACACTTGGGAATTCGCTTTAAAGTTAGATCCCAGCCATAAGCTAATTCCGCAATTTATGCCGGCAGCGAAAGAAAATTTGAAAGTCGTCAACAGTGGTGCGAAGACAAATCAGTTCCGAAAAAATGTCGATTTGTTTAGCCAGTCCTTGCCCGAAGAATCACCTGTGAAACTCAGCTTAGTGAATCGCTGGCAATCCTACAATGCCAAAGCCGAACTAAAGAATGATCATTATGACCAAGATATATTTTCACCGAAGTCAGTTTCTTTCTCTGATACGGGGGATATGGCTTTTGTGCAATCGCTTGAGGGTGCCAAAACATTATTTTTCAAGAGCGATGGATCTGAAAAGATAGCCGTAATCAAACATCAATTTAACAAGAAGGCCGTTGAAGCATTAGCTGATAAAAAAGCGCCTTTCAATTACAAAGCAGATCCAAAAATGCTAAAAGGCTTCACTGGAAAGCCAGTGGAAAGCATCGTCACTCATGATAGCAAGTATTTATGGACTACATACTATAGGAAGAATTACGATGAGCTAGGACAGCAAACGTCTGCGGTCGCTGTCATTGACATCAAAGAACAAAAAATTTTACGTATCATGGGAACAGGGCCGATCTCAAAATACATCGAAAAGTCTCCGGACCAAAAATGGATGGCCATTTCTAATTGGGGCGATAATACAGTAGGTGTCTACAATATCTCTTCGTCTAAGCCAGAGGAATTTAAAGAACATCAGTTACTTGTCGTGGAAAAAAAGCATTCCTTAAAGAATTTAAAGGCCAATCGCGACAAAGACTGTGGGTTCTGCGTTCGTGGCCTCGCCTTCAGCCATGATAGTCAATTTCTATTTGTGACTCGAATGAAAGGCGGCGGTATTTCGATTTATAAAAAAGGGGCGAAAGATCAGTTCGAATTTTTGGGTACTGTAATGGGTTTGCAACCGGGCCCCCGTGATATTCACTTTTCAAAGGATGGGAAAGATATCTTTATTGGCTGTAATTCCTCGGGAACAATCACGAAGGTTCCGTTCAAAGAACTCGTAGCTTTATTCGATAGTCAAAAAGGTAAAAAAATAGATATCTCCGACACCGATTTCAAGTATGCAAAAAAATTTGTGGGCTTAGGCGTACGTAGTTTTAAAGTTCACCCTAAATTTGACTACTTGTTTTTGACATCTAACAACGGAAGCGAAATCATTATCGCAAAATCCACTGATTTGTCAGTACTGGGACGAGTTCCAGTTGATTCCTACCCCGTGGGCCTTTCCATTTCTCCGGACGGAAAATATCTATGGGTGACTTCGCAGGGCAAAGAAGCACAAGGGGGTAATTCAGTCTCTGTGTTTTTGATTACGGAATATCTAAAGAATCAAATTAAAATGTAGTCTGCCCTTCAGGGACTGGCGACAACGGTAGATTAATAACAAACGTCGTGTTTTTTTCACTTTTGTCGTAATAGAATTCGCCATCATGCTGTTCGATTATCGATTTAGAAATACTAAGTCCTAAACCAGTACCTTTTCCAGTCGGCTTCGTAGTAAAAAACGGAGTCATAATTTTATCTGCCACATCTTTTGGAATACCGCTACCACTATCCCTTACTTTCAAAGTAAAACTACCTTGAAACTTTTTAATAGAAATTTCTATCCACTTTTCAGGAAGGTTCTCTACGGCATAAATGGAATTGTTAAGAAGATTTAAAACGACCTGTGAAATCTGCGCTGGATGGCAACTGACCCATGCGGCCTCTTCAGCTAAAGTTTTCTTAATTTCAATTCCGTAATTGCGGCATTTAGTTTCACAAAGAGAAATGGTTTCTTCTAAAATATCTTGAATTTTAGCTAACTGTTTTGGATCAGAAGCATCATTACGAGCAATTTGTCGAAGCCCCTTAATAATTTCAGAGATTCTAAACACAGTTTTATAAATACGCTGTAGCCCTACTTCAAATTTACTCTTCTCAAGATCAGGAAAACTCGTAGATTCTATAATTCTAGATAATTGGGTCACTTGAGCAGAAATGACGGCTAACGGATTATTAATTTCATGGGCCAAGCTGCTTGACATCTCGCCCAATGCCGCCATTTTGGCCGCTGATTGGAGAGCCATTTCGTTTTGACGTTGATCATGAATATCAAGGGTAATGGCGATAATAATAGATTCGTCTTCGTCCATCCGCTTTAAGATCAGCAAAAATAGTTTAGAAGAACCGTTTACGTTTAGAAAGACTTCTTGAGTTACACTCTTCAAGTTTGATTTCTCAAACTGTAAGTACATACTGGAAAATGCATCCTCTCCGCGAGCAAAGCCAACAGGTTCGTTAACAAATAGGTTTGGCTGAATCCCCGTGAACTGTGAAACGAGTTCGTTGACGTAAATATACTTTTTGTCCTTAATTAAGGATACGCCGCCAGGAAAAGAATTGATTATTAAACGAAGCTCATTTTTTTGATTTAGGACATTAAACCACTGCTTAGAATAGTCTCTTCTTACGAGCGAGATAAGAACAAAAAACAAAGTCATGGTCGCAAATAAAAAACCATTATTCAGTTCGGATTCTCGGTGTAGCACGAAAAACAAAAGCGGAGCAAACGCAAGCTGAAGTCCAAATACAAAATAGTCTCTTTTTGAAAGAGCCAAACTATAAGACGCCGTTGCCATTAGACTCGAAAAAATCATATGAACTAACGTCACGACTTTAATGTCATTATGGTACATATCTAACGTTAAAAAAATTAAAACAGACCAAAACGTTCCAGTAATCGTCATCATGACTCGGAAAATAAGATGCCACACTTTGTGACTGAACAAACCAAAGGAAATTAGGTGAATCCATCTTACTAAGCTAATCAGTAAAACTAAATAAACTAAAATAAAAATTTTAAAATTAAATCCGAAAAAAGTATTCACCGTGAGAAGAAGCAATAGTGAAAACAATATATTGATACCAATACCTAAATAGGAACGGCTTCTCGTCTCAGATAGAATTTCTTGATAAACTGAATACCTTTTAGTCAAATTTTGGCTCATATCCTATATTGAAGTTATTAAGTTTAAACTCAAATCAAAATCCCTAAATTCAATCTCAAAATAAAGCGAATAAAGTACTTAGGTCTTAGGTCAATAGTCCGATACGTTACTATGCTTAAATCCATGCTCAAGGTCCTATTGTTGTCTGCTGTTTCCGCATTGATTTCATGCTCTAATGGCGGTGGCGGCGACGAAGGTTCAGCTGCACCAACGGCTGCCGAAACTGCAAATTGCCTAGACGTTCGTTCCTATAGCGATTCCGTGACTATTTCCGGAAATGCCAGCTATCAATATCGCCCCGTTGCTACTACGACAACGAGTCAGGGAATTATTTATGCTCTTTCGGGTAATCCTGCAACAGCGGCAATTCCATTTGCCGAAATTGAAGTGCTAAATTCAAACGGTGACACCGTTCAATGTTCCAACACCGATGCAAGCGGAAACTTCTCTCTTCAAGTTTCAAAAAACTCGGGTACGGTTCGCGTTAGAGTGTTATCACGCGCATTCAATTCGAAACTCAAATTAAGCGTTCTAGAAGACACCAACATGAATATTCCGTATGCAATCGAAGCAAACGCTAATGCCGAATCTAGTAATGTCACTGGGTTAAATATGGTAGCAAAGGCTCGCCAATCCGAGAGCTCAAAAATTGAGGGCGGAGCATTTCATATTTTGGCTTCCATTTACAAAGCAAATCAGTATATTCGCACTCAAACCAACAACACTAGTTTCGTAGCGGAAAAAGTTTCGGTTTTCTGGAAAGCGGGATTTAACCCTTATTCCTATTTTGGATATCCTAACAATTTACTTTCGTTTTATAAACCAGGTGAAAGAAAACTATTCATTCTGGGCGGTAAAGACGGAAACGTTAGCCAGATCGATACTGACCACTTTGACACGAGCGTCGTGTTGCACGAATACGGTCACTTCTTGGAGGATGTTTACGGAAAGACGGATTCCCCAGGTGGCTATCACAATGGCGACGCCGTGATCGACCCTCGCCTAGCATGGAGCGAAGGTTTCGCAAATTTTTTCCAGGCGGCCGCTCAGGGAACAAATAGCTATTTGGATACCGCGGGTTTCTGTAACGATTCTCAAGAATCGGGATCGTGCTCACAAAACGTTTATTTTCGCTTAAGTGAAAACGGTACCACGACTTTATACGATCGCGCTACATTAGCAAACGAAGGTAGCTTTCGCGAAATTTCTATTTCACGCACACTTTATAAAATTGTAAATACGGCAACGTCTTCTCCTTATACAGGAGCCGGCGCCGGTATCCCGTTTAGTGAAATTTGGGGTGTCTTTACAGATTCTGTATCCGGCTATCATTCTAGCAGTAAAGTCTTCCGCACAATGCATCTGTTAATGTCACGTCTACAACAAATCGTAACTGCATCGTATGGCAGCAACCTAAGTTACTGGAACGCTGTTCTTGCCAATGAAAATCAAGCCACTGATTTTAAAGAGTACAATACTACATTTTCGGAAGTTGCCCTAGGCTCGTGCTCTACTCGGGAGCTGACTCCTGTTGCAGACAAAACGACATGCTATGGATCAAGCTGCCCGATTTACAGAATGTCGAATCAGTTACTATCAAATGACTTCTACCGGTTAGATGTTACTCAGCAAGATATCGATGCGAACGCGACAATTAGTTTAAGTTATTTTCAGTGTAAGGCTAACGCTGTTGGTGGCCCAGCTAATCCGTCTGGCCCTGGTGACAGTGGTTGTTCCGTTTCCAATAACGTAGACCTTGATCTCTACCTTTATAAACAGGGCTACACCTATTTTGACGAATATAAAGAAAAAGAATCAGGACAGCAGAGTTCAGATATAGTTAAGAAAAGCGCCCGCGCGTATGCCTCTATCGAAAATGGTAGCGAGTCGATTACGCTAGGACAATTAACTCCCGGCGTTTATCTATTAAATGTTAAAGCAAATACATACGGTAAGAACTCAACCACAGTAGGTGAAACGGCACGTTACCGTGTGCAGAAACAATCAGGATCAACACAGAGGGATTTATGTCCAAACTAAAACAGTACAGAAGCCATATAGTAAAATTCGTTTTTGTTTTTGCTGCCATGTTTGGTTTAGGCTATGGAACCGCTGATTACTTTATCTTCAAAGGAAATCAAAGCATGGGACAAAGCCCAAGTTTAAGCTCTTTATTGTTCAATGCTAAAATGGGCAAATCCTTATCTTTCGTGAATGTACAACTAGAGGCGCCGGAAATCCCAGAGAATCCAAATGATCTAACTGAGATTAGCGGTTACATCACTTTACTTAAATCATCAAATAGCTCAATCAAATATCAATGGTTGTTGCCAGAAGGTGTTCAAATTGTTGAAGGCGATTTAGAAGGGCAATTAGATTCTGTAGTCGTGGAAGAACCCGTTGAAGTCGTTATTGTTGTTAAGGGCTATTCATCTTATGAAAAGAAACTTGTAACGTTAACAGCGGGTACATTAGTCGGAGACACTCCGGTTAGCAATGTCGCTCTAATTTCAAGTCGTCCTGAAGACTCTCAAGAATACATTGCTAAACAAAGATTCGATACTGAGCAAATGCAGAAGTTGGATCTTTCCAGCCAAAGCCCTCAGGACCTAAGATCCCAAGAAGAAAAGATCCAACGCTAATAACTCTTAAAGGCTAGGGCTGCAAAGTATGCGGCCAGTAGCTAATGTAGCCCCTTTGCCGTCTACTTTTTTAAATGACCCTTTTAATGCGTACTGCCCGCGTTCCATATCAGCGCCTTCAAATGCAGGCACGGCTTCTGATGTCATTTCCAGCACATATTTAGAATACGCGGATTGGATAATTGCCGATTTAGGGATATCCAAAGTTAAGGCATCAACACGATCATCAAAATGAATTCTTTCACCATCATAGAAAACTTGAGTTTTGGTTTCTGAATATTCTTCGCCAAAAACAAGACCCGTTTCCTGTTTATCTAGTTTAGTGATATTGCCGTCTTTGCAATCTTGAAATTCCATAATATAAAGACGAACATCATGGCGATCTTCTTCTCTGTCATAACCATCGGGGTTTCCGCACGATAAAGATACGGCTCTGTCAGCAGAACACTGTTTACCCGGCTGAGCTGGCGACACTATGGTTGCATTAGCCGCTACAGATAATGCTAAAAATCCAATTACTGAAATCAATGTGTTATTCATAATCATCTCCTAGAAAGGGCTTGGTTTCGCTGGCCATTTTAAACTAATTTCATAAATTCTTCTGTATTTTTGTACCTCGCGTTCCGAAAATTAGTAGTAAGTTCATAGATGTAAAAACAATAGACAGATGAAAATTTTGGAATTCTGTTTGCACTAGTAGGGACCATGCTCTTTCGCTTATGGCTTGTATCCTTTTTAATTGTCCTTAGCCCACTCTTTCGCTCATATGCCGGCGAAATTGACCTTTTTAGAGAGTGCGTGAATTGCTCCGTAAACGAGTTAGACACTTTCTTTAATCAAACAAACGCCCCATATGAATCTTTCAAGCTGCTTCACTCGCAAGGATCTAAAGGCCCTGCCGTTCTATTTCATGGATTAGGTGACTCCCCTTACTATATGAAGGATATCGCAGAACTCTATTACCACAATGGTTACGACGTGTATAGCGCTCTCGTTTTTGGTCATGGCAATACACCCGAACAATTGAATTCCGTTCACTATTCACAATGGAATGCTCAAGCCGAACGCATCATAGGCGATCTAAGTACACGGTACCAGGATAGCGTTTTGGTGGCTGGATTTTCAAATGGTGGGCTAATTAGCACAGTTGCCAGTCTAAATCCTCGTATCAAAAATAAAATCAAATCTCTGCTTCTACTTTCTCCCGCATTTGGGCTTAAGCCTTCGGTACAGTTTAAGTTTAAGTTGTTCCAAGGATTTGAGAGACTGACTCAGTTTCTAAATGTTTCAGTTTTAAATAATTACTTGAAAAAGCTTCTCTCTGTAAAAGTAAGAACTAATTTGTGCGAAGGGTGCAAGGGCCCCGTCCGATATAGTGAAATTCCGCTAAATGCACCCGCTCAACTTTTAAAGAATGCGGCTCGTTTAAAACGAGCACCGACGATTAGCATTCCAACAGTTATGGTTCTTACATCCGATGATAAAACGATTTCTTTAAACAGTGCCCTTATTAAATTTAGAAAACTATTTTCTGGAGAAAAGAACTTAATTTGGATTCAAGGCAACGACCCAAAAACTTTGGCCATTCCTAAAACTATCCCATCCCATCAAATGATAGTTATTCACAGCCAAGACGTTATTTCTCATGTACTGCAACTTAGGACTCAAGGATTAGCGCGCCCAGAGGAGGCCAATTTGAAAGTATTTGATGCCGTTGCAACCAAAGTCGAAAGCCTGCTTCTACGGACAGCGGGCGGTATGTGCCTGAGCTTCTATAGGTAACTATAACGGAATCACTTCGATCGTTTCGTTGAACTGCTCGCGAAGAATACCTTCGATCGCCATCAACGTACCCGACGTTGAACTTGGGCACGTGCCACAGGCACCTTCATAATGTACATAGAGCTTGTTGTCTTCATATTTAACGACCGCTAAGTCACCACCATCGCCTTGTAGGCCGGGACGAATGGTATCATCTAAAATCGCTTCAATCCGCTGAACGTCTGGAGGCAGTTGAGATCGCGCCATCTTCTTTTCATCCACCTTCGTTTGCTTGGGATTGTGTGCCGGCATACGAGTTTGCAATACCGACGAAACATTTTTGTGAATTTCATCTGGCTCTGAATCGAAAGAATGTGTGATCGTCACTACATTTTGAAAAAAGTGAACCTGGCGAATACCTGCAATTTCAAACAAACTACGCGCTAGCAGATTATTTTCAGCTTCTTTGGCGTCAATGTAAGTCGCCTTACCTTCATCAAGTACAGTTTTGTTTAATACAAACTTCCAAGCGTTTGGATTGGGAGTTTCTTGAATGCGAATCATTAAGTCGAAATTTTCGCTCATAGCAATAAATCCTTTGCCTTTTTCACACCGGCCACAAATTTTTCCACATCATTCAGATCATTATAAATTGAAAAGGACGCTCGAATCGTGCCGGTAGTTTTTAGATATTTCATCAACGGTTGAGTACAGTGATGACCGGAACGAACCGCCACCCCTTGTTGATCCAGCAATGCCGCCACGTCCGAGTTATGCACGCCCTCCAGATTGAAGGAAATAATTGGCGCTTTATGCTTACGACCGCCGTATATTACTATGCCGCCGATTTTTTCAAGCTCGCTAGTGGCTGTATCCAATAATTTATCTTCGTGATTACGCAACCAGCTCTTATCAATCGAGTTAAAAAACTCAATCGCGGTCATTAAACCAACCACGCCTTCGATATGAGGCGTTCCAGCTTCGAACCTAAAAGGAGGTCGGTGGAATGTCGTTGCTTGTTCTGTCACTTCAGAAATCATAGATCCACCCGTTTGATACGGTGGAAGTTGCTCTAAAATTTCGTGCTTAGCATACAACACGCCGATTCCCGTTGGACCAAATAGCTTATGTCCAGAGAACACTAAAAAATCACAATCTAAATCTTGAACGTCAATTTTATGCTGAGACACCAACTGAGCTGCATCCACCAATACCTTAGCGGAAACCGAATGCGCCAATTTAGTAATTGCTTTAAGATCAGTGAATGTTCCAAGGGTGTTTGAACAACCCGTAATCGAAACAAGTTTAGTTTTTGGAGTTACCAATTTTTTTAGCTGCTCTAAATCTAACTGACCATTCTGATCAAGATAGACATACTTTAGAATAATTCCTTTTTCAGTTTTTAAAACATGCCACGGGACCACATTTGCATGATGCTCCATGATAGAAATAATGACTTCATCGCCGTCTTTTAAAAACGTTCGACCAAAGGAATGAGATACTAAATTAATTGACTCTGTAGTGCCCCGAGTGAAAATAATCTCTGCGTCTTGGCGTGCGTTGACAAACTCTGCTACTGTTCGTCGTGCCTTTTCAAACTCATCGGTTCCGCGCTGACTTAAATAGTGCGCTCCACGGTGAACATTAGAATTGTCCATTTGATAATAGCGAGTAATGCGGTCGATAACCGAAACCGGTTTCATCGTCGTGGCCGCGCTATCCAGATAAACCAAATCGTGACCATTCACCTTTTGGTGCAAAGTCGGGAAAATTGATTTTATCTGTTTAATATCATTTAGTACCATAATTTACTTCACTACTTTTAACTGCGATTTACGGCTAATCGAAAGTTCATTTAGCAATTCTTTAGAGAAATGCTTTTTTAATACCTCTGAATTCATTCTAAGAACAATTTCATTTAGGAAACCTTGACCTAGTAACTCAATCGCTTTTTCTCGGCTGATAGAACGTGATTGTAAGTAGAAGATTTCATCTTCCTGAATTTTCCCCATTGTCGAACCATGAGCTGCCTTAACATCGTCAGAGAAAATTCTTAAAATCGGCTTACTGTTTACTTCTACTTTTTCCGAAAGAAGTAGGTTTTGGTTCAGCTGAGCCGAGTCTGTTTTTGCAATGCCTTCAGCAATGAAAACAGTTCCAGAAAACACGCTTCTAGATTCATCATCAAGTAATGCTTTATAGACTTGCTCTGAGCGGCAGCTGCCTTTGTGATGATTAATATAGGTTTGACTATCACAATGTTGATTGTGTTTTAAGTACGAGGCACCCAAAACCTCAGACTGAATATTCTCGCCATTGAGTTCTAAAACAAATTCATGACGAGTTAACTGCGCATTTAGATTCAACTCAAAGTATCTAACCGTCGATGCCGTTTCCGCAGCGATACCCACAAAATCTAAATGATAGGAATTTGCACTTTGATTTGTATCATTCACAATTTCTAGCCGTGCATCTTTTTCAACAGCAAACGTGAATTTTCCGTTTGAAAAATAGCGAGCCTGGTTTTCACCCGCATGAGTAAGAACAATTTTGGCTTCTTTATTTGATTTCAAAGTCACATTTACACGAGGTGAAGTGACCACCGCCCCTGCATTCATAGTATGGGTAACATTTAAAATCTGAAGAGGCTGAGTTAAATCCGCTTTAATTGTTAGATCAATTGGGTTCAAATTATAAAGTTCATTCAAAGAATGAATCGCTTCACTTCCTAAATCACCCTGAAAGACTAAAACCCTATTTGTATTTTCGCTCACAAACGTAGTTGTGACATCAAATCGCGATAGACCTGACATATAAAAGCCATTCAAGAATACTAACGTGTGGCAACCATCAATCATTTTCGAGGAAATCAAAGATAGAACACCATCAGGTAATTGTGTTGGCATATGACTAACAGGCTTAAAATCGGTCTCACTCAAAAACTTAAGCGACGTGTTTCGCCAAGACTCTTCTTTTCGAGTCGGCAATCCTTTTTGCACTAAAAGATCTTTTGAACGTTGCTTAGACGTCCAATCCGCTGCGTGCGGGAACTTCTGAGCTTCGTTAGCAAAAGAATCGAACGAGTTTATAATATTCATTGCAAGAATCCATCGTAGCCATTTTTCTCTAATTCAAGCGCTAGTTCTGGTCCGCCCGTTTTAACGATCCGGCCCTGGTAGAGCACATGAATAAAATCAGGCTTAATATAATCTAATAATCTTTGGTAATGCGTAATCAAAACGATCGCGTTGTTCTTTGATTTGATTTTGTTAACACCTTCAGAAACAACTTTTAAAGCATCGATATCTAAACCTGAATCTGTTTCATCTAGAATAGATAATCGTGGAGCTAAAACCGCCATCTGCAAAATTTCATTTTTCTTTTTTTCACCACCAGAAAAACCTGAATTCACACCGCGCTCTAAAAAATCGGGACGCAGTGAAATGATATTCATTTTTTTGTTTAGGTAGTTGCGAAATTCGTCTTCAGTTAACGGCTCAGAACCTTGGTGCTCAAGGATAGAATTAAACGAAGTCATCAAGAAATTGAAATTACTAACTCCTGGTACTTCCACCGGGTATTGGAAAGCTAAAAAGATGCCTTCTTTAGCTCGCTCATCTGGATCCATCTCAGAAATATCTTTTGGCTCGAAATTGATATCGTATAACATCTGCCCGCCAGTAACCGAGTACGAAGGATGTCCCGCAATCACTTTTGAAAGTGAGCTTTTACCAGAACCGTTTGGCCCCATGATCGCGTGCACTTCGCCCGCATTGACTTTTAAATTTAGGCCTTTAAGAATTTCTTTACCGTCGACTTCGGCTTTTAAATCTTTAATCTCTAACATCTATATCTCCATTACCCTACTGAATTTTCCAATTTCATTTCAATCAATTTGACAGCTTCGACCGAAAACTCGAGTGGCAGCTGCTTAAATACGTCTTTACAAAATCCATTCACTAACATCGAAATCGATTTCTCCATGTTCAATCCGCGAGACTGAAGATAAAAAATTTGATCCTCACTGATTCTAGATGTAGTCGCTTCATGCTCGATATGAGCCGTTTTGTTTTTTACATCAATGTATGGATAGGTGTGTGCCGATGACTTTGAGCCCACTAACATCGAATCGCATTGTGAATAGTTACGTGCGTTTTCTGCCGATGGCATGATTTTAACTTGGCCACGGTAGGCGTTCGATGATTTATCTACCGAAATACCTTTAGAAATAATCGTGCTCTTTGTATTTTTACCGATATGGATCATTTTCGTACCCGTATCTGCTTGCATCATATCATGAGTCAAAGCGACCGAATAAAATGAACCTTCGGATTCGTCACCTTGAAGAATCACGGAAGGATACTTCCAAGTGATTGAAGATCCCGATTCCACTTGCGTCCAAGAAATTTTAGATTTCTTGCCAGCGCATTTTCCACGCTTTGTAACGAAGTTATAAATTCCACCACGGCCTTCTTTATCGCCTGAGTACCAGTTCTGAACGGTCGAATATTTAATCTCTGCATTTTCCAAAGCAATCAATTCAACAACCGCTGCATGCAATTGATTTTCGTCACGTTGAGGTGCCGTGCAGCCCTCAAGGTAGTTCACGTATGAACCTTCGTCAGCGATTAACAGCGTACGCTCAAATTGTCCCGTTTCTTTCGCATTGATACGAAAGTAGGTTGATAAATCAATCGGACAACGAACACCTTTAGGAATGTAGCAGAACGAACCATCTGTAAATACTGCCGCATTAAGTGCCGCATAAAAGTTATCTGCATACGGAACAATCGAACCTAGATATTTTTTTACCAAATCTGGATGGGTTTTGATCGCTTCACTAATTGAGCAAAACACCACGCCCACTTTATCTAGTTCTTCTTTATGAGTTGTCGCGACCGATACAGAGTCAAATACGACATCAACCGCAACACCGGAAATACGTTTTTGTTCCCCTAATGGGATTCCCAGTTTTTCAAATGTTTTGATCAGCTCTGGATCGAGTTCATCTAATGACTTAGGGCCTTCTTTTTTCTTCGGGGCTGAATAATAACAGATGTCTTGGAAATCAATCGTAGGATATTTTAGGCCCGACCATTGAGGTTCCTTCATTGTTTGCCAATGTCTAAATGCCTTCAGGCGATACTCTAGCATCCAGTTTGGTTCTTCTTTCTTAGCAGAAATTAAACGAATGATGTCTTCGTTCAAACCTTTTTGAACGGCATCAGACTCGATTTGTGTTTCGAATCCGTATTTGTAGGCGTAGTCCTCTTGCAAGGGTCCTGTTGAAGCTGCTTTCTTATTTTCCACTTACTATACTCTCATTCATCGTTTCTCTGTTTGGGATTGATCCCACTACGATGTCTTTCAATTTTAAGCTTGCATAGAATTGCACAAGTTTTTGATTTAAGGCCTGAACGGGCGATGCGATATTGCAATGAGCTTGCACATCGCAAACGTCGTCCTTTTGTAGACACTTAACAATCTGAGTTGGTCCTTCAATCATCTCTAAAAGATCGTTGAATGAGACACGACTCAAATCCTTGGCGATCGAATACCCTCCGAGTGGACCATACTCAGATTTAAGAAGTCCTTTTTGCGCAAGGGCTTGCATCACCCGGGCAGTGACATCAAAGGGGGTATGAAATTTATCTGAAATTTCTTTGGCCGAAGTTAATTCGCCAGGAATTTTCCCAGCCATGTACTTCAGCGCCACCAAAGCGTATTCCATTTTACGACTCAAACGGATCAAACAATTATCCTTTGCTAAAAACTCTAATGTTCGTTAAGAGCTATCTTAAAAGTACGTAGTCTGCTGAAAACTAAATGAAAATATGAAAATTTTCAACTTAAATACGTCTTTTTTATACGTATATTGATTTTCTACAATGGTTAATATTATTTATATAAATACAAGTAATATCAATAACTTGTGAATGTGACTGGTATATGCGGTTAATTTTGATTAGTTTAGGAACGCTTACAATAACGTTGTTAATCGGCCTTATCGTTCGGTTTTGGGGCCTTTCCCTACCCTATAAGAAGTTTGAGCATCCCTATTTCGACTACACCAAGACGATCGCGCAACCGGTTTCAATCGTGATTTTTAATAAAGAACACTTTGAACCGAAGGCATCAGGTACGGATAAAAAACAGTCTTATGAATACAAAACGAGTGGCCAAGCACCTATGATGGTCTGGTTAAATATTTATATGACGTCAGATCGCCATTTGGTTTCTGATTACAATTTCAATTTAGATGCGTTTACAACGTGGGCGCGCGACAAGAAAAAATATAAAGGCAAATTCGCTCACAACTACACTCTAACTGAACTGAATGAATTTTATTCCGAACTAATACCGTTAGAAAATGTAGTGGATGCATTTCCGTCGACTCAATTTGTTTTCAACATTTTGACAAATGAAACCGACGTCCACAAAGAAATTGTTAAGTTTGTAGACACGAAAAAATTAGGTGATCGCGTACTTATTAACTCACCCATCGATATTGTTATCAAAGCAGTCAAAGAACAAAAGCCAATGTGGGTCTACGGAACGTCGATTTCAGAAGCGACTCGTGTGAAATCCTTTTCTACTCTGAATTTAGAATCGGCTATTTCTGTTCGGGGCGACGTATTTATCGCTCCGGTTTCGTACTTAAATCGTCCGTTAGTGGATGAATCACTTGTGACTGAAATGAAACGCAGAAAGAAATATGTTTTTATTGGCCCAGTACAAAATGAAGATGAGCGGAAAACCGCAGAAGAATTAAAACCTGACGGCATTATTTTCTAAACGTCTCTTCGATGTGCTCAATAAGGTACCAATCCATCCAACGATTGCTATTCAGTGGCGTTTTCGTTTTTGATAAATAGCCTAAATGTCCACCCGTGTTTTCTAAGCGAAAGTGAAAATTTGGATTCAGCTTCTTTTTCAAATAAATCTGATACGGAATAATAGGATCGTCTTTGGCAGTCAGCAAAGTCACGGGTGATCGAATAGCACCCAAACGATCCACAGTAGAACACTGTTTATAATAGTCCCAAGCATCCTTGAAGCCACTCAAAGGCGCCACGAACAATTGATCGTAATCGCCCAGTGTTGCAAATGCTGGCACCTTAGTGTCACGAATGGCTTGACCCAAACCATCTGTAGTCACCGCCGCTAAGTTTGAATTAAAGTTTCGCAGTAATCGCGCAAAATACTGATTATAGACAGTGTTTTCTTTTTGAGCGATACGTACCGAAGTTTCCGTTAAATCAATGGGCGCATTGACTGCAATCGTTTTTTTTATTTCGATTTTATCTTCAAAACGGATCAACATATCTAGAACGGTATTCCCGCTCAGCGAAAAACCAACAACGATAATTTCACTACCCGGATAATTAGTACGAATCCAATTGGCAGCAGCATAAATATCTTCCCCGCGACCAGCGTGGTAGGTCTTTTTAGCATACCCCAACGATTCCCCGCAGTTGCGGTGATTAAATCGCAATACCGATATATTTCGCTCAATCGCATGCTGGGTCATTCGTTTGATGTATTTCGATTCGCTGTCTCCCGCCAATCCATGAGCTAATAAAACCCACCGTTTAGGATCTCGCAGGTGATACTTAATTAATAGTTTATCGTCGTCCAGGCATGGTATTAATTTTTTATTTTCATCGTGAAAAGAAATTTTGGGCCCAGTTAGATGAGCCACTAACGTCTGCGAATGGCCTTCGGGGGCCCAGTACGGCGGTTTTACAGAAGGGAAAATCATTTAAGCGTATTAACTTATTGAACAGAGATCAGCAAGGGTTGTCCCATAATTTTCGAAATCTCGTTACGATCGATAATAAATACGTACTGAGGAGACTCCATTCTGACGTTAATCAAATTCCATTGTGTTGGCCATGAATCTGTCAAATTTTGAAATTTCACATTTACAGGGATATCTCCCTGGAAGCTCATCTCGCCATCTTGAGGCGTATCGTTCATAATTTTTTTAATGGGAATAAGCGCGGCTTGAATTTTAGTTAGATTTTCAGAGTATTTACATGGACCGGAAATTTCCATTGTCGATTTTTTACCGCTGGCCGCCGCACCCTCGGCTTCAAAAACGGCAACAACTTTTTCGTAGTACTCACATCCCAAAAACTTTTGTCCATCCGAAGTTGAAAATGCAAAATGTCCAAATGAAATTCCAAAATTATCCGCTGTCTTAACAACCTCAATATCACCCAGCATTTTTTGTTTAAGTGCGATATCTAGCGCATTTCCATTTAAATTTGTGAAATCGTAGGTTTGCCTAATAGCTGCGGGATCCCGGCTAACGGAAAATTTCTGGTTAGTCTTCCAGATGATTAACTGACCAACAACAAACGAAAAAATTAAAACAAATAATGCATGAATCATAATAACATTCTAGACGATGCCCAATAAAAAGGATACTCTACTTAGATCTAGATTTACTAACCTGTTTAGGAAAGAATCCATATATGATGATTTTCAGTGAAAACACAATTACTCAAAGACGTGCTCGCCTAGAGCCGGAATGGAAGCGACTTCTTACACCTCAGGACTGTGTACTTGTCTTTTGCGGAGAGCCGACGACTAAACCGGGAGGGTTAGATCAAACTTACCCATTCCTTCCTCACCCTTCTTATTACTGGCTTTCCGGCTATCGCCGTAATCATGGTGTCGTGTTTTATTCGCCAGAACTAGGCTGGAAAGACTTCATTCAGCCGGTTACTAAAGATGAAAGTATATGGGAAGGCATGGAACCTTTCACATTTAATGGTTCAGACGTAGCCACATTGCCTACTTTTTTGAAACAGCATAAATTTAAAAACGTAATTGGCCTAGGACAATTCTCTGAACAGGCTGAAATTCATTTAACTCAAAACTCAGCATTGAAACTTTCCCTGAAAGAAAAATTTGATCAATGCCGTCGAATCAAAGATGCCGACGAAGTAAAATTAGTACGCGAGCTCGCTGAGATTGCGAACAAAGGTTACGAAAAAATTAGATCATTTATTCGTCCCGGGGTTACAGAGCGTGCGATTCAAATCGAATTCGAGGCCGAAATTCAACGGCACGGGGCTCATGGAACCCCTTACGATTCTATTGTTGGTTCTGGATCGAATGCGGCGGTTTTGCACGCTATTCCGACTCTTAAAAAAGTGCAAGACGGCGAACTGGTTCTTATCGATGCCGGTGCTCAGATTAATGACTACTGCGTAGATATCACACGCGTATATCCAGCGTCCGGCAAATTTTCATCTCAACAGCAGGCCTTGTATGACCTTGTACTCAGCGCCCAAACTCAAGCCATCGACAAAAGCAGAATCGGCGTCGAATGGAATCAAATTCATCGGCTCACAGCTAAAGTGATCGCTGAAGGCCTAGTGTCTATGGGCATTATGAAAGGCAATATTGATACACTACTAGATACGGGCGCTATTGCCGTATTTTATCCTCACGGCGTGGGACACCTAGTGGGCTTACGAGTACGCGACACCGGCCACGAGGAAAATTTGAATCCAAAGGTATATGCCGGCGCCCGTGTTCGCGTCGATTTCCCGCTCAAAGAGAATATGTTAATCACGGTTGAACCCGGTTGCTATTTTATTAAGACGCTTATTAACGATGTGACGAATCGCGAGAAGTACAAAGATTTAATTAACTTTGCAGAAGCTGAAAAGTGGTTAAATGTGGGTGGTGTCCGCATCGAAGATGACATTTTAATTTCTCAAGGTGCTGCCGCCAACCTTACTTCTGTTGTTAGTAAATAAAGGACTTATGTTTAAAAAAGTACTTTCTATTTTTCTTTTTGGATTATTATCCCTAGCGGAAACAAAACCCCAGGTGATTGTACTTGCTAGTCATAAAGTAAAAAAGAAAGCAAAACTCGATATCGCACGTCTGGAAAAAGATTTTGCCTTCCATAGCGGCTATCCGAAGTTGGTGGAATCTAAAACCATAGGACTTCCTGCTGGAAAATGGGTATGGATCGCCGGATACTGTCGTTCCGACGAAACCATTAACTTCGTTAATGATCGCAGCAAACAGCTTTCTGTAAACTTACCTCTAGATGAACAAAAATATCTGTTAAAAAAACTAAGCGCCGCACTCAAAAGTCCTTATGCAAAAGAAACAAAAATCACGGAAAGCAGTTGCCCAATTGCACGAATGACATCAGAGGTGATTTACATCACAAATGCCGGCCCGTCTGATACCGGTATCCGCTGGCAAAAAAAGCCGTTCTCGTTTCCAGAACTCTCCCGTTTTGCCATCTATTTAAGCCCTGAACGCCAGGAAGCCAGCAACTATCTTGCTTCTTATGGCTATAAATATTTGCAGAAGGATGAAACGCTTTTGCAGATTATTTATAATAACAACTATGTGAATTAGACCTGCGGAGGGTCGTCCGCAGCTTTGCTTCGAAGCATGGCACTCTGTTATTTAACGCGATTTCTCTTGAAAAAAGTCTGATCTGATGAGCAAATCAGTAGATTATGAACTCTACTGAAATGAAACAAAAGAATGATTTTATGAGGCGTGCCATTGAGTTATCAAAGAACAATGTCGTCTCTTTGAACGGTGGGCCTTTTGGCGCCGTAGTTGTGAAGAATAATGTTATTATAGGTGAAGGTTGGAATAAAGTAACCACTAACAATGATCCTACAGCACACGCGGAAGTCGAAGCGATTCGTCAAGCGTGCCAAAAGTTAAATACATTTAATCTTGAGGGCTGTGAAATCTACACTAGTTGTGAACCATGTCCAATGTGTCTCTCTGCAATCTATTGGGCCCGCATTGAAAAGATTTATTTTGCTAATACCAAAACAGATGCAGCAGCTATTCAATTCGACGACGATTTTATTTATCAAGAAATTCCAAAATCACTCGATAAACGAAAAATTCCTATGGAAGCTATGTTGCGTGAGGAAGCGCTCAAAGTATTTCAAATTTGGTCATCTAAAATAGATAAGATCAGTTATTAATTCTTATAAAACGCTCTTTGGATATGATCCATAAGGGAGACTGTATGAAAGTTAGAGACTACATAGTCTTAACCATCAATGGGAAAATTCATAAAATTAGTGGTGAACAAGCGTTCATGCCATTTAGTAGCCTGTTGCGCTACGAAGCCGGTTTAACGGGTACTAAAGTCGTTTGCGCCGAAGGCGACTGTGGCGCCTGCACAGTTTTACACCGTCGTCATTCTGCTGAATCTGAAAAATTTCAGGCCATCAATTCCTGCATCAGCACTTCGTTTTTGATGGATATGTCTCATGTCATTAGTGTCGAAGGACTTGCTCAAAATAAACATTTGTCCGAAGTACAAGATGCTATGATTAAAAATTTTGGTGGTCAGTGTGGGTTCTGTACTCCTGGTTTTGTAATGGCACTTTCTGGCATGTACGAAAACACGACAGGCATTACGGAACAGAAAGTAAAAAACTATCTTACAGGAAATTTATGTCGCTGCACGGGCTATCAGCCTATCATTAATGCTGCGATGGCAGTTGATACCAAAAAAGTATCGCCGTTGAAATCATGTTATAATTACTCTCAATTAACACAAGATTTCGCGATGGCATCTAACGTTCCTGTCAAAATTAAGTTCGGTGAAAAGGAATTTTTCGCTCCCACGAGCCTAACCATGGCCGCCGAATATAAAAAGCAGCACCCTTCGGTCCGCCTGTTTTCGGGCGCGACAGATATCGGTGTTCAAATTAACAAGGGAAAAAATCCCGGCATTCATTTAATGAGCTTACACCTGATCCCCGAAATGTATGATCTTCGTAAAGACGCGGATCAGATTGTCGTTGGGGCTCGCGTGAATCTAAATTCATTGCAAAAATTCCTCGAAGACAAAAGTCCAAAATTTGCCCAGTTTTTAAATATCTTTGCTTCACCTCAGATAAAAAATGCAGCGACACTAGTAGGTAACCTTGCCAATGGCTCGCCTATTGCGGATACAACTCCCTATTTATTAACAGCAGATGCCGTAGTTGAACTATTCGGATCTGAGGGCGCGCGCTCGGTAGCGTTAAATGATTTCATCAAAGGCTACAAAAGTTTCGACCTAAAAGATGACGAATTCATTACTGGCATTCGCTTTAAGTTACCAAGCACATCGACAAACAAGATCGCTTTATTTAAAGTGTCCCAACGTCGCGATTTAGATATTTCGTGTGTAAACTCAAGTTTCATTTTTAAAACACAGAACAAGAAAATTGAAACGGCCAAAATTGCCTATGGTGGCGTAGGTCCTAAGGCGCTCCGCTTATTCAATGTGGAAAAAGCTTTAGAAGGCCAGGAAATCAATGACGCTCTAATCAACAAAGCTAAGAAATTAATTTCAGAAAGTATCACTCCGATTTCGGATTTGCGCGGTTCCGCTGAATTTAGATCTAAAATGTGTTTAGACTTATTTGAACGTTTCGTGCAGGAGAATTTAAATTCATGAGTAAATCTGCTTATCACGATTCAGGTCGCAGTTACGTCACCGGTTCCGCGGAATATGTGGATGATCGCCCATTAGTTCAAGGCGAAGTCTTCGTTGATGTGTTCTATAGCCCCGTCGCTCACGGAAAAATTAAAAATCTGGATATCAGCGCCTGCTTGGCAATGCCGGAGGTTCTTGGTGTGTACACTCACAAGGATTTAAAGCATAACCTGTGGGGCTCTATTTTTCACGATCAGGTATTCTTGGCCGAGGACCGAGTTCAATTTGTTGGTGAGCCAATCGCCATAATTGCCGCCACTAAGCGCGATGTGTTTCATGCGGCTAAAGCTAAAATCAAACTTGAAATTGAAGAGCTTGAAGCAACTCTAGATTTACAAAAAGCAATCAACACTAAATTCTTTATCGGTCCCTTGCGTACAATCAATCGTGGCGACGTTGATGCGGCTTTGAATTCTGCACCTAACAAATTAAAGGGTGATATTGAAATTGCAGGACAAGAGCATTTCTATTTGGAATCGCAAGCCTCTATCGCGTATCCAAAAGAAGACGGACAAATTGAAGTTCACTCTTCATCGCAACATCCAACAGAGGTACAGCATCTAATTGCCGAAGCCCTTGGACTAAGACACCACCAGGTCGTGTGTGTTGTTAAACGCATGGGTGGAGCATTTGGCGGTAAAGAATCTCAGGCGGCACCGTTCGCCGTGTTTGCTTCTTTAGTCGCTCAAAAGCTGAACCGTCCTGCCCGTCTAATTCTGACTAAAGACGACGACATGATCATGACTGGAAAACGCAATCCATTTAAAAATTTCTACGAAGTGGGATTTGATAACGCGGGCAAAATTACAGCATTAAAAGCGGAACTATTTTCTGATGGCGGCGCTTACGCCGATTTGTCGACGGCCATCATGGAACGCGCCATGCTTCACTTGGATAATGCCTACTTTATTCCTAACTTCCGAGTGGCCGGCCAAGTATGTAAAACGCATACGCCTCCCAACACTGCCTTCCGGGGGTTCGGTGGCCCAAAAGGCGTCGCTACAATTGAATCAATTATTGAAGACATCGCCGTATTCTTGAAAAAAGATTCTTTGGAAATTCGCAAACTCAATACGTATCAAAAAGATCAAACCACTCCGTACGGACAAAAAATTGAAGACAATGTATTACCTCAGTTATTCGCCGATATTGAAAATCAAACTCAGTACAAGAATTGGAGACACGATATCGAGATCCATAATGCTGGCAACCACTCGACCTTCCGTGGTTTATCAGTAACGGCCGTAAAGTTTGGTATTTCGTTTACAACTCGTTTCCTAAATCAAGGCAGCGCACTTGTGAATGTGCACATGGATGGGTCTATTCAAGTATCAACAGGCGCGACCGAAATGGGCCAGGGCGTGAATATTAAGATCGCTCAGGTCGTTGCAGAATGTTTTTCGATCCCAATTGAAGACGTAAAAGTCATGACGACATCAACAGAAAAAATCCCAAATACGTCAGCCACAGCAGCTTCCAGTGGTAGCGATATAAACTGCCAAGCGGCTTTGACGGCCGCTCAAGGGATTCGCGAACGCTTAGCTAAAGTAGCCAAGGCAATGCTAGAACGTCCGAAGGCTTGGCGGGGTAAACCTACTGCTGGCGCTGGCACTGCGCCTGAAATTCAAATTGAATCTATTCAAGGCTGGGAGACAATAGAATTTCAAAACAGCAAAGTATTCGACAAATCAAATCCGAATGAAACGATTTCATTTAGCGAGCTTGTACTAGAAGCGTACTTAAATCGTCAGTCGCTCACTCAACAAGGCTACTTTAAATATCCTGGCATTTTCTATAACAAAGAAACAGGTCAGGGAAATCCATTCTTCTATTTCACGAACGGCGTTGCTGCAAGCGAAGTGTCTGTAGATCGTTGGACGGGTGAGCTTAAAGTATTGCGGACGGAAATTCTTATGGATCTAGGGCGTCCAATCAACGAAGCTATCGATCACGGTCAGGTCACGGGCGCATTTATCCAAGGGATGGGCTGGGTAACAACTGAAAATTTATTTTATAAAAACGGACGCTTGCTGGCTAATTCGCCAAGTACGTATAAAATTCCAAGCATCCAAGATATTCCTCGCATTTTTAATTGTAAGTTAATGGACAATAAACTGAACACACGCAATGTGCGTGCAAGCAAAGCCGTCGGTGAACCACCGCTACTACTTGCAATTTCTGTTTGGTCAGCGGTTAAGAACGCTCTTAGTTACTATAAGCCAAATTCAGTCGCTTCAGTTTCTAAAAAACCTGTGAAATTAAAAATACCAGCTACTCAAGAGCAAATCTATATGAAGATGAAAGAGCTAGCACCATGACCGTATGGCTCGACCACGTAACTGAAATTACGCAAAAGCATATCGATCACGTCGTTGTTACTTTAGTACATGCACGTGGCAGCGCCCCCCAAGAAGTCGGTGCTAAAATGCTTGTGACTAAGGAAGGTCTCCGCTACGGAACTGTTGGTGGTGGTAAAATCGAAGCGTTCTGCATTAAAAAAGCAGTCGACATGCTGACGAACACATCCCCTCCAGAAATGAGTACATATAATCTACAAAAAGATATTGGAATGACCTGTGGTGGAGAAGTTAGCCTATTTTTCGATACGCAGTTCTTTAGTACCTGGTCCGTCGCCGTATTTGGCGCAGGTCACGTATCCCAAGAACTTTGCCGAATTATGCAAACCTGGTCATGTCAGGTTCAAGTTTTCGACAATCGCCCAGAATGGGTTGATAAACTACCGAATTCTTTTAATATTAAAAAAATCCTTTCAGAAAATATATCATCCCATGTGGATAGTCTACCGGACGGTACATTTCTAATGTCGTTAACTCAAGGGCATGCGGCGGATGTGCCTGTTCTTGAAAAAGCACTCAAGCAGCATACGCGTTTTGCATTCCTAGGCGTTATCGGCTCTAAAATGAAAGGCGAGAAAATTCGCGCTGAACTTCGTCAGCGTGGAGTATCTGAAGACGCACTCTTACGCCTGCATTGCCCGATCGGCTTGGACTTTGGCGATAACACACCTCCAGAAATAGCTGTCAGTATCGCGGCTCAATTGCTAAGCTACAAAACAAAGCTTTTAGAAACCAAAGGATCGTAAAATGATTAGCACTCATATCTTAGATATCAATTTAGGCACACCAGCCAATGACGTAAAAGTAACTTTAGAAAAACTATCGGGAACTACCTGGGCTGCACTAAAATACGATCAAACGAATGCCGATGGGCGCATTAATTTTGAATGCCCTTTTGAAGAAGGCCAGTATCGTCTAACGTTTGAAATCGAAAATTATTTTAAAAAACAAAACTTAACCCCGTTCTTTCTCGCGGTACCTGTGGCATTTAATATCACGGACACGAAAAGAAAGTATCACGTTCCTCTTTTACTTAGCCCATATGGGTACAGCACTTACCGAGGCAGTTAGTCCATGAAACCCTTTTTTGAAATTGATTATTATCACGACTATATCCCACCGTCATTAGCCGAACATTTATTAAAAAACTCCCATACTGTAAAAGGCGTACAGAATATGGTAGAGGTCGGTGCCGGTGGTGGTTTAGAAACAGAAAGCTCATTAAAATTTCTATCAGAACTTTATCTGGCTACGAAAGATGATTTGAAGAAAGTGCTTCAACAGCGTCGAATCGATAGAAAATTTATCGATGAACGCACTAAAGCCTGCTCAGACTTTAACACATCTCTTGAGCGTGAAATCACTGATGCCGACTATAAAACAATTATTGGCTTAGAGGACCATCAAGGCCGTATTGTTTTGGGTGCCAAAGATAAAAACTATATGAACGCGAAAGGCGCTCCCATAGCAGCTATTCCGCCTTACTTGCAAGGCCCCCACGTTACCCTATTTGGCCCGCCAGATAGTGCAAAAATGGCGATCAATGCGATGAATTCGTATCATCGCAAAATTAGAAATGAACCGAAGATCGTCGAGGAGTTATTAAAAACTCAAGTCCACAACCCTAAATGGGGCGCAGACGATGAGGACTCAAAAACGCCCATGCGTGCGGATTTGATCGATGCCGCAGTAAACTTAACTGCGTGTTTTGATAAAACATTAAAAGTCACTGGCGAAGGCAAAAACTATGATCTAGAAAAAGACCACCTGGCTTTACCGATTAAACGTTTTCCAGGCTTAGCATTGCCTTGCACATTCCTATTCCAAGATAAAAACCCAATTCCTATGCATATGTATGACTTTGCTCTGCATTTATTCAAAAACTGGAATAAACCAGAAGCCTTATGTTTCTATGTTCCTAAATTAGAAAATGAAGAAGAAGCCGCTTATATTGCGAAAATGGTTTCAACCGCGGAAAAAATGATTAAAGCGGAGTTTTCCTCCTATACCCTTGGTTCAGTACGGCTAATGATCGTACTAGAAAATCCCCGCGCAATCGTTCGCGTGAACGAGATAATTGATGCCCTTCATCCCTATTTTGTCGGTGCATCACTGGGCTGGCATGATTTCCTGGCATCTACTGCGCGAATTTTCAAAGAAGATTCGCACTACCGAATTCCAGTTAAAGCGGATCCAAATATTGTAATTAAGTATATTAAAGCCTCCCATCACTTGCTAGCCAATGTTGTCGGCGGCCGGGGTGGTATTAAGGTCGGCGGAATGTATGGCATTCTACCTCTAGACTCAGATCCTCAATCACCCTCATTCCAAATGACATTGCTTGGTTTCATTAAAGACGTAATCACTCAAATGAAACGCGATCTATCTGGATTTTGGGTGGCCCACCCTGACTTTGTTCGTTTGGGACTAGCATTAGTTGAAGCTTGGCGTCTACATAAAGGCGGCAACAGCGCGGGGTTAGATGAGTTAGTGAAATCGCTATTACAACCCTCATATCACACGCAAATTATGGATTTCATTCATGGACCCGACATTGAAGGCTTATCTGAATCCGATGAAAATTATGTGCGCTCGTTAATCGTTGCGGATATTAAAGAATCCGATTTTATCGCCAACAATCATCCTGATGAAATTCGCTACAACGTATTTCAATCTCTGCAATACATCACTGACTGGTTAAGTGGAAATGGATGCGTGGCTCTTCCTGCGCACGTTAACGGGGTTTCCGTGCGTGTGATGGACGACCTAGCTACGGCCGAACGTTCACGATGGGAAGTTTGGCATGAACTGTATCATGGCCGATTCGATAAAGCTGAATTTATCAAGATCGTTCATGAAGAAATGCACTTTATTCGTAAAGATCTCTCTAATCCAGATAAAATCGTCCAAGTCAAGTACACGGCGGAAACAGCTCGCTGGTATCCAATTGCGATGAAACTGATGCTGCAATTAATGACGGATTCAAAACCACCAGAATTTGCGACAGAATTGCTTTTGCCGTTTACAATTAAATCTATTCGCGACGCTCACAATCCGTGGGCCACGGCGCAAGAATTAATGCCTGGGCGATTTAAACTCGACGCGTATGTCGAACGTCTTAACTATTACTTTGAGCATTGTGGCTCGCTGCAATTTGCGAAAAGTATGTCACAGGGATTTGTTTTAAATACGAAATATGCAAAAAACTTAATTTTAGGTTTTTCAAAAAGCGATATTATCGATGCCGCATATTTTCATGGAAATATTGGTGAAGCTAAAAAAACCCTAGACTCCCAAGCCGCGTCTGAACAGCAAAAAGTTCTTGCGGGTGGCGAATTCCAGCGAAACGAATTGTTACAACTAGGCCAAAAGTATTTAGAAAAATTCGGTTTTAAATTTTTAATTTCGGCAAAAGATAAATCTGCCGATGAAATTTTGTCGGCACTTAAAACTCGCGTGCAGCGATCATTGCAAGATGAACTAGGTGCCGCACGTGAAGCACTGTGGGAAATCACTCGAAAGCGCATGATCGAACATCCTCTGGATAATACGCGCAACGCAATTAGCGATCTTCTGGAGAAATACAAAATCGTTGGCGCGAGTGTCTCTATCAATGCGTTTAATCAAACTCAGACACTAAGCTTTGGTGAACGCCGTAAAGGCGAAGGGCATGTTCAATCTGATACCCTGTTTGAAATTGCGTCGTTAAGTAAACCCCTAGCGGCTGCCTTTTGTTTAGAGTTCTTTAAAAAGCACAATATCGCACTAGATGCGTCTGTAAATTCTGTTTTTGAAAAAGTGGGGTCTTCATTTAGACTCAGCAACGACGCGGTCACGTTAGAACATTTATTAAATCATACTGCACTTAATGGTCACTATGTCCAAGGGCATCCGTTAAATAAGCCTATGCCTTCATGGGCGGAACTTTTAAAAGATGTGAACGTTCTTAACGAACCTGGCAAGAAATTCAGCTACTCGGGTGGCGGATTCTTGGTTCTGGAACATTTAATCGAATGCCTTACAAAGAAAACCGTTCAAGAAGTTTCGTACCCATTCTTTGCCGACATGGGATTAAAAAACTTAACGTTTAATCTAAAAAATATTCCGGGTAAAAACTATGCATGCGGCTACTTCGATGGCCAAAAAGAAGTTCCGGGTACTCGTTTACAATTTCCAGCATTTGCGGCCGGTGGCCTTGGCTCCTCTGCCGATATGGCGCAGTTCCTTGTTCACCTAACTCGTGCGTACCAAAACTTAGAAGGTTCTGGCTCGATCTCTCACGATACGGCGGCATTGATGTTACACGGTCGCGATAAAGGCAGTCTTGAGTTCATGGGCGCCTTGATGGGCCTTGGTATATTTATCGCCGAAGCCGGCGAAAATAAAATTATTATTCACCAAGGAGCCAACGAAGGCTTCCGCGCACTATTTCTGCACTGTTATGCGGGGCCTGATCAGGGACTTGGTTTTGTTATATTTGCGAATGGCGACAATGGCGCGGTTCCATTTATTGCTGAAGTTGCACAAGAATTGATTAGGACTCTGAAAATTACCGGCATTTCCTATGATAAATTTCACACTGATTTCGATCCTAAAAAATTCTCCCAAGAACAGATCGTAAATCGAGGCTACAAAGCCCTAATCTTTGATGCGTTCAATCCGTGTCGTCCTGATCCTATTGTCGAAACAGGCCCTGCAGATCCACTTGCTAGGTATAATTTAGGCGTGGGTGCAAAAGTCTTATCGGTTACGGATGAGCGTTTTGCCCAAGCGGACAATCTACTAAGCTCGTTTGAGCCCATCTTTGATCCGCAGTTATTCTGTGCTCAAGGAAAAGTTATGGATAGCTGGGAATCCGTTCGCCACAATCCTAACGATCGCCACACTCTAGAATTTGAAATGCGTAAAGCAGGGCCTATTCGATATATTCATGTTTCCACTAAGTACCATGACGGCAATCAAGTAGAAGCGATTGAAATTTACGGTTATGACAACGCTGCGAAAAACTGGGATTTACTATTGCCTAAGAAAAACCTCGTGGGTCACGGCTCTCTAAAGATCAAGCAGGATTCAAAACTCAGCGAAAAGCCGTATCAGAAAATTAAAGTAGTAGTCTTCCCAGATGGAGGACTTTCAAGACTAGGCCTCTATTCGGAACTTCCAGCCGATGAAGCTAAAAAATATAAAGCCTTTGAAGACGCCACGTGCGTGCGTTTTGATGAAGTGATACCTAAGTCTCACAAGCCTTTGACGATTCCATTCGTTCCCTCTGAAGAAGAATCCGCAAAAAATACAGAAAGATTAGCGAAAAAGAAAAAGCCAATCAACTTAACGTCGTCGGCTTTCGGTGGCGCCCTTGTAAGCGTCAGCAATCAGCACTATGGACCGGCGGACCAGGTGATTTCCCCTTTCCCGCCCATACATATGTTTGATGGTTTCGAGTCAGCGCGTAGTCGCACACCAGGACATTTCGAAGAGCTCGTGGTGAAAATGGGAAAACCGGCGCCCGTCAAACGCGTTGTTTTGGATTTCAAATACTTTGTTAACAATAACCCGTCCGCGGTCAGTATCGAAGGCCTTAAGGGTGACACCTGGATCGAACTCGCCCCAAAAACCACGGTTAAAGCGTTTGCAGGAAACAAGAAAGAGTTTATCATCTCGAATTCTGAAACGTTTCAGCAAATTAAAATTAAGGTGTTCCCGGATGGCGGCATACACCGGGTGATGGTTTACTAGGTTTTTAGTGTAAATTTGGCCTCAATATAGCAGTGCTAGTCCGACACATGATTATATTGCAGCTCACGTATTTCTGTTGTCGGCTTGTTAGACACTCTGCCAAGCTTGGGTACTTTTTAGCGTTTTCTATCCTTTTCGGGTTTGGAAACGCCTCTGGCAATACAAATCAATGTCGACATTTCTATTCGCCTAAGGAAAATAAATCTGAGGAAATTTTCAGCCCTCAGTTTCATGTTTTAAATGACGCGTTTTTTAGATTGTCCCCACGCCTGATCGCGCGACTCTGGAACCATGAAGACGTTTTAAGAATCCAAGAAGGCATGGAGTTGATAACTTCCGGAGCTAAAAATGATTTTTACTTGGATGGGCTTGGCTATTTTGCGACTCGATCCAAAATCTCTAAAAAACAATTTCATTTTGAAATCAGCCTAGTTATGAAGGAAGTTGAAACTCGCCAATTAGAAATCGGAGAACGAAATTCTGGGCCCGACTGGTTGTCGGCTAAGACATTTACCGCTGCTTTAAAATTTATACTTAACCAGCTTCAAAATTCTCCTCAGATTGAAACGGTCACCATGATCGGCGGAAATATAAAAAATGAAATGTTGATTGAGATGGCCAAAAATGGTGGTTACAAAAAAGTCGGTACAAACTATATCAAAGAAGTTCCAATTAAATAATGAAATTCTATTTTGTTTTCAACCAGCTCACTAGCAATGTCCGCTCTTCATCCGTCATCGCTGTTAAATTAGCCAGCGGCATAACTTTAGTTTCCACCTGCTTGATTACTAGATCCTTGTGCTTCATCAATTGATCTTCCGTTTCCAAAACCACGTCTTTAGGCGCTACTTTAAAATTTTCATCCGTGTTCTGAGTGCTGTGGCACCGTTGACAACGGTTCTCAACGATAGTTTTCACGTAGGTATAATTAAGATGCTCAGGATTCGGCGCACTAGATGTTGTCAGAGCGGGTTGCATCGCACTCACAAATACCAGCGCCATCATTCCGATAGCTGCGGGAATCAATAACCAGCGCTCTTTGGTATTCTTTGTTACCATTGTATGACGAACCAACGCACCCGATACACTTAGAATAATAAGTAAAATCCAATTGTACTGATGACTGTAAATACCCGGATAGTGATTGCTGAGCATAATGAACAGAACAGGAAAAATAAAATACGTATTATGGACCGAGCGAACTTTTGATTTTAAGCTCACAGAATAATCAGGCACTTGTCCCGCCTGCGCTTCCTTGAGCATTTTAGCTTGGCCCGGAAGAATACGCACCCATACGTTGAGCAGCATTAGACTTCCCATAATGACGCCCATTAAAATAAAGGCCCCACGACCACTGAAAATGCGAGTCAGTCCGTACACCATTCCCACGAAATAGCCTAAAGAAAGAAAAATACTGATGGATTTTGCTCTGATTAAATTCGGATACCAAATCAAATCATACACAAACCAAGAACCAATAATTAGACCCAAACTTAAACCAATCGCTTGAAATTGTGTCAGCGCTAAAGCTTCCGGATTAATTAAAAGAGTAGCACCCTTTAGATAGTACAAAAATGCAAATAAGAAAAATCCTGTGATCCAAGTTAGGGTTGCCTCCCATTTAAACCAATGCAAAGTTTTTGGAATTTCACCGGGATAAATTTTTCGTTTATCCACTTGATAGTAAAAACCTCCATGAACCATGTAGACTTCACCTTCCACGTTGTGACGTGGTTTTTCTGGAGGCAAGAAACTGCTATCAAGCCATATGAAGTAGAACGAACTACCGATCCAAGAAATCCCGGCAACCAAGTGAGAAAAACGTAATATATATTCGATCCAAAGATCTAGTGTTGAAGTCATTGACTAGTATTAACAATCTAGAAATCGACTGTCAGCATGAAAAATCAAGGATCTGGGGGCCCAAAAAGCCAAAACCTTATGTTAACCCTATTTTTTTATATTAACACGCTTTATGTCGGAAGCACTTTACAGAGTGGTCATTTATCATACCCACGGCTTGCATATGAGCATAGATAACGGTAGAGCCAACGAATTTAAATCCACGCTTTTTCAAATCTTTGGAAAACGCATCTGATTCAGGCGATGTCGCCTGAAAGTCGCTCATCCCTTTACGTTTGCGGTTTATTTGTTTACCACCCACAAATTGCCATGCGTATTGATCAAAAGAACCGAATTCTTTTTGAATACCTAAAAACAGTTTCGCGTTGTGAACGGCAGATTCTACTTTTAGGCGATTACGAATAATTCCCTCGTTTTTAAGTAGGGAATTTATTTTGGCTTTCGTAAACTTCGAAACCTTCTTAGGATCGAAATTCGCAAAAGCTTTGGCGTATCCTTTTCTACGTTTTAAAATAGTCGCCCAGCTTAAACCCGCCTGCGCCCCTTCTAAGATCAAAAATTCGAAATGCTGACGATCACTATGAACAGGAAGTCCCCATTCCGTGTCATGATATTCTGCCATCATATCCGATCCATTAGCCCATTCACATCGCACGACATTTTTTTTCTTTTTCATCCGCCAACCCCAAGCACAGTAATTTAACAGATATCGGTTTTACATAATTTATGTCAAGGCATGCTACTCGCCTTTTTATTTACAGATCTGCTCAACGGATATACGATTCTAACATGTTAGAAAAAAATGATTTTTACACGCTTTTAGAAAATAGAAAATCAATACGTAAATTTAAAAAAGATCCCGTTCCAAAAGACGTTTTAGATCGATTGCTGGCTGCAGCGATGCAGGCTCCGTCGGGAAAAAATAGACAGAACTGGCGTTTTTATGTGGTTCAAGGAAAAAAGCGCGATGAATACCTAAAACACTCACAAAAATCATGGCTCAGAATCAAAGATATTTTAAAAGAAAGACTTAAACCGTCATTGTACGATTTTACCGAGCGCTTTTTCTTTACACTGGGTGACGCACCCGTTTTGATTTTTGCTTTTTCTCATAATTCAACTGATGAAAAATATCTTACCAGCATCGGTAGTGTTTATATGGCGGTAGAGAATCTAAATTTGGCGTGTTTTGTGGAAGGCCTAGGTTGCTGCACGATGGGCGCACCATTGGAAATCAAGGACGACGTTATAGAATTTTTGGGGTTGAAAAATGATCCGCAAATAAAAACCGGCGAATTAGAATTGTTGTGCGGAATCGTATTAGGTTACCCCGACCATAACCCACCGAAAGCCCCCCGCCAAGCAGAGGGCCGAATTCACTGGTTAAGCGAATAGTTATTTAGGATCTGTTGATCCAAAAAACTCACCCAATTTAGTTGCGCGAGCTAAAGTCGTTTCAGCCAAACAGCTAGAAACCAATAAACGTTCGCCGCTCCCAAACAACATATCTGTACCAGCTAAGTCACATTCAGCATCACGGAATACAATCCATGCTTTTTGCGCTTTTACTAAACGTTTTAACGTTTCTTCGCCAAATTGTCCAAGAGGCCCCTGACCTTTTTCTTCTTGAATTTGTTTTTTCAATTCGGCAACTTGCGCTTTATACACGCGGTTCAATAACGCGTCGGCCGCTTGAAGCTTTTGATACGAACACTCGCCCATATCATAGTTTGAAACTATCTCGGCCATACATATATCTGACGCTTTTTCGATTGCGGCAGCCTCAACTTTGATGCCTTCAGCAGTTTCGGCGGCAAAAACGTGTGATGAACAAACAACTAATAGACTCAATAAAGCCTTACAGAACATGGAAACCTCCCCAGGTTTTGATTTTTTTGTAACGTAGGAACACATTGCGAGCCATGGGCCAGCTCTAAACGCCAAAACATGGCATTTCGCAGAGAACGCCTAGGTAATAAAAACAGGATTATCTAAAAACTAAACACCTTTCCGGTCTAAAAAGGTAAATTTTTCTGCCTACCTGTTGGGTTCTACGGTATTAGCTAGTTATCTCGGTTATTTATTGCTTTCTCTGCCTAAAACACATACTAATCTTCGATCACAAAATCGCGAGTAAAGTGACCCATGAAACTGACCGATCATCTGAAACTCAATCCCTTCGTAATAGCGCCTATGGCCGGTATCACCGATCATTCGTTTCGCACGTTTATTCGCCAGCTGGATAGCAGTGTTGTTGTTAGTGAACTGATCAGTGCTAATGGACTTGAATATCATAACGAGCGTACATTCGAAATGATGGGCTACGACGAGGTTCAACGCCCTGTCGGACTACAGCTTTTTGGTGATGATCCTGACATTTTAGCTCGTTCAGCTCAGATCGTAGAACAAAAGGGTGTTGATTTCGTAGATTTGAATTTTGGTTGCCCGGTCCCGAAGGTGACTAAAAAAGGGGCTGGTTCTGCGATGTTGAAAGACCTTGTGATGTTGCAAAAAGTCCTCAGTGCTGTTGTCAAAGCTGTTAAAATTCCAGTGACGATCAAAGTTCGCACGGGATGGAATCATGAAACTCTAAATGCCGATGAAGTAGGGCACATTGCCTATAACGAAGGTATCGCTTGGATGGCTATTCATGGTCGCACCCGTTCCCAGAATTACGAAGGCAAAGCCAATTGGGATTATATAGGGGAAGTAAAAGCTAAAGTAAAAATCCCAGTGTTAGGAAATGGTGATGTTTTAACAGCCGAAGACGCTGTCGGTTGGCTAAAGAAATACAATCTCGATGGTATACTGATCGGCCGCGGAGCCCTAAGAAACCCTTACATCTTCAAGGAATCTCTAGCTTTGTATCAAGGCCGTAACGAAAAAATCGAAAAAGACTTTTATGGTTTGTTAAGTACCCTAAACGAACTGTACGCAGTGCGATGTAGTGACCGCTTAAGAGAGATTCAATTAAGAAAGTTTGCCGCTTGGTTCTCAACAGGGTATCCTGACTCCGCTCAATTTAGAAAAAAGTTATTTCAGTCCCCAAATGCTCAAAGCATCTTGGAGGAATCGAAAATCTATTTCTCTAATTTATTTAGCAAAAATAACCAAAGCGAAACGAACTTAAAAAGCCATGAAGAAGAAAAATTCCTCATGGGCGGCCACGGTTAAGGAAAACTCAGCTGCTAGGTTTTTGCAATGCTCTGTATTGCAAAAACCTAGCAGCTGAGTTTTAAAAATTTATTTTAATGTTTAAACGACAATAGGAACTAGGAAGTACAAATGATTGATAACAAGCATATTAGAAATATCGCCATCATCGCGCACGTCGACCATGGTAAAACAACTCTTGTGGATCACCTGATCAAACAAGCCGGAACATTCCGTGAAAACCAACAAGTGGCTGAGCGCTTGATGGATTCTATGGATCTAGAGAAAGAGCGTGGTATCACGATCGCGGCCAAGAACGCATCTTTCCAATACAAAGATTACAAAATTAACATCGTAGATACTCCGGGGCATAGTGACTTCGGTGGCGAAGTTGAACGTATTTTGAACATGGTTGATGGAGCTATCTTGCTTGTCGATGCCTCTGAAGGCCCACTTCCACAAACTCGTTTCGTATTGAAAAAAGCTCTTGAGCAAAACATCAAGGTAATGGTTTGTATCAACAAGATCGACCGTTCCGATGCGCGTATTCAAGAAGTATTGAACGAAGTATTCGATCTATTCATCGATTTAGATGCAACGGAAGAGCAATGTGATTTCCACACTGTCTACGCGATCGCGCGTGAAGGTATGGCGACACTAGATCCGAATGTTAAGACAGATAACTTGATCTGCCTATATGATGCGATCATTAATTTGGTTCCACCTCCAAAGGTAAATGAAGGCAACCCTCTACAAATCATGGTATCAAACATTTCTTACAATGATTACGTAGGCCGTTTAGCGATCGGTCGTGTTCGCGCAGGTTCAATCAAAGTGAATGACGAAGTTGTCGTCGTTCAAGAAAAAGGTCAGAAGAAATTAAAAGTATCAGCCCTCTTCAGCTATCACGTAAACAGCCAGATCCCAGTAAATGAAATCGGCGCCGGTGATATCGCGATCGTTGCGGGTATGGAAGATTTCACTATCGGTGATACTATCACATCAGCACTTGATCCAAAACCGCTTCCACGCATCGCTGTTGAAGAACCAACAGTGGGAATGATCTTCTCTGTAAACAATGGTCCATTTGCTGGGCAAGATGGTAAGAGCGTAACATCTCGTAAAATTCTTGAGCGCTTAGAAAAAGAATTACTTCACAACGTTGCTATCCGCGTAGAGAAAACTGACAACACAGATTCATTCAAAGTTGTTGGTCGTGGTGAGTTGCAATTAGGTGTTTTGATCGAACAAATGCGCCGTGAAGGTTACGAGCTTTGCGTATCTAAACCACAAGTTATTTTCAAACAAGACGGCGGCACTAAGTTAGAGCCAATGGAATCTGCGGTTATCGACGTTGAAGATGCTTACGTAGGCGTTGTGACAGAGAAAATGGGAACTCGTAAAGGTGTAATGATGAATATGGTCCAAAAAGGATCGGGTCGTACGCGTCTTGAATTCAAAATTCCGTCACGCGGTTTGATCGGTTACCGTTCTGAGTTTTTAACTGATACTCGTGGTACTGGTTTATTGAACACTCAATTTGAAGGCTGGGAGCCGTACAAAGGTGATATCATTTCTCGTAAAAATGGATCTATGATTTCGGATCGTGGTGGTGTAACAACTGCTTACGCAATCTGGAACTTACAAGAACGTGGTGTGATGATCGTGACTCCGCAAACGCAAGTTTACGAAGGCATGATCGTTGGTGAGCATGCTAAGGAAAACAACTTAGTTGTAAACATCACTCGCGAGAAAAAACTAACTAACGTTCGTGCCTCTGGTTCTGACGAAGCCATTCGTCTTGTTCCGGTTCGTCCAGTAACTTTGGAAAAAGCGATGGAATGGATCACAGACGACGAGTTAATCGAAGTCACTCCGAAACATATCCGTATTCGTTGTCGCGAACTAGACCCACACAAACGTGGTAAAGCTGACAAAGAATAGTCTTGAATCTGATTTCAAATAACTAGAAAATAAAACCTGAGGCCAAAAACCTCAGGTTTTTTTTTGCCAAAAGGTACCAGGTCCCAAACGGACGGCCACCTGCGTCGGCTTTTTGGGACCTGGTACCTTTTGGATGCTCTGTTTTTTGGAGATTTGAATGAGTTTAACTACGGCCATTGAAGCTAAGAATGTTGTTAAGAAATATAACGACTTTGTTGCGCTTGATGGAGTTAGCCTTGATATTAAAAAGGGCGAATGCTTTGGTTTATTGGGCCCAAATGGTGCCGGTAAATCGACTTTGATGAAACTTATGTACTGTCAATCTCTTCTGACTGAAGGCGAATTGTACATTCTAGGTTTGAACGTAAAAAAGAATTTTCGAGAAATTAAATCCAAGATCGGCGTGGTTCCACAAGACAACATGCTGGATGAAGACTTCACTCTTTTGGAAAATTTAAAACTCTTCGCACGCTATCAGCAGATGGAACTGTCCAGTGTTGATGAAAAAATTTTTCATCTCTTGCGTTTGTTTAAATTAGAAGAATTCGCCAATCATCAAATCAGTCAGTTAAGCGGCGGTACTCAAAGACGTTTATGTATTGCACGTGCATTAATTCATAGTCCTGATTTATTGTTTCTTGACGAGCCCACCACAGGTCTAGATCCACAATCTCGTTTGTGGCTATGGAACTTTGTTAAACAAATGAAAGAGATGGCCGGAACGATTTTAATGACGACTCATTATATCGAGGAAGCCGAAGAGCTTTGTGATCGAGTCGCGGTTATTGATCATGGAAAGATCCTTTCGATCGATTCACCCTCAAGCCTAATTAAAACTCATATCGGCGAAGAGGTTGTGGAGTTTCATTCCAACTCAGTGGATTTAAATTATTACATCAATCGCCTGAAAGAAAACAAATTTGAATATCAAGTCTATCACAACATGGTGCTTGTGTTCATTAAACCAGAGCAAAACTCTCGCTTGCTACTAGAAATAATTAAAAGTGAAAAAGTAACTCTTAGAAAGCCAACACTTAATGATGTCTTTCTAAAACTCGCTGGATATAATTTAAGAGATGTTTGATTTAGCTTACTTAAAAATCCCAAAAATTCGCGAAGGCTATAAAAACATATGGCTACGCAACTTTTTGCACTTCAAAAAAACTTTTTTAGTTAGCTTTTTCTGGGTCATTCTAGAGCCACTAATGTATCTAGGTGCCATCGGCTACGGCTTAGGCTCATATATTCAAACAATCAATGGGCAAAGTTATGTCGATTTCTTTTTCCCCGGGTTGCTGGCCTCAACCTCGATGATGGTGCCTTTTTTTGAAAGTACCTACAACAACTACACGAAACTGACATTTCAAAAGATCTATAACCATATGATGCTGACTCGCCTGGACTCCCATGAAATCGTTACGGGCGAGCTATTGTGGTCTACGTTTAAGGGATTTTTTGGAATTGTCGGACTGGTCGTAATTGGCAGCTTTTTTGGCTTAGTTTCGGAATGGCAAATTATTTTAGTTGTGCTCATATTGACACTAAATAGCTGGATCTTTGCCGGTATAGCGATGACAATTACTTCATTTGCAAAGAATTACGACTCGTTTATTTATGCTACAAGCGGTTTCCTAATTCCCCTCACTCTAGTTTCTGGAATTTACTTTCCAATTAGCCAAATGCCCCTGATATTGCAAATTGCGACGTATTTATTTCCGTTAGCTCATACGATCGAGCTATGCCGAATGTTACTTACAGACTCATGGAACTGGTGGGGCTATTTTCATATTCTGTATTTATTAACTTCAGGTTATGTTTTCTTTGCGATCGCTCTAAAGCGTATAACTAAAAAGCTAATTAACTAATTTTATTCACTATCGAATTCAACAGTGCTTTCTGTCGAGCTATTGCTTTCGGTAGCGGACTGATCGGCCCCATCAAGCGAATCTTCCGTCGCCTCGTCGTCAGAGGCATCAATAGACTCATCGCTGTCCGAATCCATCGAATCAATCTCTGATACTTGTTCCGGTGTACTATAGAAGTTCTTAAGCTTTTCTTTGGCGCCAAAATACTGCTCTTCAGAAATGCGGTTGTATTGATACATGTCACTTATAATGCGCTTAATACGTTTAAACGCAAACGGTGTTAATTTTTTAGAATAGAAAGACCGAGAATATTTTTTTGGATTTGGCAAAAGCATTGCCAAAAAAGCACTTTCTACCACATCCAACTGCGAAGGAGATTTTTTGAAGTAATGCCAAGCTGCAGATTTGACCCCATAGATATCTTTACCAAATTCCACCACATTTAGATATTTTTCAAGAATTTCATTTTTAGTTAAGTGCTTTTCAATTTGAAGAGTAATAAACGCTTCTATCATTTTTCGGATCAGCGTTTTATCTTTAGTTAAGTATAAATTTTTTGCCAGCTGCTGAGTGATCGTTGAACCACCTCGTTTGTACTTGCCGCCATCCAGATTTTCTTTGGCCGATTTCTCTATAGATTCCCAATCAAAGCCCTTATGAGAGTAAAATAGTGAGTCTTCCGTTAACACTACAGTTTTTTGCATGACTTTTGATATCTGATTCAAAGGGACATAATTTTTACCACCGGGACATAGCTTAACTTCGTACATCTTAGTTGTAAAACACGACATCAGTTCTTTGCGATCAGGAATCATCAAGTACACACGAATTGCAAAACCTAAAACTAGAAAAAGTATCAACGAGAAAGCCAGCAAAATTATTTTCGTCGATTTCATATAAGTTTATTCTCTCGCATCCATTCGACACTTTGCTTGATACTGTAGTCTGCTGGCTTGAATTCAAGGCCTAATTCTTTCCGAGCTTTATCGTTTTTAAACCAATGATACAAAGTGGCGGTCCAGGCATTTTCTTGGCTCAAAGAAACCGGTTTACCAAAACCCGTAATTAGATCACCCGCCTTACCAAGCATATGCAAAGCCACATCGGGTAAATAGATGTTCGGTGCAGGAACTCCTGCGAATCCTGCGATCTTTTCAAAAAGTTCTTTAATTAATATATTTTCACCCGACAGAATATATCGCTCCCCATTTCTGCCAACTTTAAATCCGCGATAAATACCTTCGATAACGTCTTCTACGCTTACAACGCTGACCCCACCGGAAGTATAAAATTTAAATTTTCCCTGGGCGACCTTAATCTGTGTTTTACGACTGCCTTTTTTGGCATCGGCTGGGCCGTAAATTGTTGAAGGATTTAATATAACGCTTTTTATATCACCCTGCTGAGTCGCTTTTAATACTAATTCCTCGGCCTGGCGTTTAGTTTCAAAGTAACCTAAATTTAACGGAGATAAGTTAAATTTCGAATTCTCGTCCAATATCTCGGTGGGACGATAACCCGCACCTACGGCAACCACTGACGACATATGAACCAATTTAGAGACCTTAGTTTCCACCATGCCTTCAATTAAATTTTTAGTTCCGTTTACGTTGATCGCGTCCATCATCGGGCGTTCTGCTTTTTTGTAACCTATGTAACCCGCTAAATGAAATACAACATCCGGCTTAGATGTTTGCAAAGCTTCAACGACTGATATTTTATCGGTAATATCTCCATACACAAACTGGATACGCTCGGAAGACTTTACCTCTGTTAAACGACTGCTCTTTCTAATAAATGCCGTTACCTCTAACCCCTCAGCTAGAAGTTTTTCAATAAGGTGTGCGCCCAAAAAACCATTTCCACCAGTAACCAGGGCTCTCATGCGGTCACCGTTTTATTGCGGTCAAAAATATATAAATACAATTTTATGTATCCAAATGATATCAATGCGCCCACTAATGCGCCTGCGATAATATCTGTCGGGTAATGAACACCATTATAAACTCGGCTAAATGCGACCAAAGCCGCAAGTGTAAAAAATAAGCTGCGAACTGCCGGCAAGAAAAATCCCATAAACACAGCAAAACCAAACATATTGGCCGCATGATTAGAGATAAAACTAAATCCAGAAGCCGGGGATCTTTGAATAGTTGCATGAGCGGCATTTTCAAATGGACGCATGCGTTCAAATGGTTTTTTAAATCCATGATTTCCAACTATATCAATCGTCCCTAAACTGAGTAGACAAAACAAAAAAATCATCAAACCTTTTTTCGCGTACTTTCTATACAAAAGAAATGCAAAAAGTGGAATTACGATAATTCGAAAATACTGAGTTTTATGTAAATCGGTAATAAATGGAAAAAAGATATCAAACAAGGTATTCGTTAGCCCCGTGTTGATCCAAAAGAAAAGACTCTGATCCATTGAGATTATCCAATTCATAGTCTTAGTACGATAAATGAAAATATTTGCGTAGTCTAGTGGGCAATTTGCCTAAGGATCGCAAGACCTATGCTGAGCGTTTGTCGCCTTCGATCATTTTTTTGGTGAATATTGCACGCTTGCGGATCATTTCGTGAGGATGATTTGAAAATACGGTAATTTTTTTAATAAAGAAATCGAAATCAGCCTGAAACATATTCTCTGAGCGCTGTAGGGACTCTCGATAATGCTCTAGCAATTGACCTACAACGTATATACCGGATGCGACAAAAAAGGGATTTGATGAATTGAAAAATTCTTTGAGTTTATCAAAAATCGCTACACTCAATGACTTCTTGCCTTCCGCGATAAGGGCCTCGGCCGCAATACGATTAAATTTCGAATTAATATGCTCTTTAAATAATTCTGAATAAGGATCAAATTCACTAATCGCAGTTAAGGCATTCGCCTTAATACGCGTATCTGGTAAATCTACGCAATCGTTCATGACTTTTAATAATTCAGAATCCAATTTGTCAGTGGGAATCAAGCCATAACTAAGAGAAATAATTGACGATACGATCGTATTAAACGTGTTGTTTTTATTAAATTCTGCAATCGATTTCAGAAGAAGACGCTTAAACGCTGCTACCACTTCAGGTGATACAGAGTCAGCGCGCATATTTCTGATTTGATAGAACTTATTGAAGAAAACATCACGGTTATTTTCCGCCACTGCATTTTCCATAATTTCAAGTAAGCCTATCAACAAAAGGCGATTATCTTTCATACCGGTAGTATCGGCTTTTTATATTAGAATCTTGACCACTAACTCGACACGGTTTTGTATTATAATGAGACGTTTTCGCCTTGATTTTGGATTTGATAAAAACGATAGTAATCGCCTTTTTTAGCTAATAGCTCTTGGTGGGTTCCGGCTTCGACAATTTTACCTTTACGTAATACATAAATACGATCACAATTCTGGATTGTTGATAGTCTATGAGCAATAATTAAACTCGTTCTATTTTCCATTAGTGCTTCAATACCCGCTTGAACCTCACGCTCACTAGATGAATCTAACGCACTGGTAGCTTCGTCTAAAATCAATAAGGGTGCATCTTTTACGAAAGCCCGAGCCATGCTGATTCTTTGCTTTTCACCACCCGACAATAATGATCCGCGATCGCCGACTCTACTATGATAACCATCAGTCAAACGGCCAATAAAATCATGTGCATTCGCACGTTTTGACTTTTCGAACACGATCTCATCAGACGCGCCTGGGTTACCAGAACGAATATTGTTGATAACAGAATCACTAAACAAAAATACATCCTGCGAAACTAAGGCAATTTGGGACCTTAGTTCTTTCAATGAACAATCCAGAATATTGATACTATCAAATAACACCTCTCCTTGATTCGGCTCATAGAAGCGTTCTAATAAATTGACGATCGTCGACTTACCGCTGCCGCTTTCCCCAACCAAGGCTATTGATTGACCTCGTTGAATTTTAAAATCGATATTGTCCAAAATCTTTTCTTGGCCGTATTGAAAACTAACATTTTTAAAATGGATGGTTTTCCAATCTTTAGGAAACGGCTTAGGAGCAACGGGATCATTTACAACTTCGTTATTATCTAGAATTTCATAAACTCGATCAGCAGCCACGATTGTTTCCTGAATACGTACGTAGCTTTCTTGAAGTTTTTTAATCGGCTGATTAATCATCATCATCGATGTGATATAGGCTAAAACTGCACCCGTTGTCGTATTGCCCTTAGCGACCTCAACACTGAAGTAAAAAAAGATACCTAGGATAACTGCGGTAGCTAGCAGTTCGGTTACCGGGCCCATGATTTCAATTCGCGAATGCACTTTTTTGCGAATCGTTAAATACTCGTCTGTCTGCGCCTGCAGTTTCGACTGCATAATTTTTTCTAAATTAAAGCTCTGAATAATACGAACGCCATCAATGGATTCCTTAATAACTGATGTGATTCTTTCTAAATTTTCCTGACCAAATAGAACATATTTTCTAAGACTACGCGAAATCTGTTTTAAAAATACCAAAATTACCGGTAGTAAAATCAAGATCACCAAAGTTAGACGCCAGTTTAAGTAAAATAAGTTTCCCAACAACAAAACAGCCAGTAGCGGTTCACGAAATAAATCTGCGATCATACGCAAACCATCTTGAATAACTTTAATATCATTGATAATTCGGCTTAACAAACCACCAGAACCAGAAACATATTGTCCATGAAATTTTAAATTTAAATCCATAAACTTCTTTTGTAACTGTAGGCGGAAACTATTTGTTACCATTTCTGCGACAACATTCATTGTGTAGATATGTAAATACCGGCAACCCGCAACCACAACAGCCATGCACAAAGCAATCAGACCCACTTGAGCTACTTTGTTTTGATCTCCAGACTGAAAACTATCGTTGATGTCTTTTAGGATCAAAGCCAACCGTGCATAAACGGCAGAATACAGAATGCCCGAACCGGCAATAATAACCAATTGAGTACGGTATTTTTTTACTTCGTTGATGATACGTATAAGGGTCGTGTTCACAATCCCAATCTACTGATTTTGCGGCTTAAAGTCTATACTTAGTCGATGCCGTAGTATTTTTTCAAATACTGGCCAGTCAGACTGCGCGGCTCTGCCATGATGTCTTTGGGAGTGCCTTTAGCAACAATTTCGCCACCTTTAACTCCGGCTTCTGGGCCTAGATCAATTACATAGTCGGCAGCACTAATAACTTCTAAATTGTGTTCAATAATAACCACACTCCCGCCGGCTTCTATGAGCTGATTCAGAACTTTGATTAACAATTCGATTTCGCGAAAGTGCAGACCGGTGGTCGGCTCATCAAGGATGTACAAAGTCGCTTTGTGACTGACTTCAATTAGTTCCTTCGCCAATTTCAAACGTTGAGACTCACCACCGCTCAGGGTGCTCGAAGGTTGACCGATCTGAAGATAATCTAATCCCACCTCTTTTAAAACCGACAAAGCTTTACGGATTGGAGGGTGAGCAACGAAGAAATCCATTGCTTCCGCTACAGTCATCGTCAGAATTTGATGAATGTTTTTACCCTTATAGGTTACTTCTAGAATTTCATTTCTAAATTTCTTACCGTCGCATACATCACATGGGATAATTACATTATCCATGAATTGCATGTCGATTTCTTCGACGCCGGTACCCTTACATGACGGACACCGCCCTCCATCGACATTCAAGCTAAATGTTCCTGTCGTGTAACCACGTACCTTTGATTCCGGCAACATCGCCATTACGTTACGAATGATATCATACGCTTTGATATAGGTAATTGGTGAACTCCGTGCCGACTTACCAATCGGAGACTGATCTACTAGCAACACATTATGGATATGTTCAGAACCTTTCAATTTTTTGCATGGTTCTGCTTTTAAAAATTCGATATCTAATTCACGGGCTAACATTGGATACAATGTCTTAGCAATCAAAGTTGATTTTCCTGATCCGCTTACGCCAGTCACAACCACCATACGATGAAGCGGAATATCTACAGTTAGGTTTTTTAAATTATGCCCACTCGCACCTTCCATACGGATTTGGTACTTATACAGATCTTTTTCCACGGGGCGGGTGTTTTCTATTGGTTTACGCACCTGAGGATTTACAAACGGAGCAGTTACAGATTTTGCGTTTTTCAAAAATTCTTTTTGTGCCCCAGAAAAAATCACCTCACCACCGCGAAATCCAGATCCAGGACCCATCTCGATAACATTTTCGGCATTTCGAATGACGTCATAATCATGTTCAACCAACACAACCGTATTTCCCAAATCACGCAGGTCTTTCAAAATGGAAATCAAACGATCATTATCCCGTGGATGCAGCCCAACTGTCGGTTCATCTAGTACGTATAATGTTTGGGTCAATCCCATACCCAACTGATTAGCTAGGTTTAGACGTTGGTATTCACCACCTGATAACGTTCGAGTTTCTCGATTTAGAGTTAAATAACCAACCCCCACGCGCATTAGAAAATCTAAACGCGAGCGAATCTGCTGAAATACTTCACCGGCAATATTTTTTTCATTGGTGTTAACTTCAATCGCATCGAAAAATTTTTTTAAGTCTTCAATCGTTTGTTGAGTTAGATCATTGATATTTTTCTTTCGGAATAAAATAGTATTTACGTCTTTACGTAACCGAGATCCGTTACATTCCGAACACACTTGCGGACTACGATAACGCGAAATAAATACGCGCACGTGCATTTTATATTTTTTAGTTTCTAAATAATCAAACAAACCCTTAACGCCCACAAATTGGGAATTTCCGTCCCACAAAACATCCCGCTGATCTTTGGTTAAATCTTCCCAAGGCACATCGGTTGGAATTTTAGCCTTCTTACAAAATGCCAACAAATCTCTTTTGTCTTCAGCCGCACTTGGCATACTGAATGGATGTAGGGCGTTTCCCGCAATCGTTAATTTTGGATTAGGTACCACTTTCGCAGAATCAAGGCTGAGGATATTTCCAAACCCTTTACACGTAGGGCACGCCCCCAAAGGGCTATTAAAACTAAATAATCGCGAATTAATTGGCGGTGGTTGATAATCACACTCTGGACATTTGAGTTCTTCAGAAAACCTTAGACTAACATCATCCGTGGTTCTAACTAAACATCCGCGGGCCGTTACATTATTATTGTAGCGCACGTAAGCTTCATAGGCCTGCGCAACTGAATCAGCGATACGACCTTCATCATTGGCACTAAATGCAAGCCGATCGATAACAATATAGAAATTTTCTTTAGGTGCAGCTTTCTTGGCCAATTTCGGATCGGCAATTTCAATAATTTCATTTTTGCTTGGAATCCAAATTCTCTGATAACCATTTTTAATAATTTCGCCTAATAGAATTTTTCCATCGAACGCACGATCTTTCTGACTGACCTCAGCCAAAACATATCCCCGTTTCCCATTTAGCGTTTTAACAATTTTTTTTGTCGCTTCAGTAATCGAATGTTTTTCACACGGGATATGATGGTTTGGACAGAATGGAATACCTAGCTTTTCATAAAGCAGACGCAGGTAATCTACAAGCTCGGTGGTCGTTCCTACGTTTGATCGACTGGATTTAACAGAATTTTTTTGTTCTAGACATACCGCTGGCGGAATGTTGCTGACGCCTTCAATGTCCGGTTTTGGGGCTTTGTTTAGAAATTGCTTCGTATAGTTAGACATGCTTTCGATAAAACGACGCTGTCCTTCTGCAAACAATGTTTCAAACGCTAACGAACTTTTACCTGATCCCGATGGTCCACAGATAACTGTCATTTGGCCAAGCGGGATTTTGATATCCACATTTTTTAGATTATTCTGTTTGATGCCCCAAATGTGAATTTCTTTCATCACCTAGGTTTATGATATTTCCCGAAAATCGTCCAGTCTATTCGTTAACTTCACCTTTTAAGAAATCCACGGTTTCGTCGCCCTTGTTGGTAGACAACGTGGGTTCGGTACCTTCAATATATGCTTGCTTAATCACATTTTTTGAGACGGCAGAGGCTAACTTTCCCGTCTCCGCATCGATATTTGCGAACACAATTCCACTTGGAACCGGAAACGAGGTTTGAGGTAATTTATCGTGAGCTGCCTTCATATAATCTAACCATAGCGGAAGCGCCGCGCGCCCACCCACTTCGCCTTTACCAATTGTTTTTTCCTTATCGTAACCAACCCAAACACCCGTTGCAATTTGGGGTGTATAGCCCACAAACCAAGCATCGACGTAGCCATTAGTTGTTCCGGTTTTTCCAGCCACCTCACGTCCCAGTGAACGGGCCCTAGCCGCAGTACCATTTTCATCTTCAACTACGCCTCTTAATAGGCTTGTCATTACATAGGCTGTTTGTGGTCGAATGAGTTGGTTTTCATCATCAAAGAAAAAGAATTCATCTGGTTTTTTTGTCTTCGCATTTTGAGTATCTGGCGTTTCAGTTTCCGCGACTGCATTTGGGCTATTTGGATCAACTGCGGCCCCCTGACTGCGTGCTAAATAATTCTTACGGCGCTCGCCAAATTCTTTATCTAGGGTATCCATTTCATTTTGGAAACGAATATCTAGAGAAACATTTTCCATTAGCTTTTTATTATTCTGATCGAACACAGATTTTATTAACAATGGTTTAATGCGTTTTCCTAAACGGCCAAATTGCGAAAACACTTTAGTCATTTCATATAAAGTTAACGACGACGAACCTAACGCGAGTGTAAAATCGTTGTTTAGTGGACTAAATACACCTAGTCGTTTTGAATAGTCCATCGCCCAAGGAACTCCGACATCTTCGATCAATCGAACGGCCGGGATGTTTAAAGACTGAACTAACGCATTTCTAAACGTTAACTGACCACCGAATGATTTTCCGTGATTTGTCGGCTTCCATACTTTCGTGTCAGCTTGGCCTTCTTGGTCTTTGATTGACTCTTCATACACCAAAGGAGCATCCATTAACTCAGAAGAGGGATCATAATTTTTATCTAAAGCCGAAGCGTATACAATCGCCTTAAATGCCGATCCTGTTTGACGAACCGCTTGAACTGTACGATTAAATTCATTTTTATTTCTTATAAATTGATAGCCACCCACCATCGCCAAAATTTCTTGAGTGTCTTGATCAAATGAAATCAAGGCACCTTCTACTTCCGGCTCTTGATCTAACTCAACCGTGATGAATGAAGTAAAGTCCATTGGTTTTTTCAGCCTAGAAATTAATACGTTTTCGTTAGTCAGTTTAACCAGAACCACGTCGCCTTTTTTCAAAGCTTCCGATGGTTTGTTGATTTGCGCTTGATCCGATTTCTTATTTGGATCTGGTTTACGCGCCCACTTCATGGTGTCCATGTCGATAACGCCTTTTACTTCTGGCAAATCAACAAACGTTAAGCCATCAGCATCGTTAACTTCTGTGACAACAGCACGGTAACTCTTGTTCAGGCTCAAGTAAGATGGAATCTTAGTATTCTTGCCCTGTTTTTTTGCTAAGATCTCGTCGAAATTACCTTCGACATTTATTGTTCTTTCCGGGGTCGTTTCTAAGATCAATTCCTTCTTTTGTTTTTCTAAGAAAGTCGCAATTTGCGCAGGGTCTTGAATATTGTCCAACGGACCGCGATAACCTTGGCGCTTATCTAATGATTTTAGGCCGGACCGCACCGACTCTTGCGCTGCAATTTGTTTTTCCAAATCCAATGATGTGTAGATCTTGATACCTTGATCCAAAACAGTTTCTTCACCCAGTTGCTGGAACAAAATCTGACGAATTGTTTCCTGGTAGTAAGGCGCTACATCCTCAAAATCATCTCGTACGTATACTTTCACGGGTTGATTTACTGCTTTTTCGGCTTCCTCATGGGTGATAAATCCCACAGTTGCCATACGGTTTAAAACATAACGTTGACGCTCTTTCGCTTTTTGTGGATTCAGGACAGGTGAATAGCGACTTGGTGCCTGAGGCAGACCTGCCAAGATCGCTGATTCCGCGACAGTTAATTCACTCACAGTTTTTTTGAAGTACGTTTGCGACGCATTTTCAATTCCATAACAACCATGACCGAAATTAATTTGATTCAAATACAAATACAGAATTTCTTCTTTTTTTAAATTGTCTTCTAGCTGATAGGCTAAGAATGCTTCTCGAATTTTTCGATCGAATGTTTTTTCACGAGACAAGAAAAATGTTTTAGCTACCTGCTGAGTGATGGTCGACCCACCCTGAACGTTGCGGCCAGCGCGCATATTCGCCATCATCGCACGCATGATAGCTAGATAATTAATACCAGAGTGAGAAAAAAACTGATCGTCTTCTGCGGCTAAAAATGCTTGAATTGTTTTTTCAGGAATGCGCTCGTACGGAACAAGGGTACGACGTTCACGAAAAAATTCGCCAATTTTTTTATTTTTTCGATCGTACACCGGGCTAACTAAAAGTGGCTTATAGTCTTTGATTTGTAAAATCTGAGGAAGCGAAGATTTGATCGATCCTAACCAAATGATCATGGCGATTAAAACTAAAAAACAAGCAGTGCCAAAAATAATCAGAATTCGTTTACGCGTGGTCAAATTCAAGGTCACAGTAGTACTCCAGAGGGATTTTCCCCAAATAAAAAGATACTACTAGTATGGCAAATTTTATGCGAAGAGAGTAGATTTCCCGCCTTGGTCCTGGGACCAAGGTAGAGTGGATAATATTATGAACGCGTTACTTTTTGGCTCCGGCTTTCTTATTGCCTTTTGAATCCTCTTTTGGTTTCTTTTCTGCGGGTTTGCTGTAATCCGTGTACGTATATCGACAAACGTTGGCTCCCGAGCCAATGTAGGCCTGTGGTTTACAACAGTTGCTTTGGAACGCAGCAAGCAATTCACTATAGGATTCACCACACTGATTCAGCATATCGGCCATCGTTTTGTCATCAGCTTGTTTAGCTGGGCGTCGCCCACTGTACATACTCAATTTCATGGCAAGGACCGCTAATTGTTGTTGATATTTTTTTGTTTCGGAATTCAAGCGTTCAAGCTTTGATTTAAGTAGTGTTTGCTCGTTCATTTTATCAGTTTGAATACGCTGATACTCCGCCGCTAATTTTTTAGCTTCGTTAGCCGCATTTTTTTCTATGTTTTGCATTTGATATATGATTTCCTGATCTGCAATACGCTTTTGTTCATTTATTTGGCCGAGCTGCGTATCCATTGACGCTAGTTTTGCTTTGATAGCTGAAAGCTCGCTAACAAAAGTACTTTCAACACGTTTTTGTTTTAGAGATTCTGTTTTTATACATGCATCGTAACGTTTTTGAATATTCACCGCTAGCACTTTGCCTTGCGCAAATGCGCCCGCAAATGATGATTGCACCGATTGGGTAGGTTTTGCGTTAGCTGTGTTTTGCTTCGTAGGGTCGCCACCAGTCGCAACAATTGAGCAGCGATCATGAATTGCGAAATCAGAATTTTCCGCCAACGCTACGGCTTTTGCTGAAACCATATCATTATATTTTCGTCTTAGCTCGCCCATTTGATCAACAACGGAATTGTAATTAGAATCTGCCTGCATTTTAGCTTTAAGCTTTTCATTGTCTAGCTTATGCATAGCATCTTCCTTTTCCGCCGGCATTTCATTCAATCGATCTGCAATTTTTCCTTCAGATTCCGCCCAGGCTTTCAATTTTTCGGAATACTCTGTTTGCGCGTCCTCGGCTTCTTTCATATTGTCTTTAACTTTTTCTTCCAGGTCTTTTTTCTGTTCTTCAAGTTTATCTTCTTGCGCTTTAAAATCGTCTTTTGACAGAGTGCAATCAGGACGATCATTCATCGCAGAATATAATCCCAGTAACGTATCAGCACCGCTAACCATGCCTAACATCGGCGTGGCCATTTGCATCTCGTCACTACCCATAAATCCGCCGCCTTCAGAGACAATCTTGGAACAAGAGCGTGCTTGTTTTGCAGATACCTTAGAACACTCTTTATAAATATCTTTATCGTCTTCGTATAAAGATTCGCATCGCTCTTTACGACGTGATTCAGTTTTACTTTCAGTAACAGCGAATACAGACTCTAAATCATCTATCGCTTGTTCCGCACTAGCTCGACACTCTGTATCTTTGGCGTCGCATGATTTACGACCCTTTTCAATTTCCCGAATTGCCATTTTCGCACACGCAGCGCGGGCGCCAGTATCGGCAGTTGATGTAATGGCTCCGTTCGCACCGGCACTTGGAGTCGTTTGATTACAGTCTTTAAGAGCTTTACTAGCAATGGTTTCAAAATCTGGTGCAGCAGCATGAGTTAAGATGCTGAAACCAAGCGACCCGAGAAACCCAATAGATAAAAAAAGTGATCTAAAATTTTTTTTGATTTTATTCAATGTGTTTCCCCTGATAGATGTCATGTAGAGCAATAACCGCTCCGTCTCTACTCACTTTAAACGACGTTTTACGCCGAGTTTAGTCTAGATTTTTTACGTATCAAAATGAGATTCATACAAAATCATCTGCTCTTTCAAATAGCTACAGCAAAGAAGACAATGTTTTAGACGTTGATCCAGCTGTCTACTAGTTTGACTGGGCTAACCTTGAATTAGAAAGGCATTATCCTAATCGTTCTTTGAATTCCGCCTACTTCTAGAGTGACATCAAAACCATTGATAAAGTGAGCTTTTATCTGCTTTCGCTCTCCACCTAAAGCTGCACATGCTGGATTGAATTTGCATAACGGTCCATAAATCCCCGCATCCGCAGTTACGAACGTCGGGATATCATCACTGAAATTTTTCTTCGCAAAAAATAGATCGGCAACGATCTCGCGATCATTGGTAGAATTGGCTTTTACCTGACCAAGCTGAATGGATTCCAGTTTTGCCATTAAACCACGATATTCTGGTGAATCGCGGGTCGTTGAAATTTCAAAAATTCGCGTTCCTTCCGGAAAGGTTACGCTTCCCTCTGGGTTACCTACAAATCTCTCGCGCGCTGTTCGTTCGGCCATATATAAATGGGCGTCGTCTCCTCGATGGCCCCGTTTTTTCATCATGTGATTAATGCGACTCGCCCATTTTTTTCGATTTTCATCCGCAGAATCTGGAAAGTACTTAGACTGCACGACTGAAATCACTATATTTGTATCTAAAATAACCGGATCTTTTCCTAATGAGGTTCGTCGAATGAGTTTGCCAGAGGCATCACGAACCACCCCGTGCAAACCGGCTTTTAACGTAGTTTTGCAAATACTTCCAGGCCCTTGAGAAAACGCACTAACGCTAAGAAAAAGAACAAACAATAGCCAACAGAACTTCATAATTCTTTTTCGGTATTCAAAAATAATTTTGAACGAAAAATCTGTTAAACATCCGAATTAATGACTTATTTTGCACAAACTCCACGATAGGCTAGTTTACTGACCTCCTAGAGAACCCGATAAAGCGCTGTGGCCAAATTTTGCTCTACTTTGATTTTAACATGCTTACTATTTTCCCAGATTACTCTCGGAGGACCCTACGACTGGCTTCGCTCGAGTGTAAACGAATTTTGGTTCAATCAATTTGTTGGTGATTGCAGTAAAATCGCATCACCCATCGCTATCTCGTCACTGAAAGAATTGACCCCCATGTCCTGCTCGCGTAAACCATCCGCCATTCACGTAAATGGAAAGCTCAGCAAAGATCTAGTCTCTGATATTTATTTTGATGAAGCACTTGTTGAATCAGCTAAGCAAAATCAATGTCAGTTCGACTACTGGAGCGCGCTCAGTACGCGCGATAATGAGGCTTATAAAATGCAAACTAAGGCAAATAAAAAATTGGCGGAGCAGTTTGATCCCTTAAAAGGGGATCTAAAATCACATAGTTTTTCAGATAGAGAAAAAATTTTTCCAGACGTCGAAGGCGGGTCACCTACCCAACAGGCCACTAATGCTCAGCGTACAATCGTAAATCACCTCGTTGAGGCCGCTTATAAAATTGCCAAAAAAGATCAAGAAATCAAACAACTTTCTTTGCCACATTTAATGTTTAACAACGATCCTAAAGTATCTACAAGGGTCAAGGTGGAAAAACTGCAAGCCGAGTTAAATGTTTTGGAAACTTCATTTCCTTTTTCAGAGGACCAAGAAGTTAAGAACTTTGTGATGTATGATCTAATCACTAAAATGAACGAAAGTTTTTCCATTGGACAAGAGCCAAATTTAACCGAACTAAAGAATTTTTTTGCAACAGACAAAAGGAATGGATTTCAATCGAAGGTAGTTGATCAGAAGTTAAAATCAATTTCCCAAGAGCAAAATGAATACGCCGATATCGATGGCAAATACGATGATAATTACGGTTTCAAGGTTACTACGGTCCAATCCGGCATTGGCGCACGCATTCTAAACGATAAAGTAAAACAAAATTCGAATTTTTCCCGCCTGCAATGTGAGATGGAATCAAAATATGGCAAAGGCGAAAAGATCGCCAATACGGCTAATACTGTGGTTGTAGCGGGAGCAACCATTTTCTTCGGGGGCGGTGCGCTTCTTCTTGGGCGGCTTGCACAAGTCGGCATAACCTCTCAGCGAGCCGCGAAAGTGGCTCAAGTCATTTCTACAGCCGCGAATGGCACTATTTCTACTTCGCAGATAGTTCAGGGTCTTGTTGAATCGTGTCAGCAACCGCACTTTTTTAAAAAAGATAGTACCATTTGCGCCCGTGTTGAATCTGTAAAAACAAAGGGGATCGGTGTACAAATTAATTCAGAAATTGATCACTCTGATTGCTTAACTGACATGGGCCTTGCTGCACTTTCAGGGGCTGCGGCGTTTAAGACTGCAGCAAAAGCGAAGCAGCTTAAACGAGATCAACAACTTTTACAGCTTGGCCTTCGTGATAAGTATAGTTCTTTAATAAGTGATATTAGAAATAATTCGATGCTAAATAACACCCAAAAAAAGCAGTTGATTTCGGAGCTAGATAGATCAATTTCACTTTCAAGTATCGACAGTTTCCCTCGGCAGGAATTCCTAAACTCCATAGCTAAAGAGGACCCCCAGGATCTTTTATTAGCACTCACACAAATAAACAATGGCACTGCCGGGCCAACTTGGAAAGAAAAAGTCAGAACATGGCTATCCACCAAAGGTTTCAACAAAAAAGAAGCCGACGAACTAGAAGCGTGTATGGTGGATAACGCTACGAAAACAAGCAAATGCCTGGCATTTGAATTACCGGTAAAATCGTAATTGCCCGCTCTTTATTTTTCCATTACATTGATGTCGCATGCAAAAGGGCTTTAATTCAGACATCGTAGTAAAAGGAACTAGTTTTCATATCCAAACCGAAGATTGGGGTGAAAAGAATCCATTTATCGTCACGCGCGTATTTGCTGGCGGCGCTGTCAAAGCGACGATTAAAACTCCGTATGCTAATTTGATGAACGAATTTGCGGCTCGCAGTGAAATGGCGATCAAAAATGCTCTTCGTCGCCAACATGCGGACACTATCGATAACCTAGTGTCCGGCAAAATTCAGATATAAATATTATTTTGTAGCTTTGCCTGCAGCCGATGGTGTCTTGCCAGTAACTTTGCCGGCAGAGCCTTTAACGCCTTTGCCCTTGTCGTTGGCAATAGTTGCTTTGTTCGGCGATGGATTACAACGTTCTTGACCGTCACCTGTTCCGCAATCAGGGCGTTTACCTTCAACCATTTCATTCTTGCTTTTGCCGCCCTTCATAGTCGTAGCGTAAGCACTTCCCGGCTCAACCTTCTGAACCGTTTTAGTATTGTCGACTTCTACGGCTGTCGCACCTGGTGGGTCCGCAGTTACGTCCGCCTGGGCGAACAAGTTAATCATCAATAAAACCATGATTATAGAGATTAAAAATTTCATCCTGAATTGCTCCTATAAAAATAATTCTTGGGTGGCTGGGGCGATAATATCTAGTAGAGTATTAAACGTGCTCGCAACCTGCATGGCTACGCTTGGACCTTCTTTACTATCGACCTTGTTAATGTCCCCATTTGGCTTATAGCTCACCTTAATAGAACCTAATCCTGGGCGAGATACAACCACTGGCTTATTATATTTCTCTTCATACTCAAGCTTTACGATTTTTTTAGCCTGATCCACTATCTTAGTTATTCTACCACGATTATCGTACGACAATTCGATCTTTTGGCCGTCTGAGTTTTCTGCAAAATTCAGATTACCTTTTGTATCATATTGAAACATGGTAAACTTAGTAGAAACTTTCTTACCCTTGTCATTCAGGGCTTCAACAATCACCTTAGATGGTTTCTTAAGTGAATTATTGTATTCGAAAATCAGTTTATTATTAGCTGTGTTCTTTGTTTTTACTAAGCCATCCGGTGTGTATTCGTATGTAAATTTATCGCCATTTTTACGAATAGACGTCGGTCTACCAAATGTTTCGTGATATGAAATATCTGTTTCGTTATCGTTTTCTTTAGACAGAACACGCGACAAAACGTACTCACCATTTGATTTTTGTTTATGCCAGAATTCATAACGGCTGTTCGCAACAGTTTCTTTTCCGCAAACTTTTTTAACTGTCGACCAAAAGTGACCTTTAGGATCTTTCTTATCGACTTCGTAATTATACGTTTCGTTACACTTATCACGATCCGTGAAACCAACAACCCAGTCATTATTTTGGTCATACTTGATTTGAATCACTGAATTGTCAGTGAAAACAACTTTAGTTAAGTTATGTAAATCATCATATGAATATTTCGTGGCATATTTTTTAGAGTCCCGTGAATACGATAAGTCATCCGTGTTTACATACTGATATTCAGCCGTCAATCCGTTAGGGCCAAACACTTGCTGAACTTTTTTATTCGCTGAATAGTACTTGAACGTTAGCTTTCTAGATAATGTGTCGGCTACTTCTTTTAGTAAACCCGCTTTATCATATTCTAACTTAAGCATATTTCCGTTTTTATCATACATGTGTGTTAGCTGACCTTGTGGATTAAATCTTTGTTTTGATCCATCGGGTAGGGTGCGCTCATAGTACGACGTCTTGAAAATAATATTTTCAACTTCTTTACCGTTAGCCATGAACTTAGTGCCATCAACTACTTTTGTTTGCCAGCCATACTGTTTAGCTAACTCTGCGCGATCATCATCATACTCAAATAGTTCTTCTTTTTTTCTCTTGTAGAAGTCTTCATTACGACCAGCGACTTTTTCGGCTTTCATTTTACTAATAACGAAATCCACAACTTTATCAACTTCTTGTTTGCCCACTTCACGAGGTGAAAATACGACCTCGGCACCCGCGCCGCATTCACGCACTTTCAAATTGCTTTCCGCGGTGATTTCTAATTTGGTTTCAAAGTTAGTACACCAGCCGAATCCAAAGATTCCGTTGAATAGCGTACGGCTGTTATATGTTCTTTCTAGTTTCAAATCATAGCCAGTACCATCTAATTCAAAATCAATCCACGTATTAGAATAATTGGCATTTTTCATGTCCACGATAGCGTGAACATTTACAGACACGAAGCATAGGAAAATGAGTAGGAGAGAGCTTTTCATAATCTAAAATTCCTTTTTTGATTATACTTTTATTGTAACAATTTTTTTGATCCAAATGCCACCAATTACCTGCAAGACTAGCATTACAAAGAGCAAAATATAGCCCATTGTCGTAGTGTACATTGGTCTAATAAAATTAGGATCCATAAACAGGAAAACGATAAAAATTAGAAAAGGGACGGCCATGACGATAATCCCTTGCATAACGCCTTTAGAGGTAATGGCTTCAATTTTCTTCTCGATTTTCTGGCGCTCACGAATTACAAACACGATAGTTTCAAATGTTTCCGCTAGGTTACCACCGGTTTCTTTTAAAATATTAATCGCCGTCACGAACATCTGGACGTCTGGTCTAGGTATGCGTTCCGCTAATTTATTTAGGGCCTCTTCAAAGCTTGAGCCTAATTGTGTGTCACCGACAATTTTCTCAAATTCCTGTTTAATTGGATTATTCATGATCTCGATCACCCGTTGCATGGATTGCACGGGATTAGATCCGGTTTTAATACCATTGGCCATGATAGTCAGGGAATCCACCATCTGTTCTACAAAACGATTGCAGCGTTTTTCATAGGTCGCTTTTACCATTAACAGCGGCATATTCCAGCCCGCAATGCCCACGCAGCCGCCGAACATAAGACCGACAATAACATCGGGCCAGAATAAAAAGAAAAATATTCCGCCCAAACCAAAGCTTAAACCAAATAATAGGTAAGTGACCTTGCGAGGATCAGTCTGAACACCCATCAATTCGTAATATCTTAAAATCAAATCACGATTCGATGCTGACTTTTTTTCAAAGAAAGGAAACAAAAAACCGCTCAAACCATAGATCGCCACCGCGACTGAAATCGAAGTGAGGATAATAAAAGGTACGGGCTTGAACAAAAAATCCATTCGTGTTTTATCCTATCTTTTTGACAGGTGTTTGTGCAGTAGGCGATGGACTAGTTGTTGGAGTCGCCGGTTTCTGAGCATCAGCTAAAAACAATTCTTTTGGAACAATAACATTTTTCGCAGCTAATTTTTGAATTAACTTTGGAATGTAACCTGTTGGTTGGAACTGTCCTAATATTTTTTTCTTAGCGTCATAACCTGTCTCTTTAAAAACAAAGATTGGGGCTAATGTTACGGCGTCACCTTGAATTCCATCTACCTCAGTGATTGACATAATTTTACGTGAACCATCTGATAGGCGCGAAACTTGAACAATAATATGCACTGCGCTTGCAATCTGTTCCCGAATCGCACGGGCAGGTAAATCCATGCCGGCCATCATACACAGAGTTTCCAAACGAGAAATACACTCTTTCGCATTGTTGGCGTGAGTGGTAGTCATCGAACCATCATGACCTGTATTCATCGCTTGCAGCATATCTAAAGCAGCGCCATCACGACATTCCCCAACCACAATACGATCGGGACGCATACGTAGCGCATTCTTAATTAAGTCACGGATACTAATTGCATGCGAACCTTCCATCGAAGTAGGTCGCGTTTCTAGGCGAACCACGTGATCCTGCTGCAGTTGTAACTCGGCAGCATCCTCTACCGTGACGATACGATCGCTTGTTGGAATAAACGATGACAACATATTAAGTAACGTCGTTTTACCAGAACCCGTACCACCGGAAATAACCACATTCATACCATTTTCAACAGAGATGCGCAAAAATTCGATCATACTCTTTGTCATTGAGCCGTACTCAACATACCTCTCTGGAGACACGCCACCTTTTTTAAATTTACGAATGGTTACTGCGGGACCGTCGATCGAGCACGGTTCAATAATCGCATTCACCCGGCTTCCGTCTTTTAAACGCGCATCAACCATCGGGCTTGCGTTATTGATTTGACGACCTAGGGGAGTCACAATTCTTTCGATAATACGACGAAGATGATCATTAGAAGTAAACTGCATTTCTTTCGCCCAGGTTAGCTTTCCGCCTTTTTCAATAAAGATTTTACGGTAGCCATTAATCATGATCTCAGAAATATCTTTGTCTGCTAATAAATCTTCCAATGGACCCAATCCTAAGGATTCTTTTAGTACATCTTCGATCAGAATCTGACGCTTATCCCGCGCCATATCTGGAGATTCTTTATCTACGATTTGAGTAATTTCACGCTTTACGCGATCTTTAATTTCATTTTGCTTAGATTCATCCTGACTGTAGTCTTTCATCATACGCGAAAGTTCTGGCAATCGCAGAAGTTCGGAATGAACGCGTAAACGCATTTGCACTTGCGGATCTAGTCCTTGCATTGAAGACGCTGATAAACCGCCTACACCGTTAGAGCCGCCTCCATCCGCAGCTACTGGTGCAGGTTTAGGTTTCGCTAAACTTTTTAGTCTTTGCAGTGGTCCACCCGTAATACGGCGAACGACTTCATAGTAGGCATTCGTCAATGGCGATTTCGGTTGCGAAATTACAAACGGAGTTTGTTTCTGAATCGAACCTAATGTCATCACTTCATCATGTGGAATCAAACCCATTGGCGGTAATCGCAATGAATTACTAATATCTTGCGGAGAAATTCCCGATGGACTGACTTTGTTAATTACTAGCTGAAACATGTCTCTGGGAAATGTCGCCGACAAAAGGTCATTAACTAAACGCTGAGTCTGAGCTACAACCAAAACTTCCGGAGTTGTTACAATAAAGCACGCCGTAGCTTCTAATAAAAATGCGTTTTGCAATGGACCAATATCATTGCCTAAATCGACAACGATAAACTTAAACTGACGACTAAAAAATTCAATTTGTCGCATCAGAGCTTCCGGATTCACATCCAATTTCTCTTCAGGTCCACGTACCGCACCCAAATAACCTAATCCCGAAGGGTGCATGTTAACTAATTGATTAAGCGGCGTAGCTGCTAAGCCCGTCGCCATCGTTGTAATTTCTTTTAAAGTTTTAATAGGTTTCTGACCTAACAGAAAGTTCTGGTCCCCAATAGATTTCGAGTCACCATCAATAAGTAACACCTGCGTACGCAGCTCCGTCATTAACGCCACAGCAAAGTTAGCGGCAAAAACGCTCTTACCTACGCCGCCTTTACCACCAATAACACCAATTAATGTACAATTAGGATTCAACGCCAAAGCCAATCTCCTGGTTTTTCCATTAGCTTTATCGGTATAGTCTCAATTTTAGATAACTAACTAAAAGACCAGAGTTGGCTCGGATAAATTTATCCTAGCCAACCTCTCGACCTACTTTAGTAAGGCATTTTGAACTTAGCTTTGATCTTTTCGCTGTCAGCACTCGCAGAAGTGATAATTTTTGGTGTGACAAAGACTACGAATTGATTTTGATTTCTTGCCGTACCTTTGGCTGCTAGGGCATTAAACAATGCCGCAGTCGCTGGATCACGGTTGTAGTTAGTATCCGTTGAATTCTTGATCAACCCACCCACCGCAGCGCTTTGACGATCACGAACTGCGATTACAGTGTTTAATTCATTCTTAGAAACAACCGGATTACCACCCACAACACCGACTTTTTGGCTCACTTGGAACTCAAGACGCATTTCAACTGTTCCTGATTTGTCACCACTGATAGTCGGAGTGATTGAAGCTTTCAAACCTGTCGGAGTGAATGCTGTTCCTTGATTACCATTTTGCCCAATTACCGAATAAGGCTCATCGATTGTTTGCGAGATCGAACCCTTTTCGCCATCACGAACCATGAACGATGTGCTTTCTAACACCCGCGCATGGCCATGAGTCTTAGCTGAATTTAACTTAGGCAGAAGATTGCTCACTACCGCAGTCAATGACGTAACCACGCCGCCACCCGTATCCCCAGTTGCTGCTTTTACACCAGTTTCATCGCTGATTTTAGGAGCCCATTCGAAACGGAATGATTTTGAGTAATCCTTCTTCAATTCCACATAGTGGATATTCATTTGGACTAACTTTTTCGGTGGAGGTGGTGCGCCCTCTTTTACCGAAATCATATTGATAACACCGTCATTCATTGGCTTAGGACATTTGATTGAACCATCAGAACATGATGGATCTACATAAACCGGTGGCATATAGATTTTCGCGATAATTTCTGCTTGGATTTTTTCGGCTTCACTGCCTACTTGTCCTTGAAGAATGATTTTTTCATGACGAGCGCGACATTCAATTTCTGGATTGTTGATGTCACTCATGATGAACTGACAGATCTTGCTGTACGCCATTGGATTTACGCTAACGATACTATCAACTTTATCGCCAAACTGACGAATAACATTTTTGATACGCATTAAATCTTTTGGTGTTAATACCTGGCCATCAATAACGACCTTATTGTTGATGATTTTAATTGCGATACCATCGATATCCGAAAGCATGCCCTTAAGTTCGATTACCACTTTATCTAACGTATTTTTACGAACGCTAATGCGATATTCTACGACTTTCTTGTTATTCTTTTTATCGTAAATAACTAGAGTACCAAAACCCTCTTTAATTGGCTTAAAACGGAAAAGATTTAGTTTTTTATTGAATTCAATTTTTACGAAGCCCTTATAAGAACCATCGTATCGAATCATTTTTGGTAATGAGGGAAGCTTTTTATCTTCTTCAATTCCATAAGTTAAATTAATGTATTCGGCTTGGCGGTAAGTCGCATTCAACTCATTGCCGTCCGTTTCAACATAGGTATCTGCAGATGATTTGTCCGCAGCTAATTTGTCTTCATTTTCAGTGTTTGCTTCATCGACCCCAGCATCATCAGCACCAGCATCTTGCGCCAATGAAAATTGGAAGCTAAGGAGTAGAAATACAACTAAAAGATTTTTAAACATCGCCATCTGAGTTCCCCCTTAAACCACTGTTACCGACCGCCGCCGTTACCACTTGGACGATTGCCCCCCGGCAAAATTCCTCCCGAAAACGGAGAGGGTTGTTGTTGGGGTGCAACCGGCACTGCTGCTGCATTACCTTCGGTAGCTCGAGCTAAAATTGAATCTGCTGTTGAACTTGGTAATCTGGCCTTCAAAGTTCCATCTGTTGGATTTCGAAGTGTCAGATAAATATTTCCTGGCGACGTGGATAAAATATATACCAAATCCTGAGCTTCTTTAATCTCAGCCTCAATCGTTATGGTACCATATTTCGTATCGCCAGTAAGAGAGGTTTGTATTGCGTTCTTTCCAGTTGAATCGTATTCAATTAGACGTGGGATGTTGTTTTGAACTGAGACACCAGTGGCAAGTACAACTACATTTTGCATCAACAAAAAACTTTCGCGACGCATGTTCGCACCCTTACCGATATCAAGCGCGACAAAAATATCAATGCGATCGCCTGGGCGAATAAGTTTAGCAACACCGCGAACCTCATCCACGGGAATAGCAATACCACGTTTTGATGGTGCTACTTGAAGTGCAATTCCGGTATCTGCGCCCGGCGAATACAGGTGATTTTTTAAAACAGGTTGACCTTTTTTAAACGGAACTGCCGATACATTACCAACGATGTCTTGCATGTTTGAATAGAAACCATCCGGTACGAAATCTACCGGAACTGATTTTGTTTCTAGCATTGAATCGTAGATCGTTGTCATTTCAGGAATGTCTTCCTTCGCGACAACCACCACTTTTCGAGCACCCAATTGTTCCTTGATGGCTTTGCGCTGCTCTTGAGCATAACTATAAATCATGAACGCAGCGAATGCGCCGGCAAAGATGGAAATCCAAAGATTCTTCGACTCATTTCCCATGGTGACCTCTCGAAAATTTAATCAAACTATTCAACCATCTATCGGTATTTAGTAGAGATTCCTTATCTATTTTTTCGACATTTTAACTAGGCCTAGACTCATTTTACTGGTTTCGCTGTAGAAAGTTTAGATAGATTTGCAGACTGTTTCAGTTTGATACACGGCTAAACACCAGTGAGTGCAGATGAAATCGGATAGTTTTAGAAATTGAAAGTTAGCTCTTTGAACGACTAAAACGTGAACATTTTAGTTTTGCTACTGCGTTTTAGCACACTCGGAATTGATGCAAATTCCGTAAACCGTTTTGATCCAAACAGGAAAGGCTTTGTATTTATCTTTATCATCTAGCAACGGTTTGCCATCGTCGCGAATTTGATAAATAGTTTGATTGTGCAACGCCAAGTTAGAGTCTGTTTGAGGAGTTCGACTATAGTCATTTCCGTCTTGATCAGTTCCACCAAATGAATTTACGAAAGAAATCGGTCGCGCGGTTGCAACCCATTTATCATCATTCGTCGAAAATTCTGATGTTACACCGTGAAACCGGTTTCCAAATTTTCTAAATTTAGATAAATTACGAGTATCTGTATTCTCCCGCCAAAAAAAATCCAAATTACTTCGAAAGCGATAGGTTTCCATAGCGTAATTTCGAGCCGCCATGTTCTTTAGAATTCCTGTCTGAATAACGCCAAAGAATCCAAGGCTGAAGTTAAACAAGATCATAATTACCGAAAAAATTCCTACGATCTCTAATGCTGCCATACCTTTTTCGTTTTTTAGCATCCGTTATCCTCCATAGGAAAGTACTTCGGATTACTGCCTGCCTGCGTGTCGTAGGTAGCAAATCGGGCATCGATTTCAATTAAGGCACGATGTCTATTTTCTACTCTAAAATATTTCTGACATTCCTCTTGAGTTGGATTTCTGAGCATAAAGCCAGTGACTTTCGCTGTCATGGGCTCGTCTTGCGGATTTGTACTTCCTAGTGGTCCTAGTTTTAAATTCAATAGTTTAGTACCAAATACCAGGCGCACACCTGTAGCTGGCAGTCTGGTACCATCGGTGCTTGCAATGTATTCTGAAAATATTTCGCCGTTAACGCCGCTGCGGAAAGCCGGAGAATCATAACCTAAACTAAACCAGCCTTGAGAAAACAGCTTTCCCAATCCTGGTTGAGCCATCATTTTGGTAAATTTTTTTCGTGCTAAATTTTCCTGTTCAGCCACAGTAACGTGACCACCAGAGTAGATTCGCCCTACCGAGAAGGCAACATACTGAGCGACAAATGCAGTAGATAGTGTAAATGCGATCGCAAAGAACATAACACTAAACGCCACGCTGATTAACAACGCGATCGAGAATTCTACTGTTAGGAATCCCTTTGAGTTTTTTCTTAGTGCTAGCTTCATAACTACTCTAATTCACGACCATCATTAGTCGGTTCTATTATTCTTGTTGTAGAGTCGCCACTTTTTCATGATTGTGTGGGTGTTTAGCTCGCGTTGAGGCGGGGTCACCCCAAGCGCCATTCTCTATCATCCCTGAGATTTTTGCCCATGGCTTTGTTAACATATTCGCAAAGATCTGTTTTTCTTCAGCCCATTTTTTTAAGCCCAAGAATAACATGATACCAATCGACAACAAGAGCACCGCTTCAATAACAAATTGGCCTTTAGATTTTCTATTTTTAAAATCTACTTCGCTTTTTGCCACTGAAGCGCCTGACCGTTCTCCATTTTAAATCCATGACCAGTCGTTAGATGTTTTTCCACACGCGCACCCAGCACCGGACCATAGTCACGGAATGCTTCCATCGGCGCGCTGAAGAAGAACTTCAAACCGATCATGAACATACAAAAAAGTAAGAGAACATACTCTATTGTCATTAATCAAACCTTATTGGTTTACTACGCCGTCCATACCAGATTCAGTTTTACCAACAACTTCGTTGAACTTAGTTGTGATTCTGCCTTTGAAAGCAAAAACTAAACCGATAATAACAACTAATAACAAGATATATTCAACCATACCTTGCCCTTTTTGGTTTTTCAAAAATTTCATTTTGTTCTTTTTATTTACTGTTTTCATAAATCCTCCACGTAAAAATTAGATTATTGCGCTTGTTTCTATTATCGAACATTTCTCAAGGAAACATGAGTGCAAAACTAAAACTTCTCATTGTGATACACTTCCGCATTCCTTACCGACCAGACCTTTGTCAGTCACCGTTGACCAAACAATCCACTGACTGATATTTTTACAGATAGAACTTCTAATTTAAGGAAAATCCATGCAAAAGCAGTTAATCCGCCTGTACGTAGTTTGTGTCGTCGTTTTATTCGTTGTTAATGTTGTCGTTAGTTAGTTCTTGTTTTGAATTTCAAAAATAAATCTCGATAGCGCAAGGGCCTTCCTTTTGAAGAGGGCCTTTCCTTTTATCAGGCCGCCCATCCCTGGGCTTCACTTGAGGAACCGCCATCCTTGGCGCAAGTGAGCCTGCTAAAAGGAAAGGCCCTCTTCAA
>ERZ761610.113-NODE-113-length-76971-cov-31.461789_pt1 | contig 76971 bp, 70 predicted proteins | sample MGYA00512164_ERZ761610 | MGnify/ENA primary metagenome ERZ761610 (study PRJEB28899, sample SAMN02850038) | bioreactor sludge metagenome | biome: EBPR Sludge; feature: EBPR Bioreactor; material: flocular biomat | place: Australia: Thorneside Wastwater Treatment...
GACCGCCCCGCCTCTGCCCCGGCGGCGGACGCCGGCGCAAGATGGCCGGCCAAGCGCGCCATGAAGCGGGCGAAATAGACATCGAGATCGGTCAGCGCCTCCTGTTCGCGCAAGATCGCCAAGGCATCGCGGCGGTCGGCCGGCGCGCCATCGCTCACGCCGCAGTCCCGCCGGTCGCCATCAACTCATCCAGCGCCGTGATGAGCGCGAGCGTCGGACGGTCCTGAAACACCCCGCACTCCGGACCCACTTGCGGGTCCATGCCGCGCAGGAAAAAATAGAACACGCCGCCGAAATGCCGCTCGTAGTCGTAATTCGGCACCCGCAACCGCAAGTAGCGGTGCACGGCGATGCTGTAAATCAGATATTGCAGCAGGTAAGCCTCGCGGGCCATCGCCTCGTCCAGCCGCGCGCGCCGGTAAGCGGCCGGTTCGGGACCGAGCCAGTTGGACTTGTAATCGGCCAGGTAAAACCGGCCTTGCGCCTCGAACACCAAATCGATAAACCCCTTCATGTAGCCCCGCAAGGGACTGAACTCCAGCCGCTCGACCGTCTCGCGCAACGGACCAACCGCGCGGCCGTGCCGCGCCAAAACCCGCCGCAGCGCCTCATCTTTTAAGTTATTGATCGGATAGTAGAATTCCAATTCGTCGAGCCGCTGGGCCGGCGCGATCCACGCCAACCGCAAGCCGTTCGCATCCAGCGGCGTCGCCAACACCTTTTCCACCATGTCCGACACGGCTGCGGTCCACGCCAGCGGATCCAGGCCGTGATTTTTGAGTGTCTTGGCGACCAGCTCTTCCAAGCGCGCCCGGTCGCGCTGCGTAAAATCCCAGCGCTCGAAAATCGCGTGCAGGCAGGTGCCCGCGCGCGCGCCGCGCGGAAAATCGAAAATGCTAACGCCGGGAGCCGGAATCGAGGGCTCAAGCGGTTCGAGGGGTTTCTCGTAAACGGCCGCCATATCGTAATCCGGCAGCTCGCCGGATTGACCGGTCGCCAGCGCGCTGAAACTGCCTACCCGCCAGGAGTCCATCAGCGTACCTGTCCACGGCCGCGCCCTCGATTCGGGTTCGACGACGGATGGCGGCTGATAACGTTGGCCTGATTCTCGCGGGAGCGCCGAAACGGCGACCCCCTCCGCCGCCGCGAACGCGGCTTGCACATCGCCGAGAAACGCCCCCGGAGTGAGGCCCTCGAACCGTTTTCGAGTGACGTCCAACGCATCCTGCGAAGGCCCCGCCGCTGGAGGATGATGCAGGAGCCAAGCGGGCGGCGCGGTTCCGGCGTCCTTGATCTTGCCCCAGACCAGATAGCAACGCTGCTTGGCGCGGGTCAGGGCGACATAGAACAGCCGCAAATTTTCCGCCATCTCCTCATGGCGCGCGAGCGGACGGGCGGGATCGCCTTCGCCCGCGCCGAAGGCGAGAAAGGTGCGGCTCGGATCCAGCGGATCGTGATAGAGCAAGGTGCTGTTGCTGGCCGCATCGCTGCGCAGCTTGCCGTTCCATGCAAACGGACAGAACACCACCGGATATTCCAAGCCCTTGCTTTTGTGAACCGTGACAATCCGCACCAGGTTCTCGTCGCTTTCCAGCCGCAACTGGTGTTCCTCGTCCTGACCGCCCGGCAGGCGTCGCCGCTCGACCAACCACTTGCACAGTCCGGCCAAACCGGGTCGAGCGCGGCTGGCAAGGTGCAGCAATTCGCCCAGATGCAGCAGGTTAGTCAGCCGTCTTTCACCGTCGCGAAACGCCAGCAACCGCCGCGGGACGCCCTCTCCGATCAACCACGCTCGAAAAAAACGGATGAAGCCGCATTCGAGCCACAACTGCCGGTAGTTTTGCAAGGTTTCAAGCCAGCCCGCCCAGGCCCGCTCGTCCTCGCGCAGCCGGTACAGCGCCTCGCCGCTCAATCCGAACAGCTCGGAAGCCAATAACGCCCGTACGCCGCCCTCGTTGCCCGGTTCCGCCACCGCCGCCAGCAGCCATTCCAATTGCCGCGCCTCTTCCGAGGCGAACACGCTGTCATCGGCCTGCTGGACGCTGGGAACGCCCAGCCGCAGCAGCGCCTCTTGAACCGCCCGCCCTTGCCGGTGGCTGCGCACCAGCACGGCGATATCGCCCCCGGTTAAATCCCGCGCGGTTTCCGCTCGCGCGCCCTCGCCGATGCGCGCTTGACCGCGCGCCCCGAGATTGAGCAGCCGGGCGATTTCGGCGGCGGTGGCGCGGATGGCGCGCTCGTTAGCGATCCCTTTGGCAATCGGCTTCTCCGCGTCCGCTTCCAGCAACCAAAGCTGAAACGGCGGCTCCGAGCGGCCTTGCAACCACAGCGGTTCGAACGGTTTGCGTTCGGTCGGCCGCGCCGGATGAAACGGGATGCCTTCGAACAGAAACGGTCGGGGCCCGCCCGCTCCGAACACGGCGTTGAACGCTTGCAGCAGGCGCGGGTCGGACCGCCAATTCACGTCGAGGGTGTAGTGGCGCGGCGCATCGCGACGGGCGGTCAGATAGGCGAAGATGTCCGCGCCCCGAAAGCTGTAGATGGCCTGCTTGGGATCGCCCACCAGAAAAACCGGCTTGCCGGTGCCAGCGTAAATGCGCCGGAAGATGGCGTATTGCACCGGATCGGTGTCTTGAAACTCATCGATCAAGGCGGCGAAATAGCGGCGGCGCAGGGTTGCGCTCAGCGCTGCGCCCTGGCGGTGCTGGCCTAGCGCCTCATGCAGGTTGACCAATAGATCGTCGTAAGATTGCAGCTGTTGCCGGCGCTTTCGGGTCGCCAGTTCGGCGTTGCAGTACGCTAGCAGCTTGACCGGAAGTTGATGCCGGCAATAGTCCGCCAGAGCCTCGCAAGCGACTTTAAGCGTTTCGCAGGCATCGAAAAAAGGATGCTGGGGGGCGGTTTTGCCTTTGTTGACCGAAGCGTGCAGCCGGGACGCTGTAAACTGGTCGAATTTTCCGAACAGCACAGGCGCAGGCGGTTCGGCGGCCAGATAACGTTCCATGCTTTCCAGCCAGACCGGAATCGACTGTAAGCCGTACTTATTACGGTTGAGCGCAGGCGATTTCAGCAGTAGCGCCTCAATGGCGGTCCGCTCTCGCGACCATAAGTCGCCAGCCTGGCGGAACGCCTCGACAAAGCCCTGCTCTAGCGCCGCGCCATCGCGTTGCCCGCCCGGCGTCAGCACGTTCAGATACGGTTTGCCCAGATGGCGTTGGATCTCGCCGAGCAGGCGCTCCGGACTGTAGCGCTCGTCTAGAACATAACGGACCACCGAGGGCGATGCGCCGTACAATTCCCGCCGCCAAAAATCGTCGACGATCTCCTGGAGCAGATCGGCGGTGTCGGCCAGCAGTTCAGTGTCGAACGACAAGCCGCTTTCGAAAGCGTTATCGCCCAGCACCCGCTTGCAAAAGCCGTGAATGGTGAAGATGGCGGCCTCGTCGAAGCCGCGCGCCGCGTTGGTCAAGCGGCGCAGGGCCAGATCTCGATCCCGCTGCAAATCCAGCAAGCGCGTGGCGAGATCGTCCTCCTCGGACGCCCGCCCGCGCAAGAACGCCTGACGGACTTGCCCCAGCCGTTCCCGGATGCGGTCGCGCAGTTCCTTGGTCGCGGCGTTGGTGTAGGTGACCACTAAAATCCGGTTGACCGGAATCCCCGCCTCGACCACCAACCGCACATATAGAGCAGTGAGGGTATAAGTCTTCCCGGTTCCGGCGCTGGCTTCGATCAGGTTGAAATGATCGAGCGGGATGCCGAGCGGATCGAGGCTTTCCACGTCAAGCGCGCTTCAAGCTACGACCATCAGCGCCGCGGCTCGCGAGGCCGGTAAAACACCCGAAACAGCACGCCCCATTTATCGCGCCAGCGCAGGCGATCATCCGACAACGCCTCCAGAAAATCCGACAGGGCCTTGGATTTGGTCACGGCGTAGATCACTAGCAGCACGCTGGGCGTAAGAACGCCGAAGAAAATCAAGATTTTGCCCCAGATAGGATTATCCGCCTCGTCAAAGATATTCATGCCGAGAAAACCGGTCGCCACGGTGGCGATCAACCCCAAGGTGGTCACCACGGTCAAGCGGACCACGGTGTTGGCTTGCCGGCGCAGGCCGTCGCTATCCAGATATTGATTCATCTCCTTTACCGCCGCGCTGACATCCTCGTAAATCCGGTCGGTGTCGAGATGGCCGGTCAGCAAGCGGAACAGATCGCGTGCTTGCGCCTGATTGGACACTTCGTGAAACCAATAGCGGTGGGTAAAACGCAGGAACGTCTCCATCACCCGACGGATTTCCCGCTTGAAGCTCTTGACCGAATCCATGTCGCGGATTTCGAGTTGGCTGATCGCCATCACCAGCCATTCCGAAAACAGCATGAGGGTCGCTTTGTGAAAATGGGCGATGAGGTTGACCAGAAAATATTGGTGGCGGAACTGGCCGAGCAGGCCGGTTTCCGGATCGGCGAAGAACCGTTCGCTCGCCTTGCCCACCACCACGAAGGCATGGCCGCAACAGAGGTAGCGGCTGCTGAGCGCCGGATTGGTGGGGTCCCAGAATTTGTCGTAGCAATACTGCTGTTCGAAATGGGCCAGTTCCGCCTCGGAGTACGGCAGCGTGTCGGACGGGCCGGCCTTGGTAATGAGGGCCAGCCGGGCAAAATCGCCGCGCGTCAGCGCCTGAGGGTCGTTGACGCTCACATAGGCCAGCAGCGGCATCCGATGGTATTCGATCTGCCGGTAGCGAATCACGCCTTCCTGGCTGGTGTTATACAGCGCCAGCGGCCGCAGCAAGAATTCCCAGTGGGCGGAGATGTTGGGCGTGCGATTTTGACAGACGAAGTGCAGATATTTGCGGCGGTTTTCATAATCGGACACCGCCAGCGTTTCGCCGCTCGCGGACAGCCATTCCACCCGGTAGGGACATTGACCGCCCTGGCCGTCGGCCTCCCAGAATCCCGGATAGGTCCGGCCGACCTTAAACAGCACATCCTCGACCAGCAGCAGCGGCAGGTCGTTGGCGAAGAACTCGACCGCTAGAATGATGATGTCGAGATCGTAGAAGAAGTGCAGATCGACATGGGCGACTTGAAAAAGCAGCGGCGGCGTTTGTTGGTCGAGGATGACCCGCATCCGGCTGATATCGCGGCGGCGGAAAACCCGAATCGGCGACTTGCCGTAGCCGGCTTGTCCGGCGCGGCTGCCCTCGCCGTACAGGAAGCGTTGCACGTACGGTAGGAAAGTGATGAATTCCTTGTAGTGGCGTTCCTGAAAATCCTCGGGATGGCCAAACTCGTCATCCACCTCCCGCCAGGGGCACGCATCGCCCACGGCTTCCAACAATTCCCAGTATTTCGAGATGTGCGGCTCGCCGGCTGGAGGCCGCATGATTTGCAAGGGCCACAGCAGGATTTGCCGGAAATGGCGGACGATGGGGGCATTTTGGCTCACGGGCTGGCTCATTAGTTAGTGACTGAAGCGAATGATTCCGAACGGTCCCTTATCCACCCCTGCGCCATTTCATCAGGTCCGACGATAGACGATAGGGGTAGCGCCGCTCTAAGCGGCGCTACCCCCAACGCGCGAGGCTCAGGCTTCCACCACCGGGATCTTGCCGATCTTGGCTTGCCATTCTTTCGGCCCGGTCTTGTGGACGCTGGACCCCTTGGAATCCACCGCCACCGTCACCGGCATGTCCTTGACCTCGAATTCGTAAATCGCTTCCATGCCGAGATCCGCGAACGCCAGCACCTTGGCCGCTTTAATGGCTTTGGAAACCAGATACGCCGCGCCGCCGACCGCCATCAGATACACCGCTTTGTTGTCCTTGATCGCGTCGATGGCGATTTGGCCGCGCTCGGATTTGCCGACCATGCCCAGCAATCCAGTCTGCTCCAGCATTTGCCGGGTAAATTTGTCCATGCGGGTCGCGGTGGTGGGTCCGGCGGGGCCGACCACCTCATCGCGCACCGGATCGACCGGGCCGACGTAATAAATGAAGCGGTCGGTGAAATCGACCGGCAGTTGCTGGCCCGCGTTCAGCAGGTCGGTCATCCGCTTGTGGGCGGCGTCGCGCCCGGTCAGCAGCTTGCCGTTCAGCAACAACACCTCCCCGGTCTTCCAACTGGCCACCTCCTCGCGGCTGACGGTCGCCAAATCGACCCGGCGGGCGTTGGTCGGCGCATAGGTCAGCTTCGGCCAATCGTCCAGGCTCGGCGGTTCCAGCTTGGCCGGGCCGCTGCCGTCCAGGTGGAAATGGGCGTGGCGGGTCGCGGCGCAGTTCGGCACCATGGCGATCGGCAGATTCGCCGCGTGGGTCGGATAGTCGAGCACCTTCACGTCGAGCACGGTGGTCAGGCCGCCGAGGCCCTGCGCGCCGATGCCGAGCGCGTTGACCTTGTCGTACAGCTCGATGCGCAGTTCCTCGGCTCGATTCTTCGGGCCACGGGCGATCAAGTCTTGAATATCGACCGGCGCCATCAGCGATTCCTTGGCCAGCAGCAGCGCCTTTTCCGGCGTGCCGCCGATGCCGACGCCGAGAATCCCCGGCGGACACCAGCCGGCCCCCATCTGCGGCACGGTCTTGAGCACCCAATCCACCAGATCGTCGGAGGGATTGAGCATCGCGAACTTGGATTTGGCTTCCGAGCCGCCGCCCTTGGCCGCGCAAATGACTTCGACATGGTGGCCGGGCACGATCTCATAATGCACCACCGCCGGCGTGTTGTCCTTGCTGTTTTGGCGCTTGCCCGCCGGATCGCGCAGCACCGAGGCGCGCAGCTTGTTATCGGGGTCGAGATAGGCGCGGCGCACGCCCTCGTCGACCATCTCCTGCACCGATAGCTCGGCGTCCCAACGCACGTCCATGCCGACCTTGAGAAACACTAGGGCGATGCCGGTATCCTGGCAGATCGGGCGATGGCCCTCGGCGCACATCCGCGAATTGATCAGGATTTGGGCGATGGCGTCCTTGGCCGCCGGGCTTTGCTCGCGCTCGTAGGCTTGCGCCAGCGCCTTGATGTAATCGACCGGATGGTAATAACTGATGTACTGGAAAGCGTCGGCGATGCTTTGAATGAAATCGTCTTGACGGATGGCGGTCATAATGTGCTCCCACAAGCGAGGAATGAGACGCGCGGGCGCGCCCGGAAATCGGAACTGATCTTCGAAGTTTCATTTTATCCCATTCTCGCGGCGCGGGCGGCAGGATGCTCGGCGCGCTCGCGGACGCCTTGCTACACTTTATCGTCATTGGCCGGGCCACAAACCGTTCTGGCTTTAACCTCCCGTCGACGTTTTCGCTCTCACCTCAAGGATTCCCACAACATGGCCGATGATTTCAATGAAAGCGCCTTGCGCTACCACCGCATGCTCCCCTACGGCAAGATTGAGGTCGCGCCGACCAAGCCGCTCGCCAACCAGCGCGATCTGGCGCTCGCCTATTCGCCGGGGGTGGCCGCCGCGTGCGAAGTCATCGTCGAAGACCCCCGCGAGGTGTCCACTGTCACCGCCCGCGGCAATTTGGTCGCCGTGATCACCAACGGCACCGCCGTGCTCGGCTTGGGCGATATCGGACCCCTGGCGGCCAAGCCGGTGATGGAAGGCAAAGGGGTGTTGTTCAAGAAATTCGCCGGCGTCGACGTGTTCGATATCGAAATCAGCGAGCGCGATCCGGACAAGCTGGTGGAAATCATCGCCAGTCTGGAACCCAGTTTCGGCGGCATCAATTTAGAAGACATCAAGGCCCCGGAGTGCTTTTACATCGAGCGCCAGCTACGCGATCGCATGAAGATTCCGGTGTTTCACGACGACCAGCACGGCACCGCGATCATCACCGCCGCCGCCGTGCTCAACGCGCTGTCGCTGGTCAACAAGCAAATCGGCGAGGTGCGAGTGGTGACCTCCGGCGCGGGCGCGGCCGGCATCGCGTGCCTGGACTTGCTGCTGGACTTGGGGCTGAAGCGGGAAAACGTCGTGGTCTGCGACAGCCGGGGCGTGATTTATAAAGGTCGCGGCAATCTCGATGCCGAAAAAGCCGCCTATGCCGCCGACACGCCGGCGCGCACCCTGGCGGAAGCCGTGGTCGGGACGGATATTTTCCTGGGCTTGTCCAAGGCCGGAGTGCTGACCGGCGAAATGGTCAAGACCATGGCCGACAAGCCGCTGATTCTGGCGCTGGCCAATCCGGTGCCGGAAATCTTGCCGGAAGTAGCCAAGGCGGCGCGGCCCGACGCCATCATCGCCACCGGCCGGTCCGACTACCCCAATCAAGTGAACAACGTCCTATGTTTTCCCTATATCTTCCGGGGCGCGTTGGACGCGGGCGCGACCACCATCAACAAGGCGATGCAACTGGCCTGCGTGCGCGCCTTGGCGGAACTGGCGCGCGAACCGCACTCTCAGGAGGAAACCGCCGCTTACGGCGACCAAGACATCAGCTTCGGGCCGGAGTATTTGATCCCCAAACCCTTCGAGCCGCGGCTGTTGCTCACGCTGCCGCTGGCGGTCGCCAAGGCGGCGATGGACAGCGGCATCGCCACCCGGCCGATTCAGGATTTCGCCGCCTATCACACCACATTAAGCCAGCGGGTCTATCGCTCCGGCCAGATCATGCGGCCGATCTTCGAGCGCGCCAAAGCCGAACGCAAGCGGGTGATTTACGCCCAGGCCGAGGAAGAACGGATGCTGTGGGCGATTCAGGGGATCATCGACGACGGGCTCGCCAAACCGATTCTGATCGGACGGCGTTGGCGGATCGAACAGCGGATCGCCGAGTTGGGGCTGCGCATCCGCGCCGATCAGGATTTCGAGGTGATCGACCCCCAAAACAATCCCTATTACGAGGAGTGCTGGCAGGAATACCATCAATTGCGCGGGCGCTTCGGCGTCGATCCCAACAAAGCGCGGGTTCGGGTCAACACCCGCGCCACCGTGATCGGCGCGCTGCTGCTGCGCTTGGGCTACGGCGACGCCTTGATCTGCGGCTTGATCGGCGGTTATCCCGATCACATCAATTATGTGTTGGACATCGTCGGCCTGCGCGAGGGCGTCAAAACCCCGGCGGCGATGAATATGCTGATCACCTCGCACGGTCCCTTGTTTTTCTGCGATACCGACATCAACGCCGACCCGAACGTCGAGGAAATCGCCGATATCGCCTTGCTGGCGGCGGAGGAAGTCGGCCGTTTCGTCACGCCGAAAGTCGCCCTGCTATCCCATTCCAGCTTCGGATCGCATAAATCGCCGCAGGCGCGCAAGATGGCGGAAGCGCTGCAACTGATCCGCCAGCGCGCGCCCGATCTTGAAGTGGACGGCGAAATGCGCGGCGATGCCGCCTTGTCCGAGGAACTGCGCAGCCGGGTATTCCTGCATTCGCGGCTGAAGGGAGCGGCCAACCTGCTGATTATGCCCAACGCGGACGCCGCCAATATCTCGCACAATCTATTGAAAGAAGTGACGAACGGGGTGTCGGTGGGCCCGATCACGCTGGGCCTGGCCAAACCGGCGCATATTTTGACGCGCTCGGCCACGGCGCGGCGCATCATCAACATGACCGCCATCGCCACGGTGGACGCGCAGGAACACCACCTGCACGGCCAAGGATAATAAGCGGCCTCTCTCCGGCGGAGAGGGGCTTTAGCCTCTTGAAGATCGCCGTTCGCGGGATGCGAACGGCGGATTTAGAACAGTTCGATTTCTTCGTCGCCGCCGGCGCTGGCCGCGCCGGCCTTGTGCTTCTTCTCTTCCATCGCCTGGATATACAGCATCAGCGCCTGCTTGACCGTCTTGCCCTGCATGATCGCCTCAAACATCAGCCGCTCCTCTTCCATGGTGTAGCGGGATTTGATTTTTTCCTGCATTCCCATCCATTCATACGGATTGTAGAGCCGGCGCGGGTCGGCGATCAGATCCGCCAGAACGGTCATGCTGCCGTTGACATGCCCCAGCCGCTGGGTCAGCTTGTCATAAAACTGAAAAGCGACAATCGCCGACCGCATCATCTCGCCGACGGTGTTACAGTGCTCCATGATCGCCGAACGCGCATCGGCGATGTCCGGCGTCTCTGGCAAGGCGGCGGCGGTGCGTTCGACCATCTTGACCTGCCCCATCATCGAGGTGAAGGAATTGCTCAACACCTCGACCGACCCATCGCTGTCGCGCATCGACATTTCGATCTGGGCGACGGACAGCGCCAGCATGAGAATGGTTTCCCGAATTTGACTCCAGTCGAGATCGGGATTGCGGGCGGTCGAACCAGTCAAATTATTTTCTGACATGATATTAGCCTCCATTGGACGGCGGAATTTCGCTGGCCCATCCGAGGGCCCGCAGTTGGATTTGATTGAAGCGAGCCAGCGACAATTGCGGAAATTCGCCTAGTAAAACGGCGACTTCGCCAAACTGGTTGCGCTCGTACGCGCGCACGATGGCGAGCAGACGCCCTAAAAGCCCTTCGCCGTTCAACAAAGCCGCGCGCACCGGATCGGCCAGGTTCAATTCCGCGAGCAATTCTGGCAGCGGCGCTCCAAATAGCGCGTCCAACAACGACAGCACGCCCACCATAAAGGCTTGATCGCCTTGGGCGCGATTGCTGGGGGCGATGGGCTCCATCATCAATTCCAGGGCCTTGCCGCGCGTCGCGGCCAAGGTCAGCAAAGGTTGGCCCGGCGGCGCGCCCTCGGCGCGCTGGGTGAAGAGCAGCAACTGCAACCAACGCTGCAACTGCCTCCGTCCTAATATCGCGATGGCGTGGCGCAGGGAATCGATTTTGGCGGGCAAGCCGAAGGCGACCGAATTGACCAGCCGCAATAAGTTGTAGGTCAGATTGGGATAGCGCTTGAATTCGCGTTCGAGCTGGCCGATCTCGCTATCGCTGGCCACCAGATTGATCAACCGCAGCACGCCGGCGCGGGCGGGGTCGATCCGCCGGCCGACCAGAATCGTCGGCTTGGCGAAATAGTAGCCTTGAAAAAATTCGAACCCGAGTTTGAAGCAGGCTTGAAACTGCTCGCCATCGTCGATTTTTTCGGCCAACAGCTTGATCGGCCAATGTCTTAACTCGCCGACGAGAGAAGGGAGCTTGCCGGGATCCAGCGCGAGTAGATCCACTTTGACCACCTCCACCAGATCGATGATCGGATTGTTCTCGGCCTGAAGGCGCGTGAAATCGTCCAAGGCCAGCCGCAACCCCTTCCGCCGGAGTTCGCGAATCCGCGCCATCATCGACGGCGTGAATTCGACCGTTTCCAAAATTTCCAGCACGACGCGATCCGTCGGCAATAAATCGACCAAATCACTGTTTAAAAACTGCTCGTCCGCGTTGATATAACCCAGGCAGTCGCCCAGCACATGGGCCAACCCTAATTCGACGAACGCGCGAACGACCACTTCGGCGGTCGCCGTAAAATGGTCTTCTATAATCGCGGCATTACCCCCGCCGGCGGTTCTGAACAACAATTCATAGGCGACGATATGTTGATTGCGATCAAGGATCGGCTGCCGTCCGAGAAAAATCGGATTAGCGTCCGCCTCGAGCGTTTCCACCGTCATCAGGGTTTGCTCCGGGATCGGTCATGCCTCGTTGAGGCTGCGACAGTCATGGCGAACCAACCCGCCGTCGATGGGTTGCGGTTTGGAAAATTGCCTAGTTTGAAGATCGATGGCGTCAATTTTTTGTCGGATCGCCAGGAAAGTTGCCCGCCCAACAGGATTACCTTAAAAAATCTTTTAAATCAATTAACAATAATAATCCACTTCATCGGAAATTCAGTGGTGGCGTTTGAGTGAGCGTATAGTGTCCAATATGTGCAAGGAACGTTCCGAACTTTATAGCCAGAGGCTTAGGGACGCTTTCACGCTGAACGTCTGGCTTAACCCTCGATTCTTCGCGAAAGCGGCTGGAAGCTTCTATGTCGGCATTCTGGCGGATAGAGTCCTACACTTAGCAAGACGATGAAATGGGCGGACGCTTCCGATAGTCCCCGCGCTCGGCGAAGGCCAACCGTCCAGCCGGTCCGGCGCGCGAGTTTGGCCAAGCCAGAAATAGCCCGAAACCGCTCGCCATGATTTTAAATGGGAATCAAACCCGCAGCGACCTTAATGCTGGACGGTGTGAACGCGGAAGCGGGACGCTTGATTTTTTACACCCGAGAACCAGACCACGCAGCCATGTCTAACAGATCGACCGCGATCCGATGCGATCAACACCCTAATTTGGCCTCCTTACGATCTTCGATCGAGCGCGCTTAGCATGAGGTTTCCATTAAAAAATGATCGCCTGATCAAAGCGTTGTTCAGACAGGCGACCGACCGGACGCCGATCTGGCTGATGCGTCAAGCAGGCCGCTATCTGCCGGAATACCGCGCTGCCCGCACCCGCGCGGGCAGTTTTATGCGTTTGTGCCAGACGCCGGAACTCGCCTGCGAAGTCACCCTACAACCGCTGGCGCGATTTCCGCTGGACGCGGCAATTCTATTTTCGGATATCTTGACAGTTCCCGACGCAATGGGTCTTGGGCTGTCGTTCAGTGAAGGGGAAGGACCGCGCTTCGCCCGGCCGGTGCGCTCGGCGGCCGACATCGCGCGTTTGGGCGCGCCCGACCCCGAAGTGGAGTTGCGTTATGTCATGGATGCCGTCCGGTTGATCCGCCAGGAATTAGACGGACGCGCGCCGCTGATCGGTTTCGCCGGCAGCCCCTGGACGCTGGCGACTTATATGGTTGAGGGGGGATCAAGTAAGGACTTTATTCGTATCAAAGGGTTGCTGTACGATGAGCCGGAACAATTGCATCGTCTTCTAAACGTGACAACCCAAGCCCTTATCGCCTATCTCAATGCCCAAACGGCGGCCGGCGCTCAGGTGTTGATGGTATTTGATACGTGGGGCGGCGTGCTCTCGCCGTCCGCCTATCAGGAATTCTCGCTGCGCTATATGCACCACCTGGTTCAAGCCTTGAACCGCGAAGTCGAACACCAGCGAATACCGATTATTTTATTCACCAAGGGCGGCGGCGCGTGGCTGGAAGCGATCGCCGCGACCGGTTGCGATGCGGTGGGCGTGGATTGGACTGTGGATTTGGGAGAGGCGCGCCGGCGGATCGGCGCGCAAGTCGCCCTGCAAGGCAATCTCGATCCCGTGGCGCTGGCCGCTTCGCCCGTTCGAATTCGCTCGCAAGTCCATCGGGTCCTTGACGATTTCGGTTTCGGCTCCGGTCATGTGTTCAATCTCGGCCACGGCATTCAGCCTTGGACCGATCCCGAGCGCGTCCGCGTCGCGGTGGAAACCGTGTGTGAAGAGAGCGCCGCCTACCACGGCGAAGGCGCCGCGAGCAACGCGCCGTGATGCGTGTTTCGAACCCCCATCCCGTGCAAAATCGGATCCTGTCATCCGGCGTCGTGGTGGTGCGCTGGCATCGGGATCATTACGAATATTTGCTATTAAAAGCTTATAATTATTGGGATTTTCCAAAAGGCGTCGTCGAGATGGACGAGTCGCCGCTGCAAGCGGCCATCCGCGAGGTGGAAGAAGAAACCACGTTGACCGACCTGCGCTTCCGCTGGGGCGACGTCTACCGGGAAACCCATCCTTACAACCAAGGTCGCAAGGTGGCGCGCTACTACATCGCCGAAGCGCTTTCCACCGAGGTCCGGTTACCCAATAATCCGGAATTGGGCCGTCCGGAGCACAGCGAATTTCGCTGGGTCGATCATGCGGAAGCCTGGATCCTGCTGACCCCGCGCGTGCGCGCCATTTTGGATTGGACCGATGAGATCATGGCCCGTGTCGCCCGACGGCGCTGAGTGGGGTTTTTAGCCGCGCGCGTCCGAAATCGGGCTTTCGCAACCCCACCGTGGCCGTATTTATCACCATAGGAGGTCTGTCGATGCCGCAACCCTATCAACCGCTTCCGTTCCACCATTTTGAAAGCGGCGCCGGCTATTTTCGACCGAGGCAACAGTTGCCGGAGCACGTCACCGAGGACGATCCGGCCACCAGCGTGATGACCGACTTAAGTCAGGTCACCGCCTATACCACGGAGCTGTCCACGCCCATCAACAAGGCGCTGGAAACCATGGTGAAACGCGGCGTTCGGATGTTGTTGGTGCGCGACGCCGACGGCCAGATCGTCGGCCTGATCACCAGCCGCGACATCGAGGGCGACAAACCCAACCGGATCCTGGCCAAGGCCGGCGGCGCCTGGGAGGATCTGCTGGTCGCCGACATCATGACCCTAAAGCCCAAATTGGAAGTCCTGTTGATGGAAGATGTTTCCAAGGCGCGGGTGGGCGATATCATCGCCACCTTGCGTCATGTCAGCCGCCAACACGCCATGGCCTTGGACACCGATCCCCGAACCGGAAAACCGGCGGTGCGCGGCATTTTTTCTCTCTCGCAAATCGGCCTGCAACTCGGCCTGGACATCGACCGATCCCATCACCCGACCACTTATTCTGACTTGGAAAAAGCGAGAACGCCCCAATAGCGCGCGCTCCCAACGTGCGGCGGCAAGGGCGGATTCGGCGTCCTCAATCGACCCTTGCCGCCAGCGGTTTTCGCTCCAGCGTATCCCGCAACAAGCGGGAATCAACTTGTTCGACAATGGCCCCCTGCCCCAGATCGCGCAGCAGAATCAACCGAAGCCGGCCGTCCTTTACTTTCTTATCCACCGCCATCAGCCGTAAAAAATCGTCGGCGGTCAATTCCGCCGGCGGTTCCAACGGCAATCCGGCGCGGGCCAGCAACGTTCGAACCCGCCGCACTTGTTGTTTGGTCAACCAACCCAGACGCGCGGATAGGTCGGCGGCCAAGCCGATGCCGACCGCCACCGCTTCGCCGTGCAACCATCGGCCATACCCCATGCCGGTTTCGATGGCATGACCGAAGGTATGGCCGAGATTGAGCAAGGCGCGCTCGCCGGTTTCCCGTTCGTCGGCGGCGACGATCTCGGCTTTGTTGCGGCAGGAACGCTCGATGGCTTCGGTCAAGGCGCTGGCGTCACGGGCCAACAAGGCTTCGATATGCTGCTCCAGCCACTCCAGAAACGGCAGAGCCCGAATCAGGCCATATTTGATCACTTCAGCCAAACCAGCGCTCAGCTCGCGGTCCGGCAAAGTCGCCAGGGTATCGGTGTCCGCCAGCACGCAGAGCGGTTGATGGAACGCGCCGATCATATTTTTACCGAGCGGGTGATTGACGGCCGTTTTTCCGCCGACCGAGGAATCCACTTGCGCCAATAAGGTGGTGGGGATCTGGATAAACTGGACGCCGCGTTGATAGCAGGCCGCCGCGAAACCGACCATATCGCCGATCACGCCGCCGCCGAGCGCCAGCAACATGCAGTGCCGGTCAAAGCGGCGTTCGAGCAAGGCGCTAAAGATCGCGTCAAGGGTGGCCAGGGTCTTGTACTGCTCCCCATCGGGCAAAATCAGTTCGGCGGCATTCATCCCCGCCAGCATCGCTCGGGTCCGGTGCAGATAAAGCGGAGCCACCGTGGTATTGCTGATCACCAAGACTTGCCGCCCGAGGAGGTGCTTCTGCAATAAGCCAACCTGAGCTAGCAGACCGGGGCCGATATGGATGGGGTAACGGCGGTCGCCGAGTTCGACATGGAGCGTTTTCATGGGGAGATAATCGTGTTGTCGAAATGTTCAAGAATCCCCGCCGTCCAACTGGTGCAGAATAGCTCTGACTACCTGTTTGATCGGCTGGTCTTCGGTGGAGATGATGCAGTCCGCGACTTCTCGGTAGAGAGGGTCGCGTTGCTCGATCAGTTGAGACAAGCGGGCGTGGGGATCGGCGGTCTGGAGCAGCGGGCGGTTATGGTCGAGCCGGGTGCGTCGCAGTTGCTCGTCCACTGAAGCCTGTAAATAAACCACAAAGCCGCGCGCCACCAGGCAACGGCGGTTATCGGCGTTGAGAACGGCTCCGCCTCCGGTGGCCAGAACGATGGCCGGACGCTGGGTCAGTTCCGCGATGATGGCTTTCTCGCGGGACCGGAATCCCGCCTCGCCTTCCAGCTCGAAAATCAGCGGGATTCGGGCTCCGGCGCGCTGTTCGATTTCATGATCGCTGTCGACAAAATCCTGGCGCAGCGTCTGCGCCAACCGACGGCCGACAGTGGTCTTGCCAGCGCCCATCGGGCCTACCAGAAAGATGCGGGGGGGAGTAGCAGGCATGGTCATAGGTCGCTGGCGGCGAGAGATGAATGGCTTTTAGCTGCCATTGTAAGCAAAATAACAGTTCGGTTGCTCTGGCGCGCGAAAGCTTCAAAACTTGGTGTGGCATGCTTCGACAAACTAGCGCCTCCAAATCGATGGAAATTGTCACTGGCACCACGTTTGCTATAAAAAAGTTTCAAAATAATGGTGCTATACTTAGCTTATTAACAGGGGGGATGACGCGGCCGCTTCGAACCGCGCCTTCCGAACAGGGCAGGTGTACCAGCGCTGTAATGCATTAAAGCGGGGAGTTTTTTCTGATGAGATCAAAAATCGGATTTTTGTCCGCATCGTTTATATTGCTGTTCGTAGGACTCATTTTTTCTTTCTACCCACAAATTAGTTTGGCGGCAACCGTGCCCGACAATATGGTCGGCAACACCGAGGCGCAGGCCAGAGCGGCGATTACAGGGGTATGTGGGCCTGGAGCGCAACCCGACGACCCTCCAGCGTGCCTGAAAGTCGCGGTAACTTATAGCTTCGATCCCGCGTTCGCCGCTGGAATTGTTATCAGTCTAAATCCTGCCTCGGGTGCCGACGTTCCTTCTGACACAACCGTCAATCTCGTTGTCTCCAATCGTCTGATCGTTCCGAACGTTGTCGGAGAATCAGAACAAGCCGCCACGCTTACTATCAACAATACTTGTGTTCCTAACACCACACAGTGTCTCAAAGCGGCCGCTAAACAGGAGGAGAACCCCGCTGTCCCCGCAGGCAACGTCATTCGCCAAGACCCAAATGCGGGCTTTCAAACAGCGGCCGGTTCCACGGTCAACATTTTCGTTTCGTCGGGTTCTAAAACGGTTCCAGACGTAGTAGGCCAGTCATTAGAGAGCGCTAAAACAGCTATTGAGGGAGCAGACCTCAAGCTCGGCACTATTAGTCTAACCGCTAGCGATACGGCACCAGCCGGAACGGTCATCAGCCAAACTCCAAGCGGCGGCTCACCGGTTGTATCGGGTTCAGCTGTCAATCTAACTGTTTCTTCTGGACTTGAGAAACCAACGGTTCCACCGGTGACGCCCGGCGATATCCCGGTTCCCGATGTTAAAGGGCTGACCAAAGCGGCTGCCTCGACCATTATTCGAAACAGCGGCTTGTTGGTCGGCGCGATTATCCAAAAATACGATGAGGCTGTACCTGCCGGCACTGTCATCGACCAAAGCCCGGCTGCCGGCTCCAATGTCGCCGCCGGCACCGCCGTGACCTTGACCGTTTCGCTCGGCCCGGCCGGCGTCGTCAAAGTTCCCGATGTAAAAGGTCTGTCGGAGGAAGCGGCAAAGTCCATTTTGCTGAACGCGGGCCTGACCATCGGTAAGGTTCAAAGACAGCCTGATCCGACAATGTCGCCCGGTAATGTGATCGGGACAGACCCCGCCGCTGGCGAACAAGTCAAGATCGGTTCGGCGGTCGATTTGATCGTATCGGACGGTTTGTCCCAACCTCAGCAATGCGCCGTGCCCGATGTCGTCAATCAGACGGTTGACGATGCTCGTGAGATTCTATTTGCCACCTGCTTGTCGGGCATTGGTTCCGTCACCGTGCAAGCCAATCCCACCGTTCCAGCGGGACGTGTCGCCGTGCAATTCCCCGCCGTCGGCACTCTGATCGGGTATAACACCACGGTCAATTTGGTGATTTCATCGGGCGCGCAGCCGCCTGTCGAAACTCCGAAAGTCATCGGCATGACCTTGGCTGACGCCACTGTCGTGCTCAACAACGTGGGGCTAACTGTGGGTCATGTGTCCCGTCAGACCAGCAACACCGTTCCAGAGGGTCGGATCATCAGCCAAAATCCGCTGATGACCGCGCAAGCGCCCATCGGCTGGCCGGTTAATTTAGTCGTCTCGCTGGGGCCGATACCGGAGGATCCAGGCGCTCGCCCGCAAACCGTGGTTCCAGACCTCGCCGGTCAAACCCTAGCGACCGCGACCGCCAAGCTGATCGAAGCGGGCCTGCGTGTCGGTTTGGTCGCCAACGAGCGCAATCAAGATGTGCCCGTGGGACAGGTGAGCCGTCAGAGTCCGGCCAAGGAAACCACACTGCCGGTCAACAGCCGAGTCAACTTAACGATCTCCTTCGGTCCTTACGCCTACGGCGTGTTGAGCGGTCCCGCGTATATCACCAACTACTCTGGCGGCACCGTTTCCATTATCGATCCGGCGACCGACAAGTTGGTCGACAATATTCCTTCGGGCATTGGCAACACCGGTCCGAGCGGCATTGCCGTTCATCCGGACGGAACCAAACTGTTCGTCGTCAACCGCCCGCAATTCGGACGTAGCACGGGATCGGTTTCGGTGATCAATTTGATCGACCGTCGAGTGATGGCTACCATTCCGGTCGGCGCCGCTCCATTGGGTGTCGCCGTTAATCCGACGGGCGAGCGCGTGTTCGTAACCAACGAAGGCAGTTTTAGCCTCTCGGTGATCGATACCGCCACCAATCAACCGCATATTGACCTCAATGTGCCCAATCTAGCAGTGAACTCATTCCCGCGCGGCGTGGCGGTCCATCCCAATCCACTGCGACCACTGGTTTATGTGGTCAACCGAACGGTGAATTCGTTCTCGGACGATGGCACCAACCCTTATGTCGATCAGTGCGATTCCTTGGTCGCGCGACCGCCGGTTAATGTGAATCCCGATCAGTGTGTCGGCTCGCTCTCGATCTTCGATATCGATCTCAAGCGGCAAGTCGGTTCGGTCGCGGTCGGTTGGGCGCCGGAAGGCGTAGCGGTCCATCCAGATGGGAATTTGGTGTACGTCGCCAATTCGGGCGATAGAACTATCTCCATCATGGAAACCGTGTTCAACCGAGTAATCGGCGTTATCAAACTGGACGAGTTCGGCGGCGCGCCGCAACCGTTGGTGCCGCGCGGCGTGGCGGTCAGCGCAGACGGTAATCGTCTATATGTCACCGACGGTGCTGGGAATCGCTTATTTGTGATCGATACCACAGCCAACCATGCCGTGGTTGGCATCGTGCCAGTCGGCAAAAAGCCCTATGGCGTCGCGGTCAGTCAAGACAGCAAGCGAGTGTATATCGCCAACACCGATGACAATACCGTTACCGTGGTTGACGGCCAAAGTGGGACAGTGATCGCCACAATACCGGTCGGATTGGCGCCCTGGGCTTTCGGTCAATTCGTTGGGCCGTTGGCGACGGTGGCCAAACCGGTCTTCGATCCACCGGCCGGGTCTGTTCGCAGCCCTCGGGCGATCAAGATCAGCACCGCTACACCGGATGCATCCATCCGCTATACCACGGACGGCAGCATCCCGACTTCCACACACGGAACGCTGTTAAAGAGCGGGCAAACGATCACTGTGACTTCGTTGCCCAATCAGGATGGTACCTTTGTCTTGAAAGCAGTTGCCTTCAAGGATAATTGGGCAGACTCAGAAGTGGCGGAAGCTACTTATGCAATCAGGTTTTCCGGGAATTCCAATCCCTGAGTCAAGCTAAGTCTCTTCACAAAGGCCGCGATTGCTCGCGGCCTTTTTTTCGACTCTCAAAGAATATTGCTGTTTGTCCAAAGCAGTGGGAGCAAAGCGGAAGCGACGCAATGTGCTGGGCCATTTCGATGAAAGCGGATTTGCGCCGGCGGCGAGCGGTCGATACAGCCAACGCTGTCGGAGCGGGCTAAGGCCGACTCTGGCCAAAGAAGACTTCTCAACCTCGCTGTTAGCCGACCGCATCAAGTCACTGCAAACCTCCGCTGCTCTTACCGGAACCTGCGATACCATCCGTCTCAAGGCATGATCGGCGCGGCAACTTTATCCTTTATCAGTCCAATATCATGCGGTTATTTTGACAATGCCGCCCGCCATAAAGCCTTAAGATCCGCAAACGGATCCCGGCGCGCGTTTGATCTTCCTATTCTGTATTTCTACGGTCTCAATTCCAGCGAGTGCGATTTCACCATCCTTAAGAAACGCCGTAAATATCAATTCGATCTGAGCTTACTCACTCAGTATCAACTTCATTCCGCATAGCTTGGGTGTTATTTGCAATGACCTACCGGACAATAAAAAAACCGGCGGGGTCGCCGCCGGTTTCAGTTAAAAATCAATGATGATTAAAGCAGTGACCAAGGGTCATGCTACGTCTCTGCATTTAGGGTGTTGGCGCCGCCTGCTCTGGCTTCACCGTAATCTGGAGCGTTTGGGTGAGAATTTCTGGACCCACAGAAGAGAAGAAAAAGTCAACGCTGCCATCCGCGGGCAAATCGCTGACTTCCAGAACGACTCTCGCAAGACCGCCTGCTCCGCTCACTACGGTCTTCGGTGTCACTGACGCGGTAGGAGTGTGTAAGTTGGCTACCAGCCGCGCCAAGGGTCATGCTACGTCTCTGCATTTAGGGTGTTGGCGCCGCCTGCTCTGGCTTCACCGTAATCTGGAGCGTTTGGGTGAGAATTTCTGGACCCACAGAAGAGAAGAAAAAGTCAACGCTGCCATCCGCGGGCAAATCGCTGACTTCCAGAACGACTCTCGCAAGACCGCCTGCTCCGCTCACTACGGTCTTCGGTGTCACTGACGCGGTAGGAGTGTGTAAGTTGGCTACCAGCCGCGCCTCAACTGCTGCGGTCTTAGCCGTTTCAAGCGCGGTAGCCAGTTCTTTCTGCTTGGTGCATTTTTCCTCATCCCTTGGAGCCGGCGTTGGGTTCGCGGGATCGGTCACAACCAGATCACACACCCCTGGATTTGCCGCAACAAACGCATCGAAGGACGCCTGCGCCTTAGCCAAAGTTTCCTCTGCCAAGATCGCCTTTGCTTCCGACGGATCTTTAATGACGACATCGACAGCCAACGATACGCCCGGAATTGGGGTCCGCCGTAACGCTCCACCCGACGTTACCCCGCCGTCCAAAACTTGCAAAGTGACCGGCAAATTCAGCGCCGCGCCGGGATCTATGGTTTGAACAACAGACACAATGCCGGTAGTAACTGTGGGATCGATCTGCGAACTCAATTGTGGAGGCTGAGTAATCGTGACGATACTACCGTCCGGATTTCCCAAATACCAATGAGTCAGAACCGCGCCAACCTGACCACCATCGGATTCGGCGGATACCATGAACCGGCGACCCACTTGACTGGCCGGATAATTCATGACAGTGCTCGCCACGCCGCTGGCATTAGTTACCGCGGTCACTTCAGCAGTGCCGGAAGGCGATATATTACCTTTGTAAGGCGGACAGCCTACCGTATACCAAACATTGGCGCCTACGTTTTGACTGACCTGCTTGAAAGGTGAGTTGACCAGCAGCATGTTGCCCGCTCTTCCCGTAATTATCCGGCTTCCGCCATGATACTCACGCCGTCCTTCAGACGGCAGCCCGTTAATCGTGCTCGGATTTGAATTAATAATTTCAGGATCTTGCAGCATCAACAAACACAACGGATCAGCAAGCGCAAACGAGACGCCATTAGGCACCACGAAAGGATTTAAAGTATCCGAAGCTGTGCGCTTGACTGTACGGTTAGGCGCAAAGAATTCCAGGCCGCCTTCTTGCGGATCGCCGGTGTATCCAGTAATCGCAAACTCGCCATGCCCTTGATCGGGATAACGATTCTTAAGCATATCCAAAGGCGAATCGATCAATCGGAAAGAAATCGGTGTTCCTTCCGGAGGAGGATTGCCAAAGGCGTCGCTGGCGATCACTGACATGACGCGGCTATAAACGCCATTCCAAATACTATCGCAGGCTTGAGCGCCGCATTGCCCATCGATCGCCACTAAATTATTACTTTTTGCGAAAACCGCATCGGCAAAAGGCCCGGTAAAGGTTAAAGATGCGATCTGACCGGTACCGATGGAAACCGTAGCATAACTGGTGATCCCCATCTGAATGCCATTATCAACATTGTTATCCGCGCGATCCGCCGTGGCGGCGATGACCACTGTACCGGGTAACGTTCCGCTGTGGAATGCCACTGTTGCCGGACCGCCAAACAAGCCACTGACCACCGAAGGCCCTTCTTGAGGATTGCCCTTCACATCGTTGGCGCTTAACCACTCTCCTCCGTTAGGGCGATTAGGCAACAACTCGAGTCGTAAAGGATTACCCTCGCTTTGAGAAATGCCTTGTCCGAAGTCATCCCCTACAAAAACTTGAAATAATTTGACGCTACTTTGTCCGGCCGCAGTGCCCGCTGGATTGGTTCGAATGTAGATAGGATCTGGGTCCATGAGAATAGTAACGACCGAAGGCCGTCCACCACCGCTGCTGCCGCCGCCAGTGACAACAATAGTTAAACTCGCGCTAACCACTCGACCCGTTTCGGGATCAGCGGCCGATGCCGTTAAAACTACAGTTCCCGGACCACCGCTTGCGTGAAAGTGGAAGGTCGCAATCCCTGTTGCATCCTCAAATGCAACTTGACGATAAGCTCCAGGCACCTTAATTCCGGGTGGGCAGGGTTCAGATGTACAAACTTCATGATCTGGATCGCCATCTAAGTAGTAAAGCGCACCATGCGCAAGCCCCGCCGAAACAGCAACATTGATAGGGGTCGCCACAAGGTTGCCATTCTTGTTAACGGTTACCGTGACCGTATTAGTATAAACTCCACCAATGGACGGTCCCTGATTCGTAATATTGACCGGTAGCGTTGTTTTATCGGCGGTTATTGAGATCGACATCGGGTTATTAACAAAGAAACCCGCAATCGCATCAACCATCCCCCAAGTCACCAGGAGCATAGCCAAGAATATCTGGCTTAACCCTTTCAATCTCTGTAAAAGAAATCGCATCATTTTAATTCCCCAAAGCAAAGGCAATTTTCTAGCGGCTAACGTTCGGCGACCGAGCCATTCTTAAGAATTTGTGGGGTTACAAAAATCAACAGCTCGCGTTTAATATCCGTTTTGTTGGTGTTCCTAAACAAATAGCCCAGTAAAGGAACGTCACCTAAAAAAGGCACCTTGCTCACCCGCCCGTTCTTGGTTTGCTCGAATACACCGCCCAAAACGACGGTTTCGCCGTTATTCACCATAACTTGCGTCTCCACCTCACGCTTGTCGATACTCGCTTGGGGGCCGGTTGCGGTTTGGACAACGCTGCCCTCTTCATCCTTGGAAACACGAAGATCCATCCGGATGCGATCATCGGGAGTGATTTGAGGGGTTACTTCTAATTTCAAAAATGCATCCTTGAACTCGACCTTGGTGCCATCTTGACTAATTGTCGAATAGGGAATCTGCCTACCTTGTAAGATCGTAGCCTTCTTCAAATCGGCCGTAACGACTTTTGGATTGGATACGACTTCACCTTGACCTTCAGCTTGCAGCGCCGACAACTCCAAATCGACTAGATAATCGGCTCCCAAGATAGCAAACGCCAAGCTGGGCCCCGCTACCGGCAAATTCACACCCAACCGTTGATTCAGCTCTGGAATCAGCGCTGGCGATGCCAAGCCAGTGCGATTCAGGTTATCCACTATGCTGCCCTCGGCACTACCAGGGCCGTCCGCAGCTGCTTTCTGGCCAGTAATGATTTGATTAGCGCCTGTCTGATTTCCAGTCATCACACCTACGTTATTTCCACTTCGGCCTAGTGCGGTGACTCCAAATTTCGCCCCTAAATCCCGGCTGAAATCGTTGCTGGCGATGACAACCCGCGAATCGATTAAAACCTGACGGGCCGGCGAATCCAACTTAGTTATAAGATCGCGAATTTCCGCAATCTTGTCGGGCACATCCTTGACAATCAGTGTGTTAGTACGCTCATCAACCGCCACATCGCCACGCGGCGACAACATCTGTTGCCCTTTATCTCCGGCGGTCTTCAATAAAGTCTTCAAATCGGCGGACTTGGCGTAATTAACCTGGATAATTTCGGTTCTGAGGGGTATCAATTCTTCGACCGATTTGCGCGACTCCAGATCCAGTTTCTCACGAGCGGCAACTTCCTCCGTGGGCGCGATAAAAACAACATTACCGTTTTGCCGCATGGTCAAACCCTTAGTGCGCAGGATAATGTCTAAGGCCTGATCCCAAGGTACATTCTGTAATCTCAGCGTTAGATTACCCTTTACGCTATCACTCACTACAATATTTAGGCCGGTGAAATCCGCGAGAATCTGAAGAATCGCCCGCACCTCAATATCCTGAAAATTCAACGACAGCAAATCGCCTTTATATTTTTTCTTCGATGGATCAAACAGCGCCTCTTTTTCTTCTTGCTCCGGCGTCTTTTGGGGAGGACGGACTTCGATAACGTAGAGATCGTCAGCCTGATACGCTAAATATTCGAAGGGAGGATTAGGCTGAATATTAAGCCGCGCGTTGCTTCCTCGATTCAACGCTTCAACGGTTGTAACCGGCGTGGCGAAATCGGTTACATCCAACCGGCGCTGCTGACCAGTCGGAAGTAACGCACCTTGAAAGTCGGCGACAATCTGGGTGCCTTCCTGCCTGACATCCACGGCAATCCCCGGATTAGACAATTTGACGGTAACAACTCCTTCTCCACTTGGTCCACGCCGAAAGCCAACATCTCCAATGTTACGGGGCGCTGCGATCGCCGGCGCGGTTGGACGCACGACCTTGCGGACAGCGGCGGCGGCGGCGACCGACGTTCCCGGAGTGGCGGCGGGAGTTTTAGGTGCCGCAGTCCCCGCATTGTCTAAGGTCAGAACGACTGAATTGCCCTGAATCTGCACGTTGTACGGCACCAAACGCGCCAGATTCAAGGAAGCGCGAGTTCGGTCGGCCCCTTCCAGAACACTGATTTTATCAGCCACACCGACATTAATGACCTTTTGACGGACGCTGAGTCCATTGCGAGTTCCCTGAAAATCCAGCACGATCCGAGCGGGCTCATTGATAGTGAAGCTGCTGGGCGGGCTGCTGGGCGCTCCTGATAGCTGGAATCTGAGCTGTAGCCGGTTGCCGGCGAGCGGACTGATATCCACAGCTTGTAAGACGGATGGCGGACTAGCGCCTTGAGCTCGCGCTAGCGACATCCATGCGGCCTGCGCTAACCCTAATCCCATGACCAGCAGCAGCAACCATTGCAGTAGCCACCCCTCTGACTGCCGGTCATGCTGGCCTTCGCTCCTGGACCTGCTTGTCATGACACTTCCCCCTTCATTATTGGGTAAGCGACAGGAACGCTTCCCGTTCCTGCCAGCGTCCGGGCCCATCCGGCACGATTTCTTTCAGATCGACCCGTTGCTCCGCAACATTAAGAATCTTGCCGTGATTAGTGCCCAAGTAATTATTTTTTTGAACCCGATGCACCACACCATCCGGAGCCAGAATCAGCGCCCACAGATCATTACCACCCCCCATCCGAAACGTACCCATCATCTTAAGAGATCCTAATGAATACTTTTCAAGTTCTTCCCTGACCCGATTTGGATCCGGTCGAACGCCGGTGTAGTTGCCGCTGAGCACGGCTGCGGCTTCTCGGGTCATTTCCAGTTCCTCTTCCTGAGCGAAGGGCGCAACCAGGAAAGGATCCTTAATACCTTGGGCGGTATAGGCAAAAGGAGTATAGGGTTTGATCTCGGGGGGCGGATCGGGTTTCTTGATCGGCGTGGTGCGTTTGGTGTTCTCTACAAACTGCTGGACTTCCGTTAAATCCCGTTGCGCGCATCCTGCGAGCGCGACCAAAGCCGTCATTAGAATTAACCCGTTCCGAGCGGACGCAATGAGACGACCCGGACGAGAGTTTGTGTTCATTTCTTAGCCGCCCCTTTCCCTTGCTGCTGACCACCCGCTTTAGCTGGAGCGCTACCTTCTTCCATATAGCGATAGGTCTTTAAGGTCGCTTGAATATCCACTTGGCCTGGATCATCCCCTTTTCCAGGAAGTTTTGCCCCCTTGGCGCTAGCGGTGGCGGGCGTGGGACGGACTAAGGAGGCGCTCTCCAAGGTGACAATTCGCGGTAAAGCGGCAACGCCGCTCACAAATGCCCCGAATTGATGATAGCTGCCCCGCGCTTTGATCGTGATCGGTTTAGCGGCATAAAAATCTTTCGGTTGCTCGGCTTCCGGCTTGAATAATTCGAATTCCAGACCGTTTTTCTTACCGGTGTCGGAGACGTTTTCCAACAGCTCGGGCATCTCGGTTCCCGTTGGCAACTGGCCCAACATCACTTGCAGATCCGCTTCCATTTGTCGTAACTGCATTCGAAACGATTCGAGATTTGCCGCAACTCGCTGTTTTTCTATAAAATCCTGCCTCAATTGCTGCTCTTCCTTGGTTACCCGATCCAACTCGGCTAATTGATCGCTGGTAAAAAAGTAATAAGCCGCTCCCAAAGCCGCCGCAAGCACCAAAAACACTAGCACCAGCTTGCCCGCCAGCGGCCAATCACCCGCTTCTCGAAGGTCGAAATCGTTGAGGTTGATCTCGGATAGCTTCACGTCTTACCCCCTCCCTCCGTTGGATTTTTTTCTAATTTGAGGGGCACGATCAGATCAAAAACCCGCGTTTGCACATTGTTCACATTTCGGGTTTCGATAATTTGCAACACCGGCTCGCCAAAAAGGTTAGCGGCGCGAATGCTCCTCATAAAATCGGAAATAATGTTGTCGGATCGCGCAATACCGTTGAGAGTCACTTGATTTTCAGCGGTTTTGAAGCCTGTCAAAAAAATATCTTGCGGGATCAAGCGCACCAATTGATCCAGCATCCGAACCATTCCGGGACGGCTCGCCTGTAATTGCTGAATCACGTTCAGGCGTTCGACTAAGCGGCTCTTGGTTTTTTGTAATTCTTGCAGTTCCTCGGCCGCTTTCTTGAGCCGGGCAATCTCGCCTCGCAGGTAATCGTTGCGCTCCTGCTGGTATTCAATACGGTTGGCGATTTCAGTATGGACCGCAAACACGATACCTAGCGCGCTTAAGGCCGCGGCGGCAAGCATTAAGAGCAAATCGCGCTGGCGCTTGGAGCGTCGCGCCTCGCGCCAGGGCAGTAAATTGATGCGCGTCATATCAATCAAAGCTCCTAAGGGCCAGTCCTCCCGCGATCCCCAGCAGCGGCGCATCGCGTAACAACGCGTTGCTGTTCACCCTAACGGCGCTGCCCATATTCTTGAAGGGATTGGCCACCACCGTCGTGATGCCCAATAACTCCGTAACCACCCGATCCAGCCCCATGATCAAGGCGCCCCCGCCCATCAATACAATTGTATCCACATTATAGCGGCCTGAGACATATTGGTCGGATGAAAAAAAGAATTGCAAGCCGTGTCCGATTTGCTCGGCCAGCATTTGTTTGAAAGGCTCCAAAACTGTCTCGGATAGATTGTCGTCCACTTGGCCGGAACGCTTCATATGTTCGGCCTGCTCGCGGGACAATCCGTAGGATTCAGCGATGCGGATCGTGAGTTGATCGCTGCCAAACCCCTGTTCGCGGGTAAAAATGACGTGATCGCGTTGCAGGATATACAAATTGGTCATGGTGGCGCCAATGTCCACCAACGCGGTTAACCCATCGCGTCCCTTGGCCAAATTTACCGAACCCGCCTGAGCCTCGGTCTTGGGTAAGGTGTCGGCCAGCAGCCGAAAGATGTTTTCCAGGGCATACACTTCCACATCCACGATAACCGGAATCAAGCCCGCTTCCTTGATAGCGGCTTCACGGGTATCCACATTTTCACGGCGCGAGGCCACCAACATCACATCCTGCATCTCGCTGCTAGCCTGGGAAGGGCCTTTTACTTCAAAATCTAGGTAAACCTCTTCGATCGGATAAGGAATATACTGAGAAGCTTCAATCGGCATGTTGGCTTCGATATCGCTTTCCTTAAATTCCGCCGGCATGGGAACCGCCCGAGTGATGACACTGGAGGTGGGGACGGCGACGGCGGCCCGACGCAAGCGCGTGCCCGACCGGCGCCACGCTCGCTTGATCGCTTGTCCCACCTCACCGGGATCGGTCAGATTCCGGTCTTCCATCATCCCTTCGCCGAGCGGTTCGATTGCGAGCGCTTCAACGCGGAATCGCTGCCCGGAACGGCTCAGTTCGATCAGCTTCACCGCCGATGGACTGATATCGATACCCAACATGGGTTCTTTGCGCGTGAACAGAGCCAATTTATGAATCCTCAACGAAGTCCTAAATCCAATTGGACGAAGCAAACCCACCCGACGAATATAGCAAACAACGAAAATCAAAACATGAAAATTGTGACGCTAGCTGGAAATAATGGCAAGATGGCCCGGTCAAGCCGCTAGCGCTGTAGTGCGACAACACCACATCCGCGACCGCTCCAGCCAGAGATTCGTCTTCCCTCTGACCGCCTGTCGGCCATTATCGCACTTTCGGAGGCCATCATGACCCGTCGCGATCGCGACCATCACCGGTTGAGAACGTTGCTCGCGCAGGAGTGCGCGCGACTGATGACCGAAGAGGGAATTAAGGATTTTCGGACCGCCAAGCGAAAGGCGGCACTGCGGCTGGCCGTTAGCGATCGAGCGGTTTTACCGGATAATACTGAAATCGAACAGGCCGTTATCGAGCACCAACGCTTGTTCCACGCCCAACAGCAACCGGCTCATTTACGCCAACTCCGGCGCCAGGCGCTGGACGCCATGCGGTTTTTGGCGCCTTTTCGTCCTAAATTGGTCGGATCGGTTTTAAACGGGACCGCAGGCTTGCACGCCGATATTCAGCTCCACCTCTTTGCTGACACGCCGAGCGAGGTTCTGCTGTTTTTGATGGAGCATCGCATCCCTCTGGAAACGGCGGAACGTCGGCTGACTTTAAATAACGGCAATCAGATTTCCCTGCCCGTTTTTCGTTTCAAAGCCGGCGACGCGCCGCTTGACTTGACAGTATTCGCAACTTTGAGCGAACGGGAACCCCCGCGCAGCCCGGTCGATGGCCGACCCTTACGGCGTGCTGGTCCTGGCGAAGTAGAAGCTCTGTTGGCCTCGGACCTACCTCAAGGGCTCTGCTAAGATCCAAGGATATGCTTTAAGAGTTGCATTATCGCGGCTTTTAAGGTTCGACCGAACCGAAAGCGCGGCGCTTTCAACCCAGCAGCCCTCAGCAGACCCGCACGCCCGAAGCCCACTTTCAGACCTCTCAGGCTAGCCTGAGTGAGTCTCGACAAAATGTTTTAGCACCAACTTCAACTGTAGAGCTTTTTCCGGATGTCCGTGATGGCGCGCATTTTCAATGTCATCCAAGATAATGCTCTTGATCATCGGCACGCCCTTGGGGTCGTGCACTAAATAATTGCCGAGTTCCAAAGCCGCCATTTCAGGAAGGCGTTGATGTTGGGCGATAGCTTCAATTTCTTCTTCCGAAAGCTCGCTGGCTTCCACACAGTCTAGATATGTCAACATCGTCTTTCTCCTTAACCAGTTCAGAAGGGGCCGACAATCGGCCGTTAACCCGAAGCCCCGGGCCAGTTCGCCGCTCTTAGGTAACGGCCATAAGACCACTGAAAAGGTTAAACCTGGCGGACCTGCACCACAAGAGAATCCTCACTAAAAATACGATTATTAGATTTAGGTGCGGTTATAATGGGCCAAGCAGCACAAAAAAAGCGGTAGTGGTTTATCCCTATTTACGCCTTACACAAGCTTTGGCTATCTTAGGAAGGTTGCAGAGAGAGCAGCACCGTAGAAAAGCGGCTTAAGATCGACCGATCATTCAGCGCGGCAGTTCCAGTCCAGCGCCGGCGTTGGGACTGAGACTTTTGACACGGTTAGCCGCGAAGACGGCGAGGAGCCTTAAACCACCATAGGATCGAGGGTTGGACCGCCACCGTCCGACCAAAGCGCTTTAGCGCGTGCCTTAACCAGCACACTCGATAACCCACAATCAAAACTCCTTAAACTCTTCGCGGCCGACCCCTCCGCGCCGATCTCCCTACTGCGAATCGTCTTTGTTGCGCGAGCCAAACAGCCAGGCTTATCGCTTAGCGCATCGGCCGCGGGCAAACCATCTGACTCTGTTGTGGATTACTTTTTCGCTTCACGCTATCATCCGACCGAAGCGCCGCCAGCCCAATAAAGCTCCCAAACGGGCCATGACCGATCATCCCGGTTGTCACGAAAATCCGCCATCCCCCTGCGTGGGTGTGTGCGTCATCAATCCCCAAACTCAATTATGCGACGGTTGTCTGCGCACCTTGGATGAAATCAGCGCGTGGTGGGATTACAACTCCGCGCAAAAACAAGCGGTTCTGGATACCTTGGAAACTCGCCTGACGCGGCTCTTGGAGGGAACCTTTTTCGATTGAACGCTCAATCGCACCTCGATGGATCGGAGAGGCCCCATGCTTCTCCAGAGCCCGCGCCCCGTCGCTTATTGCACAAGCGCACCGTGGAATGCTCGGGCTATCAGCGAGATGACGGCCTATGGGAGATCGAAGGCCGCATGGTCGATACTAAAACTTATGAATTCCCCAACGAAGATCGGGGCGGAGCTTTGCGCGCTGGAGAGGCTCTCCATGACATGTGGATCCGCCTGACGGTCGACCACCAGTTTTGCATTCATGACGCCGAGGCTCGCATCGACGGCTCCCCGTTCAACCTTTGCCCCACGATTCAGGCCCGCTATCGGAAATTGATTGGCGCGCGAATCGGTCCGGGGTGGTCTCTTAAATTGAGGGAGTTATTTTCCGGTATCAATGGCTGTACCCACTTGACCGAATTATTAGGTCCCGTGGCGACCACTTTCTTTCAGACGGTTTATGGCAAACGTTACGACGAAGAAGACGCCAAACCGCCAGAACAACGTTCGGCCCCGCCCGTGTTGAACACCTGTCATGCCCTAGCCAGCACCAGCCCGATCGTGAAAAAACGCTGGCCCCAGGCCTATACCGATCCGGGTGACGGTCCGCACGCCAAGACCCGCCCGTTTTTGGACGACTGCATCACCTGAAGCCACTCGAACCGAGCTTACTAAAGCGTCTCCGGCTTCGGATCGCGCGCCAGCAGGCTTTCCACCGCCTGGCGCGGGTTTTTCCCCTGATGCAATACGCGGTCGACTTGTTCGGCGATCGGCATCTCCACCCGGTGTAGCTCGGCCAATCGCACGATCTCCCGCGCCGTGGCCGCGCCTTCCACCACTTGACCGATAGCGGCAAAGGCGGCTTGCGCCGTCTCACCCCGACCGATCGCCAGACCGAAGCGTCGGTTGCGCGACTGATCGTCGGTACAGGTCAATACCAAATCGCCGATCCCCGCCAGACCCATAAAGGTTTCGCGCCGGCCGCCCACCGCGAGACCAAGCCGGACCAGTTCGGCCAGCCCGCGGGTAATCAGAGCCGCGCGCGCGTTGGCTCCAAAGCCCAAGCCGTCGGCGATGCCGGCGGCAATCGCCAATACGTTCTTGACCGCTCCGCCCAGTTCGACGCCAATCACATCGGTGCTGGTATAGGCGCGCAGGTTAGAGCCGTGCAACAAAGCCGCCACTCGCCGCGCGCATGCCATCTCGCGCGCGGCGACCGTCACCGCCGTCGGCAGCCCCAGGGCCACTTCGCGTGCAAAACTAGGCCCGGAAATCACCGCCGCCGATCGTTCCGCTCCTAAAATCTCCTCCGTGACCTGGTGCAGAAACCGGCCGCTTTCGTGTTCCAAGCCTTTCGTCGCCCAAGCGAAACCGACGCGAGTCGGTAACAGGGGGCGCAACTTCAGCAGCGTTGCGCCATAGGCATGACTGGGCACCGCCGCCAGCACCAGTTTGGCTCCATCCACCGCGCGATCCAAACTAGAACCCGCGCTCAGCGCCGGCGGAAACGGAATATCCGGCAGGTAACGTCGATTTTGCCGGTCCTGATCCAGCAACGCCACTTCGTTCGGATCGTGGCCCCAAAGGTGGACTGCATGCCCGTTACGGGCCAGCAACAACCCCAGCGCCGTCCCCCACGAACCCACCCCGAGGACGGCGACGGTCGAAGCGGCGGACATCGCCTAATGCGCCGCCGGGGGAGCCTCCGCCGCTTGTTGCTGTTGTTGCAGGCGCTGCATGTAGAGGCCGTCAAAATTAATTGGATTGAGCAGCAGCCCTGGAAAGCCGCCTTTGCCGATCAAGGACGCCAGCTCCTCGCGCGCGAAGGGAAACAAAATATTCGGACAAAATGCATGGAGCATGTGGCCCATTTGCATGTCGTCGAATCCCCGCAGGGTGAATAATCCCGCTTGTTGAACTTCAGCCAGATAAGCCGTGCGCTCGCCGAGCTTGGAGGTCACCGTCACGGTGAGGACAACTTCAAAAAGCTCCTGCGAAAGCGGCGTCGCGCCGGTTTCCAGCCGCACCTCGCTCTGCGGCTGCCACTGCTGTTCGGTAAAAATGGCGGGTGAATTGGGCGTCTCCAGCGACACGTCTTTTAAATAAACCTTTTGAATCTCAAAATGCTGGGACGCCGGTTGTTGCTCGCTCATGCGGGATGCCTTATGAGTCAATGGTAAGAGGATGTTACAAGTTCAGGGGAAAACCAGCGCCAGACCGCGCAGCAGTCGGCGAGAAACGATCAGCCTCGACTCAACCGCCCAGCAGCGGATCCAACTCGCCCCGTCGGTCCAAGGCCAATAGCTCATCGCAACCGCCGACATGCCGGTCGCCGACAAAAATTTGCGGCACGGTGCTTCGGCCGGTGCGGGCCGCGATCTCGTCCCACAAACGGGGGTCCCGATCCACGTCCAAAATGGTATACCGAACGCCCTTGCCATCCAACAAGGCCCGCGCTCGCCGACAATAGGGACAAAACGCGCTGGAATAGATGACGATCACCGGTTCGAGCAGATCTTGAGCCATCGGCGGAGTCGGACGCTTATTTTTTCGTGACTGGCAGGTTAGCATCCAGCCAAGCCGGCAGCCCACCGTTCAAGCTGTAGACGTTGGCGATGCCTTGTTTCTTAAGCTGAGAGCAGGCGGCTTGCGAGGTCGATCCGCTTCGGCAGTACACGATAATCGGTTTGTCGCCAGCCTTATTCAACTCGCCGCCGCGCTCTCGCAGCGCGGCCAAGGGAATATGACGGGCTTGCGGGATATGGCCGTTCTTATAGTCGCCACCGTCGCGCACATCCACGATCCAAGCATCCTGATCGTTGATCAGACGTAGGGCTTGAGTAGCGTCGAGCGTGGCGACGCCGCGGATTTTTTGCAAAACTTCATTTCCCACTAACAACCCAATAATGGCGAACAGCGCCAAAAACAATAACCAGTTCTGCTGGGAAAACTCGGCAAAATCACTCATCTAACCTATTCTCTGACGTGAATCGTCGCGGTTTAAAACCGGGGGCTGGGCTTTGCCGATACCGAATTTCCATAAGATCATCTCCGCTGGGCAAAGCTGAGTGAAGCCGCTCTGCAGCAGATTAAATCCCACGAACGCGGTGAACCAAAGCCAATTGCCGCTATGATAGAGCGGACTGGCCGGCACGCCCAACAATAAAGATACCAAAATAAAGGAGCCGGCCATGATTCGGATGATTCTTTCGCTGCTCATGATGGACCTCCTCGCTTTAGAAACAACAACGGGCATCAATGACCAGGCCGACGCCGACGCTGGCGCCTATCAAATCCGAGCGCAAAAAACCTCTCGCATCATGCTGATCAAGCGGAGGGTGCGGCCGTCGCCGACGCGATAGTAGACTCGGTTGGCGTCCTTGCGACAGGTCAGAATTCCCTTGTCGCGGAGAATGGCGAGATGCTGGGAAATGTTGCTTTGAGACGTTCCGACATGTTCGACGATGTCTTGAACGCTGATTTCCCGATCACCCAAGGTGCAGAGAATTTTCAGTCGCAAGGGATGCGACATCGCCTTGAGCGATCGCGAAGCGCGTTCGATATCCTCATCGCGCGTCATCAAGAATTCCGTGGGCATGTCTAGCGCCCGCGCTTCGTCACCGACTAGCCCCGCACACTCGTTATGTATCATTAATAATACAATTTTCCCTTGATCAATTGCATATTAGTATAGCTTAATATAGCGATATTGAGAAGTTACTGGCGGCTTGACTGGCGAAATCGGTCGTCCGAGCGTATCATCGGCCGGCAGAATTTCTGCGGATTTATCGATGTCGACGCGCCCTCGGCCCACTGGGCTCGGGTCAATCCTCTAGCTCCGCTCGCCGCTTTAGATCCGATAACGACAATGACCGCTTTGAACTGAGGAGGCCTTGAGAATGTATAAGATCGTACTCATCCGTCACGGCGAAAGCCAATGGAACATGGAAAACCGCTTCACCGGTTGGGTGGATGTGGATTTGTCCGAAAAGGGCCGGGCGGAAGCAAAGAAAGGCGGTCAGGCGCTTAAGAAAGAAGGTTATGTCTTCGACGTTGCTTACACCTCGGTGTTGAAGCGCGCCATCCACACCTTGTGGACGGTATTGGATGAATTGGATCTGGCCTGGATACCGGTGCATCGGAGCTGGCGGCTCAACGAGCGCCATTACGGCGCGCTGGCCGGTTTGAACAAATCCGAAACCGCCGCCAAACACGGCGAGGAACAGGTCAAGATTTGGCGGCGCAGCTTCGATATTCCGCCGCCCGCCCTGGAGCTGGACGATCCGCGTCATCCGTCCAAGGACCCGCGTTACGCCGGCCTCGATGCGCGGGTGCTGCCCGCCACCGAAAGCTTGAAGACCACCATCGATCGGGTGTTGCCGTTTTGGCACGATACCATCGTCCCGACCATCCGCTCCGGCAAGCGGGTCGTGATCGCCGCGCACGGCAACAGCTTGCGTGCGCTGGTCAAGTATCTCGACGACATGTCCGACGAGGCGATCATCGCGCTGAATATCCCGACCGCCGTGCCGCTGGTTTACGAACTCGATGAAAACTTACGGCCCATTAAGAACTATTACCTCGCCGATCCCGAGGAACTGAAAAAGTTGATGGACGCCGTCGCCAATCAAGGAAAGGCCAAGTAGGCGCGCCACGCTCGCTTTCCATATCGTCCGGCGTTGGCGCAACCGATCCGACGCCGGATTCAACGCTCCGCCATCACGCCGCCCCCAGAATTTTTAAGCCGCGCAATTTTCAGGCTTAAGCGATTGTCTTATTCAAGCGAATATCGCAAGCTTTTTTATTCCCTTTGCTGTAAATAAAAGCAGTTTGGAGTGAACGATGAGTGCTGCAACCCGACCCGGTCTGGCGCTGGCTGTGAGTTTACTGGCCGGCGTCGCGCTGACCGCACCGCATCCAGCCCGCGCCGAGGCAACGCCCCCGACGGAAAACAAGCTGCCGCTGGAAGAACTGCGGACCTTCACCGGCGTGCTCGACGCCGTAAAACAGGATTACGTCGAGTCGGTCAAGGATAAGGATCTGCTGGAAAACGCCATTCGCGGCATGTTGAGCAATCTCGATCCGCACTCGGCTTTTCTGGACGCCGAAGCTTTTCAGGACTTGCAGGTCGGCACGTCCGGTGAGTTTGGCGGATTGGGAATCGAAGTCGGCCAAGAAGACGGCTTTATCAAGGTGATTGCGCCCATCGACGACACGCCAGCCGCCAAGGCGGGCATCCGTCCCGGCGATCTGATCATCCGGCTCAACGATACTTCGGTCAAAGGAATGACGTTGTCCGATGCCATTCAAAAGATGCGCGGCAAACCGAATACCGCGATTACCCTTACCATCATTCGGGAAGGGATCAAAAAACCCTTAAAGTTGAAACTGGTTCGAGAGGTCATCCAAGTCAAGAGCGTCAAGAGCCGCTTGTTGGAGCCGGGATTCGGCTATCTGCGGGTCACGCAGTTTCAAGCCAAGACCGCCCAGAGCCTGCAACAAGATTTGCAAACGCTCGAACAGCAAAACAAAGCGCCCTTGAAGGGCCTGGTGTTGGACCTGCGCAACAATCCGGGCGGCGTTTTGAACGGCGCGGTGGACGTGGCGGACGATTTTCTGGACGACGGTGTGATCGTCGAAACCAAGGGACGCGGCAACGGCTCCGACCAAAGCTACAAGGCCACCCCCGGCGATCTGTTGAAAAGCGCGCCCATCGTGGTGCTGGTCAACGGCGGGTCAGCCTCGGCCTCGGAAATCGTCGCCGGGGCGCTTCAAGACCATCATCGCGCCCTGATTCTGGGCGAGCGCACCTTCGGTAAAGGCTCGGTGCAAACGATTTTGCCGCTCGGCAACGGCACGGCGGTCAAACTGACCACGGCGCGCTATTACACCCCGAAAGGTCGCTCCATCCAAGCCGCCGGCATCGAACCCGATATCAAACTCAAGCCGCTTAAAGTCGGCGCTGATGAGAATTCCGAATCGGATTTCATTAAGGAAGCCGATCTGACCGGCCACCTGCGCAACGACCGTTCCGACAAACCGGAGCCCCCCCCGACCGAGCCGCCGGCTCCCGGTTCGACCAGCCCGCCGGACCCGGCAAAGCTCCCCGCCCCTGAAAGCGATCTGGCTCAAAACGATTATCAACTCTATGAGGCTTTGAATCTGCTCAAAGGCATGACGCTGCTGCACAATCGCAAAAGTGGCTGATTAGGGTCTTTTTTGATAGAGGAGAAATGACTGATGGCCACCGTTCTCGTTCCCCTGGCTCAAGGCTGCGAAGAATTAGAAGCAGTCACCCTCATCGATTTGCTGCGCCGCGCCGGCGTGACCGTGGTGGTGGCGGGTTTGGAGGACGGTCCGGTCACCGCCTCTCGCGGCGTGGTATTGTTGCCCGAAGTAACTTTAGACGCCGTCTTGGATCGAGACTTTGATCTGGTGGTGTTGCCGGGCGGCTTGGGCGGCGCTCAGCGGCTCGAAGCCGACCAACGGATCGCGGCGCTGTTGCGCCGCCAGACCGAACAAGGCCGCTATGTCGGGGCAATCTGCGCCGCGCCCAAGGTTCTGGCCAGCGCCGGATTGCTAAATTATCGGGAAGCCACCGCGTATCCCGGCATTCTAGACGGCCAGACGGAAATTCGTCTCAGCAGCGCCGCCGTGGTGCGCGACGGCACTTTCATCACCTCGCGCGGACCGGGCACGGCGATGGATTTCGCGCTGGCTCTAATCGATCTTTTATGCGGTCGCGCAACGCGCGATGAAGTGGAAAAAGCGCTGCAGCGTTCCTAAAACGGCGCGCGCGGACCAAAAAGCAAGCCGAAGGCGCGTAAAACCTCAAACATCCTTCGGCCAAGCGCCGAGCAACAAGCCCGCGCCGAGGCCCGCCAGCACCCACGCCAGCAGCGGGGCGGGCCAAAAACCGACCGGTTGCGGAATCCCCAAGCTAAACAGCAAGGCGGCGCTGACAATCAGCGCCGCGCCGACGGTGGCGTGGAAGTTACGCCGGTTGGCTCGCCGCAGATCCCGTCGCAGTTGTTCCATTTCTTGTTTGTGCAACTGCACCGCAAGCTCGCCGGCATTCGCCTTGCGCAGCAAACCGTAGACCAGATTGGGCAAATCCGGCGTTTGATCGGCCCAGCGCGGAATGAAATATTTGATGCGCTTGATGACCGCCCACGGACCGACTCGATCCCGCATCCAACTTTCCAAAAACGGTTTGGCGGTTTTCCACAAATCCAGGTCGGGGTCGAGTTGCCGTCCCAAACCTTCAATATTGAGCAGCGTTTTTTGCAATAGCACCAGTTGCGGCTGCACCTCCATGTTGAAGCGGCGGGCCGTCTGAAATAAGGTCAATAAAAAGCCGCCGAAGGAAATTTCCTTGAGCGGCCGGTCGAAGATGGGTTCGGAGACGGTGCGGATCGCCGATTCGAATTCATCGACTCGGGTCGCTCCCGGCACCCAGCCCGATTCGATGTGCAACTCCGCCACTCGCCGGTAGTCGCGTTGGAAAAAGGCCAAAAAATTCTCGGCCAGATAATGTTGATCGGTGGGACTGAGCGTACCGATGATGCCGAAATCCACCGCGATATAACGGGGGTCGTCCGGATCCTCGGCGTTGACGAAGATATTGCCGGGATGCATGTCGGCGTGAAAAAAGCTGTCGCGAAAGACTTGGGTGAAAAAAACCACTACCCCCCGCTCCGACAGCTTTTTCATATCCACGCCCCGGCGGTGCAGTTCGGCGACGTCGCCGACCGGAATGCCGTAAATCCGCTCCATCACCAACACGTTGCGCCGGGTTTCCGGCCAGAACACTTCCGGAACGTAGAGGATCGGGGAATCTTTAAAATTGTGCCGCAGCTGGCTGGCGTTCGCGGCTTCGCGGATCAAATCGAGTTCGTCGAAAATGGTTTTTTCGTACTCGGCCACCACCTCGAGCGGCCGCAACCGACGGCCTTCCTTCCAATACCGCTGCGCCAGCGTGGCGATGATGTACAACAGGTCGATGTCCCGACGGATGATCTTTTCGATGCCGGGCCGCAACACCTTAACCACTGCTTCGCGCCCGCCGCGCAGCCGGGCGGCGTGAACCTGCGCGATGGACGCCGAGGCCAACGGCTGGAAACTGAAATCCTCAAAGACTGTTTCCCACGGCTGTCCGTAAGCGCGCTCGATGATCGTCCGCGCCTGCTCGCCGGGGAAAGGCGGCACTTGATCTTGCAGTTTGGCCAGTTCCAGGGCGATGTCGTCGGGCAGCAAATCGCGCCGGGTGGACAACATTTGGCCGAACTTGACGAAAATCGGCCCCAAATCCTCCAGCGCCAGCCGGATGCGAGCGCCGCGCGGCAGATCGAGATGGTGGCGGGGCAGCCAGTTCCAAGGCAGCAGATGGCGCAAGAACCCGACCGGTCGGAACAAATGGGTGGCGAAGACGATCTCGTCTAGGCCGCGCCGCACCAGCACTCGATTGATGTGCAGCAGCCGCAACAGTTGGGCGGGACCGAACATGCCGTATTCGCGCCTTGACCGAGGATGTCAGCTTGGATCGCCGACCGCCACGCGCCGGCGCAGGCGTTCGATCCGCGCCGTCAAGCGGTCGGCGCCCTCGCGCGCCTGATCCACCTCGTTCATAAACCGTTCGACGGCATGGCGCGGCGGCAATACCGCTAATTCCTGCTGGAGATATTCGCCGCTGTTGCGCGCCAAGACCCCAGACAGCCGCTGGCCCCAGCCGCGAAAACCGCGCCAGAGGTTGCCCAGTTGATGCGCGGCGGCGTCTCCAAACCAGCGCGCGAACTGCTCTTCCCAATCGATCTCCAAACGCGCCAGCAAGGTCTGAAACTCGCGAGCCAGCGCGGCGTCGCCTTCGATGACAATATTGGGTTCGGCGGCCGCCGCCCCGCCCCGCCACTGCCGGAACAGCGCGGCGGGCGCGCCGCGAATCCATACCGAAGGTTCGCCCTCGTGGCGATCCACTACCCGAACATACTGAGATCTGAGCAACACGTAGAGCCGCCCCAGACCCTCAAGATCGACGGCGACCACCTTGCCGTCCAAGCCGACCAAGCGCGGCAGGCTGTCGGGATCGAGCCGCAGCGAATAATTGAGCGCGGTTTCCAAAGCTGTGGCGATGAAAGCAAGCATCACGCGCGAATCCTCGGGATAGCCATTCGATCCCAACCGATCCGGTCGATCCGGTGGGAAGAGCTGAACGTTGTCGCAATCAGAACTTATAGCCGCGATGCACCGCCACGATACCGCCCGTCAGGTTGTAATACTGACAGCGCTCGAAACCGACCGACGCCATCATCGCCAACAAGCTTTCTTGATCCGGGTGCATGCGGATAGACTCGGCCAGATAGCGGTAGCTGGCGGCGTCGTTGGCCACCCACTTGCCCAGCACCGGCAAGACCGCAAACGAATACAGGTCGTAGGCGGCCTTCAAGCCCGGCGCGCCAGGATGGGAAAATTCCAAGATCACCGCCCGCCCGCCCGGCTTGAGGGCGGCATACATGGTGGCGAGCGCCCGCTCCTTGTAGGTGACGTTGCGCAGGCCGAAGGCGATCACGATGCAATCGAAGCTGCGCTCGGGAAACGGCAACCGCTCGGCGTCCGCCTGGACATAGGCCACGTTACCGACCGCGCCCTCATCCACCAGGCGCCGCCGTCCTTCGGCCAACATGTTGGCGTTGATGTCGGACAGCACCACCATGCCCTTCGAGCCCACCCGCGGCAACAACCGGCTGGTCAGATCGCCGGTGCCGCCGGCCAGATCCAGCACCCGCTCCCCGGAGCGCGCGCCGCTCAACCGCACGGCGAAGCGCTTCCACAAGCGATGCACGCCCAGCGACATCAAGTCGTTCATCAAATCGTACTTGCCGGCGACAGAATCAAACACGCCGGCGACTTTGCGAGCTTTTTCCTCGGCGGCCACCTTTTGGTAGCCAAAATGCGTGGTTTCGGGCTGTTCCATGATCGGGCCTTGCGGGTGCGAAGATCAGACTTGGCGCTGGTAGCCGGCTCCGGCGAGCCGGCGCAAATAATCTTGCCAGTTGCTTTCCTGATCCGCGCCCAAATCGTGCAGTACGTTCCAGGAATATAAGCCGGTCGAGTGACCGTCGTCGAACACCAGCTTGACGGCGTAATTACCCACAGGCTCGATTGCCTCGATATTGACTTTTTCCTTCCCGGTCACCAAGGTCGCGGTATTTGGACCGTGGCCCCGCACCTCGGCGGACGGCGAGAACACGCGCAGATACTCGCACGGCAACTGAAAGCGGCTGCCGTCCTCGAAGGCGACTTCCAGAACGCGGGAGGCCTGATGCAATTTGATTTCAGTGGGGCGGATGCTCATGGCCGGTCCTTACAAAATATAACGGGTTAGATCTTCGTCTTTGACTAATTCGCCCAAATGGGCGTCGACATAGGCGCGGTCCACCGTCACGGCCTGGCCGGCGCGGTCGGGCGCTTCGAAGGAAATCACTTCCAGCAGGCGTTCCATGACGGTATGCAAGCGCCGCGCGCCGATATTCTCGGTGCGCTCGTTAACGTGACAGGCAATCTCGGCGATGCGCCGCACGCCGTCTTCCACGAATTCCAGCTTGACCTCCTCGGTCTCCATCAGCGCGGCGTATTGCTCGGTCAGCGAGGCGTCCGGTTCGGTCAAAATCCGCACGAAATCCTCGGTGCTCAAAGCGTTCAATTCGACCCGGATCGGCAACCGGCCCTGCAATTCCGGAATCAAATCCGAAGGCTTGGACAGATGAAACGCGCCGGAGGCGATAAATAGGATATGGTCGCTGCGCACCATGCCGTATTTGGTGGAGATGGTGCAGCCCTCGACCAAGGGAAGCAAATCGCGCTGCACGCCCTCGCGCGACACATCCGGTCCGCCGTATTCGCCGCGCTTGGCCACCTTGTCGATTTCGTCGATGAACACGATGCCGTTTTGTTCGACCGCCGCCAGCGCCTTGAGCTTGAGTTCTTCCTCGTTGACCATCTTGGCCGCTTCTTCTTCCTGAAGCAGCTTGAACGCATCCTTGACCTTGAGCTTGCGGCTGCGGGTCCGGTTGCTGGTCAGATTCTGAAACAGGCTCTGAAGCTGGTTGGTCATTTCCTCCATTCCGGGCGGGGCCATGATCTCCACGCCCACCGGCCGGACCGACACCTCGATTTCGATCTCCCGGTCGTCCAGATCGCCCTTGAGCAGGCGTTCGCGCATTTTTTGGCGGGTGACCGAAAGATCCGGCGCGGGCGGCTCGTTGGCGAAACCGACGCCGCGCGGGCGCGGCAGCAGCGCGTCCAGCACCCGCTCGAAGGCGGCTTCCTCGGCCCGATTTCGCACCTTTTGCATTTCTTCCTCGCGGATCATCTTCACCGCGCTGTCCATCAAGTCGCGGATGATCGATTCGACATCCCGGCCGACATAACCGACCTCGGTGAACTTGGTCGCCTCCACCTTGATGAAAGGCGCGTTGGCCAGCTTGGCCAGCCGCCGGGCGATTTCGGTCTTGCCCACGCCGGTCGGGCCGATCATCAGGATGTTCTTGGGGGTGATTTCGTTGCGCAGATCAGAATCCACCCGCATCCGCCGCCAGCGGTTGCGCAACGCGATGGCCACGGCGCGTTTGGCGGCGTCCTGGCCGATGATGTGCTTGTCCAATTCCTGGGCGATTTCTCGGGGGGTCATCTCCGACATGGCGAGGCTACCGTCTGGGCAAAAGGCAAAAACAGGACGGCGGGCGCGCCGGTCCCGACGATCGGATCACGCGCCCGCCAGTTCTTCAAAACTCAAATTCTCGTTGGTGTATATGCAGATGCCGGCGGCGATTTTCAAGGCTTGTTCGACGATAGCGCGCGCGTCGAGTTCGGTGTGCGCCAGCAACGCTTGAGCGGCGGCCTGGGCATAGCTCCCCCCGGAGCCGATGGCCGCCAGATCGCGTTCTGGCTCGATCACATCGCCGTTGCCCGACAAAATCAGGGTCGTGCCGAGATCGGCGACAATCAATAACGCTTCCAACCGCCGCAGCAGCCGGTCGGTGCGCCAGTCCTTCGCCAGTTCCACGGCCGAACGAGTCAAATTGCCGCCGTGTTTTTCCAACTTCCCTTCAAAGCGCTCGAATAGCGTGAAGGCATCGGCGGTGCCGCCGGCGAAACCGGCGATCACCTTGTTCTGGTATAAGCGGCGCACCTTGCGAGCGTTGCCTTTCATCACGGTATTGCCCAATGTCACCTGGCCGTCGCCGCCGATGACGACCCGGCCGTTGCGGCGCACGGCCAAGACCGTGGTGCCATGCATCGAGTCCATAGAAGTGCCTCTTGCTGTTACGCTGGATTGTACACGATTACCCGTCCGGATCGGCCGGCGTAACCTTCGAGCGGTCGCCGCCCAAAAAGAAGCCCCGGTTACAAGGGGGAGTGGAACCGGGGCGAAATGTGCTATCCGGCTTTTCTGGCCGGACATAGCCCGCTCAGGGAGGGAAGCGGACAGGCGTAAGGGCTTACGCTTATTTCCTAAGATGGGGACGAGTATTAAAAGTTCAATAGCCCTTGACAAGCAAATTTTAAGCGTATCGAACGAACGCCGGCCAAGACGGAAGGCAACGCTGTTAAAGCCGTTCGCCATATAAATCGTGTTGGTCGGCGTCCACGATTCGTACCCGAACAAACTCGCCGACCGGCAAATCGCGTCCGGCCTCGATATAAACCGCGCCGTCGATCTCCGGGGCATCGGCCGAGGAACGGGCGACAGCAGTGCCGTCTTCCTCGATGGCGTCCACCAGCACGGTACAGCTTCGACCGAGCTTGCGGCGCAAGCGTCCGGCGCTGATCGTCGCTTGCAGCGCCATCAAGCGCTCTTGACGCGCCTGCTTGATCTCCTCGGCCACCGGGTCGGGCAAGTCGTTGGCGGCGGCTCCCGCCACCGGCGAGTAGCTAAAACAGCCGACCCGATCCAATTCCGCTTCCTCCAGAAACGCCAGCAACCGGTCGAAATCCGCCGCTGTTTCACCGGGAAATCCGACGATAAAGGTGCTGCGCAGGGTGATATCCGGACAAATCTCCCGCCAGCGCCGGATTCGGGCCAGGGTATCGCCCGTGTTGGCCGGCCGTTTCATCGCCTTTAGAACGCGCGGGCTGGCGTGTTGCAGCGGCACGTCAAGATAGGGCAACAATTTCCCCTCCGCCATCAACGGAATCAGGTCGTCGACGTGCGGATAGGGATAAACATAATGCAGCCGCACCCACACGCCGAGTTCGCCGAGTGCGGCCGCCAGCGGAGTCAGCTGCGTCTTGATCGGCCGGCCGTTCCAAAAACCGGTTCGATAGCGCGCATCCACGCCATAAGCGCTGGTATCCTGGGAAATGATCAGCAATTCCTTCACGCCGGCTCGGACCAGGGTTTCCGCTTCCTTTAACACCTCGCCGATCGGCCGGCTGATCAAACCGCCGCGCATCTGGGGGATGATGCAGAAGGTGCAACGGTGGTTGCAGCCTTCGGAAATCTTGAGATAAGCGTAGTGGCGCGGGGTCAGCTTGATGCCCTGCGGCGGCACCAAATCCAAAAAGGGGTCGTGCGGACGGGGCAGATGCGCATGCACCGCCGCCAAGACTTCCTGGCAGGCGTGGGGCCCCGTTACCGCCAAGACGCTGGGATGCAGGTCGCGCACCAGATCGCCCTTCGCTCCCAAGCAACCGGTGACGATCACCTTGCCGTTCTCGGATAGCGCCTCGCCGATGGCCTCCAGCGACTCGGCCACCGCCGCGTCGATAAAGCCGCAGGTGTTAACCACAACCAAATCCGCGGCCGCATAGCTCGGCGCCACCCCATAGCCTTCGGCCCGCAGCTGCGTGAGGATTTGTTCGGAGTCCACCAAGGCTTTCGGGCAGCCGAGACTGACAAAACCGATTTTAGGTTCTTGCTTTACTGGCATTTCTAGGTCTCGCGGACGAGCTGATCAACATGGTGATGGTATCGGTTTCGACCGGGTCCGCTCTCGCTTCACCCGCACGAACAGCCCGCGATCAGGGTTGATTCTAAAGCTTGGCCGCAAGGGGGGCCGTTTTTCAAAATCGGGGGCGCTGCCTCAGTTTGAAATTCCACGCCGTTAAAGCCTTGATAGAAAGTATTTTGGGAAAAAAATTTCCAAACTGAGGCTCTGCCAAATCGGACCGCTGCTTGCGAGCACGGTTTAAAACTCGGTATATTATGCAGTTCAGCATTCTATCAAGTATTGGTCCCGCGCGTTGGCCTCCAGACAGCGTGGGCAGGCTAACAGTTTGATTGGGAAGGTCCGGCCGTCATGAAGAAAGGCATTCATCCCGAGTATCGCGAAGTCGTGTTTCAGGACATCTCCACCGATTTCGCCTTTGTCACTCGTTCCACCATCAGCACCAAGGACAAAATCAAATGGACCGACGGCAAGGAATACCCGTTGGTCAAGGTGGAAGTTTCCAGCCACTCCCACCCTTTTTACACCGGCAAACAGAAGATCGTGGATACTGCGGGGCGCGTGGACCGCTTCCGCCGCAAGTACGGCCTCAATTAAGGGAGCGCGTTCAAGTCTCAAGGCAGGCTGGAACCCATCGTTGGTCGCTTCGGCCGCTAGCGCCGGACGCTCGACCGAAGCGCCTCCACTTCCCTTCATCAACCCCGTTTATCGCGCCGTTACTCCAGCCCGCTTGAGCAGCGTTTGGGCATGTTGAATCGGAATCGCATAAGTGATGCCGCTCGGCTTTTCCAGGGCGGCTTCCTTGCTTTGTTGGACGAAGACCTTATTGATCACGCCCACTACCCGCCCGGTCCCCGGCTCGTACAAAGGGCTGCCGCTGTTGCCGGGATAAGCGGTGGCGTCCAACTGGAAAACATCGTAAGGTTCTTGCCGCAAGCGCTTGAGCGTGTAGCCATCCAGCAGCCCCGCCTCCGCCGCCGGTATCGCAATCGGGCTGATCGCGGAAATAATCCCGGTATGCGTGACCGGAAATAGCCCCAACACGACCCCGAGTGGAAACCCGGTAAAGGCGACTTCCTGACCTTCGCGCGAGGGTTTTGATTGACCCAAACGCAACGGTGGCAGCGGCGCGCCTTCGAATTTCAGCAAGGCCAAGTCGTGGATCGGATCGATGGCCAACTTGGTGGCCGGCCGCGATTCGATCTGCTTGCCCCGCCCGATAAAAATCGCCAGCGTTTCCTTGGTTTGAGGATCGAGCAGGTCCGGCAATCCATGGGCGTTGGTGATGACGTGCGCGCCTTGGCCGACCACGAAACCGGTGGCCAGGAACTGAGCCGAAGGCTGCCGGGCCGGTTGCACCGTACCGACCGCCACAATGCTGGACTTGATCTTGGCGACCGTCTCCGCCAACTCGGCGGATCGGGCAGGCGCGGCGACCAGCATCGTCACCATCACCGCCGCCCATCGCGCCAAGCGAGTGTGATCGCCGCGCCGCATCCTATCCATCATGGCGTCTTAACACACTCAAATATATTGAACGTTGATAATTTCGTAGCTTTTGATGCCGCCGGGCGCCTGGACCTCGGCGACATCCCCCACGGTTTTCCCGATCAAGGCCCGGGCGATAGGAGAGCCAAAGGAAATCTTACCTTCCTTGATGTCGGCTTCATCCTCGCCGACGATCTGATAGCGGCTCTCCTCCTCGGTTTCTTCATCGCTAAGCCACACCGTCGCCCCGAACACCACTTTGTCCGAGCGCGGCAGCGCGGTTACATCAATGATTTGGGCGTTGGCCAGTTTGTTTTCGATATCGGCGATGCGGCCTTCGCTAAAACTCTGTTGTTCCCGAGCGGCATGATATTCAGCGTTTTCCTTTAAATCACCGTGCGCGCGGGCCTCCGCGATGGCGGCGGTGATGCGCGGGCGCATCACGGTTTTCAGCTCGTGGAGTTCCGCCCGCAGTTTGGCGGCCCCAGCGGTGGTCATCGGCACTCTAATCGTCATGCATGTAATTCCCGGTGAAGATCCTGGAGGCAATTTACGCTGCCGTTGTCAATTTCGCGTAAGGCCTGACAGGTCGCGCGCGCGGCGGCGATGGTGGTGGTATAGCTGATCTTGCGCATCAACGCTTCGCGGCGAATCGAAAAGGAATCGGCAATCGCCTGTTTGCCCTCGGTGGTATTGATAATGAAATGGACTTGCTCGTTTTTAATCAGATCCACGATGTGCGGGCGTCCTTCACCGACCTTGTGCACCGTCTCGCAGCGCAACCCGGCGGCGCGCAGCGCCAGCGCCGTCCCTTTGGTGGCGACCAGCCCGAAACCGAGCCGCTCCAACTCGCGGGCCACGGCCACGACTTTCGCCTTATCGCTGTCGCGCACGCTGATAAAGGCGCGACCGCCGCGCGGCAGCTGGTCGCCCGCGCCCAATTGCGCCTTGGCGAACGCCTCGCCGAAACTGCGGCCCACCCCCATGACCTCGCCGGTCGATTTCATCTCCGGCCCCAGCAAGGGATCGACGCCGGGAAATTTGACGAAGGGGAACACCGCTTCCTTGACGGAATAATAGGCGGGAATAACCTCGCCGAATACCTGTTGCGCGGCCAACTGTTGTCCGACCATGCAGCGGGCGGCGATCTTGGCCAGCGGCCGGCCGGTGGCCTTGGAGACGTAGGGCACGGTGCGAGAGGCGCGCGGGTTGACCTCCAGCACGAAGATGTCCTCGCCCTGAATGGCGAATTGGGTGTTCATCAAGCCGACCACGCCCAGCTCCAGCGCCATCGCCCGCACCTGCTCGCGCAGCCGGTCTTGGATAGCGGGCGCCAGCGAGAACGGCGGCAGCGAACAGGCGGAGTCGCCGGAATGCACGCCAGCTTCCTCGATGTGTTCCATGATCCCGCCGATAATGACTTCTCGACCGTCGCTGAGCGCATCGACATCGACTTCGACCGCGTCATCGAGAAAGTGATCCAGCAGCACCGGGGAATCGTTGGACACCTGCACCGCTTCACGCATGTAGCGGCGCAAATCCTCTTCGGCGTGGACGATTTCCATCGCCCGGCCACCGAGCACGTAAGAAGGGCGCACCACCAGCGGATAGCCGATCTCCCGCGCCAGCCGCACCGCTTCTTCCGGCTCGCGGGCGGTGCGGTTGGGCGGCTGGCGCAAGCCTAGCCGGTCGATCATTTGTTGGAAGCGTTCGCGGTCTTCGGCGCGATCAATGGCGTCCGGACTGGTGCCGATGATCGGCACGCCGGCCGCTTCCAGCGGGCGGGCCAGTTTCAACGGCGTTTGCCCGCCGAATTGGACGATCACCCCGCGCGGTTGCTCCTTACGGACGATTTCCAGCACATCCTCCAAGGTCAGCGGTTCGAAATAAAGCCGGTCGGAGGTGTCGAAATCGGTGGACACCGTTTCGGGATTGCAGTTGACCATGATGGTTTCGTAGCCGTCTTCGCGCAGCGCGAGCGCGGCGTGGACGCAGCAGTAGTCGAATTCGATGCCCTGGCCGATGCGGTTGGGACCGCCGCCCAGCACCATAATCTTGGCGCGGTCGGTCGGTTCGGCCTCGCATTCTTCCTCGTAGGTGGAATAGAGATAGGCGGTGCTGGTGGCGAATTCGGCGGCGCAGGAATCGACCCGCTTGTAGACCGGATGCACGTCCAACTGCTCGCGCAACCGGCGCACCTCGGTTTCCTCAAGGCCGGTCAGCGCCGCCAGCCGGCTGTCGGAAAAACCTTTGCGTTTTAACAAAACCAATCGCGCCCGATCGCGCAAGGCGGACGGACCGAGCGCGCGCAGCTCTCCGGCGATGTCCACCAGCTCCTCGATTTGCCTCAAAAACCAAGGATCGATCCAGGTCAGTTCATGTAAGGCTTCCACCGAATAGCCCGCCCGGAACCCTTCGGCCACATACCACAGCCGCCGGGGCCCTGGCATCCCCAATTCCTGCTTGAGCAAGGCTTCCGGATCGGGATGCTGGGGATCGAGGATTTCGTTGAAACCGTCCGTGCCGATTTCCAGGCCCCGCAGCGCCTTTTGCAGCGATTCCTGAAAAGTGCGGCCGATCGCCATCACCTCGCCGACCGATTTCATCTGGGTGGTCAAGCGGGTGTTGGCTTGCGGGAATTTTTCGAAGTTGAACCGCGGCACCTTGGTCACCACATAGTCGATGCTCGGCTCGAACGAGGCCGGCGTGCGCCCGCCGGTGATCTCGTTTTTCAATTCATCGAGGGTGTAGCCGACCGCGAGCTTCGCCGCCACTCTGGCGATGGGAAAACCGGTGGCCTTGGACGCCAGCGCCGAGGAGCGCGACACGCGCGGGTTCATTTCGATGATCACCATCCGCCCGTCATCGGGATTGATGGCAAACTGGACGTTGGAACCGCCGGTATCGACCCCGATCTTGCGCAGCACCGCCAAGGAAGCATCACGCATGATCTGATATTCCTTGTCAGTCAGCGTCTGGGCCGGGGCGACGGTGATGGAGTCGCCGGTGTGAACGCCCATCGGATCGAGGTTTTCGATGGAGCAGACGATGATGCAGTTGTCGGCCCGGTCGCGCACCACTTCCATCTCGAACTCTTTCCAGCCCAGCACCGATTCTTCCAACAGAATTTCGCTGACCGGCGACAGATCGAGGCCGCGCTCGACGATTTCCACCAGTTCCTCGCGGTTGTAGGCGATCCCGCCGCCGCTGCCGCCCAGGGTGAAAGAGGGCCGAATGATCGTCGGAAATCCGATCTCGGCTTGGCCGTTCAGCGCCTCCTCCATGGTGTGGGCGATGACCGAGCGTGGGGTGGCCAAGCCGATCTGGTGCATCGCCTTGCGGAACCGGTCGCGATCCTCGGCCATGTCGATGGCGTCGGGCGCGGCGCCGATCATCTCCACGCCGTACTGTTCCAACACGCCGTGGCGGAACAGATCGAGCGCGCAATTGAGCGCGGTCTGGCCGCCCATGGTCGGCAACAGCGCCTCGGGGCGCTCGCGGGCAATGACTTGGGCCACCGTCCGCCAATGGATCGGCTCGATATACACGGCGTCGGCCATGTTGGGATCGGTCATGATGGTGGCCGGGTTGGAATTGACCAGGATCACCCGATAGCCTTCCTCCCGCAGCGCCTTGCAGGCCTGCGCGCCCGAGTAGTCGAACTCGCAGGCTTGGCCGATCACGATCGGACCGGCGCCGATAATCAAAATACTTTTTAAATCAGTGCGCTTGGGCATGACAAATCCTAATGGCGAATCCGTGGGCGCGGCGGACGGCTCGAACAGCCGATCAAGACCGCGCGGCGGTTCGCGCTTCGAGCAAGGCAATAAACCGGTCGAACAGCGGTTTCACATCGTGCGGGCCAGGGCTGGCTTCGGGATGGCCCTGAAAGCTGAACGCGGGCCGGTCGGTGCGGGCGATGCCTTGCAAGGTGCCGTCGAACAGAGAGCGGTGGGTGGGACGCAGATTGGCCGGCAAGCTGGCCTCATCCACCGCGAAGCCGTGATTCTGACTGCTGATCATCACCCGGCCGCTGTCCAAATCGAGCACCGGATGGTTGCCGCCGTGATGGCCGAATTTCATTTTGACGGTCCGCGCGCCGCTGGCCAGCGCCAGCAATTGATGGCCGAGGCAGATGCCGAAAATCGGCAGCCCGCAATCCAGCAGTTCGCCAATGGCGGCGATGGCGTACTCGCACGGCTCGGGATCGCCAGGGCCGTTGGACAGAAACACGCCATCGGGATTCAGGGCGAGCACCTCGCGCGCCGGGGTCTGGGCTGGAACCACGGTGAGCCGGCAACCGCGTTCGGCCAGCTCCCGCAAGATGTTGCGCTTGATGCCGTAATCGTAGGCCACCACATGATAGCGGGTGTCGGCGACGGTCGAAAAACCATCATCGGCCAACCGCCAAACGCCCTCGTTCCAGGAATAAGGTTCGGCGGCGCTCACCACCCGCGCCAGATCCATGCCTTTCAAGCCGGGAAAGGCGCGCGCCTGTCGCACCGCCTGTTCGGCGTCGAGCGTTTCGCACGCCATGATGCAGCCGTTTTGCGCGCCTTTTTCGCGCAACAGGCGGGTCAGACGACGGGTGTCGATGCCGGCCAGGGCGACGATGCCGCGCTCGCGCAGGTACTGATCCAGCGGTTGCCGGCCGCGCCAGTTGCTATACAACGGCGGACAATCGCGCACCACCAAGCCGCTGGCGTGAATCCGGGCGGCTTCTTCATCGCCCGGATTGACACCGACATTGCCGATGTGCGGATAGGTCAGGGTGACGATCTGCCGGCAGTAAGACGGATCGGTCAAGATTTCCTGATAGCCGGTGATCGAGGTGTTAAAAACCACTTCGCCCTGAGCGTAGCCATCGGCGCCGATGGACTCGCCCCGGAACAGAGTACCGTCTTCTAGAGCCAGAAGCGCGGGTTTCCTCAAGAGAGCCTCCAGAACGGACGCACACAAGAAAGGAGCGGAGGACATTCCGCTCCTTTGGCTCGGTGCAATTTAAGGATGTCGCTAAACTGGAGCCGAGTCTACCAAATTGCGCCGCGCCGCTCTAGCCGCGCGCGGTCGGTTCAGCGCAAACCGAGCACATCCTGCATGTCGAACAAACCCGATTCGCGTCCCTCCAACCACGCGGCGGCGCGCACCGCGCCCTTGGCGAAGGTCATCCGGCTGGAGGCGCGATGGCTGATTTCGACCCGCTCGCCCACATCGGCGAACAGCACCGTGTGTTCGCCGACGATATCGCCGGCGCGCACCGTGGCAAAACCGATGGTGGAACGTTCCCGTTCGCCGGTGACGCCCTCGCGCCCGTAAACGGCGCACTGCTCCAAATTTCGGCCGAGCGCTTTCGCCACCACCTGTCCTAGCGCCAGCGCGGTGCCCGAGGGCGCGTCCACCTTGTGCCGGTGATGGGCTTCGATGATTTCAATATCCACCCCCTCGCCCAGCACGCGCGCCGCCAGTTCCAACAATTTAAAGCATAAATTAACCCCCACGCTCATATTTGGGGCGAATACGATGGGAATGCGTTCGGCGGCGCGGGCGATCTCGGCCTTTTGTTCGGCGGAAAATCCGGTGGTGCCAATGACCATCCCCTTGCCGGCTGCCTGGCAGAGTTGCAAATGCGCGAGCGTCGCCGCCGGTCGGGTAAAATCGACCAACACATCGAAGCGCTCGGCCAGCGCCGTCAAATCGGCGGCGATTGGGATATTCAAACGACCGAGTCCGGCCAATTCGCCGGCGTCCGCTCCGATAAAGGGACTGTTTGACTGCTCCGAAGCGGCCGCGCAACAAACGTGCTCGGATTGTCCGCAAGCGTCAACCAGGATGCGGCCCATGCGGCCGGCGGCGCCGGCGATCGCGACACGAATCATAGCGAAGCTTCTCCGTGAGAATGATTCAGAACGCGCAAACCCGCAGCCGGCATCGGCCGCAAATCGGTCTTTAAAACAGCGCGTGGCGAGGCAAAAAGAAAGGGTTACGCCGCGGCGTAACCCTTGTATCTGGAGCGGGTGATGGGAATCGAACCCACGCCATCAGCTTGGGAAGCTGAGGTTCTACCATTGAACTACACCCGCAACGCAATGCCAGCCCAGTTCTCCCGATCTTGCCGTCGGACTGGCAGAGGTAAAAGCTTAACGATAAAATAGGGTTCTGGCAATATTGCCGACTCCCATCACAGCGATGGAATTCTGGCAAAATCCTAATCTGGAATTCGAAAGGATTCCTGATTTACGCCGTTCTCGATCGCCTGTTTGAGCCAACCTGGTTTTTTGCCGTGACCCGTCCAGGTTTGCAGGGGATCGGAGGGATTACGATATTTGGGTTTTCCGGTGGATTTCCGTTTACGGCTCGAATACTGCAGAATTTCTTCAGGCTGCATGCCGAGTTGGCTGGCTTTAGCCAACCATTCGTTCCGAATGGACTCGATCTCATCAATTTTCTTGTACTTAATCTCTTCTTCAGCCTTCCTGATCAGCGTTTGCAGTTGTTCGATGGACGAGGACTTGATGATATCGTCGATAGAATTGCTCATGATTTTACTTTATGCCGTTGTTAATGTGTGTATGGTGTAATAGCGTCGTGATCGGTATCACCGGGCTATTGTAGGCTACTTCTTTTTCCATTCGCAATTGCTTCGATCACTTTTCTAATCGCCAATTGCCTCAAGCCTGAAAAAATTAAGCTATGCGTCCAATAGCCTCTCCACGGCGCCTCATCGGTTTCTTCCCCGCTCGAATCCGACTTCATCGACCCATTATTAAATAAAGGCTCTAACCCGTGATTCTCAACAAGAGCGCCGATTTTGACTCCCGTTCGCCGCACCGCATCAAAAGTTTTGTGCGCCGAGAAGGGCGCATCACTCGCGGCCAGCGGCGCGCTTTTCAAGAATTATGGGCGCGTTTTGGGGTTGACATTTCCGCAAACAACGCTATCGACCCCGTATTTTTATTTGGGCGCTACGCGCCACTGATTCTGGAAATCGGTTTTGGCGACGGCGAAACACTGGCCGCGCATTGCTCGGCGAACCCTGAATGCAATTTCATCGGGGTAGACGTGCATCGCCCTGGCGTCGGCCATTTGTTGTTGCGGGCCGAGGAGTTGGCATTGAGCAACTTGCGGATCGCTTGCGCTGATGCGGTGGAGATGTTGGAGCATTGTCTGCCGGATACCTGCCTGGACCGCGTCCAGATTTTTTTTCCCGATCCCTGGCCCAAGCTTCGCCATCACAAACGCCGGCTCATCCAGCCGGCATTTGCCACTCTTTTGGTCCAAAAACTCAAACCAGGCGGACAACTGCATATCGCGACCGATTGTGAAAGTTACGCCCGTTTTATTATGGAAAGTAGCGCCCAGATCCCTTCCTTGGGCAACCAAAGCAACGATAGCGGGTTCCTCGACCATCCCTTTGCTCGCCCTCTAACAAAATATGAACGACGTGCTAAACGTTCGGGACAGGGCGTGTGGGAATTACTGTTTATAAAAAGTCTCGGGTGATAAAAAAATGTTCGCTCCACAGCAGTTAGCGGGTGGCAAACAGCAATATTTCTTCAACCTGACGCAAATTCAGCCTTTAGGTCTTGTATGATCCTGCAACAAACGTTTACCGTAACGACCTCGGGGAGAGGCACGTATTCGATCACCGAACGGTTATGCGGCATCGTACAGGTTTCGCGAATTTATACCGGTTTGGCGCATCTTTTCATTCACCATACCAGCGCCTCACTGATTCTTTGTGAAAACGCCGATCCCGTGGTGAGGCAGGATCTGGAACGTTTCATGTCGCGGCTGATACCGGACGGTTCGACGTGGCTCCAACACGACGATGAAGGACCGGATGACATGCCGGCTCATATTCGAGCGATCCTCACTCAGAACAGCTTGACGGTCCCGATCGTGCAAGGGCGTTGCGCCTTGGGGGTCTGGCAGGGCGTCTATTTGTGGGAGCACCGCCGCCATGGCCACAGCCGGCGCGTGACGGTCACGCTTCAAGGCGACGCGGATACTGAGCGGCTTTAAGGCGCCACGCTCGGCCCAGTCTCCACCCAACAAGCGCCCGCGAGGTCGAGTGCCGCTGCTTTACCAACGGTCGATCACGCCGAAATTGCGCGGACGAGCGCGAAAGGGTCTCCTCCGTTTTTTATATAGGACTACTGGCTGATCGAGGATTCTTTGTCCAAAATTAATGACGGCCGCTCAACATCAAGCAAGATCGACGGGGCCTATTCACCACCATCGGACAGCCAAGCGTTTACTTCAGGTCATGAAGGGGTTAATTTGATGTTTTTAAATGATTTTTTTAAAAACGCTCGCGGCATTTGGCGACAATTTTGGGCGTTGGGCGCCGTGTGCTTGGGGCTGGCGGCCAACCCCGCCGCAGCCCAGCAGAGCTGGGGCTCGTTCTCGGGACCCGAGGTCGCCGCTCGATCCGCTGTCTTGATGAACGCCGATACCGGCGAACTGCTCTACGCCCGGGAACCCCACCTTCGCTTGCCGCCGGCCAGCACCACCAAAGTCTTGACCGCCATGGTGGTGCTGGAACAACTCAACCCGAACGCCCGATTGCAAACCAGCTTTCAGGCGGCCAGCGCCGTGCCGAGCCGCATCGGCTTGCGCGCGGGCGAAATGGCGTCCACTCAAGACCTGTTGTACGGGCTCATGTTGAAATCGGGCAACGACGCCGCCGAAACCCTGGCCGAGGGAGCGGGCGGTTCGGTTTACAGCTTCTCCAGTTTAATGAACGCCAAGGCTTGGCAGCTCGGCGCTCGCAACAGTCATTTCACCAACCCCCATGGCTTGCCCGACGACGATCATTACTCCACCGCTTACGATCTGGCTCTGATCTTCCGTCAAGCCATGAAGTATCCCCTGTTCGCCGATATCGTGGGCACCCGCAGCGCGATGCTGCGCATCGAATCGGGGCAAGCGCCCTTCGGTGATTCGCGCTTCGTGCCGGTCGCCAATCACAATCGCTTGCTGTTGACGTATGAAGGCGCCTTGGGCGGCAAAACCGGTTTTACCCAGAAGGCTCGGCGGTGTTTCGTCGGCGAAGTCAGCCGAGGCGGCGTCCGCTTGATCGTCTCGATCCTGAATAGCCCCAGCAGTAGGACGCTCTGGCAAGACGCTCAGGACTTGCTCGATTACGGCTTTGCCCGCTATGGTTTAGCCCCGCAACCCGCGCAACCGGTCTTTGAGAACCAGCCTGTCATGGTCCGCGGCGCGCCAGCCATCACGCCGGATGCCGAGCGCCTGGCCGCGCTGTCTTCGAGAGCCGGGTTTTCGTCGCGCTTTGCGCCAGCTGAGCTAGAGCCCATCAAAGTACGCGCGCCGCTGTCGGCTCCTTCGACCGCCAACCCGATAATCGCGGGCTCTGTCCCAGCCACAAACCCGACTTCGAAACGCGCCATTTCCGCTCAATCAGCCTCTGAAGAGGATGAGGAGCCGCTGGTTTGGAGCGGTCGCGCGAGCGCGGCCGACGGTCGGAAGCTCGCTTATGGAACGCAGCGAAAAGCTGCAGCGGCGGCGTCCAAGCCGGCCGCCGAGCCCCTGGTGTGGACCCGTCGCGCCACTGCGGCCGATAGCCAGGAATTCGAACCCGCAAGCTCGAAGCAACCGGAACCCGTGGCGGCCGTCAACGTGGCGGATGATCCGAATGTAGTTTCCAAACCACTGCGGAAGTCGGAACCCGTGGCGGCTGCCAAAGCGACGCATGACTCGAATGTAGTTTCCGAACCACTACGGAAGTCGGAACCCGTGGCAACCACCAAAGCAGCGGATGAACCCTTGGTGTGGACCCGCCGCGCTACAGCAACGGACGTTGACGATCTGGATTCCCCAGCGTCGGTAAAATCGAGAACACCGAACCAGGATGACGGTGTGGAACGCGCCTTGGCCTCGGCTGAGGCCGCGCATTCTTCCGATACAACCGGCATGATCGTCGACCGTCCGGCTGTGAGATGGGTTGACGAAGAACAGGAGCGGACTCCCTCGCGCGTCAAGAAGCAGGCTGTCAAATCCGCTCAATCGAACCCGGCGCCGAAAGCGGTTGCTTCAGCAACCAAGCCAGCGAATCCGATCAAAGTGGTGGCGGGTCCAGCTAAAGCCCAAAACAGCATCAAGCTAGCGGCTGCGGCAACACCGTCCAAATCGCTCGCGCCCGCAAAAGTCAGGGAAACAGGCACTGCCCGCCTAGCTGACAAACCAAGCTTGAGCAGCGCCAAGGCCAAACTCAAGGGCGCCGCCGGCGAAGCCAAAGGCCAGGATACCGGCAAGCAAGCGAAGACCTCTCAGTCCAGCAAGACCTCCACCGTCGCGGTCAAACCCGACAAAGGCGCTAACGCCAAGGTCATCGCCCGCGCCGAACCCTCGGTGGTCAAGCTTCCCCAGAAAAATGTCAAGCGTCGGATTTGATGCCTGATCCCGCTTTCGAGCTGGATAAAAAAGGCGATTCCACGGAATCGCCTTTTTGTTGGGCGTATCCTTTAGAAGCGCGCCGGCATCGATCAGCGAGCCGCCAGGGCCGGTACATCGCGGCGGGTTTCTCCGACGTAAAGCTGCCGGGGCCGACCGATCTTTTGATCTTTTTCGGTGATCATTTCGATCCAGTGGCTGATCCAGCCGGCGGCGCGGGCGATCGCGAACATCACCGTAAACATTTCGACCGGGATTTTGAGCGCGCTGTAAATAATGCCGGAGTAAAAATCCACGTTGGGGTAGAGTTTGCGCTGGATAAAGTAGTCGTCGCTCAGCGCGATTTCCTCCAAACGCATGGCCAGGTCCAGGCGCGGGTCGTGGCCGAAACTCTCCAACACCTCGTGACAGATTTCCTTGATGATTCGGGCGCGCGGGTCGAAATTCTTATAGACCCGATGGCCGAAGCCCATCAGCCGCGCGCCGCTGTTCTTATCCTTGACCTTGGCGATAAAGCCGTCGATGTTCGATGCGTCGCCGATTTGATCCAACATGCGGATCACCGCCTCATTCGCGCCGCCGTGCGCCGGGCCCCACAGACAAGCGATTCCAGCGGCGATGGCGGCGTAGGGATTGGTGCCCGACGAACCCGCCAGCCGCACCGTCGAGGTCGACGCATTCTGCTCGTGGTCGGCATGCAGGGTAAACAGCACATCCAAGGCCCGCTCCGCCACCGGATTCACTTCGTAACGCTTGCCGGGAAGGCTGAACATCATGTAGAGCAGGTTGCCGGTGTAACTGAGATCGTCGCGCGGATAAACCGACGGGTCGCCGATGCTGTGTTTGTAACACGCGGCGGCGATGGTCGGCATTTTGGCGATCAACCGGCGAGCGGTGACCATGCGGTCTTCATAATCCTGCATGTCGAGCCGGTCGTGAAAGAACGCCGAGAGCGAACTGACCACGGCGGTCATCATCGCCATCGGATGCGCGTCGTAATTGAAGCCGTGGAAAAAACGGCGGAGATTCTCACGAATCCGGTTATGACGGGTGATGCTGGTTTCAAAAATCTGCTTTTTTTCGGCATCCGGCAACTCGCCATACAACAGCAGATAACAGACTTCCAGGAAATTGCAGTGTTCGGCCAGTTGCTCGATGGGATAACCGCGATAGAGCAATTCGCCCTTATCGCCGTCTAGATAAGTGATCGTGCTCTGACAACTGGCGGTGGACATGAAACCGGGGTCGTAAGTGAAATAACCGAATTCCTTGGCCAACCTGCCGATGTCTACCACCGACTGGCCATAGATCGGCTCCAAAACCGGCATTTGCGCCATCTTTCCAGTGACTTCATCTTTAAAGGTGATCGTTTTCATTGTAATTGCCTCAAAGGTCGGCCGGGGAATCGGAGTGGACTACACGCTGAATGGTAATTAATTGATTACCCATTAACGGTCTAACGACGGTTCAAACACACGTTCCTAATGTGGGTAAAATATTTTAGCATAGGTTGTTGCGCCGCAAGATAACCTTGCGCTGGTGTAAAGTTTTTAGCGCTTTAGCCGATTGACGACGCTTCAAGCACGCGGCTTACACAGAAGTCCCCGCACAAACTCTGAATGATCAATAAATTGAAAATAAAAGGATATTTAGCCAAATCCCGCTCCTTTTAACGAGTGATCCACCCGCCGACAATCCGATCGATGTTGCGGTGCAGCAATCAATGCATTATATTGCAACGCAACAATTTCTCGCGCCGTGGATTCAAACAGGAGCCGTCCGTGATCGTCGATCTGTTCAGTAAAACCTTAGCCAACCCTCAAGTGCTGTTGGAACCTTGGGTTAAGACCAACCAGGCGATTGCCGCCAATATCGAGCAAGTGGTCGCCTTTCAGATCAACGCCTTGAAAACCAATCTGGACATCCAACTCAATCAGTTGCGAGCAGCCGCTGAAATCAGCGATATGGCGGGCTTTCGCGATTTTTACCAACGGCAAGCCGTGATTGCCCGCGCCATCCAACAGAAACTGCTGAGTGATACCACAGCGCTATCGGACTTGGCCGCGCGGTTCAAGGCGGAAATGGATGACCTCACCCAATCCGCCTTGGATGAGATATTGCTCGACACGGCATGAAGGCATGGAAAAGCGGCCCGAACCCCGGCAAGCCGGCAAGACGTATTGAGCGCGGAGTCGATTGCGATCACCAGCGGCGCTAAATCCGCCCTCCTCGGCGTTTTCTCGACCTCCGAGGCGAACGCCGCCCGCGCCGCTGCCTTAGCCGCCGGATTGAGGCTACCCTTCGCGGACGATGCCAGCGCTGGAAACTTTAGCCATGGGCTGTATGTAACTTCAGACCGCCTCGAACTGCGGCGCTTTGAGCCGAGCGAGCCTGGATCGGTCTATGTGGATTTCGTGCTGGGAAGGGCTGCTTACCGACGCCGTTTTGGCGGCGGTCGCAACCAGCCGCTGGCCAGGGCGGTCGGGTTGAAAGGCCATGCGGTTACGACGGTGATCGACGCCACGGCCGGTTTGGGTCGGGATGGGTTCGTGCTGGCCGGGTTGGGTTGCGCCGTTGTCCTGTTGGAACGCTCGCCGATTATCGCCGCCTTGTTGCGCGACGGTCTGGAGCGAGCCGCGCGCGACCCGGAAATCGGCTCTTGGGTCCCGCAACGGCTGCGGTTGATCGAAGCGGATAGCCGTAACTACCTGTCAGCGCTTGCGGAAGCCGACCGCCCGCAAACGATCTACCTGGACCCGATGTACCCTCACCGTCGGAAATCAGCGCTGGTTAAGAAGGAGCTGCGGGTGCTGCGGGAGCTGGCGGGCGACGACGATGACGCGCCGGGCTTGCTCGCGGCGGCGCTGGCTTGCGCCCGACGGCGAGTCGTGGTCAAGCGCCCCCGTCTAGCTCCGGCGCTATCGGGAGCCGCGCCGGATTTTGAGATCGTCGCGCCCAATACTCGCTTCGACGTTTACCTGACATCCCGGACCTAAAAAGACCGGTTTAACGACCGCCAAATTGACCCATAACGCCGGACGGCCACAGCGCGGGAACGGTGGTCGAAACCACGGCGGGCGAAGCCGAGGCATTCTGGGCGAAGGGAGCCGGGCGAGTCACCGGAGCGACCGGCGGATGCGACAACTGACCGTAAGCGCGGGTGATTTTTTCGACATAAGCGCGGGTTTCAGCATAGGGCGGCACGCCGCCGTAGCGCAGCACCGCGCCTTCGCCGGCATTATAGCCGGCCAGCGTCAGCCGGACATCCCCGCGAAAATACGCCAGCAGCCACCGCAGGTAAGCCATGCCGCCGTGAAGGTTTTGCACCGGATCGTAAGGGTCTTGCACCCCGAACCGCTGCGCGGTCTGAGGAATCAACTGCATCAAACCTTGGGCGTCCTTGATCGAGCGGGCTTGATTGTTAAACCCGGATTCCGCCTCGATCACCGCCAAAACCAGTGAAGGTTGCAATCCGTAATTGGGGGCCAAGCGCGCCACCAAGGCTTCGACTTGCGCTCGCTTGGCCGAAGGAGGCGCCCGGCGAACCGCGGCCAGTTGCACGGTGGGAACGGGCCTGATGGTTGGATCGACCGGTTCCGCGCACGTCGCCCGCCGGCCCTTGGGTAAATCGCCCAACCGCGCCAGCATCCGCTGGGCGGGCGCGTCGCCTTTTAACGCCGCCAATCGAAACCAAGCGGCGGCCTGGAGGTCGTTGCGCGTCACGCCCCGGCCGTTGGCGAACATCCAACCCAATTGATACTGAGCGGGCGCGTGGCCCCGTCGGGCCGCCGCGCAGTACAACTGCATGGCCCGACCATAGTCCTGCGCGACGCCTTCTCCGTGCTCGAAGCGCGTCGCCCACTCGGTCTGAATCGCAGGCGTCGCCTTGATCAGGGCAAGCCAGCTCGTACCCGGACTCGCGGCCCGCGCCCCGGCGCCATAAAAACCCACAAGGCCGACGATGAGAAAATAGTGTAACCTCATTGAGTCTCTCATGCTGTGGATGCAATTCATCACCCAGCTCATCCTAAGCGCTTTTTTTCGAAAACTCCATCCCTTCCGTGCGGCAGATCGGTCATCGGCGCGGCGTGACGCACCCCACTCCAGGCAACCATTCTTACAAAAAAATAACGAGCCCCGCTGAGAAACCCCCGCTGTTCCTGTAGACTTTTTATTCCGTCCTTAAAGACCTAAACCTATCACTTGCCGTCGATTGAACCGAAGCCAACAGGAGGCCATGATGGTCAGTTACACCACCGAGTCCATCCGCAACATCGCTCTGGTCGGGCATGGCGCGTCCGGAAAGACGACCCTGGTGGAGTCCATTCTGCATCAGATCGGAAAACTTCCGGCTCCCGGTTCCGTGGAAAAAGGGAACACGGTCTGCGACTTCGATCCTCAAGAAAAAGTTCACCAACACTCGCTGGACTCCGCGCTGGTCCATTTTGATTGCAGCGGCGCGCGCATCAATTTGATCGACACGCCCGGCTTTGCGGATTTCCTCGGCCAAGCCATCGCCGTGTTGCCGGCGGTCGAAACCGTGGCCGTGGTCATCAACGCGCAAACCGGCATCGAAGCGATCACCCAGCGGATCATGGAGCGCGCTAGCGAGCGCCGGCAGTGCCGCATGATCATCGTCAATAAAATCGACGCCGAGAACCTGGATCTGGCCGGTTTGGTCGGTCAGATCCAGGAGGGTTTCGGCAAGGAATGCCTGCCGATCAATCTGCCGGCCGGCGGTGGGGCGCGGGTTGTCGATTGTTTCTTTAACCCCGCCGGAGACAGCGATTTTTCCAGCGTCGCCTCCGCCCATTCCGCCTTGATCGATCAAGTCGTGGAAATGGATGAGGAATTGATGGCGCTTTATTTGGATCAGGGCGAGGACCTCCAGCCCGAACAACTGCATGCGCCGTTTGAGAAAGCCTTGCGGGAAGGCCATTTGATCCCGATTTGTTTTGTTTCGGCCCGCACCGGGGCCGGCGTCAAGGAACTGCTGGACATCTTCGTCAAACTGCTTCCCAACCCCACCGAGGCCAACCCGGAACCGTTCCTGAAGGGAGCCGCGAATCCCGAACTCTTGCACTGCGCGCCCGATCCTGGCAAGCACCTGGTGGCGCATGTGTTCAAGGTGCTGATCGACCCCTTTATCGGCAAGCTCGGCATTTTCCGGATCCATCAGGGCACCCTCAATAAAGACAGCCAACTGTACATCGGCGACGGCCGCAAACCCTTTAAGGTCAGCCATCTGTTCCACGTGCACGGCAAGGAACATCCGGAAGTGACCACCGGTATTCCGGGAGATATCTGCGCCGTGGCCAAGGTGGACGAAATCCATCGCGGCGTGGTGCTGCACGATTCCCACGACGAGGATCAAATCCAGCCGAGCCCGCTGCGCTTCCCCATCCCGCTGTTCGGACTGGCCATCCGCGCGGCGACGCGCGGCGACGAACAGAAACTGTCAGATACCGTCAACAAGCTGCTGGAGGAAGATCCCTGCTTGACCCTGGAGCACAATACCCATACCAAGGAAACGGTGCTGCGGGGTCTTAGCGACCTGCATTTACGGATCACCCTGGAAAAGATGCAGCAGCGCTATAACCTGCAAGTCGAAACCAAACCGCCCAAAATCGCCTACAAGGAAACCGTCAGTCAGAAAGCCGAAGGCCACCACCGCCACAAGAAGCAAACCGGCGGCGCGGGTCAGTTCGGCGAGGTCTTCATGCGCATCGAACCGCTGCCGCGCGATGCCGGTTTCGAGTTCGTCAGCGCGGTGGTGGGCGGCACGATTCCGACCTCGTTCTTGCCGGCGGTGGAAAAAGGCGTCCGCGAAGCCCTTCAGGAAGGCGCTATCGCCGGCTATCCGATGCAAGACGTGCGCGCCATCGCTTACGATGGCAAGTACCACCCGGTGGATTCCAAGGAAATCGCTTTCATCACCGCCGGGCGGGAAGCCTTCCTCGACGCGGTCAGCAAAGCCAAGGCCATCGTTTTGGAGCCGATCGTGAATCTGGAAGTGCGCACACCTGCCGACAGCGTCGGCGCGATCACCGGCGATCTCTCCAGCCGGCGCGGCCGCATCGCCGGCACTGACGCCGGGCCGCGCGGCATGAGCATCATCAACGCGCAAGTACCGCTGGCGGAGCTGGAAGGTTATGAATCGCAGCTAAAATCGATGACCGGCGGCCACGGCGCGTACAGCATCGAACTGAGCCATTACGATCCGGTCCCGGGCGACATCCAGCAAAAGCTGCAAGCGGCTTACAAGAAACAGCAAGAAAGTTAAAGACCGCTCGCGCGGGTCAGGATGCGCCTGACCCGCGTTTCTGACCCGCCCTCCCGCAATCCGCAACGGGCCGCGCCGCGCTGGCGTCGGCCGCGTTGCCACCCTGATCGATACAACGCCTTCACCGATATGACGTCTCGCCGGTTGTTCGATGCGGTGCGCTGGGGCGCACAAGACAGTTGGCCGATTATGCTGGCCTATTTGCCGTTGGCTTTTTCCTTTGGATTGGCCTCGACTCAAGCGGGATATTCGCCCGGTTTCGCCATCGCTGTTTCCGCCATCGTCTTTGCGGGCGCAAGCCAGTTCGCTCTGCTGTCGCTGCTGGCGGCGGGAACGTCCGGGGGCGGAATCATCCTCGTGGTTTTGTTGATGAATTTAAGGCATTTGTTTTACGGTCCGGCGCTCCTGACGCATTTGGATACGAACAGGCTGCCCCTGCCCGTACTCGCCTTCGGTCTGACCGACGAAGTTTTCGCGACCGCCACGACCCGATTGGCCAGCGTTCCCGCTCCCGCGCGCGAGGGCTGGTACCTCGGCTTGCAATCAGGCGCGTATGGAGCCTGGCTTGCCGGCACCGCCAGCGGCGCGTTCTTCGGTCATGATGCCGCCGCCCTAACGCCGTGGCTGCGCGAAACGCTCGCGTTCATCCTTCCCGCCATGTTCCTCGCGCTTACCTTGGAATTGGCGCGCCACTGCAGCCGCTCGGTTTTGCTCGCTTCGCTAGCGACGACCGGAATTATCCTGACTCTGGATGGCCCGGCGGGTCTGGCGATGATCGCCGGTATCTCCGCCGGGACTATCTTTACGATCCTTCCCCTAAAAAAGGCCGACTGAATGGATCTTAAAGAGTACGGATTGATCGTTTTGTGTGGATCAATTACCCTAGCATTGCGGCTTGCACCCATGCTGGTGATGAGACGATTAACTGACGCCGCGCTATCGGTTCGCGCGAGGCGCGCCCTGTCGGCCATCGGTCCCGCGGCGCTGGCCAGCCTGGTGCTGATCTCGCTCTGGCCGATCTCGCATACGCTCGGAGATACTCCAAAAGCAGCCGCCACCTTGACCGGTTTGCTCGGTGTCGCCGTGGCGCATCGCTGGCGTCGCAATTTAGCGCTTTCAGTATTCGTCGGCGCGACGGCTTACGCCGTTGTCGTTATCAACGCGCGCTGAGTGCGTCGGCTCCGACCGGAGACTGCTTGGACGATCTGGAACCAGGCGGCGTTTTGCTTGATTGTTTGAGGCTAGGGAAACGGAGGTAAGACATGATCGATCGCTTTCGCAAGCTTCCGCGTGTGGTCCGCCATCGGTTCTCTGGCCTGCTGCTCGCCATCGCGAGCGTTTTGCTGTTGTACGCTCCCTTTTCGCTTAATAGGTCTCCGGCCAACCCTCAAGTCCTTGTGATCGTTGCGCCAGAACCGGGTTTGTTTGACCTCGAAACCGTTGAGACGCTGTTAGTCGAGCTGTTGCGCCAGCTTCAAACCGAGCTGGAGGCCTTAATTCAAGCTCTCGATGGCGACCATGAAGCGCCTTTGACCTCGCAACAACCCGTTTGGAAAGCGCCTCCCCTCCTCGATAAGCCCGGCGAGCGGCGTCACGCGCCGAACTTGATCCAGCTTTAAGCCGCTTTAACAGGCCAGTTTGGGATGGCGCGGGGCGAAGGTTCACAGCGCCCGGTCGCTCTGAGCCTGGCGCGTGCTTTTGGTCGATCAGGCGCTCGATAACGCGCGCTGGTAGGCTTCTCGCGCGTCCTCGCCGAAACAAACCAGATAAACGGTTTCGATCCGCCGATCCGCCGCGAGAAACTGTCTGACCTCGCGCACGGCGATTCGCGCGGCGTCTTCCAGCGGATAGCCGTACACGCCGCAGCTGATCGCGGGGAACGCCACGGTGCGCGCGCCGTTTTCCTCCGCCAGCCGCAGGCTGTTGCGGTAGCAAGCGGCGAGCAGTTCCGGCTCGCCTTGTTGACCGCCCTGCCATACCGGGCCGACCGTGTGGATCACGTATCGCGCCGGCAGGCGATAGCCGCGGGTGATTTTGGCCTGTCCGGTCTCGCACCCGCCCAAGCCGCGGCATTCGTTTAACAGTTCGGGTCCCGCCGCGAGGTGGATCGCGCCGTCCACGCCGCCGCCGCCCAGCAGCGAGCGATTGGCGGCGTTGACGATGGCATCCACCCGCAGTTGGGTAATGTCGCTTGAGATCAGCTGAATCCGGTGGGCGCTCGCGGTCATCGCGGTTTCTCTCAGATTTCCACCATTTCGAAATCATCCTTGGTAGCCCCGCATTCGGGACAGGTCCAGGTTAACGGCACATCGTCCCAAGCCGTGCCCGGCGGGATGCCATCCTCGGGCCAACCCTTTTCCTCATCATAGATATAGCCACAAATCAGGCACATATATTTTTTCATTTGTTAGTATGTTCCATTGGACAGTTTGCAAAACGGTATTGTCCCACGATGATGAATCCCGAAAAACCCGCGAGGTTTGTTAGAATTTAGCCTGCTCGGTAGGCCATTCTCGCGTTGAGGAGTTCCAGTTTGTCCCCAACCTATCCCGCATCCCTGCCCGTGGTCATGACCTTGGCCGGGAATGACCCCAGCGGCGGCGCCGGTATTGCCGCCGATATTGAAGCCATCGTCAGCCTGGGCTGCCATCCCGCCCCCGTTATCACCGCCTTGACCGTGCAAGATACCCACAACGTCCAGGCGCTGTTGCCGGTCGATGCCAAGCTGGTACTGGCTCAAGCTCGCGCGATCCTCAACGATATGTCAGTAGCTGCGTTCAAGATCGGCGTGATCGGCAACACCGAGAATGCCGTCGCCCTCCATGCGCTGTTGACCGCTCACCCCACCATTCCCGTGGTGCTCGATCCGGTGCTGGCGGCCGGAGGCGGAACGGAGTTGACCGATAAGGGATTGATCGACGCCATTCAAACCCTGTTATTGCCCCTGACCACCGTGCTCACCCCCAACAGCGTCGAAGCCCGGCGGTTAGCGCCGGAAGCGGATACCTTGAACGCCTGCGCCATGGCGCTGTTGGCGCGCGGTTGTCAATATGTGTTGATTACCGGCGGGCACGAACCGACCGATGGCGTCAGCAACAGTCTTTATGGCAACAATCGCTTGCTGGAAACCTTTCACTGGCCGCGTCTGCCGCAAAGCTATCACGGCTCCGGCTGCACCCTGGCCGCCGCCATCGCCGCGCTGCTCGCGCAAGGGCGCGAACCGCATTCGGACAACCCGCTCTCCGCCATTCACCGGGCTCAAGACTATACCTGGCGGTCGTTGGAAGCCGGTTATCGCGCGGGCGGCGGGCAACTGCTGCCCCATCGCCTGTTCTGGGCCGTCACTGCTGGAGATCGATCATGAAAAAGCCCGCCTGCCATGGCCTCTACGCGATCACCGACGCCGCGCTGCTGCCCGATGAACGCCTGATCGCGGCGGTCGAGCAGGCGCTTCTAGGCGGCGCTCGGCTGATTCAGTACCGCGACAAAAGCCACGATAGCGCGCTGCGGCTCCATCAAGCCCAACAGCTCAACGCGCTGTGCCGGTCACACCAAATTCCTTTAATCATCAACGATGATGTGGAACTGGCCGCCCGCGTCGGCGCGGCGGGGGTTCACATCGGCCGCGACGATCCCGCGTTTGAAACAGCCCGCGCCCGGCTGGGCGAGGCCGCGTTGATCGGCGTTTCGTGTTACGACCGGTTGAGCTTGGCGTTAGACGCCGAACGCGTCGGCGCGGATTATGTGGCGTTCGGCGCGTTTTTTCCATCGCCCACCAAGCCGACCGAAATTCGGGCTCCCGCCGGCTTGCTGCGAGAAGCTCGCGTCAGTTTAAAGATACCCATTGTGGCGATCGGCGGCATCACCCTCGAAAACGCGCCTTTGCTGTTGGAGGCGGGCGCGGACGCGCTGGCCGTGGTGAGCGCCGTGTTCGCCCAGCCCGACATTCAGGCCGCCGCTCGCCGCTTCGCCGCCTTATTTGCTTGAGGATCACCCGCATGGATCGTTCCAAAACTTTGTTTGACGAAGCGCAACGCTACATTCCCGGCGGCGTCAATTCGCCGGTGCGCGCGTTTCGAGGCGTCGGCGGGACGCCGGTGTTCTTCAAGCGCGGCGTGGGCGCTTATCTCTACGATGAGGACGACCGCCGCTACATCGACTACGTCGGCTCGTGGGGGCCAATGATCGCCGGTCACGCGCATCCAGCCGTGGTGCGAGCCGTCCAGCGAGCGGCTGATGACGGCTTGAGTTTCGGCGCGCCGACCGCGATTGAAACGGTCATGGCGCGCAAGATTCAGGAGTTTTTCCCTTCCATGGCGCTGGTGCGGATGTGCAACTCCGGCACCGAAGCCACCATGAGCGCCATCCGGCTGGCGCGCGGTTTCACCCATCGCAACACCCTCATCAAATTTGAAGGCTGCTACCACGGTCATTCCGATTCGTTGTTGGTTAAGGCCGGTTCCGGGGCGTTGACCTTGGGCGTTCCCACCTCCCCCGGCGTGCCGGAGGCGCTGGCCGCTCATACCGTGACCGTGAGCTACAACGATCTCGCTCAAGTGCGAGACGCCTTCGCCGCGCTGGGCGAGACCGTCGCCGCTGTCATCGTCGAACCGGTCGCCGGCAATATGAACTGCATTCCGCCCGCGCCCGGTTTTTTGGCCGGATTGCGCGAGCTTTGCGACCGCTGCGGCAGCGTGCTGATTTTCGATGAAGTGATGACCGGCTTTCGGGTCGCGCCGGGCGGCGCGCAACAGTTGTACGGCATCACCCCGGACCTGACCACCCTCGGCAAGATCATCGGCGGCGGGATGCCGGTGGGCGCGTTTGGCGGCAAGCGCGCGATCATGGAACTGCTGGCCCCGCTGGGGCCGATCTATCAGGCCGGCACGCTGTCGGGCAATCCGGTGGCCATGGCGGCCGGACTGGCGACGCTGAATTTGATCGCCGCGCCCGGCTTCCACGACGCGCTGGCCGTCAAGACCCGGCGGTTGTGCGACGGCTTGGTCGCGGCCGCTCGCGAAGCCGGTATCCCGTTGACGGCGAATGCGGTCGGCGGCATGTTCGGCCTTTTTTTCTCAAGCGAGACGGTGGCGAGCTACGCCCAAGCGGTCGCTTGCGATGTCGAACGGTTCAAATCCTTCTTCCACGGCATGTTGGCGGAAGGCGTGTACCTGGCGCCGTCGGCTTTCGAGGCGGGCTTTGTATCGTCGGCTCACGCCGAGGCGGATATCGAGGCGACGGTCGAAGCCGCCCGACGGGTTTTCGCGCGCCTCTGACGTTTGGAGAGTTCGCTATGTCCCGTCCCGCCGAACAGGTCATAACAGCCCGCCAATTATCTCGCTATGGAGCGTCTGGCGGAAACCAAGAGGCTGAAATTCACCGGCGCAAGCGCCAGTTCGCCAACAGGCCAACCGCGCCCAAGACCAGAAATAACAGTATATTCCACATCGGCATACTCAGACCGAGCAAGGTCCAATCCACCTTGGCGCATTCGCCAGATCCGGTCAACACCTCCCGCAAGGTTTCACCGAGCGGGAACGTCTGCAACATGTACTCCAGGTTCGGGCCGCAGCGCGGCGCTTGCTCCGGCGGCAAATGCTGTAGCCAGACATGCCGCCCGGCAATCAACAGCCCAACGGTCGCCGTAAGATCGATTAAGACGCCATACACTTTCGCGCCCCAATCTCGCGGGTTGTGAACCGCCGCCGCCAGAAACGCCAATCCGACCGCCGCCAGGGCCAAGCGCTGAAAAATGCACAGCGGACAAGGCTCGACTCCCTGACCCAATTGCGCGTAATAAGCGTAAGCCAAGCCCAGCGCGCAGACCAAAAATCCGAGGCTGTTTACCTGACGCCTGGACCTTCCTCCCAAGCCCCCGCCGTCGCGTTGATCCGTTACTTGAAAATTTTGCATGACCATCCTATTAGCCCGACCCACTGTAAAACTTAACGATCCGAATGCCCGAGCGACCGATCTGGAGCAATGCGGTCGCGGACCCGCTGTTTGACTTCCTTGGCTTCAGGAAACCGCCCTTCTTCCTTGCGCGACCAGATCAAGTGCTCGTCCGCCCAAATCTCGAATACCCCGCCGGTGCCCGGACGCAACGCCACTTCTCCCAGCTCTTGCTCGAAGGTCGTGAGCAGTTCCTGCGCCAGCCAGGCGGCGCGCAGCAGCCAGCGACATTGGGTGCAATAGGTGATGCTGACGCGCGGCTTGGGTTCCAAAACCTCTCCTTTCACAATTTATCGAGATAAGCCAATCCGCCCAATCGCCCCATCTGAAGTTCGATCCAACGCTGGCGCTTGAGCGTGTAAGCCGAAGGTTTATCCGCTCGGTAGCGCACCGGGTTGGGCAACACCGCCGCCAAGCGCGCGGCCTCGCCGACTGTCAGGCGAGCGGCCGGCTTGTCGAAAAAACGGCGGCTGGCCGCCTCAATCCCGAAGGTATAGGGACCGAACTCCGCAATATTGAGATAGACTTCCAGAATCCGTCTCTTTGGCCACAGCCATTCCAACAGCAGCGTGAACCATCCTTCCAAGCCCTTGCGGATGAAACTGCGCCCGGACCAAAGAAACAGATTTTTAGCCACTTGCTGGCTGATGGTGCTGGCTCCGCGCAGCGGCCTGCCTTGCTCCTGATCGTCCAGCGCTTCCTGAATTTCAACCAGATCGAAGCCGTGGTGGTCCGGAAACCGCTGGTCCTCCGCCGCGATCACCGCCAGCGCGACCTGCGGGGAAATCGCCGCATACGGCGTCCACTGATAGCTCACCGCCTCACGATGCCACAACGCTTTAATCTTATTCTGGACGATCACGCTAGAGGCCGGCAACGGCACGCCGCGCAACGCCAAAACCAGCAGCAGCGAACCGAATCCGAAGAACGCCGCCATCACCCATAACCCACGCCAGAGGCGGACCGGCCACTTCGACTTGACGGCGGACGGGCGTCGGGAAAAACCGGGGATTCGCAACGGCCAGCGCATCGCCCGCCTTTTCAAAAGATGCCCCATGCCACACCCGACGCCATGGTTTCGCCCAACTCCTCGCAGGATTGTAAAACTTCGGAACTCAACTCGCCCCGAGCGATGATCGGATCGCATACGGATTTGAACGGGTACCCGCGCGCGATGCGCGCGATGCTGGACAAGGCTCCGGTTCCATCGTTGCCAGCGCTGATGAACACCGCGTAAGGCAGGCCGCTGATCTGGCCTTGCGCTGGATAGTAGGTGCGATCCAAAAAATTTTTCATGGCCCCGGACATATAGCCAAAATTTTCCGGCGTGCCCAGCAACAAACCCTGCGCCCACAGCAGATCGTCCAAGCCGGCGCGCAGGGCCATTTTCAACCGGGTTTCGACCTCGATCACCCGCCGCGCGCCGCGCAGCACGGCCTTGGCCATGGCGCGGGTATGGCCCGTCTGGGAATGGTAAACGATCAGCAAGTGTTTGCGCGGTTCCTTCATGACGGCGTCTCCAAAATCATGTACTTGCCGCGCCACGAAATTTCCGCTATGGTTGCGGGTCTTTTTACAGCCGCTAAAAAAGGTTAATCCGCGAGGTAGTATGTCGAAAGAAGATCATATCGAAATGGAGGGCACCGTCGTCGATACCCTTCCCAACACCATGTTCAGGGTAAAATTGGAAAACGGTCATGTGGTTACGGCCCATATCTCCGGCCGGATGCGCAAGCATTACATCCGCATCCTGACCGGCGACAAGGTGAAGGTGGAACTGACCCCTTATGATTTAAGCAAGGGCCGCATCACTTATCGCGGACGTTAAAGGCTCTCCACCGGACCCGCCCGCTTCGCCTCCCCAAGGCAAGCCTTCCTACCTGCTGCTGGATTTCCACCGCAACAGCGGGTTGATTACGGTACGGCCTCTTCCTCGGCAATTTCTACTTGCAGTTCGTCATCGCGCACGGTGACGGCGACGTGACCCCCGTTGATCAACCGCCCAAACAGCAGTTCTTCGGCCAGCTTCCGCTTGATATTCTCCTGAATGATCCGCGCCATCGGCCGCGCGCCCATCTTGGGATCGTAACCGCGCTCGGCCAGCCACGCCCGTCCCGCCCGATCCACCTCCACGGTGACCTTTTTCGACTCCAGTTGCGCTTCCAGTTCGATCAAGAACTTGTCCACCACTTGCGCGATGGTCACCGGCGTCAGGCCCTTGAATTGCACGATGGCGTCCAGCCGGTTGCGAAACTCCGGCGAGAACAACCGCTTGATCGCCTCCATGCCGTCCGACGCATGATCTTGCACGGTGAAGCCGATTGAAGGCCGGTCCATTTGTTCGGCCCCGGCGTTGGTGGTCATGACCAGGATCACATTGCGGAAATCCGCCTTGCGGCCGTTGTTATCGGTCAGCGTGCCGTGATCCATCACCTGCAATAACAGATTGAACACGTCCGGATGGGCTTTCTCGACCTCGTCCAACAACAGCACCGCGTGCGGGTGCTTGAGGATGGCGTCGGTCATCAACCCGCCTTGATCGAAACCGACATAACCGGGCGGCGCGCCGATCAAGCGCGATACGGTATGCCGCTCCATGTATTCGGACATATCGAAACGGATCAATTCGATGCCCATGATCCGGGCGAGCTGGCGGGTGACCTCGGTTTTGCCCACGCCCGTGGGTCCGGCGAACAGGAAGGAGCCGATGGGCTTCTGCTCGTTGCCCAAGCCGGCGCGGGCCATCTTGATGGCGTTGGCCAACATATCGATGGCTTCTTCCTGACCGAACACCACCAGTTTCAAATCCCGCTCCAGATTGCGCAGCACATCCTTGTCCGAAGACGATACGGTTTTGGGCGGAATCCGAGCCATCTTGGCGATGATGGTTTCGACGTCGGTCACGTTGATCACCTTCTTGCGCTTGGCGACCGGCACCAAGCGTTGGCTGGCCCCGGCCTCGTCGATCACGTCGATGGCCTTGTCGGGCAGGTGGCGGTCGTTGATGTAGCGCGCCGACAGCTCCACCGCCGCCCGCAGCGCCTTGTCGGCGTACTTGACGTCGTGATGCTCCTCGAAGCGGGTCTTGAGTCCGCGCAGGATTTGGTAGGTTTCCTCGATGGACGGCTCGGAGACATCGATTTTCTGGAAGCGCCGCGCCAGCGCCCGATCCTTTTCGAAGATGCCGCGATATTCCTGATAGGTGGTCGAGCCGATGCACTTCAGATCGCCGGAGGCCAGCATCGGCTTGATCAGGTTGGAAGCGTCCATCACGCCGCCCGACGCCGCCCCCGCGCCGATGATGGTGTGGATCTCGTCGATGAACAAGATGGCGTTGCGCTCCTTGCGCAGTTGCGCCAGCACCGCCTTCAACCGCTTTTCAAAATCGCCGCGATACTTGGTGCCGGCCACCAGCGAACCCAGATCCAGCGCGTAAATGGTGGCGTTGCGCAGCACATCCGGCACTTCGCCATCCACGATCATCTTGGCCAGACCCTCGGCGATGGCGGTCTTGCCGACCCCGGCCTCGCCGACGAACAGCGGGTTGTTCTTGCGCCGCCGACATAGAATCTGAACGGTGCGCTCGACTTCCTCGCGCCGGCCGATCAGCGGATCGATGCGGCCTTGCTTGGCCATTTCATTGAGGTTGGACGCATAGCTTTCCAGAGGCTTGGCGGTCTGGTTTTCGGCCGTTTCCTCGCTTTGAGGCGCGGCGGAATCCTGTTCGTCCGACACCTTGGAAATGCCGTGCGAAATAAAATTCACGACATCCAGCCGGCTGATTTCCTGCTGCTTGAGCAAATACACCGCTTGTGATTCCTGCTCGCCGAAAATCGCCACCAACACGTTGGCTCCGGTGACCTCTTTGTTGCCGGAGGATTGCACGTGCAACACCGCGCGCTGCAGCACGCGCTGGAAACCCAAGGTCGGTTGCGTTTCGCGCGGATCGTCCGAACTCAACACCGGAGTATTGTCGCGGATGAAGGCTTGCAGATCGCGTTTCAACTTGTCCAGATGGGCGCCGCACGCCCGCAATACCTCGGCCGCCGCCGGATTGTCCAACAGCGCCAACAACAAATGCTCCACGGTCATAAATTCATGGCGTCGATCTCGCGCCTCGCGGAAAGCAAGATTGATGGAAAACTCCAGATCCTTGCTTAACATAACTCACACCTCGAATCGCGCTGGGGTGATTTTAAATTCAAGCCTCTTCCAGGGTACATAACAACGGATGCTGGTGCCGGCGGGAGAATTCGTTCACCTGCGCCACCTTGGTTTCCGCAATATCATGAGTATAGACCCCACATACCCCCCGACCACGGGTATGAACGTGCAGCATCACTTGGGTCGCCTTTTCCCGGTTCATGGAAAAGAAGTTTTCCAGAATCCGAACCACGAACTCCATTGGAGTATAGTCATCGTTGAGCAAAACCACCTTGTACAAAGGCGGCTGTTTCAGCGCGGGTTTCGCCGGCTCGACGACGAGTCCGCGATCCGGATCGGAGGGCGATGGCTGTTCCTGACTCATGGCGTTGCTGGACGCGGCTGGCAAGAGAAGAGTGCGGGCTCCGGCTCCGACGCGATCAAAGCGTCGTTCCGTGGATTTGCCTGACTGCCACAGTTAGATAATACCTTTCCTGCAAGTTTCCTCAAGAGCCGCCTCCCGGCAAAAAATCATCAAGCGCTGCGGCGGGTTTTGGATAAGAACACTTTCCAGGCACGATGATATGGTTGCGACACCGCCCATTTTCAAGCCGCAAAACCAAAAACGGCGCTTGAACCGTCAAGCGCCGTTTCATGGCGAAGAGCCCCCGCGATCGACCCATCAATCCATGGCTTCATACAGCGGCAGGGTCAGAAACTCCGGATAGTTCGGATCGAGCGACATCTTCTCAAAAATACCGGCGGCTTGATCGTAGGTCGCGGTCGCTTCGCCTTGCGCGGCCACCGTCTGCTTGACCTTCGCCAGCTCTTCGGGAATGAGGCCGCGCACCAGTTCGGCGGTGACCTTGCGCCCGTCGTCCAGCGTGCCCTTGGGGCTCACCACCCACTGCCAAACCTGCGAGCGGGAGATTTCGGCGGTGGCGGCGTCTTCCATCAGGTTGTGGATCGGCACGCAGCCGTTGCCCGCCAGCCAGGAGCCGAGATAGTGGATGCCGACGTTGATGTTGTTGCGCAAACCGGCCTCGGTGATCGGCGTTTCGGGATTGAAATTCAGGAAATCCTTGGCGGTGAACACGTCATCCCGCTGCTTTTCCCACTGATTCGGCTTGTCGCCCAGCACCTTGACGAATTCTTCATGGGCGATCGGCACCAGCCCCGGATGCGCCACCCAACCGCCGTCGAAGCCGTCGCGGGCGTCGCGGGTTTTGTCGTGGCGGATGCCGGCCAGCGCTTTCTCATTGGCTTCGGGGTCGTTCTTGATCGGGATCAGCGCCGACATTCCGCCCATCGCCGGCGCGCCGCGCTTGTGGCAGATCTTGACCAGTTGCAGGGCATAGGAACGCATGAACGGCACTTCCATGGTGATCGCGCCGCGATTGGCCAGACAGAAATTCTTGTTCTTCTTGAATTTCTTGATGCAGCTAAAAATATAATCCCAGCGCCCGGCGTTCAGCCCGGCGGAATGCTCGCGCAGTTCGTAGAGAATCTCCTCCATCTCGAAGGTGGCGAGGACGGTTTCAATCAGCACGGTCGCCTTGATGGTGCCGCGCGGAAGGCCGAGTTCGTCTTGCGCCATGCAGAAAATCTCGTTCCACAACCGCGCCTCCAGATGGCTTTCCATCTTCGGCAGGTAGAAGAACGGGCCCGCGCCACGCGCGATCTGTTCCTTGGCGTTGTGGAATAACACGAGCCCGAAGTCGAAGATGCCGCCGGAGACGCGCTGGCCGTCCACCAGCACATGCTTCTCGTCGAGATGCCAACCGCGCGGGCGGATTTGCAGCGTGGCGATTTCATCGTTCAGCCGGTATTCCTTGCCGGCCTCGTTCACGTAGCTGATCTTGCGGCGGATGGCGTCTTTGAGATTGACCTGGCCCTGAATCTGGTTAAACCAGTTGGGGCTGTTGGAATCCTCGAAGTCCGTCATATACGAATCAGCGCCGGAATTGTAGGCGTTGATGATCATCTTCGCTTCCACCGGTCCGGTGATTTCGGTGCGGCGGCGTTCCAGCGCTTTCGGCAACGGCGCGATTTTCCAGTCACCTTCGCGGATGTGCTGGGTTTCCGGCAGAAAATCGGGCATTTCCCCGGCATCGATGCGAGCTTGGCGCTCGATGCGCTTTTTCAATAATTCCTGACGGCGTGGTTCAAACGCCCGGTGCAGTTTGGCGACCAAGCCGAGTGCGTCAGGCGTCAGAATCTCGTCGAAACGGGGATGAATCGGGGCGTTTACTTGCACGCCAGCAGGCAAATTGAGGCTCACGGTTGCTCCTTTAGCGGATTCTGGATATGAATATAGTGGCTATTATTTTAACGGCTTCCAATGGCAAAAACCCGAAGCGATCAGCTTCGGGTTTCAGCGAACAGTTAGTGCGGCCCGCCGGCAGGCGACGAGCCAGACCACCACTTAGTGGAATTGTTCTTCTTCCGTGGAACCCGTCAACGCGGTCACCGAGGATACGCCGCCTTGAATGACGGTGGTCACGTCATCGAAATAGCCGGTGCCCACTTCTTGTTGGTGGCTGACGAAGGTGTAGCCCCGATCGCGGGCGGCGAATTCCGGCTCCTGCACTTTCTCGACGTAGGCGGACATGCCGCGCTTCACATAATCCTGGGACAGATCGAACATGTGGTACCACATGTTGTGAATGCCGGCCAAGGTGATGAACTGATACTTGTAGCCCATCGCGCCCAGCTCGCGCTGGAATTTGGCGATGGTGGCGTCGTCCAGATTCTTTTTCCAGTTGAACGACGGCGAGCAGTTGTAGGCCAACATCTTGCCCGGATTCTTGGCTTGAATGGCCTCGGCGAATTTCTTGGCGAAGTTGAGATCCGGCGTGCCGGTTTCGCACCACACCATGTCGGCGTAGGGCGCGTAGGCCAAGCCGCGCGAAATCGCCTGATCCAGGCCCTTCTTGGTCTTGTAGAAGCCTTCGACGGTGCGCTCGCCGGTGCAAAACGGCTTGTCGTTCTCATCGCAATCGCTGGTCAGCAAATCGGCCGCCTCGGCGTCGGTGCGCGCCAGCAGCACGGTCGGCACGCCGTACACATCCGCCGCCAAGCGGGCGGCGATCAGCTTCTGCACGGCTTCTTGAGAAGGCACCAGCACCTTGCCGCCCATGTGGCCGCACTTCTTGACCGAGGCCAGTTGATCTTCAAAATGGACCCCCGCCGCGCCGGCGCGGATCATCCGCTTCATCAGTTCGTGGGCGTTCAACACGCCGCCGAAACCGGCTTCGGCGTCGCCAACGATGGGTAGGAAATAGTCGATGAAATCTTTATGACCCGGCCCAATGCCGCGCGCGCACTGAATTTCGTCGGCGCGCTTAAAGGTGTTATTGATGCGTTCGACCACCACCGGCACCGAATCGACCGGATATAGCGATTGATCGGGGTACATCGACATGTAGCTGTTATTGTCGGCGGCGACCTGCCAGCCGGACAGATAAATGGCCTTGACGCCGGCCTTGACCTGCTGCATCGCCTGTCCGCCGGTCAGCGCGCCCAGACAATTGACGTAAGGGGTGGTGGTGATCAAATTCCACAGCTTTTCGGCGCCCCGTTGCGCCAAGCTGTATTCGACGGGCAGATTGCCGCGCAGTCGGACCACATCCTCGGCGCTATAACCGCGTTTGATGCCTTTCCAACGGGGATTTTCAGCCCAGTCTTTTTTCAGTTCTTCAACGCTTAAAAACGTCATTTTTTTCTATCCTCTTTGGGGTTTACGGGATTTTTTCGCTCAAAACCTGTTGCGATCAGCGGTCGAAAAGGCCTCACTATGACGGGATATCGTTAAAATCGGGCACATCGAAATATTGTCGCTATCTTAATGCCGCTATGCAACATTTGACAAGTTGATCGCGGTCGCGCTTCAAACTTCACACTCTCACTCTCGCCCATCGGCAGGAACCCGGCCATGACCAAACAAACGACCCCCATTCCCGATTTAATCGCCGATATCGGCGGAACCAATGCGCGTTTCGCCCTGGCGCTACCCGATGGCCGGATCGAAGCCGAACGCATCCTAAGCGGCGCTGATTACCCCGATCTGATGCAAGCCGCCGGCGCTTACTTGAGCGGAGTGTCGGGACCGCGACCCCGCCGGGCCGCCGTCGCGGTCGCCACCGCGATTTCCGGAGACTGGATTCAATTCACCAACAGTCCCTGGTCGTTTTCCACCGAGGCGGCGCGGCGGGCGCTTGGCCTGGACCGCTTGCTGATCTTGAACGATTTCACCGCGCTGGCGCTGGCGCTACCTCGGCTCGGCGCCGACGAACGGCGCGCGGTCGGCGGCGGGACCGCAGTCG